>VFSW01005929.1_pt1 | contig 18011 bp, 24 predicted proteins | sample 5358111 | NCBI WGS metagenome assembly VFSW01 (sample SAMN11554181, study PRJNA540505) | mine drainage metagenome | isolation source: sediment from site ElyBrook_90M | place: USA: Ely Copper Mine, Vershire, VT | collected 2017
TGGTGGTATTTCGCAATGCAGATGGTGCGGCAACTGCTTGACGCACGCGTTGTTGGTGCCTGATTTCTGTCCCGGGCCTCATATATTCCCGAATCGTGAAACCCGTACCAGCGAAGACCTACACGATCGGAGGCCGTTGGCGTTGTGACGTGCCCCGACGAAGAGAACGCCGCAATACGCTGAGCCAATGTATCCAGGCCAAAGGATCGCACCGTCGGAGCACGGTTCGCATGAGCAGGCGCTCGCAAAGATACGCCATTATGGCCTTTGACAATAATGCCATAATGGCGTATCTTTGCGAGCGAGGAGCACTACGTCCATGGCGGTATCAGAGGCGATCATAACGGCGGGTTCACTCGGTCTGCCAGGTATCGAAACTGAATCCGAAATCGTAGATCGTATCCGGGCGGGCTTTCCGCCTTCAGTGCTCCGCGCAGTAGACGAGCGCTTGCATCTCACTCATGCGCAGTTGGCAGCGCTCTTCCGTATGCCAGAACGCTCCTTTTTGCGGCGATTTAATGTCGATCGTCTTTCATCAAGTGAGTCCGACTCGCTCTATCGCATTGCTTGCGTTTTTCAGAGTGCCGTTGACGCACTAGGCGACGAACTAAAAGCAACGCGTTGGCTAAATGCACCGCATCGGGCATTGGGCGGTATCCCACCTTGCAACTTCTCGATACCGAAGCCGGGACGCGTCAGGTCAAAGGTATGATCGGCCGCGTGCTTTATGGCGTATTCTCGTGATGCGACTCTGGCGCGTCTGTGATGCTCGCTACAGAGATATTTTGGAGCGTTGGGCTGCCGATACCGCCAGGAAGCAGCGACGCGCAACAACGGCACGGGTCTCAGCGTACGTTCAGACCCATCCGAACGGCTGGGACGACGACCCGGCAGACTTTTTCCCTGGCATTGCCAAGTGACCCGGAACCATCGTCTCGGTCGATTGGCGTGATGCGCGCCCCGGGATCGATGAACGGAATAAGCGTCGCCCCGGCATCATCTAGCAGGCAAGACAAAATGTAGCATGCAAGACAAAATGAGGCCGGTGCATCCCGGCGAGATTCTACGCGAAGACGTGCTGGCACCGCTCGGCATGAGCGCGAGGCGGTTTGCCCTGGCGCTCGGCGTCCCGGCCAATCGGGTATCCCGAATCCTCGCGAGCGATCGGGCCGTCACGGCGGATACCGCGCTGCGGATCGCGCGACTCCTGGGCGGCACGCCCGAGTTTTGGTTGCGCCTTCAGGCGCGTTATGACCTCAAGACGCAACAAAGCATAGCAGGCGCGGAGATTACGCGGCAGGTCCGTCCGCTCAGTCGCAAGGTCCTCGCCGCCGCCGGAGCCGGTGGCTTGAACAACATGAAGACGCGACTCAAAACCTAATAAGCGCTACAACTGCGAACATCATTGCTTTTAACAAAAGGGAACCGCAGGTGCCGGAAACACCCCTGCCACGCGAGATCATGCGAGCACCCATTCACTCGGCGAAACGCTCACGATAACGTGACCGTTGACCCTCAAGCCGCAGCCCAGGCCGCCGTAGCTACCGCCGACGCAACATTGGGGCTCTTGTGGGTGACGTTGGTTCCAGATGGAGGATTGGCCCTGGCGTTTCGCTCGCGGCCAACGGCGCATCTTGCGCGTGCTTGGCCACGTCGGGTCGCTCGAACGCCGCACGAGCCGCATCTTCAGTGATTTCGCCGCCCTCTATCCGAGCAGACACTTCATCCCGGATCCTACGAGCGGCGTCAGCTCCGTTCTGAATTGCTTGTTCGCGAGTTTTAGGAGCGTCGTCTTTGTAATGCTCCTAAAAACGCTTAGTCATGGCCTGAGCTTGCTTCACACCAAACAGGACGACTGGCGTCGCGATCGGTGCCCAAGGCTTGAGATCGTCGGCTAGTTGCAGAAGCGGTGTTATATCCGGCATCGGAACCCTATTTGTCTCGTCGGGCTCCTATGTCCCACGCCGTGTCTCTCCTGGGCACTATCCTCCGCTGTGGATGCATGGCTCGAAGACCACGATCGCAGCGACCTCTACAGCGACGAGGGCCCACCCTTCGGTCACCAGGGCATCGGCCCGTGGAATGAGGCGTCCGAGGAGCTACGCACCTGGCTGCTGCGATCTAACTAGCCGGCGGCCCCATTATGATGGGCCAGAGATCGCGTTCCACCTCGAACAACAACCAACGCGTTAGAATGCCGTTCCCACCAGTTCGCAGTAGAAGGGCGACGCGGCACAAGCAGAGATGCAGACGACGCTGCGCTCGATTTCGGTTCGTTGGCGAGTCGGGTAACTTCGAGCTGACATTTTCGGCGCCGGCTCGCTGGATTAAACCGATGGGCCGTAAGCGCTTAAGACCGTGTCCGGATAACCCGTCAATGCAAATCGTCTAAGCCGTGTGCATTCTGTGCTGCGAAGTCAAGCCGCTCGCTAGGCGTCATTAAGAAGCACGCGTAGAGTTGGCCAAGGTCGATCCCATATTCACGCGCCCTTTCAAGGGCACTGCCTTTGGGCGGATTGGCAAATAACGCGCGAACGCGATGTTCAGACTCAGCGTCCATGGCAACAGTATACAACGGAGGTGGGCGCGCTTCGAGTAACGGCATGCCTGATGGTGAGGGGTGCGGGTCTCTCATGAGGCTCTTGGACTGACTGCGCTCGCCGAGAGCAGTTGGAAACGGACTTTGAGCTCCGCTGAAAAGGAAGATTCTTTCGACGAACTCGCGTTTATCGCCAAGAGGTAACGCGGTGAGACGTGTGGCGCGACGTGCCTCAGAGCCGCGTGCCGGTGGATCGGGCATATAGTCGAAGATAACCGCCATTAAACCCGCTGATGAACTCTTCGAACGTGATCACGTTGTGAAGGCTGCGAGCACGGTATGCAAGTAGCACCGGCTTCTGCTGTCTCGGCCGCTTATTGCGCCGGACGCGAGTGTTCAATAACAAATGGTGAATGCACTTGTTTTCGCAACGTGTTCAACACGAGGAGCTTCTCTTCCATCGGCTTGGCCGTGATACCGAGTGAGGCGGCCAACTGCACCTGGTGCGCAAATCCTAGAGCCCGTCCACCAGCGAGCAGTTCGATTGCTTTGTGCCCACGCCGCGTGCGTAAGGCCCTCGCACGTCGGAGGCGCTGACGTGGCTTTATGCCAAGCAGCGCTGAGCTGATCAACTCTGAAAGTATGTCCTCAATGGATGTGTGCAGCTGAAGGACGGCGCCGCGGACAAAGTCATCACGTTTGTGTTCGAGCATGCTCGCATACAAGAAGCGGTCGGAGGTACGATGCGTGCCATAGAAGAGTTCATCTAGCTCAGCAATCTCTTTAGTAAGCCGTTTTATCGTGCGTTCAACGGTACGGTCGGTTGGGGTGTTCATGTGAGCCCCCCCACGGTGTTCGTGGCATTGACACTTAAGGCGCGGGGAATGTTGTCGCGCTCGGGCCGCTCGCAGGCGCGGTCGGCTGCGTGCGCAGGTGCTGAATTGATGCCAATGCTCCGAGGAAACCGTTCGCTCCACTGCTCGATGAGATCTGAAGATACGCTCTGATGCCTGTTGTTGAAGCAAATAGCACTTCCTGATAGGCAAGGATCGGCAACTGACGGTTATTCGCAAATCGCCGATCTGGCGTCCCGTTCTTGTTTACAAACCTCCAGGTGGTGTCCACCTGCCGCGCGCCGCGTGGAACCGGACCGTCTTCGATAAATCGGCCAACTCTTGATGTTGCATGAAGATCGGGGTAACTCACTGCACCTATCCCCTGGGGATTGGTTATGAAGATGCGGTCAGGTAAAAAATAAAGAACGTCTTGATGAAGGCGCAGCTGCGGTATTGCTACGTTGGTCTTTAAGAAGGGAACGGGGCCATCACCGATCGTGGCTGGCTTACGCTGAAGTAAAGCGGAGGCTCCCGCGTGCCGCTTGTAGTCCCCAGTCACTGCGTGGCTCATCACGCTCCAAATCGCCCCGCAATTGCGCATCCCTAGTAGTGCATCATAGAGTGCTCGAAAAGCGGTTTCGACTGCACTGTCGAGGTCATACATTACGACAACACGTTTACGCTTCTGATCGTAAAAGTAGATTGGGATTAGCAAGAGCAGCGACAAGAAGAGTAGGCCGGTTCCGATGCCGACGTTGCTAGCGAATCCCATCGCGACGATAGCACCGCAGGCTATAATCGCGGGCATAAACCAAGAGAACAAAGCTCTTTTTGTTCGGATTTCGGCGAGAAGAGTATCTGCGTTAGAGTCGTTAATCGAGCTGGCTGCGGCGCTCCCAATTAGGGTTGTGCTTTCAGAGGGCTGTGAGACCGGCGGCGCAAGGTCCGCGGGGCGCGGCGTCTGCTGACTACGAGGCGCGCGAAAGAGATACTCCCGATAGTAGAGCCCTCCACGACCGGCATGTATATATGTTCCGCGCGGACCAGTACCGACCCGAAGGCCCTTGATTCCGCTAGAGACTCCGATGCCGCTCTTGGAGAGGTTGAAGCGCAGCATCCCAACGCGAATGCTCTTGCGAAGATAGAAACCCACTGTTGCGCCCCCGCTTGACACCGACGATTTCCATTTGAGACTGAGCGATACCGCTGCTTCGCAATGGTCCACAGGGCCCTTGTTAGGAGTCTCGAGCGAACCGGGTGAAATCGGCAGCCAACGCAATAGATGCGGGAAGAGCTCCCGATGGTATCGAGAGCGGGGATTACGCTTCGGGTCCGACCTCTGCGCTGCCAGGGGAGCGTGTTTTTGAGTTAGATAGACGAACTCAAAGCGGTTTCCGGTCGTCCAGTTGCGAGGTTCGCACGGAACGTTTTAAGTTCGTCTATTCGAGTATCGAGCTCAAAAACACAGAAGATTGTCGTCAACGACCTCGAGAAGACGTTACGCTAGGTGAAGCTTCCTTCGATGATGGCTCGCGTATGATTGGCGACCGATCGAGCCCAAGGGTGCATTTGCGATGGATTGTCGTTGGGAAGGCGCCGACGACGTTGGTCCGTCGTGTGATTCCTACGTTGAGGCATTCGATCGAATTGGTCGTGGAAACCTGCGTCCGATCGGGTCTGGAAAACGCCATGAACGTTGGGGCGAAGGGGACCATACTGCCTAAGCGGAAGGCCAAGATTCGCTCTCGGGCCAAGCTAACTCCATGCGTGTTCTGGTCAAGCCCTCTGAGCGCCGTGATGCTCCAGTATCGGTTAAGGTTACGGGCAAAACTCTTCGTTTTCGCGGGAACATCGACTTAGAAGCTGCTCGCGGCTATTTTGAAATTCCTCAGAATGTCCGCACTTCGGTCAAGTTTATTAATCTTACCGATGTTGGCGATGTCTATGCCATTGGCTTACTCCCTATTGTGGCAGACCTAATGACTGCGAGTGCATCTCCAAAGCGGCTTCGGATTGATTATAACGATCGAGTAGAACGTTGGTTGGACTTGTACGGCTATCGCTCCCTGCTTAGTCGAGCGCCGCTTGACAACAGATCCACGCCTCCGCAGTGCATCAAGCACTTTCCGGAAGATGGTGCTGACATGCATCTGTACGTCACATGGTCCGTCGACGAATTCCTAAATCGTGCGCATCACTGCGCTCGCAGTGGCGCTCAGAGCCTGGAATGGGCTCTGGGTGAACTGACGGGCAACGTGTTCCATCACGCCGGGAGCGACATCGGACTGCTTGTGCAATGCCTCATACAGCCTGTCTCTCATCGCTGCATCTTTACGCTTGTCGATACTGGCATGGGCATACGCGAGTCGCTCAAAAAATCACATAGCCCACAAAATGACCGTGAAGCGATCGAACTCGCAATCCAGCAAGGTATTACGAGTAAGCGGGGCAACCAAGGATGGGGACTTTTTGGAAGCACAGCTATCGTAGAGGCCGCTCATGGATCTTTTACGCTATGGTCAGGAAACGCGGCGCTCATTATTCATCAGGATGGCGCGCGCGAGTATTTAACGATGCCTTACTTCAAGGGCACGGCTATCGACTGGAGGATGCCGACGCAAACGAGACTTAATCTGCAGGACGTGCTGAAGATAAAGAATGAGCCGCTAACGCTTCTCTGGGACAAATACGATATTGAAGTTGGCGTCTTGCGCTTTCGCATCGCAGACGAAGCCAAAAGCTTCATTGACCGGCCAACTGGCAAGCGACTGCGAACACGGCTCCTAAACCTTACACGCGACGCTGTAACGAAACGTTGCATTGTGGATTTCGAAGGCGTGCGAATGGTTACGAGCTCCTTCGCGGACGAACTCCTCGGGAAATTCGCTGTGCTGGTGGGCGAGGACCGCTATAAGAGGTTTGTGCGGCTCGACAATGTGAACGAGGTAATCCTAGGCATTGTAAACGGAGCCATCCAGGAGAGACTGCGCACCGAGCGTCACGCCCTAACGCCAATGCGCATTACTCGCTAATTATCACTCTGCCCCGTAGTAGCCAAGCATGGCGGCGTGCGTAATCTCCTGCTTGCCCGCCTGCCAAGGGAAAAGGCCGCGGCGCGCGCTGATCCACGGATCCTCTGTATGCGACCGCTCGATCAGAGCTTCGGCCGTGTAGTCGCCATAGTGTGCCAGAACGCTGTCGACGGTATCTGTCTGCTCACCCGAAAGGGCTGAGCTCCGACCGCTTGGGATAGAGGCGACTTCGCCCGCGTACCGATGGTGAGCATAAAGCGCTGGGGCCACGGGTCCGTCGCGCCAAGCCTCGATCCGGTCGCTGAAGAGCGCACTTCCGGTCCATGCCAAGGACCACGCCTGCGAGTAGTAGACAAGCTTTTGCAGCTTCTTTCCGCTCAACGCTCCTCGGCGCTCCAATATGTATTGTGCAACATCAAACACCGTAGCCACGCTCTTCCTCCTTCCTGCCAGTTCATTCTAACATGCTTCCGTGTGCCAAGGGTTGCCTGGTTGCGCAGGAACCCCGAGCCGCTCGAGCAGCGCCGGCGCCTCGTCCTCGATGCCATCACCCGCAGCGTTGGCGCGCGTGCGGAACGGTCGGGCAGATGACCTATGGCTGTTTCGCTGTACACGTAAGCACGTTCGGGTGTGCTCGGCACCGGAGCGCCGCGTCCGGGTCGGGCTTGATGCGAAGGAAATGCGGAAACGCCAATCCTGGGATACTCGGGCCTGGAAGACCGAGTCCCGCCCCCCGGCATTCCCCCTATGCGCGTGTGCGCGGCGACAATTACCGGCCGGTTGACGACAACTATCTTGGCCGCCGGTTGAGGACCTAGCCGGAAGGTCCAGGAGCGGGGCCAGAGCCGCCGACTGTGAGGTCGAACGCACGTGGCGCAACGAGAATGCCCCACCATTTGGAAAGCGTCGTGCGCACATGTTGTGCATGTTTCGCCCCGCAGACGAATGTCGCAAAGTCGCTTACGCGCTCGCTCACAAGCTGGAGCATCTTCGTCGTACGGCCCCGGCTTCGCGTGTCCCTTGTGCCTCATCACGATTGTGTTGTAGGAGTCTCGGCGACCGCGTGGGCTGAACAACCGACCGGCCGACGACCAGCGCGCCATCGCTTGTTACAACGAGGCCGCCGAATGCGTTACCAATGGCTTTCGCAAGGGCGCGCCTATCGTCGACGCCGGCGTTTTCCCAGTGCCCTTTCGCGGAGGTAACCAGTGCTTGCGCATCGGCTATGCTACGCCTGGATGATTGAACATGGGTAATATCACGCTCGATGGCCAGAATGCGACGCTCAAGTGTGGTCTGGATGTCTCGCAGATCGTCGAGTCGCCATTGAAGGTCTGCTTGAGCGAGCGAGCCTTTTTCGAACGCGGAGAAAATGCGTCGGCGGCGCTCGTCGATCCGAGCCAGCTCACCTTTCGCACTTGCGCATTCGGCTCGAGATGCGTCGAGATTAACGTCGACGTGTTGCGCCTTGAGAAAGCGGCGCAACAGGTCATCTTCGACGCTCAATCGCGCAAGCAGTGACAAGAATTGCTCTTCCAGCCGATCGCCGCGATAGTGCTTGTATCTCCCAGAGTGCGCCACGACGTTCCGGCACACATAGTAGTTAAAGGTGCTGGAGCCACGGGGGCCACGCTGTCCAAAAAGCGCGTATCCACATTCACAACGCAGCGCGCCACCGAGCGGATATTCGTAGCGCATCGTCGGGCGCTGGAACTCGCGGAGGCGGCGCTGCGCTCTCGTCCAGATGGCTGCATCGACAATCGTGCCGCGGTAGCACGTCTTGAGAAGTAGTCGGCGCACGCGGTCGGTGGTCCAGTGCTGAGGATGTGCCGATCCGTCCTTCAGCGTCATAGGCGGAGCGATGAGCGCGAGTTGCTTCGCGATCTTGTGTGGTCCGTATCCCTGAGTCTTTAGTTCGAACGCCAGTTGGACGGCCGCATCTTCTGGGGGCTTTGGGGCAAAATGCCCGTTCTCTAGCCGGAGGCCATAAGGCATCTTCGTTGAGATCGCAAGCGTTGGGTCGTCTTTCTGCGCGATCCTACGCCGCTCGTACATCGAATTGAGCTTGTCTCGGCGCACTTCGTTCTCCATGCCCCCGATGAAGAAGCGCAGAACCGGCATCAGCAGTTCGGATGCGCGACTGTACTCGACGTCGCCGTCTATGCGCGTGTGTACGACAATGCCGAGCCTACGGATTCGCAGGAAGGCCTCCATGGCCTCAAGACCATTTCCGCGTCCCAGCCGCTCAAGCCGGATCATGAGCAGACGCGCCGGCCGCTCAGAGGCCTGTAGGGCCTCCAGCTCGTCGATCATGCCTAGGGTGAGTCGGCGCGCGCCGAGCTTGCCGCTCGAGACCCCGGAGACGGTTTTCGTAATGACCCATTGGTTGGCGTGCGCGGCCTCCTGAGCCCAGGCTTCCTGATCGGCGAGGGTATCCGCCTGACCAGGATCAGAGACCACCAGGAAGGCCCACGCCGCCGACTCCCGCGATCGACTCATGGCGCAAACCCGCGCGAGGAAAAATTGTTGCCTTTTGTCAATAACATACTGTTGACAGAAAGTCCACTCGTCCGCGAGATCAAGTCCGTCATCCAGCGGGTGTACGAGTACGTTGCCAGTGCCCGGCGGGCCGTCTCGGCGCGCGAGATCATCACCGCTTTACCCGAGGCTAGCCGGTCCTCGATCACCTTTGCCTTGACGCGTCTCGTCCGGGAGGGCGATCTTAGGCGACTCGGGCATGGAAAGTACTTGGTCGCCCACGATGGAGAGGATCCCACGATCGGGCGGCCGGATGACGAAGCGTACCTATTCGATATCTTGGAGCGCGTTCGGGAAATACTCTCCTTTGCCGATCTCGCCTTCTTATACGAGATTATCGAAGCGTCGCGTCGGCTAACACCGGAAGTCTTTCGAGCGGCGCGCGATCGATCGCTGAGAGCGACAAAAGAGAAGCCTTGAAGATGCTGTGGCTCATCATTAGGGTTATCGTTGCAAACGTGCGTGGGCGCGGCGAAGAAGAGCTGTTGCGGCAATCTGACGACAATCCACTCGGGCGAGTTGCACGCGCCGATGAGCTGACGAGCTAGAGCCTCGCGCATGGCGGGGAGTCTCTGGAAGCGTCCGGGCCAGAGGGCTTCTTGACCGGTGCTATCTGGCGAGATGCAGAGCACGACGCAGGGCGGTTAGTCGCGAGGGACCCATGTTCACACCTTAGCGCAAGTGACCACCCATACCGAAACGTCCGTTGTCGCTCTAACTACGTATTGCAAGCCGCTCTTCAGGAGCGCTTTACTGGCGAAATGGTCTTGGAAGCAGCGGAAGCGCCAACGCCCGATTCAAGCTCCCATCTTATGAGTAATTCCTTGAGCCCCTTGGCAGCAAAGGTCTCCGCAAACTTCATTAAATTGACTGTGATTCCAATATGTGTCCCCGTTTTCGAGCAGGTCACGAAACCGCCCGCACCCCATGGCACCATTGCGCGCTCTCCCGTGCACAACACCAGGGCGCCCCCGACGTCCGTAATTTTCTTAACGAAGTAGAGGCCGAAACCGCTGTTGGTTACGTTCACACTGTCGGGGCCAAGCTTCGATGAAACACCCGCCTGAAGTGAAAGGCGAATCGCGTCGTCATCGCTATTGACGGAATCAGCGACATTCGCGTTGTCCCTTAAGGATTCTCGCAGGCCCCGTCCTTGGTCGGCTAGCGTGATTCTAACCTCTCCGGAGCTCGGATAATATTGACCGCAGATCCAAAGTCTCTCCGCGCAAGCATGGTCAACGAAGTTTCGGATCAGTTCCTTAAAACAGTATCGAACTAGGACGAGTGCGTCGTTGGTATCTCCGTCAATATTCGTTGCGGAGTTTGACTTGCGCAGGAGAAAGCGCGCGAGCTTATCGGCCTCAACGTTAATTGGGTGATCATCGAATTCCAGGCCCTTGCTCGGATCACCAAGGTTTTGCTTTTGCAGGGTGGATATTTTTAGATACGTCGTGCCCGCCGCCCATGCTCCGTCAGGTGACAGTTTCGCGTCCAGTTTGTCGGCCGCGGTAAATGCAGCGTCCGGGAAACGCATGACGTTCAAGTAGGGCGTCTTAGAATTGCGGAGGGAGACGCCTTGCAGCTTGCAGGCCAGTAGGAGATGCAGAAGCCCGAAGGGCCGTACCCACAGCCCTGGTGGGAAGACTATGGTGTTGCCATGGAGCACGGAAAGACGACAAAATTCGATTGCTACGTCATCCTCGAACTGGGCCGGGAGCTCACTCTTCTGTGGATCAGGCTCGAGCAACGTTTTCATCCTCACCATTCGGTCGATAGTTGCAGAGGTATAACTGGGACGCGTTCTTCGTCGAGGGGAAGTGCCCGTTTTGCCAATAGCATGCCAAAAGCAACGGCGCGACAAAGCCTGCTTCTATCAAATCATCTGCGGCCGTTATGGCGACATTTATCTTCCCGCGATTGTCAATGGATCTCGGTGTTGCGTTCCGATAGTTACTGAAGGAGACGATGCCAAGGTCCTTGTATTGCGCACAGATAGTGTTGCCTTGGGGTGTTGGTAGTGCCTCGACGACGTCATCACCATCGATCTCAAACGTAAGCTTGTCATCACCAAATGTTGGCAGATGTATATCATAGATGAGGCGATCCGCGCGCGTGCGATTTAGGTTCTCTAAGGTGATTGTGAACGTCGCCCTTCCTTCCTCAAACGTGAGATCCAAATCAACCTCGATGGCTTCTCCCTCGCTCTGATGCTGTGCCGACTGTAGACCTATTGATGGTATGATATTGGCTGTGGCGGCCTGCTTTCGTAGAAGGTCCGTTGTTTCTCCCAGCTTGGAACCATGATCCTCGGCCATCCGGGCCTGCGAAAGTAGGGTGACGCCGGCAATAACCGCGAGGGAGGCAAGGGTCAGCGCGTCTCGCGTGTCCGGGAAAAACTCAACGACCAGCACGGCGGATACGATGACGAGTATTATTGGCCTAAACAAGGCATCGGCGCTTTCCAGCCTGGCAGTAATCGCTCTTTTCTTTCTTAAAGACACCAGTGCGAGCGCAATAACGGCGATGCTGAGCGTCCAATTAGCGACGCTAACGCTTGTCAGTCTCGCCCATATGCTACCCAGCACCAGAGCGGAAATTTGCGCGGCGGCATTTTGAATATGGTTCATTGGACCTCCAATCTGCGCTAGACACGTGCGGCTAGGGCTTCTGGGTTAGCTCCGAGACTGTTACGCTGGGCTCGCGTGCCGTCAGTACTGCACCTATGGCACTGTTCCAAACAGCGTGGCACGCTTTTTAGAAAGCGCAACAATAAGACGAAACGGTACCGTATCCAGCCGAGGCGTCAGTTCCGGCGCCGCTACTGCAAGTTTTTGAAGAGCCTCGTCCGCAAGAAGTATTTCGCCCCAGAGTAAGTCTAGAAGAATGTCCTCATCGAGCGAACCCTTCCAGATGAGTTGTGATGTCTGCGCGCAGAAATTGTAGACAACCGAGGCAACTTGCAGAATAAAATATCTCAGTGCCGGATCCTTGCCTTCAACGATTGCCAGCCGCATCGTCTCTTCATCCGAAAGAAGGCTTCGGCAGAGACGAAAGGCGCGATCTGGCGTGATCTCATGTACGCCTAGCGGGCCACCAATGCCGATCTGATATTTGCCTTGCCTGAAATCAGCAATGTAGTGGAGCGCAATGCGCGCGCGCTCCGTTTCGTTGGTCGCTTTTAGTTGCTTCGTTAGGGCCGAAAAGTGCTTGCTGGCTACCCGTACTGCGAGACCGCCCGTTACGGCGATCGCTAAAAACTGGAGAAAACCAACGACGATGTTCCAGTCAAAGCTCTGCATTGCGTGGGTCCCTTCTCGTGATCAAAGGGGGTCTAGGCATGTTTTGGGCTAGGCAAACTGAGTCATGAGAAGGAGGTGCTGCTTCACCGCTAGTCGCTTCATACGTTCAGGGTTGGCTGGCTGCGCGAAGAATGCGAGCGTCGTCGCCGAGGTCCTTACGGCGTGAAGAGCGCACCCTTGCTACAATCCGATCGCCGATAGTGCAGTCGACCAGACTGGCAGCCAGCGGCCGTCCATGACCTTGTCGCTCGGGAGGAAGTGCCGAACACGCAGCCACTGCCAATTTCGCATCGCGGTATCGACCATTGTTCGCGCGCTGGCTCCGCTTTCGAGACGGGCCTCAGCATCGGCGAACCACCAGAGCCACTGTCGCCAACCCAGGCTCGTCCACTCAGGCGGCCCAACACGTCGCATCTTCGGTTTCCCGTTCTTATGTAAGAGAGGCTTGCCGTTGCGTCCGGTCCTTGGAACGTAGCGTGGTGGATTTGCCCGCAGATCAGCAATCATCGTACGGATCCCCGGAAGAAACGGATCGTGTCGCAGACCCAGTGGATAGCCAAGCGCATCAAGGCGAACAATGTCTTCCGTTCGTAGCCATGTGAGCAGCGACTCCTCAAAATAGTACGCGGTTGTGCCGACCCCGCCACTTGCGGCGCCACCGAAGCGCGCAATGTCAAAGCGCTGCTGGTTGCCATATTTCCCGGTGGCCGCCGCTTCGGCCCCAGCTGCTTTCCAGAGAATCATTTCCGGGCCGCAGAACCCAACGATAAATTTTCGCGCTGGCGCTAGCAATTGAACCATCTGAATAAATCCGCTGAGCTCATCGACGTCTTGGATTTCACTTTCGGATTTCGTCCACTGCGGGACAAGGTAGAGACGTTGCAGGCGGCCGGTAGTCAGAACTGACGCGATCGTTTGGGCGCGACCGGTGCCGACCAGCGTTGAGACGGGGAAGATCGCCGATTGTAGACCCTTGACGCGCGTGCCGCTCAGATGTGTCGCCAGGGTATCACCGATTTGGATATCAAAGCGTAAGTTTGCATCACTAAATGGCTTGTGCGACGCCACGGGCGAGCAGACGCCGCTGTGGCCGAGCGGGACACACTCATCGGCGATCGATTTCGCGAGCTTTTGCCAGTCGGCCGGCGAAAAGGGGCTCTTCCCAAGTTTTTGCGCGGTCGCGTTGACGTATCCCCACTTATCAAACTTATTCTTTTTCGAACCTAAAACAAAGCACTGAGGATCAAAGATGAGCTCCGTCGTCCCTAGCGCTGCGCATTGTTTTGCTAGGATTGATGGCTCCTCGTTGAGCGGGCTCGTGATCACTCCCGCATACATCGCATGCAGACGCGCATCAAGAGCCAGATTGATAGCCGCGTGGCCCATCTGGTGGTAAGCACCCATGTGGGGAGATTAGTCGTCTTGCGCTGCCCAATCCTTTAGAAGCGTCGTAACGTCATTGTAACGACCAATCGGATATGGCTGAACCATTCGTACGAGCACGGGTAGTCCAAAAGTCCCGGTTGCTGCTGCGAAAACCGCCGAAGGCTGGCGGTACGCTGCGATATTGTCATTGCGCTCGAGGAGCGTGTTCCCAAATGGATGCATCCCCAAGGCACTTACTGCGAGCGTCACGCCCAGTGCAAATTGATCGGCGCGCCAGTCGATCATGGCTTTTTCATTGTGATATTGCTCACCGGGCATAAAGGTGCGTGTCCCAAGACCGAACGGATGCGCGGAATCCGTGAGGGACGTTTCACCGAGAGCACGAACGATGCCGAGGTCCGTCAGTTGCGGAATATCATTCGCATCATACATGATGTTCTCTGGCTTGATATCGCGATGGACGAGCTCTCGCTCCGACAGATGCGCGATCGCTTCAATCATCTGCGATCCCAGCGAGATCGCCTCAGCCCGCGAAAGCCTCCGATGCTTCAGCCGATCGGCAAGGCTGCCGTTAGCGAAGAATGGCTCGACGACGTATTCGATTCGCACCCCATTCACGACCGCGACGCCACTGTCGATGCATGGAGCAATGTTCGCGTGACTGCAATCTCGCATCGCTTTCAGCTCGCGCTTGGTACGGGCGATCACCGCATTGGTTTTAAGGACCTTGAACGCGACATCCGTTCCTTCGCGCGATGCGAAGTAACAAATCTTGAAGCTACCCTCGCCTACCTGTGGCCCGAGAGCGTAGCCTGCGCTTCCAGCGGCGATACGATGGCTATCGTCGATCACGCCGCTTCTTTAGAGCCTCCTCGCGAGCGAGCTCGCGCCGATAGATGTTATACGGTTGCGTTAGCGGAGCATCGCTAACGATCGTGATCTCGTCGTCAATGAGCGTACAGATACCGATGCCGTGCGCAATGAGGTCCGATGCGTTCGTGGCTGCACGGGCTGCTACGGACGGCGGCAAAAGCACGAACGATCGATCAGCAAAGAATGTGTTTCGGTACGCCTGGCCCATCGCATCACGCCAGCGAGTGAGCTTCGCTTCAATAGCGATCACCTCGCCAGATTGTGTGACAATAATGATGTCGGGCCGGCTGCTTGTTCCGTTTGAAAACTCTCGGGCATAGCCAACGTGTTTGAATGGCGACGGGGAGGATCGGAGGAGCCCAACAAATGAGCGTACGAGCGCTGCCTCAGTGGGATATGGCACAGCCCGGTCGTTTTTCCGCTTGGGACGAGCATTCCCGCTCATACGGGGCCCGATGCAGCGCATTTCGCGTCGTGGGGACGGCTTAGCCTGTATGTGCGAACGTCTGTGCGTATGGTGTCCACGGGAGTCGCGGTGAGCAGCCCGTGTGCTCCCCCCGGCGCATATATGCGACGTCCCTCCGCGGAGATGCCAGCGCGAAAGTAGTTACGCCAGAGGGTCTTGGATGAGCGGCACTTCTGGCTGCGCAAATTTCGAAGAGGAGTGCGCGCTCGATCACGGGCGTTGTTTCCGCTGTTGCTTGTCGCCGTCACGTGCAGACGACATACGCTCGAGAACGCCGAGCACTGCTAACCCATCCACATTATTCGGTAGGATAAGCAGCTTCGCTTCGACGACGAGTCCGTCGCCGGGCGAGGAATGCCTAGCACTCGGTGCTAGCCTCTGTGGCTTAGACATCAAAACTCACTTCCGATAAGCAGGATTATCGGAAGTGAAGCTAGCGATGTGGCTTTGAGCTGTGGCGATCCGATGTGCTGGTCAATACGCCATGGAAATATTGGTGACAATTGACCTGGATAGCCGACCGGCCCGGCGTCAAAAGGGCATGCTATGCCAAGGTCGCTGCGTTCCGTTGGTGGGGCAATACGGGAGCTTCGGGAAGAAGCGGGACTCTCGATCTCGGCCCTTGCCCGTATCGCGAAGCTCGATACGGCGACACTAACGAGAATCGAAGCCGAGGATCGAACGCACGTCCGATTCTCGACGGTTTGTCTCTTAGCGAGTGCTCTTGGAGTGAGCACCGACGAGATTGGCATTCGAGCAGGCTTATTGAGGAAGAAGGCCGCCGGCCCACGCTCTCGGCCCGCCACGGCGGCAGCTCTTGATGGCATCGAGGGCGTCGACAATCTTCTAGGGCGAGCGAAGGATCGGCTCGCGAAACTCGGCGAACGCTTACGCTCGGGCTAGACGTGTAAGTTCAACTACGGACCTACCGGACCAATCGGAAACGTTGTGTTCGACAGTGCTGCCAGCGAGCTGGTAGCCGGCCCAAGGCATCGCGAGCTTGTGGTTCCGACTTGAGGCGACATGATGGCGGCAAATGGCGGCCCACGAGAAGATCGATCGGTTCCGCTACGCCCTTCATGCGCATCGCGATCATGATTGCGTCGGATCCGTCGCTGCTTGCCCGCGCGAAAGAGAACATCGAAGCGACCCGGTGAAGGCGCGGCGATTCGGAATCGCTTCGACGGTGGGAAGAAATAATCGAAGATGGCGTACAATCCGTTTTCAACGTGCTTGAGGACCCACGCGAAGTTGCGACTTAATCAAGGTCACCCTCTCCGTTTGCCGGGTTTCTTGATCCTAAAGAGCGCGACACCATTTCCCGCGCGGTCATCGGGCCTCAAGACTAGCTACGATAGGTCTGCGAGTTGGGCTCTCGCGCGCGCTCAAGATTTAGGCTTACAGAACGCCGCGACCGCTTGCGCTCCAGCTGGCCCCTTCACGCGTCGTCCACGTGTGGCTGCGTTTCACGAGCATGCCTCAAGCCACTCCGGCCCCGGTTGTATAATTACTGGACGAGCCTTCTCCCACGACTTTGTGGATATCTATCCCCAGCTTTCATAAGTTGTCAACAGATAATCCACGCAACTTTGATTCCGATGTACAAGCTGTGCGGCGCATCTAACCGAAAACGATGGATCTGCTCGCTACCGGACCCGGAGTCAATCTAAATTGCTGCTCGTGCTCACAAACGGGACGTACGAAATCCCGTCCGAGACTGCATCCCTGATCAACGAGAGCATGGCTAGTGATGCTTCCGTGGTATCGATTCAGCTCGACATTTTTGACGAGGGCAACCCGTGCCCGACGACACTTGCTATTCGACACGTGGTCGCAATAATTGACTATCGGCGGCCCGAGGCGCACATTGCCGGCATCGCTAGCGGCAAGGTTCGGTCAATTGGAGTCTGACGAAGCTTTGCGCTTGAGACGTTGCGCCGCGTTGATGCATTGTGCCAGAACCTGGCGGTAGACTGCGAACTTGGGAGATTTCTCCGCAGCCGCTCGAGTCTTGAAGAAATAGGCGATGACCTTTTCCTCGAGTTGCTGCTCTTGCGTTAGCAAGAGTTCTTTGCGGCCGCGGTTGCAGGGCCGACAGGATGGAGCCGCAAGCTCCTTCGCCGCGACTTTGAAGTCTTTCTCGTAAAGCCGCCCTTTAGCTTCGCGCAACAATTCCACAGGAAAAACGTGATCGGCTTCAAGAGCGCTCTCGTCGAAACGAAGCTGAACGTTGCCCTGCAGACCCGAGGGAAGAGCGGCAAACCAGATCTCGGCGACGTCGGTGCGTTGAACTACCTGTGCTCCGAGCGCGAGGGCTACTTGTTCAAAGAGTGGCTTGTCGTAAATCCGAAGCCAATCGTACCGAGGCGATAGCAACTGAGGTGCCGGAGGAACGCCACACCACAGGCATTTGCGTTCATTGTGAGCGCGTAGCCGAACAGCGTCCTTGAATTGGTATTCGTTCGAGCGTCGTTTTGCCGCTCCGGCCGAGAGATAATGCGCGGGTACGCCCGCGCTGCCATATTCAGCGTCCGGCATGCATTTTTCGTGTGAGACGAATTTCTCCGGCCGCATGTGGCCGTATTCGCAATACAGACCGATACCGCGGTAGTTATATTTTTTACGGAGCTCGCCGACCGTCGAGCCACATACCCGCCAGCCGGACGAATTCCAAACCGTCTGCTGGCATGGTGGCATAGCCTGAGCCAATCGCCCAGACCACTCAAGATTTGACTGATCGTCAAGCTCTTCCATAGGCCGGACGCGGGTCGTTTGCGGGTCGACTTATCGCTCCCCCGCAAACGTTTGTTCGCTACACTACATATCGTGGGCGGTGCCGCGGTGACAACACCTGATTGGGTCTGGCCACAATATATTTTACGACGCCGGGACCCAGAAGATAGCTGCACTTGCTTCCCTGATACGACTGTCGGCGCTACTTATTTGAGCGGGCCGCTGGGCCAATGGAACCGACATCGCTGGCAACGTGAAGAGTTCATCGATGAGATCGTGGATGGCCTGACTTGTTCGTTTCCGTCGAGC
>VFSW01005930.1_pt1 | contig 18008 bp, 24 predicted proteins | sample 5358111 | NCBI WGS metagenome assembly VFSW01 (sample SAMN11554181, study PRJNA540505) | mine drainage metagenome | isolation source: sediment from site ElyBrook_90M | place: USA: Ely Copper Mine, Vershire, VT | collected 2017
GCGTTGTCACAGGTCAAGTTGGCAGAATCGTTGCATGTAAATCAGGCGGCCATCTCAAAAATGGAACACCGTACTGACATGTACATCAGCACCCTGCGCGAATACATCCGCGCAATGGGAGGCGATCTGGAGATCGTCGCCAAGTTTCCAGAGGGCTCCGTTAAAATATCCAACTTCACCGCTATTGAGTCAGAGCGGGTCTCATAGAAGGCATTGACCGCCACGGCCATCTGCGTCATGCCCTAAGTGAATACCCATGGTCGTTCTGTCATTCTCGATTGGATCCTAAATTTCCACAACTTCGGCATTCCGAAGTGGTTAACCTGCTGACTTGAGGGATTTGTTCCTGTGCCTGAAGATGTGGGCTTTCCTCTTCACAGGCTGCTGGCTGCGAGGCCAGACCGCCGAAAGTGGGGGATGAAACTCTAAGAGGGGGGCTTCCCGATGCCCCGGCGCGAACTTGGGTATCTGCAGACGGGTTGCGGCCGATGCGAACGGGTTTAGTGTGCTCGCCCGATGTTGCCTAGCAACAGAGATCGGAGTTTAGTGTGCTTTTGGCGATGCGACATGATGATCGCGTTGAGATTCTGCTGGATTTGGTAATGGCGCGTGCCTTGAGATATCCAAAAGGTTGCTATATACTGCTGCAATATACAACTTGCGTAGGAGGCCGCTATGGCGACCAGTACGGTATTTACCAATAATCGCACCCAGGCCGTAAGGCTCCCCGCGGACTTGCGTTTGCCAGAGGGCGTCAAGCAGGTCAGCGTCCGAGCGATCGGGCATGAGCGCGTTATTTCTCCGTTGTCCGAAACCTGGAACAGCTTCTTCGTTAACGGGCCGATGGTTTCAGAAGATTTTATGGAAGCGCGGCCCTCGCAGGAACAGCCCGCCCGGGAAGCTTTTTGATGCTGAAGTATCTACTCGATACCAACATCGTGATCTATGTCATGAAGCGTCGTCCCATCGAGGTGCTGGATACTTTCAATGCAAACGCTTCCCGCATGGCGATCTCCTCAATCACCTTGGCAGAACTGATGCACGGGGTCGAGAAAAGCAGCAGGCCCACGTCAAACTTTGCGGCAGTGGAAGATTTCTGCAGCCGGTTGGAGGTGTTGCCTTACACCGCCAAGGCTGCGCAACATTATGGTTCCATTCGTGCGGCCCTGGAACGCGCCGGTCAGATCATTGGTGTAAATGACTTGCACATTGCAGCACATGCCCGCAGTGAGGGCTTAATTGTGGCGAGCAACAATATCAGCGAGTTTTCGCGAGTTCCTGCGCTTCAGTCCGAAAACTGGATTCAATAGCTACGCGCTGATGCTTGATAAGGGGTGGTCCTGTTGTTGCTTAGCCACCTGAGATCGGGTTGCGCCCGTGCTAACGGGGTTCTTAGTGTGCTCGCCCGGTGTTGCTTGGCAACAGAGCGGGGTGTGGTGTGCTGCTCCATTGTTGCTGAGCAACAGAGAACGGAGTTTAGTGGGCCTTGGGCATGAGCGCAGACATCCACTATCCTGACAGATTCTGTTTGACAGAATCTCTTATAAAGAATATCATTTGGCATGATCCATTCGTTTGCATGTTCTGATACAGAAGCACTTTTTCAAAGCAGACCCTCTACCCGATTTAGGCCTATTGAGCGAGTGGCTAGGCGTAAATTATTGCAATTGCATGCTGCAACTGAGTTGTTCAGTTTGCGTATTCCGCCGGGTAGCCAATTGGAAGCGCTGAGGGGAGATCGCAGGGGGCAGCATAGTATTCGGATCAACGACCAATGGCGGCTGTGTTTTGTCTGGAAGGAAGACGGCGCACACCATGTGGAAATCGTGGATTACCACTAGGAAAAAACAATGGCCAAATTATTAGATGAAATTCATCCTGGCGAAATTTTGCTTGAAGAGTTTATGAAACCGATGGGGATTACCGCGCGCAGGCTGGCTGCGGACACGGATGTGCCGCCCAGTCGGATTAGTGAAATTGTTCATGGTCAACGCCCAATTACGGCGGACACAGCATTGCGTCTGGGGCTCTTTTTTTCCATGGAACCGCGCTTCTGGATGAACCTGCAAGCGGAATATGACATGCGGATGGCAAAACGCACTTTGGAAAAAACCATTGCGCCGCGGATTCGGGTGTTTCAGGCTGCCTAAGGTCGGGCACGATGGTGTGTGGCTCTTGACAACATGAGACGGGGCTTAGTGTGCTCGCCCGATGTTGCTTGGCAACAGAGAACGGGTTTTAGCGGGCCTCTCCCTTGAGAACAGGTCAGAAGCAGGTGCTTTATCTGCGCATAGCGCAAATTTTTGCGTGTTTTGATGAAGTTACAGCGTGCGTTGCCCCGAATGAGGTATGGATTTAGCGTGCGCTGACCCCTCCTGGTGACAGGACCGAATCAAGCCAAACCCGCACAGAAATCCTAAAAACAGCGGAAAATTTGCTTATGAATGTGCAATCAGTGTGAGCTTTTGCGAGGGACGCAATTTTCGCGAACTGGATCATGCCAAGTTGAATAACTTCCTGGAAAACGCAGATGCGCCACTATAACGAACGCCAACGCATCCTCGTTACGGGCGGTGCAGGCTTTCTGGGCTCGCACCTGATTGACCGCCTGCTTGAGCGGGGCGACGAAGTGGTTTGTGCCGACAATTTGTTCACCGGGACTAAACGCAATATCGAGCATCTCCATAGTCACCCGCGTTTCGAATTTATTCGCCACGATGTCACCTTTCCGCTATTTATCGAGGTGGACCAGATTTATAATCTGGCTTGTCCCGCGAGCCCTATTCATTACCAACACGACCCGGTGCAAACCACCAAGACCAGCGTGCACGGGGCGATCAATATGCTGGGGCTGGCTAAGCGACTGAAAGCCCGAATCCTGCAGGCCTCCACCAGTGAAGTGTATGGCGACCCCTCCGTGCATCCCCAGACCGAGGACTACTGGGGCAACGTCAATCCTATTGGCATCCGTAGTTGTTATGACGAAGGCAAACGCTGCGCCGAAACTCTGTTTTTTGACTACCACCGCCAGCACAAGGTCGACATTCGGGTGGCACGGATCTTCAATACCTATGGTCCGCGCATGCACCCGAATGATGGGCGGGTGGTCAGCAACTTTATAGTCCAGGCATTGCGTAATGAAGATATCACCCTTTATGGTAATGGGGGGCAAACCCGCAGTTTTTGCTATGTGGACGACCTGATTGAGGGCATTCTGCGCTTTATGGATCTTCCAAACGGCGAGAGCGAACAGTTCGGATTTCCGGGTCCGATCAATCTTGGAAACCCCGTGGAGTTCACTATTCGTGAGCTCGCCAAAAAAGTAATCGTTCTCACTGACTCAAAATCAAAGCTGGTATTTCGCGCATTGCCCACAGATGATCCCATGCAGCGCCAACCGGAGATACGCTTGGCGCGCGAGAAACTCAACTGGGAACCTGTGGTGCCTTTGGATGAAGGGCTCAAAAAGACCATTACCTATTTTGACGGGCTACTTAATACAGGGCCTTAAGTAGTAAAGCGGTCCGGGTGACGCTGCCACTATCGATCGTTTAGGTTTGTTCCTCAGTGGACTGCTGCTGGCTAAAGGTAAGAATTTGGCATATATCGGTACTTAATATCGACTGAAAACCAATACCAAAACAGTTCAGAACGGCGCGGGTTTTGCGTAACCTGCAATTTTTTAAGGTTTTTAACGTCTGATCCAGCGTAAGGCACCAACACCTCAAGATATGACGACACCCCAAAAAATCTACGTGGCCGGTCACCGAGGCATGGTGGGATCTGCCCTTGTCAGGGCCCTGCAACATCAGGGGCAGAGAAACATCGTCACGCGCACCCACGCTGCTCTTGATCTGACCAATCAAGCGGCTGTCCGAGCTTTTTTCGAATCTGAAAAGCCGGATCAGGTGTATCTGGCCGCCGCCAAAGTGGGCGGCATTTACGCCAACAATACGTTCCCGGCCGAGTTTATTTATCAAAACCTCATGATCGAGGCCAACGTCATACATGAGGCGTGGCAAGCCGGTGTCAAAAAACTGCTGTTTCTGGGCTCCAGTTGTATTTACCCGAAACAGGCCAAGCAACCCATGAGCGAGGAAGCGTTGCTGACGAAGCCCCTGGAGCCCACCAACGAACCCTACGCCGTAGCCAAAATTGCCGGCATCAAGCTCTGTGAAAGCTACAACCGACAATATGGGAAAAAGCACGGCATAGATTACCGCAGTGTGATGCCCACCAATCTCTATGGCCCGGGTGACAACTACCATCCAGAAAATAGCCATGTCATCGCTGCCCTGATCCGACGTTTTCATGAAGCCAAGATCGCCAACTCGCCTACGGTGACGATCTGGGGCACGGGTAAGCCGCGACGTGAATTTCTGTATGTGGACGACATGGCCATTGCCAGCATCCATGTGATGAACCTGGATAAAGCGCTCTACGACGCACAGACGGAGCCGATGCAAAGCCATGTCAATGTGGGCTATGGGGAGGACGTCACGATCCTGGAGTTGGCAGAATCTATTGGCACAATCGTAGGGTTTCATGGCAGCCTTGAATTTGACAAGAGCAAGCCCGATGGTGCCCCGCGCAAACTGATGGACAGCAGCCGGATCCATGCCATGGGCTGGCAGGCCAAAGTGGGATTGGATGCGGGCTTAAAGCTGGCCTATAAAGATTTTTTGAAAATGGAGGTATAAGCGCTGCCATGCAAAACCCACCGAAAGTTGCGCTCATCACCGGCGTCACCGGACAGGATGGCTCCTACCTGGCAGAATTTCTGTTGGAAAAGGGTTATGTTGTTCACGGAATCAAGCGTCGAGCAAGTTCGTTCAATACCCAGCGCGTTGATCATCTCTATCAGGATCCCCACAGCGATCATCGCAACTTCGTACTGCACTATGGGGATCTGACCGACTCCACCAATCTGATTCGCATCATCCAGGAAACACAGCCTGATGAGATCTACAATCTGGGGGCGCAAAGCCATGTGGCCGTGAGTTTTGAGAGCCCTGAATATACCGCTGATGTGGATGCCATGGGAACTCTGCGCCTACTCGAAGCGATTCGCATTCTGGGGTTAGAGAGGAAAACCAGGTTCTATCAGGCATCAACTTCTGAGCTATACGGGTTGGTGCAAGAAACACCACAAAAGGAAACCACACCTTTCTATCCCCGCAGTCCTTATGGGGTGGCAAAGCTATATGCCTACTGGATCACGGTGAACTATCGCGAAGCCTATGGGCTATATGCATGTAATGGGGTTTTGTTCAATCACGAAAGTCCACGACGTGGGGAGACTTTTGTCACGCGTAAGATTACGCGTGGCCTTGCAAACATTAGCCAGGGACTTGAGGACTGCCTTTACATGGGAAACTTGGATGCGTTGCGCGACTGGGGGCATGCCAAGGACTATGTACGGGCTCAGTGGCTGATGCTGCAGCAGGAACGGCCGGAAGATTTTGTGATTGCTACCGGCGTGCAGTGCAGCGTGCGCGAGTTCATCGAGAAGACTGCTAACCTGTTTGAGATGGGCGTCCACTGGGAAGGGGGGGGAGTCGATGAGGTAGGTTACTGGGGTGATCGACCCATCGTCCGCATTGATCCCCGCTACTTCCGACCCACTGAAGTGGCCACGCTGTTGGGTGATTCCACCAAGGCCAAAGAGAAGTTGGGATGGGTTCCCGAGATTACCCTGGATGAAATCGTGACAGAGATGGCAGAGTGCGATCTAGCGGAAGCTAAAAAGCATACATTACTCAAAGCAAATGGCTACACCATCACTGTGCGTGTGGAGTAAACCATTAATGCAGTAGGTAGCGAGATACATTTGAATTCAATCAAAAATAGTCAAATGACCAGATTAATAGGAACGTGAAAAATCAAGTGATTCTTGTAACTGGCGGCACGGGATATATAGGATCCCATACGGTGGTACAGCTGCTGAATGCTGGTGCAGAAGTGATCATTCTTGATAACCTCTGCAACAGTAAGCGAGTAGTTGTAAATCGAATTGAGCAGATAACTGGCAAGTGTCCTGAGTTTGTATTGGGCGATGTTCGGGACAAAAGTCTTTTGTCCTCCATTTTTGAAAATAATAAGATTGATGCAGTGATCCACTTCGCCGGGTTTAAGGCTGTAGGAGAGTCAGTTGAGAGGCCGCTTGAGTATTACGACAACAACGTCGTAGGCAGTTTGGTTCTATTGGAAGAAATGCAAAAAGCCGGAGTAAAAAAAATCGTCTTTTCTTCGTCAGCTACCGTTTATGGGGATCCGGCTAGTCTACCAATAAAGGAAAGTTTTCCCCTGCGGGCGACAAACCCATATGGCCAATCCAAACTCGTGGTTGAAAATATCCTGCGAGATCTCTATAAATCTGATGGTGGATGGCGGATTGCGCTGTTGCGCTACTTCAACCCGGTCGGTGCTCACGAGTCCGGACTGATAGGTGAGGACCCAGCTGGGACCCCGAACAACCTCGTTCCATCTATCGTTCAGGTGGCTCTGGGTAAGCTCGAGGAGCTGTTTATCTTTGGCGATGATTACCCGACATCGGACGGTACAGGGGTGCGCGACTACATCCACGTCGAAGATCTAGTCTCAGGGCACTTGGCTGCTCTCGCCGCCCTAGAAATGAAAACCGAATTGGTAACTGTGAACCTCGGCACGGGCCGTGGCTATAGCGTTCTGGAGGTAATTTCAGCCTTTGAAGAGGCCTCTGGGAACAAAATCCCTAATGTAATTGTTAGTCGGCGGCCCGGAGATATCGCTGCTTGCCTCGCAGATCCTGGTTTGGCTTGGGAATTGCTGGGCTGGAAGGCGAGGTTGGGCATTGATCGAATGTGCAAGGATGCTTGGCGGTGGCAGTTGACTAAATTATCCGGGGACATGGCCGAGTAAAACCGATAAACAGTATATGAGTTGGAGAAGTAAATCCCAATGCGAATGATGAAACGACTGGCCCGCAGTATCATTGGTCGTGCAAAGAATTTGTTGAGAGTGAAAGGGCCTAAGATAACCCCCGGCGAAGCCAAGCGGCTTCATCTCGGCTGCGGCAATGTCAGACTCCCTGGGTTTTGCAACGTCGATATTCTTCAGACATCCGCGGTCGATGTTGTGTCAGACATCTCCAGGCTCGACAACTTTGCTGATAACTCGGTTGTATTGATTTATGCGTGTCACGTGCTCGAACATTTTTCACATGAAGAATCTATACGAGTTTTGGGTCGGTGGTACGATGTGTTAGCACCTGGAGGCGAACTCCGTGTTTCGGTACCTGACATTGATCGGATTGTAAAAATATATGTCGACAACTGGTTGCATTTCCAGACTACGGGTAATTCACCATGGATCGGTCTAATTTATGGCGGACAGGGGGATCCGTACGACTTCCATAAAACCGGATTTAATTTCTGCTGGTTGAAATATCTCCTTGATAAGGTAGGTTTTATTAATATTTCCGAGTACCCTCATGAACCACATTTTGTTAAGGGATTCATAGACGCTTCGCTGGCTAAGGAGCCATTTGGATCATTTCTCTCACTAAATGTCATTGCACAAAAACCAAAATATGGTTGACGCTTTGAAAGAAGCTATTGTTCTGGAGACAGGGTGAATACAAAAGCATTACTTGGGCAATACGACTCAAATAGCCCTAAGCAGAGTCAGTTGGATATTGCTTTGGCAAAGCTAGAATTGAACCAGGAATCTATGGTGACCATGAATCAGGAACCTGATAAGACAACTCACTACACTGATTTGATCCCAAGTTTAGATTGATGAAACGGTGGGGATTGGTAGAATTATCGCTTTCTCTGACGCGATTATCGAGCTATCTGGTAGTTCGCAATACAGCTTCGAGTTTTATCGCGCTCGGTTGGTTGAGTGCCATCTCTGTGTTAGCCATCCCGATCTACATCAAGCTATTGGGCGTGGAAGAATGGGGTATTGTCGCTGCGTGTGTCAGCCTACAGCTCGTATTCACCTTTCTCGATGCAGGTTTCAGTCAAATAGTACCGCGTTGGGTAGCGCGAGAAGCCAACGATCAAAATGCACTACGTAGCTATTTTAGATTTTTCAAACATGTTTATTTTATACTTGCATTGTCTGGATTCATGCTGCTCCAGTTCAGCGCCAGTTACCTGTCCCATTCTTGGTTCCAGATCACAACCGATCGGGCTCAGGAACTGGAAATTGCAATTCGCATCATCGCATTCCAGATGTTGTTTCAATTTATTAACAACCTGCACATCGGTTTTTGGCATGGGCTGCAGATGCAGTTACTAGCCAACGTTCGAGTATGCGGCTATGGCACTTTAAAACATCTTGCTACCATTACGATCCTGGCTCTGGGCTCGGCCCAGGCATGGATTTATGCAGCCACATTTTCGGTTGTAGCTTTGATTGAAGTGACTCTCAATGCACTTACGGTCCACCGTACCCTAGGCCCATTAGTTCAAGCTGAAGTTGGGAACGCTGTAGAGACAAAGCCACTTCTTAGGGAGGCAATATTCTTATCTGGCGGTATCTTGATGGGTTTGATGGTGAGCCAATTGGATCGAATCATCCTAAGCCATACAGTTCCTGTAGAGGACTTTGGCATTTACGTCGTAGTTGTGACCCTCGCAATGGCATTTTTACAACTACAAGCGCCACTTACCCGCGCTTATTTCCCAATATTTGTTCAGGACATAAAAGCCACAGGTCATGTATCAGCTACAAATTTCAAAAGACTGATAATCGGAAACCTAATCATCTCAACTTTGCCAACTTTGTTGGCTTGTGTTTTTGCGCAGAAATTATTGCAATTTTGGTTGCACGATCCACGATTTGTTGCTTTGGGCTACTACCCGCTTCAACTACTTTTGGGGGCAGTAGCTGCAAACACGATTTATAACTGTATTTATCAAGTTATTGTCGCTTCAGGTCGGGCGCATCTGGTATTCAAATTTAATCTCATAGTGTTAATGGTGGTGGCATTAGTAGTCGCAATACTCGGTGAATCTACTGGCCTTGTGTTGGGTGGGGCAATTTGGTTATCTGCCACTTCAACTCAACTGGTATTGGGGTTATCCTGGTATGCGTTTTTTGAACACAACCCAAATTCTGCTAAGTCAAGGAAATAGCAATTGCTAATTTTGCTTTCGGAATCCTAGCTCAGTATGTACGGCTTAAAGCTATACAGTGCCCACGTTTTATAACTGATTGGAAAGATAGCTGGCTTCATTTGGGAGAAGCAACTGTAACTACTGCATTCGATAAGCATTATGTCTTTCATACTGCATGGGCTGCGCAAGTGCTAGTTCAGATAACACCCCGGCATTATATTGATGTGGCTAGCTCTCTTTAGTTCGTCACATCGGTGATCGGCGGTTTTGCAGTCACGGTTATTGATTTTCGTCCATGATTAATGGGATTGTCTGGATTGGAACGTTGCACCGGTGCTCTCATAATCTTCCGTTTGAGAGTAACAGTGGAACATGTGGGACTTGGCCGCTACGTTGATCCATTCAATTATGACGGAGACTTAAAGGCGTTTTCTGAGCTTCTGCGTGTCTTGGCTCGGCTGCAGCCGTTGTATTTTTGTTAAATCTGAGTTGTTTCCCCACTTGATCAAACGTTTCCTAGAAAGGGCAGTCTATGATTGTAGTTCGCTTGTTTGGTGGGCTTGGAAACCAACTGTTCCAATATGCGGCCGGGCGACGGTTGGCCCATACACACGGGGCAGAGTTGGTCCTGGACCTAGCATGGTATGAGCATACGCCGTCAACGAACACCGGTCGTGAGTTCGAATTGTTTCATTACCCCATCACCGCCCGAACAACCTTTGGAGCAGAGGCTTTCTGGTGCAAACTCCATAGCAACCGTTTGCTGCGTCGTATGCCATTCATTCCAAGACGGTGGCGTAGTTTTCGCGAAAAGGGCTTCGACTTTGACAACTTGGTCTTGGGTCTCCCTGACGGTACCTATCTCGACGGCTATTGGCAAAGCTATCGGTATTTCGAGGATGTCGCCGACTTGATTCGTGTCGAGTTTATGCCCACGCAGCCTCCAGGGTGCAAGGACAAGGACATGCAAGAAATCATTGTCAACACGGAGTCGGTCTCCCTGCACGTTAGGCGCGGTGACTATGTTACCCAGAAGGCGGCCGCCTTTGTGCATGGTGCTTGCTCGCTGGACTACTACCGAGTAGCGCTGACGAAGCTAGCCTCTCTGGTGCGCCATTCTCATTTATTTATCTTCTCAGACGATGTCGAATGGGCACGAAAAAACATCAAATCGCCTGGCCCGATCACGTTCGTGGACCACAATGGACCAAAAGAAGCGTTTCAGGATTTACGTCTGATGGCGCAATGTAAACATCACGTGATTGCCAACAGCAGTTTCAGCTGGTGGGGAGCTTGGCTGAATCCAAGAAGGCAAAAAATAGTGATTGCGCCGGAGGTGTGGTTTGCCAACTGTCGCCCCACCCCGACACTGGTCCCTAGCACATGGATACGTCTATGACACATTCCCTCTCCGTTGTGATACCAGTTTACAACAGAGCCTGGGAGCTACAACGTGCCTTGAAATCTCTGGCAGACCAGACACTTCGGGACTTCGAGGTTATCGTCTGCGACGATGGATCCACAGAGGATGTCCGTTCAGTTGTGTACTCTTTCATGGGTAGGCTAAGCCTGAGCTATCGCCGGATTGATAACTCGGGCGGTCCTGCATGCCCACGGAATACCGCCGTCAGCATTGCCAAGGGCGACTGGATATCGTTCCTTGATTCTGATGACTGGTGGGACAAGAGTCGCATGGCCGTGGTGGTCAACGCACTTGGGGATGACATCGACTTTCTTTACCATCCCTTGCGCTTAGTCGCGAAAGACGGCCATCGTGCCCGGCGAGGCATGCATAAAGCGGTTGGGTTTCAGATGCGATGCGACCCGCTGCGTCATATGGCTTTATTCGGTAATCCTATCCCAAACTCGGCCGCTGTGGTCCGGCGCGGTCTACTTGATCGCATCGGAGGTATGTGTGAGGATCGTGGTCTCTTCGCATACGAGGACTTCGACACTTGGCTGAGGTTAGCCGAGATCGGAGCACGTTTCCGATTTCTAGACCGTACGCTTGGCTCTTACTGGATCGGAGATGACTCAATCAGTGCCATGTCGGAACAGCAGATCCTGCGTCAGGTCACTCTGTTCGAAAGGCATGTTTCACATTTCAGCCCATTCAAGGCTGCCGCAGAGGCACGCCAAAACTTAACACTAGGTTTGATGTGGGATAGGGTCGGAGGACACACGCATCTTGCCTATAAACATTTACTTAAAGCTAAGGGGCTTCCCACTGCAGGGATGCGCATCAATCGTTTGTTCAAGCTATCAATGATTCTTTTAAAGATATAGGGTCACTGACTTGCCCCAAAAACAGTTCGATTCCTGAGATGATTTCCATATTCGCAATCACGCTTCCAGTTTCGCTTTTTATTGCGCAGGCATGGTTCTCGTTTGATATAGCACTAAGCGAGGTGCTAAATTTCTATCTCGTATTTCTTGCATTTTATTTTCTCGGTTGTATCGCTTCCTTTGCAATGCCGAGACGACAATACGAACTTAACAGGCTAACCCCAGCCTTTGACTGGTTCGCCAAAACGTTCGTAGTGCTAAAAGTCATCATAACTACATATTTTTTTTTCGTTTTCCTGCACTACTTTCAAGGAAATGGCTATTTAAATGTCAGACAGTATATGACTGGTGACGATGTTCAAAGCAGCCCCTTCTATTTTGTCCCATTTATGTATATTGATGCATACATAGTATATCCTCTGAACTACATCGTTTTAATGGCTCTGTACCTGAGCAAAAATAAACGGCTCTTCATCATCTTATTGATTTGTATTGCACTTCAAACAATAGTGTTCTATGCAAGTCGGACTGTCTTTTATAATGCGCTATTAATAATGTTGTTTAGCGCAATATATAAACGAACTCCAATCCTGAAAGTTCTCGGTATTACATTAACTTATTCGATCGTGGCGCTAGTCGTTTCCACGGTACTACTGTTCAACCGTGATCGGCATGTCCAATTCGAGGGGATAGAACCTCTTATCAATACTCTTGTTTTCGCAGTCGGAGGCTATCACACTGTACCCCCCATTCTCCTTGATGCAATTGTCAGGGATTCGGCATATTTCAACTCGGGGGCAGGGTATGGTCTCGCTACTTTCGGATTTCTCATTGATCCTTTGATTTCGCTGATGCCTGTCGGTGACGCGAAGAGTCTAATGGCATCAAAGGTTTTATCGGCAGAAGCGCAGAGATTCACCCTAAACATTGGTGATGACGTGTACAACGCCTTCACGACATTCCTCTATCCTGCCGTCTTCGACTTTGGGAGTATTGCTGGTCCGGCAATCTATGGCACATTCTTTGGCTTTGCAATTACTTCAGCATTTAAGCGTCGGGACGCGGCCGGTTTTTTGGCGTATGTAATATTGAGCTATTTCGTCTTTTTTAATTCGTTCACTTTCTTCATCACGGGTGACTGGTTCTGGGTTCTTGTCTTTATCCTCGTATTCTTTGTTAGACCCCGGCTTTCGGCGATTGCTTTAGCCCGCGCTCCCACACCCAATCGGTGACAGCCTGACCATGCGAATTACTGTCGTTTCTAGATCGTGGCCGTCAAGCGAGCGTTCAGGCACGACACTCGTTGCCGCTGAGCACGTCAAGATTCTCTCATCTGCAGGACACGAAATCTCAATAATCGGTTCCCACGACACAATTGTACGGGAGGAGTTGCCTGTTCTTTTGCGTATACAAGTTCCTGCGTCTGGGTCGGGCGCGCTATACGCCCCTGCGCGCGTCAACCGCAATCGCCTAGTTTCTGCTTTGCAACAAACCTCACCTGATGTCGTCGTTGTGGAAGCCTGGCAGACTGCCTTGACAGATGCGACTGTGGAAGTTGCATCATCTCTAGGCATGACCACGTTGATGATTAGTCACGGCTCGTCTCTCCACCCGTTCACACCTCGGTTGAAGGATGTGCTGAGGTCATGTGGCTGGGCCCCCTACAGACTCTTCAGGTTGCCTCGACTAATTTCGCGATTAAGCGCATTAACGACGCTCGACTGTAGCACGAAGTCTCATCGGTTTTTCGACCGGGACCTCGCGTACCGCCTTGGCGTACCGGTGGTAGAGCTAGTAAACGCACCCGCCCACTCGAAATCACATTTCTTTAGCCGAGAGCAGCGCAAACTGCAAGTCTTAGTTGTCGGCTATTTCTCGCCCATTAAGAATCAGTTAGACGCTCTGGAAGTGGCTGCCCGACTTTCGTCCGCCCTACAGTTCCTGTTCGTGGGGGAGAAACAAGGACGTTACTTCCACCGATGCGTTCACCGGGCTGCTGAATTGGGCTTAGCCAGCAGGGTCAGCTTCGCTGAGGACCACGAATGTGACCTCGCTGACGAGATGTCGCGCAGCCTAGTTGTCCTGTCATCTTCTGTCACTGAAGCATTGCCTTTGACGCTAATAGAAGCGATGGCCTCTGGAACCCCATTTGCTGCTACGCCAGTGGGTGCTGTGCCTTCACTTCGGGGAGGCATGCACGCCAATGACGTGCAAGGACTGAGCAATGCCGTCCAGATGCTCGTGGACAATCCAATGCGCTGGCAGCACTACTCCGACGAGGGTCGGCGTCAGCATGCCGAATGCTTCTCGCGTAAACATGTGCAGGCACAGTTGCTCGCCGCCATCGATATCGCCCTGCGGGAGAGTATGCGCGCTAGGGACATCTCGACGCTGGAAAATACAGTCATTACGCCAACTGCTTCAAGAACTAGGGTTACAAGGTGGTAATAAAGACCGGTACTTTGATGGCCATTTATTATGGCGACTGTCCACAAGCCCTATCGATTGCGCTGGACTCTATCTTGCAGCAGCAGCTAGCGGTGGGTGTGGAATCGCGTCTTTACATTGCCATAGATGGTCAGGTTCCGGAATCTCTGGCCGCTGTGATAGATGCACGATGTGACAGCATCCATCGTATCGTGCGTCTACCTGTCAATCAAGGGCTTGCAGCGGCACTCAATGCTCTAATCGCGACGCTTGAGAATGAAGAATTTATTTTTCGCATGGATGCGGACGATCGGTCCGAGCCACAGCGCTACCAATCCCAAATTGACTATCTGCTCAAGCATCCAGAGATCGACATCTTGGGCACAGACATCATTGAAGTCGATCCCTCCACCGGTCACACACGGCGCGTTAGCTATGCTCTGGATCATGAACGGGCTTTGAGGTCACTGTGCCGCAGAGTCCCTGTTGCTCATCCAACAGTGTGCTTCAGGCGTCGGGTACTAGATATCATTGGTGGTTATCCGATGTGTGGTACAAATGAAGACATTGCCCTATGGTTTCGTTGTGCGAGGGAAGGGTTTGTATTTGGTAACTTGCACGAACCACTGCTGCATTTCACCATAGGACCAGACTTCTGGCGTCGACGTAGCTTGAAAAAAGCATTTTCAGAACTCAGATGCTATTTCTTGGGCATCTGGAGTCTGGAGAGGGTATCATGGAGATACGTCTTCCCTATCCTAAGGTTTATTCTCAGGCTTATGCCAAACGGAATTCAGCGCAGGCTTTATGCATCGTCATTACGGCAATTGTACTAGGGAATCTTTGAATAAGTCATCGATATTGCTCGTGATGCGTCAATTACCGAACATCATGAGGAGGAACGAAATACGCCAAACTACATTCGCCGAAGGATCGTTTGCCCGGTTTCACAAGCCTGCCCGTCGGGAGCGGTTTTTCGTTGATATGGAGAAGGTAGTTGGCTGGTCTGAGTTGATGGTCTTGATCGAACTGGTTTACCCCAAACCGGGTAATGACCATTTCACGATTGGTTTGGAGCGCATGCAGAAGGACCTACTGACTTCAGCAATGGTTCAACTTGTTGGATCCGGCGGCGGATTTATGACTGTAAGCGTCATCTAAAGGCTGTCTGGCACGCTGACCTGGACAGGATGAAGATGGTTGGCCTATTTCAACTTGTGGTGGTCTGGATCATGCCTAAACCATCAACATTCTTGCGCATGTCCCTATATCCGGCACAAAGCCAGACCTATTTGGATTGGCGGTCGTTACATCAGACCTGCATTGCTGATGCCGGATGACACCTCTTATACGCGCAACCGGATCTAGATGGGCACTCTACGAACTTTATTTGCCTTGGCTGTTGTATTCGCACATACATGGGGCAACACTTTGACCTGAGTGGTTAATTTGTGGCCATTCGGACTGCGAGTCCACCGTCAATTTTAGCGCCTTCGAGTCGTACTTGGGCCGGCGCTTTGTAGCCCAACGCACTGTGCGGCCGCCGATAGTTATAGAACTGTCGCCAGCTCTCGATCAGTGTCCGCGCTTCCCGTAAATCCCTGAACCATTCCCGGTTCAGACATTCATCCCGCAACTTGCCATTGAAACTTTCAACAAACCCGTTATGCCAAGGCTTGCCAGGCGGTATAAATGCCGGACCTACATTCTGATCACGTAACCATTTCATGACCCTGCTGGCCGTAAACTCGGCCCCCTGGTCAGAACGGATATATTCAGGCTTACCATAAAGCCGCATCAGCCTGGATAGCGTCAGAATCACATCCTGCGATGTCAGCGAAGTCGCCGTTTCAATCGCCAGGCATTCTCGAGTATGCTCATCCATCACACAAAGCATCCTGAAGGAACGTTTCCCCGCCAACCGGTCGTGAACAAAGTCATAACTCCAAACATGGTTCGGCTTAACCGCTCCCAACAGCCGCATGTCGCTGCCACACCGGCGGCGTCTGGGCCGTCTGCGTGGCAGACTGAGCCCCATCAAAGCCCACAGGCGCTTGACCCGGTCTTCACCTTCACCAACCCAGGCAGCACTCTGACGGTAACCAAATCTCGGGAGCTGTTGTGCGGTTTCCATCAGCTTGGCTCCCAGTTCTTGATCCTTCTTCGGCTGCTTCAGTTCATAGCCCTCTACACGGCGGCTGAACCCCAGATAACGGCATGATGCCCGCTTTGATACGCCCCGACCGGTCAAACATGCCATTACTTCTCGCCGACCTGGCGGGGAATTCATTTTTTTCCGGCAAACTCCTTGAGCCCCTCAATCACCAGCATCTGTTCAGCGACCATGCGCTTTAGCTTGGTGTTTTCAGACTCTAACTCCTTGAGTTTCCGGGCGTCAGACACTTCCATACCGCCATATTTACTGCGCCAGCGGTAGAACGTCTGCTCAACAATATTGTATTTGCGGCAGATCTCGTGGGTTCCTACACCGGGATCTTCCGCCTCCCGCAATACCCTGATGATCTGTTCCTCTGTAAGCCGTCTTTTCATGTGTCAGTCCTCTGGTAAAAGTTACCACAGGACTCACAATCTCGCTGGCTACAAATTTCCCACTCAGGTCAGCCCTTTCAACATAGCGCATGACCGTATCGGTCTTGGACCAACCCCCCTTGACCATGATCTGCGGCATGCTTGCTCCCTGCTGAAGCAGATCTTGGGCTCCGCCTACGCGCAGGGAATGGCCACTGATACGCCTGACCACCCCTTCATCCAGGCCGGCCGTGCGGGCAAGTCGCTTATAGATGCGCGAGACCTGTCCTTCACCCAATTGATGGGTGACAGTGCTTCCATTGTCTACACCCCTCAGGATAAATCCCTCCTGAATCTGGCCAGCGTCCAGCCATTTCTGGAGGCATCGCCAGCACGCTTCGGAAAGGCACAACAATTTTCCGGTGCCCTCCTGGTCGGTTTTGCTTCGTCTTAGCATCAACGATGCACCACTGGAATCCAGCTCGAGGTCATCCACTCGCAGGCTCACGAGCTCTGAGCGTCGGCGCAGTGTGTCGTAGGCCAGAAGCAACAGAGCGCGATCGCGTATACCGCGAAGATCATTCGAGGTCGCCTCAAAGAGCTTCTGAAGGAAGGGCAGGGCAGGGTAATGCCATAGGCTTGAGCGAAATTGCGCCCCAGTCGCCGGTGCATTTTTCTCAAAGCAATCTTGACCTCAGCGTGCTTGGTGGGATCTGGCAGGTTGCTCAAGCGGTGGATAGCGCTGATGGAGCTTATTTTTCTGCGGATGGTGGCACTCTTGGGGCCAGCACCGGTAACGCTTAATAAAAACGCCGCAACCGTTTCTGGCGCCGTCGGCAACGCGCAGAGTGATTCATCTTCACAGTAGCGGATAAACTCCGCCATGTCCGCACGATAAGCGCGCAGCGTGCTCGGAGCATAGGCACCGTCAATGTGCTCCAGAGTTTCCTGAAATATTGTAATTGATGTATCATTCATATGTAGTTAACGTCACAAAACGATATAAATAATATCATATACCATATAGAAAATGATATCAAGTGCACAAATTAGAGCGGCCCGCGCCTTGTTACGCTGGAATGCGTTGAAACTTGCTGAAAGCTCTGGGGTAGGCGTTGCGACCATCAGGCGTCTTGAATTGTCTGAGGGAGTGCCATCGAGCAACGCTCGAACGCTCGAACGCATACAAAGGGCTTTAGAAACCGCTGGCATCGAATTCATTGGCACTCCCGACGATCACCCTGGGGTACAGCTCAATACCGCGCATCGGTCCCGGCGGAAGTCATGATTCCTGAAACCAAAGGATTCAGTGGCAGCGTAGCCACAACTTCAGAGTGTAGTTTGAGGCCCCACTTTCAGGAGCCAGTGCGCATACTCTTCTGGGTCTGCACTGCCGTGGTTGTGGTGCTGACCCAGTTGCCTGCTGATGTTCTACCTACCATCGATTCGTGTTCAGCTGGTGGGACAAAGCCCAGCACGCCCTGGCGTTTTCCACGCTGTTCCTGTTGGGGCGCGTGGGTTATCACGGCAGGACGTTGCGGGTGGTGATGAGCTTGGCCCTTCTGGGCGCCGCCATCGAGGTGGCGCAGTGGACCACGGGCTGGCGCAACGGCGACTTAGACGACTGGGTGGCGGACCTGGTGGGCCTCTTATTGGGCG
>VFSW01005931.1_pt1 | contig 18006 bp, 19 predicted proteins | sample 5358111 | NCBI WGS metagenome assembly VFSW01 (sample SAMN11554181, study PRJNA540505) | mine drainage metagenome | isolation source: sediment from site ElyBrook_90M | place: USA: Ely Copper Mine, Vershire, VT | collected 2017
GCATTAGTATAATCACATTCTCCCTCATCTCGTTCAAATCCCGGCGATCGCAATCACGTTTACAGAGGAAGGCAGGGTTCATATCCCGCGCATAGAGGCCTTTCTATCAGCTTCTACCATCTCAAATATCGCTTTTGGCGGCATAGATGTATCTATAATATTGAACCCCATTCTCTTGGAAAGCTTTCTCAAGTCGCCTGCCCCTTTGATAATGTCCCTCATGTGTGCTTCTGCTTTGCCCCAGGTGCTCCTTCTGGATTTAAGCCGCTTCCTCCTAGTCCTTTCGTTTACATCAAGGAGATAGACCTTGTCAAAAAGCCCAACGTATTTCAGGGTATTCCTCGCGTAGCCAAACAGGTAAAGCTCTTTTCTCATCGCCAATCTTTTCAATACCTTTGGGTTCCAGAACCAGTCTACGCCTGATTTGGGATTCCACTTTGCAAAATCATAATCCTTCAGCACGTTCCCGTGCAGGTCTTCCCATCTTGAGAGTCCAGGATAAGCGTCACCATCAATGGCTTTCTTGCCTCTTCTCCTGAAATACCTTGCTAGATGGGTCTTGCCAGATCCTCCCCGTCCTATGAACAAAAGACGCATGCTCTACCATTCTTTGATAAAGGATTTAAGACTTAGGCTAAGGCTTTAATGTTTTTCAAGCAAGAGCTAATCATGGCAAGTGGAAAGCAGGGGAAAAACGCAACGGTCAACCACCCCAAAGAGGTTATAGTGGTGGTTGACAGGAAGGATAGGATAACTGGCTACAGGACCAGGAAGGAGGTGGATGCAGAGAATCTTGTGTACCGCGTATCTGGCCTCTGGGTGAAGAACTCAAAAGGAGAGCACCTCCTGGCAAGAAGGGCGTATACGAAGATGCACGACCCAGGCAGGTGGGGCCCTGCAGTTGCCGGGACGAACGGAAAGGGAGAAACATACCTGAAATGCATAAAGCGCGAGGCGAAGGAGGAGCTGGGCCTCAGTGGAATAAGGTTCAGGAAAGGGCAGAAGAGGATGAACCGCGGCCGCTACACCTACTTCATGCAGTGGTTCACCTGCGTTGTGGACAAGCCGGCAAGCGCGTTCCGCATACAGAAGGACGAGGTTGCAGAGGTAAGGTGGTTCTCCAATGAGGAATTAAGCAGGGCGTTAAAGCATAACCCTAATGAATTTACGCCCGGCATGCAGGGTGCATTACCTATGTTCGGCTAGGAGAAAAAAAGTGCGACCCCTCTAGCAAGCTTCTCTCTGTCTTCAGCTTTGGTAAAATCATGATCCCCGTTTAGCTCCACGTACTTTAACGTTGTAACGTCGCCATATCTTGGCGCCGTGTCGTTGTTCACAACTTCATCTTGCATGGGCCGGAGTATCATCAAGCTGGTCTTTTTTGAGTACTCCCCTACAGATTCCAGGAGATTGAAATCACCGATAGATTTCCAGAAGGACGGACCTATCTTCTGTATGGTGCCGCTAGACCTGGGATATACGCTTATGCCGCTCTTGTTCACGGTGCCGCCTGGCCTTGACATTATCCTTCTTTCTAAGGAATCAAATCCAGGGTTGGGCGGAGACACAAATATGGTCTTTGTGATTCCCAGAGGGGCAAGCAAAGAGACTGCAAAACAACCAAAGGAGAACGCCAAAATGCATATCGCTCCGCGATAATTCTTCCGGGCGTAGTCGATTACTGCGCGCACATCATCCGCCTGTTTCTCTAGGTTGACATCTTCCTGGAGGCCCTCGCTTTTCCCATAGCCAGAGAGGTCAAACCTGATTATACGGTAACGGGCTGCCAAGGCCCCTGCCAAATCTACAAAAAGGTTGCCACCCTCATCCTTGTTGGTGCCAAAGCCGTGCACAAATATTATGGTGGTAGTGGCATCAGCATCTCCTTCGACTATGAAGTCTAGGCGCTCTCCAGCCGAATTCATTATAACTAGTCCCAGTTGCTTGTCCAATGGAGGATTCGAGAAGTACGCCCTTACGCCAAAGCCATCAACGCTGAGCTCTATCATCTCCATGCCCTTTCTTTCTATGAGCTTGAACCCGGGCTTTGGCAGGGATGAAGCCTTGAACGCCTTGTAATCCTGCACTGTGAAATCTGCATCGCCCCTCTCAGGCCTTGTCTCGTCAGGCATCCTTACCTTCAGCAGCTTCAAAGAGCCTGCGACCGTATCTATGGGCTTGATATGGAAGAGAGGGCCTGTGGGTGTATTATCAACCACCTTTCCGATCCTGTTAGCAGCTTCAACCAGATCGTCGTATTCCTCCTCGCTGTGGCAGAATACGCAGGCATAGTTGACAGGTGCGCTGCGCTCTTCGGTGTGCCTGTCCTTGAGCTCCTTGGCCCGCCTTACTATCTCCTTTACTAGCGTCTCTAGCTCGGAAGTCTCCATAGATTATAGTCTGTGAGGCTAAGGCTTTAAGCTATTTAGCTAGAAAGATGGCTATGGAGGAATCGCTAGAAGAAAGATTCAGGAAACATTTGCTAGCTACGGTTGGTAAAAAGCCGACAAAGAAGGAGATGGCTTCCATAAATAAGAAGCTTAGGGTAGACTTTAACTATATCTATGCTAAGCCGGATAGAAGCCCGACAGCTATAAAGGAAGCCTACAATAAAAGGCTTTCAAGATTGTGGGCCAGAGTTGTCGCAGATGATGCCAGCTTTTCAGAGGTTCGACTCTTACTTAAGTATGTAAGGATTGTTCCTAGCTCGAGTATCGCTAGTGTTGGTTCTGGCTTAGCAGTATTCGAATTGTTTCTAGCTAAGGAGCTCGCACCCCAAGGAACAGTTTATTGCATAGATATATCAAGCGGAATGAGCAAAAGGGCAGCAAAACTAGCAAAAAAGCTAAGATGCCGCAACGCAAAGATTATCACATCCTCTGCCACCAAGATCCCGCTCCTATCTAGCTCTCAAGACATCGTACTGGCCAGGAGGACAGGCCTGTCGAATGACAAGAAGTGGAGAACTGTATTAAGAGAGGCACGGCGGGTTATGAAAAATAACGCTAGATCGAGATTTGTTTATACCGTTGATTCAGACTTCAATAGGCCTAGCACCAAGATTAAAGCAAACTTAAAGAATGCCAACTTGAAGTTTATCTCAATAAAGGGCTTCAGGAAAGGCAATGGTGGTTTGGTTTACATGGTTATAGCCAGGCCATAACTAGCCCCGCTCCATAATCGGTTTCTTCCCCCTCCCTCCCAGGCGGCGGGGTGCTTTGGGCAGGATATTTATAAGGCGTAGAAGTGTATATCAAGCGATATACAAATGGCAAATAACTTTTGCCGACACTCTCGGCGATCGCACCTTCTAGCCCACGCAACTAGCTGGGCAACGTAACAGTATATTGCTCAAGCATCTGCTTCGCTAGAAACGAAGCAAAATACTTCTGGTCTCCTTTGTCAGCATGCTCAATGCACGTGTAATATTTCTCCTTGTTTGCTACCTCTATTATCACTGCGGGGAAGCGATTTTTCAGCAGGATCCAATTCATCAGAAGCCTTGACGTCCTTCCGTTGCCATCTGTAAATGGGTGTATCTTGACTAGTTTGTTATGCAATAGCGTGGCCAGTTCTATTGGATGTAGTTCTTTCTTCTGTTTATCATATTCTTCAAACAATTTTTGCATGAGAGCGTTGACTTCGGATGGCTTTGGTGGAATGTGCTCTGAGCCCGTTATCTTCACATCACTATCCCTATAATCTCCTTGGATCCTACAAGAGGTATTTTTTGTTATTTCATATTGGAGCTTGCATACAAACTTCTTATTTATTCTGCCCCTGTAATTCTTAGCGAAGTCCCATGCATCTAAGGAATTCAGTGCCTCTATTACGTCCTCTGTTCTGGCTCCTTCTGGGGCTATCTTGTCAGCAAGCACCAGGGCGGTTTGCCTGAGCGTTAGTTTGTTTCCCTCTATGGCATTCGTGTTATAGGTATAGCGCACCAAGAAGTCTTTTGATAGGGCATCCCCCGGCGTTTTGTGGAATACTATTACAGACGCTCTTAAGTCCTCCAGCCGCTCTACTAGCTCTTTGGAGAGCCACTTGCTGCTATATTTGGAACTGGCCTTTCTCTCTATTTCGAAGAAGTACTTTTGCAATTCCGCGTGCTTCGGGACTTCCCTGCCTAGGAATATTCTCACCTTTTTGGCTTTTGTAGGAGATATTCTGACATTCTTGACTAGGTAGTAATAGTCATGTCTCCCATGACGCTGTTTTTCTATAAATGACATATATATGTCCACAACATTAAGATATTTAAATCTTGTGGACATAATGTCCACAAAACACTACATCTCACTTTATGTAGCCATATAATACCGATCACCCAGGTTCAAATCCCGGCAATCGCATTCAGATATCCGTATCTTAAAATAGTTACATCGGTTTTTCATGTGGGTTGCGCACCTCCTTGCTGCGGTCTACCTCCATCTTTATGCCCTCCCTCCTCTTCTCCATGTAGTGCACCAGCGCCTGGGCCTCCCTATGGTCGAGGCCCCACACCCATCTCTTCCACTCCTCTGTCTCACGCTCCTCTCCGTGCATCCCGAAATGAATCCTCGAGAAGTGCAGCCCCCTGTGGAGTATGACCTCCATGACCTCGTCGTAGTGTATGATCTTGTAGGTCCTGTAGGTGCCGATAATGTTCCTGCGCATTATTATGAGGCGCTTGTTTGTGCAGAAGAGTATAGCCCTCTCGAACGGTTTGGGGCTGCCTATCCTGTGCTCAGCTATGGCCAGCTCAACGTCCTCGCCCGGCTCAAGGGCGTCCTGTATCCTTGATATCCATTTCCTAGGAATAGAGGTTCCTGCCACTGTTATCGCTAATCATGGAAAACAAAGCTACTTAACCCTTTTTGAAAATGCGCACCGCCACGTACAACAAGTTTTATATATCTGGTCAAGTTGATAGTCAGTGTGCGCAAATGACGAGTACAGCAACAAATCTAGCGCAGGCCAAAGGCGGCATTTCCGATCTTTCGGGTACGCTCAGGGTAGAAACGGACGGCGCATTCCCAGACAAATACACCGCTCTAAAAAGGGCCGTGGAGGCCCTTGAAAAGAGGAGCGACGTGATACTGCCGCAGCTTGTCGGCTCGATAAGGTCTGTTGGGATATATGTAAACAGGGAGTTCCAGGTAGCCAGGCAGAGAGCCCTCGGCCTGGACGACGAGTCCGAGCGTCAGGGTATAAAGGTTGGAAGAGAGAGGATCTTCGGAAACCTGGAAAGCATGGAAAAGGCAATCTCAAGCGTCGTGTTGGATCTGAAGCTGACAGCGCCACTTCCGTTCAGCAAAGAGGACGCAGATGAGCTAAGGCGCGCCTCAACCCTGTTGGAGTCCATACGCCGCTCCGACGACTTTGAACCATCGCAATTTGCGCTAAGCGCGCTATCGTGCGTCGGATCCGCCGTATCCCATTCGATAGAGATATACACTGCCAGGTCAAAGTTCGGCAGCTCGACCATGGCGAACGCGCATCAGGAGGCCGCGAAAGCGTCCCATGCCTCATTGCTCAGGGATCTTAAAAGCTACATGATTGGAATGAGGAAGCAGCTCAGCCCGGATTTCGATTCGTTCAGGCCGGCGCACAAGGAGATAAAGCACAGGCGCGGTGGCCCCAGGCCATACATATCGATACCTGAGGACAAGCTGGTGGACGCCGCACAGCACCGCACCCATACTGCCCTGGTAGAGGAGCTCGGCATCTCCGCCGGTACCGTTCACAAGCGAATACGCGAATACGAGGACGTGCACGGCAAGATCGAATCGATCCCTGTCAGAAGGCAGCCAAGACCCATCGCGCCGGCAGAGCGCGGCGCAATCGAAAACGAAACTGACCACCCAGCTCCGTCACGGAAGATGGCCGCCGGATCCGATAGCTCAACCACAGAACCGATGTATACCATAGTCGACGGCAGGCGATTCCTTACGTCGATATACAAACAAAGACTGGCTGCGCTATACCCCCACCCGCTACCCAAAGGGCCGCACAGAGTGGAACTCCCGTTGAGGGTGCTTGAGAGCGCGGCAAAGCGCCCGGCAGCCGGCGGATCAGCAAACGTAGGCACAACTGAAGAGCAGGCTGACGCGCACGAAGGAGGCCGCAAAACGGGGCGCCCCGCGAACAAAACAATAATGCAAATGGCGGCTATGCGGGAGGGCGGAGCTTCGTTTATGAAAATTGCGCATTACTTCAACATGAAGACAAAAACAGTACGCCGCTATCTAGAAAAAAGATCATGAGGCAAAGAGACCCAGCCATAGATACCTTTTTATTATTTGAAGTCCTACTAATAGTGAAAGCAATTACAGCCTGTTTTTGCTGACATAAGTGATTGAATGAAGATAGTCTACTCAGACCCGAAAACCGGAAAGACGGCGCAGATGGAGCTTAGCAAGGACAGGTCCGCCCTGGTCCTGAATTACAAGATAGGCGACGTAATAGACGGCGCGGCCGTGGGTCTTTCCGGGTTCAAGCTCAAGATAACTGGAGGCAGCGACAACAGCGGCTTTCCTCTCGACAGGAGCATTCAGGGAACAATAAAGACCAGGACGAAGCGCATCGGCGCATCCGGACGTCTGCAGGGAGTCCCAAAGATGCAGACCGTAAGGGGCAACATGATAAGCACCGACGTGGAGCAGGTGAACACGATAATAGTTGAGTACGGCGACAAGAACCTCGACGAGCTCTTCCCGAAGAGCGAAAAGCAGAAGGAGAAGCCCGAGGAGGAGAAGGCCTCGGCCAAGAAATAAGGGATATTGTTGGATAACCTAAAGCAGAGCGTAATGAACATAGGCACGCTTGGTCACATAGACCACGGCAAGACCTCTCTTACTAGGGCGATAACGCACACATGGACCGACAGGCACAGCGAAAGCCTCAAGAGGAACATGACGATAAAGCTCGGCTACGCGGACGCGATAATAAGGAAGTGCCCCAAGTGCGAGGGCACCGCTGCGTATACGACCGATGAGACATGCAAGGTCGACGGGTCGGAGACGAAGCCGCTCATGAGGGTATCGATGCTGGATGCGCCGGGCCACGAGACGCTCATGGCCACAGCGATAGCCGGCGCGAGCGTGATAGACTCCATACTTTTTGTAATAGCCGCGAGCGAACCCTGCCCGATGCAGCAGACAAAGGAGCACCTAATGATCATAAACCTCCTGGGAGTAAAGAACGTCATAATCGTCCAGAGCAAGATCGACATTGTCGGCAGAGAAGGTGCGCTGAAAAATTACAATCAGATAAAGGCGTTCATCAAGGGCAGCGTCATAGAGAAGGCGCCGATTGTGCCTGTCATGACAAATCAAGGAGTGAACATAGACATACTTTTGGAGATGATCGCGAACATGCCAAAGCCGGAACGCGACCTGAAGTCCGATCCGATAATGTATGTTGTGAGGTCGTTCGACGTCAACAAGCCGGGCAGCGACACGTCGAAGCTGTCCGGTGGCATAATCGGCGGGGCGATAAAGCGCGGAACATTCAAGGTGGGCGACAAGATCGAGATAAGGCCGGGCGGAAACTTTGCCGAGCCCGGGTCGAAGAAAAGCGTCTACAGGAACCTCGTTACTGTTGTAACTGGAATAAGCAACGGCACTGACCAGATGGAGAGCGCACAGCCTGGCGGCCTTATAGGGCTCTCCACAGAGATAGACCCCGCATTCTCAAAGGCAGACAGCCTGGTCGGCAACCTGGTGGGTCACGAGGGCAAACTTCCCGCGTCTGTCAGCAGCATAGTGATAAAGTACCACAGCATAGACAGGAGCGACGTTCCCTCGCAGAAGGTAAAGGACGACGAACCGCTGCTTATGGGAATAGGCACCGCCACCGTCATAGGCTACGCGCGCAAGGTGAAGAAGGACACAATCGAAGTAGAACTCAGAACCCCCGTCTGCGCAGAGAAGAATGTCAAGATGGCAGTACTCCGCAATATATCCCAGAGATGGAGGCTTACCGGCTACGGGGTCATCGCATAGCGGTTTTGCCAGTGCTGTTTTGGAAATACGGAACCTTCTTGCTGTAGATCCGTGCCGCGGCTTTCCTTATCCTCTCGACCATCTGCTCCTTGTGCGACTCGTTTGATGGATCGTAGCCATCGTGCTCAAACGAGATGCCTGCGGCAAGGGGGTGCCCTCCGCCGTTCGCGCTCTTCGCGAGTTTCGATATGTCGATGCCCCAGTTCTGCGGGTCGCGCACGCTTCTTATACTCCCGTGCAGGCTCTCCTCCGATATATACACTCCGATGTTGCATCTCTTTTTCTCTATGATCGCCATGCACGCCTCCTGCGATGAAAGGAGCCTTCCGAACCCTACGCCGATCCTTATCTTCTTGACCTGTATTATCGTTGAGGAATCTAGCATCTTCCTAAGCAGAGGCCTTGTAGTTTTCAGGTATTTCTTATAAGCATCCCGGATTATCTCGCAATCGAGGTTGCCCTTCGCTATCTCGGATACAAACCTGTGGAGCATTCGGTCTCCGTCAGCCCTGCTCCTGAGCTCTCTCATCCCGTACGCCACTTTGCCTACCAGATCGTTGTCCTTCTTCGACCTTGATCTGATCCAGAAATCAGATAGGTGCGTCACCCTGGCAAGCTCGTCCCCAAACCTGTCCTTTTTACAGAGCAGCCGGTAGACAAGTTCGGTCCCGCAGAAATACGGGTTCTCGCCGACTATCATGAGGTCGCAGTATCTCGATGCCTTGTTGACAAGGTTACTCTCCCATGGATGATGGTCAATCCATATTATCATATTGCCCCTTTTTTGGAAACCAGAGAGGACCGAGTCCATTGCCTTGGAATTCTCCTTTGTCATCGAGAAGTCCGAGATTATAAGAAGGTTGCCTCTGCCTTCTATCGCCGATACGGACTCCATTGCGCTTTGGAAGGCGCGTCCTCCATGGTCGATGAATATAACGTTCTCGACAGGCACGCCCAGGTAGTGCACGACGAGTGCGGCGCTGGCCATCCCGTCCAAGTCGGCTATGTGCGTCAGGTTATATACCACCAACAGATCACTTTAGGGCGTGAGCCTCTTCCTGTCCCTTGGGAAGAGCGATGCTTCTCTTATGTTCTTCGCGCCGGTTATGCGCATCGTAAGCCTCTCGAGGCCTATGCTCCAGCCGGCGTGCGGCGGTGCCCCGCACCTGAACGCGTCTATGTAGAAGCCGAATTTCTCTGGGTCGAGCCCCTTCCTCTTCAGAGCCCCTATGAGCATCTCATAATTGTGTATCCTCCTGGCGCCGCTCGATATCTCCAAGCCCTTGTATATCAGGTCAAAGCTGTCCGTCAGCTCCGGGTTGTCATCCTTTGGCATCGAGTAGAAGGCTCGCGTCGCTGTTGGGAAGTCACGCACTATGACCGCCTCCCCGAAAAGCTCCTCGAGGCTTGCCTCGTGCTCCCTAGAGAAGTCGTGGCCAAACTCAATGGGGTATCCCTTCGCCTTCAACTTCTTGATCACGTTTGAATAGGTGATTACCTTCACCTTCGGGATTTCAAGCTTCGCCCCCAAGATCTCCAGCTCCCCGGCATTCTTGCCCTTGACTTCCTTGAGTATGTAGGTAAAGCATTTTGAGAGCAGGGATATGGCGTCGTCTGCGTCCGCGAATGCGATTTCTATGTCCATCTGGGTCAGCTCCGTGGTATGATAGACGGTGTTGGATTTTTCCGCACGGAAGACCGGCACGACCATCATCACCTTGTCGAAGCCGCCGATTAGGGCGAGCTGCTTGTAAAGCTGCGGCGACTGTGCGAGGTAGGCGTCCCTTTCAAAATATTTTACCTGGAAGAGTTCGGATCCGCCCTCGCTCGCCTCGGCGATTATTACAGGCGTCCTTATCTGTATAAATCCCCTCTTCGAGAAGAACGATACGAATGCGCCGAGCACGGTCGACTGTATCTTGAATATCGCGAGGGTCTCCCTCCTGCGCATGTCTACATGCCTGTGGTTAAGCCTCACGTCTATGTCGGCGGGCACCTTGCCCGTCACCTCAAAAGGGATCTGCACCGACAGCGGGTTTAGGTCGATTATCTCCCTTGGTATTATCTCGAAGCCCTTCTTAGCCTCGCTGCTGGCCTTAACTACTCCCTTGACTGAAATCACGCTCTCCTTTGGCAGCGACATCGCCTTGATCAGTCTCTCGTCAACATCGCCAGCCTTTCCTACCACCTGGACTATTCCGCTCGAGTCCCTGAGCAGAAGGAACGTTATCTTTGCTGTCTCCCTGACTTCGTGCACCCATCCGGCCAGTGTCACCTCCTGGCCGTCCATCGCCGCGCTCAGCTCCGAGACATAATGCGTCCTTATCATCGTAACACGCTATCTTATCTTTCTAAAGCCTTTAATAAATATAGTGCGTAAATATATCATGGAAGATTTGCTCTCTGGCATCGTTGACAGGAGGCTCGTCGCCATATCCCCCGACGCATCCGTAGGCGCGGCAAAGAAACTGGCGCATAACGCCAGGGTCAGCATGCTGCCAGTTGTGTCAAACAACAAGCTTGTGGGCACGGTCGAGATAGAATCTATAGCCTACAAGGACGCCCAGATAAAGGTCAAGGAGGTAATGGTAAAACCAATATTCGTGGAAGAGACCGCTCCGCTCAGCGAGGCAAGAAAGATAATCATAAAGCACGGGCTGTCCAGGCTGCCCGTCGTGGAATCAGCGGAGAGCATGACCTGCGTGGGCACGATAAGCTCGTCGGACCTGATCTGACTACTTCTTTATGTTAATCTGTATAGAGCTTACCTTCGACCTTGTCCCGTCCTCGTTCGCCATCTCCTCGGACTTCAGCACTATCCCCTCTCCGCTCGGGTCCACTACGTTGGGCAGGAACTTGCGCCGCGCTATCTCTATCACATCCACAGCCCTAGATATAGAATTGCCCCTCGCCTTTATCGTGACGCTCTGGATACCGCTGTTTACCTGCGTAACGACCGCCAGGACGTAGTTCATTATCGGCTTCTTGCCTATGTATACGGTGCTGTCCTGCGACGCCGCCCTTGTCGCGATCGGCCTTCCTGTAGACGCTACAATCTGTATATAGCTCACCTTCGATTTTGTTCCATCCTCGTTCGCCAGCTCCTCAGAACCGATCGTTATATTATCGGTGCTCGGGTCCTTGAGGTCCATCAGGAACCTCTTCCTCACTATATCGGCGACGTCAACAGCCTTTGATATAGAATTGCCCCTCGCCTTTATCACCACGCTCGTCGCTCCGCCGTTTATCTGCGTAACTACGGCAAGCACGTAGTTCATTATCGGCTTCTTACCTATGTAGATCGTATTGTCGGACGAGGACGGTCGTCCGCCCTGCGCTGCCGGTGTCTCTGCCATGCTAATCGCTTTGTGTTTTACTGGTTTGTGAATGCTGCTCTGCTTTCTAGTATCATTTTAAGCTATTTAAATCATTTGCTTTTCTTTATCCTCGTTGCCTTCTTCATCTCCTTGTCCACGTCGAGCTGTACCCCAAGCTCCTGCAGCGTGTGCAGCGGATAAGCTATAGACACGTCGCGCAGAAGCTTCGCCTCCGGTTCTATCCCGGCCTTCTTCGCGATCCTCATCTCGGTCTCTATAGACCTGTATATTGAACCCAATATGGATTCCGCCAAGGATATCACGTGCTCGCTGGTCAGCGCGCCGATGCCCACGACCCTCCTTATCTCATCTTCGGCCCATCTGTCCTCGCTCTCCTGCGACATGAAGAGCTTGCCCAGCGACCTCATAAACTCAGGAGACACCGGATAGAAGACCTTGTAGAAGATGAAGCCGAACGGCCTCGAGTATGCGTCGCGTATTATTACCTCGGTGGCGATAAGCCTGTCGGGCCACTCCTCGAGCTTCGCTATGCCGTCGAAAACGGCTTCTATCTCCTTGGTTGGCTTGCCCACTTTGTGGCCGAGCCCCTCTATCATGTTCTTCAGTGCCCTTGCATGCTTCCCGCGCTCCTGGGCCACCCTCTTGAAGTGCTTGGCGAAGCTCGCATGGTCGTAATCGGTGGCCTCGCCCGACCACCTGCCTGCTATCCGGGCCGTCGTCTCCACCCCGTAATAGAACTGGTCGAGTATGTGGATGACTGCCTTTATGTCGAAGACCACGCCGTTCGGAAGCTTGACGTGTCTGCCCGTTACTTCACCCTTCTTTCTGCGCACGTTTATGAAGCTGATCGCGTGCTTTATCGTGTCTATGTTGCTCTCCCTCGCGTACCTGTATATATAGGGCCTGAGCCAGTCAGGCACGCCATATCTCTTCATGGCAGTACTTACCAGGCTGTCATAGAGCACGCCCACAGCAACACCTGCATAATCTCTACTTCTTTGAATTTATGCCTTTCTTTTTCATGCGCGGCTGTATCCTTTTCTTGTAGATCACGAAGCATATTATGGCCACTATGGCGATCGCTGCAACGCCCTCGGCCCAGCCGTATCCGCTTCCGCCAGAGACGTCCACGTAGTAGTTGCTGGATCCGGAGTACTGCTGGTTGGCCGCTCCGTTCGGCTGTCTCCACTGCTCGTAGAGAGTGACCGGATACTGACCCGCGTTGCCGCTCGAATCTACGTTCACGTAGAAGGTCACGTTTGCCGCCTGGCCCGGCGAGAGAGATGTCACGTACGCGTCCGGGGTTGTCGGCGTTACCGGGTATACGGTTTGCAGGCTCAGGGTTATGCCGGTTGCCTGCTCATTGCCCACGTTCTTGACCCTGAAGGTCACGGCATTGTAGCTCGCCCCTATGCCTACGGAGCTGCTGACAGAGGTGACGTTGAAGACCGCGCCGCTCTGCAGCCTTATCGGCACATAGATGGTCTTTGTCACATTGCCCTGGTAGTTCTCGTACTGGTACATCACGCGCACCGGGAGCGAGTAGCTCGACTGGTTCGCGTTGTGGTTCGCGCTTATGAAGAGGCTCTGGGTCACAGAGCTGCCCGCTGCCAGCGATCCCACGAAGAAGTAGGACGCCGCTCCGCTCGCGCTGACCCCGGTGCCGTTCAGGTAGCTCAGGCTAAGGTTCTCCGCAAGCCCAGTTCCTATGTTCTGGACGAGCACGCTTATCGTCTGGTTGCCACCAGGAAGAAGCTGCGCCGGGGTTGCGCTGACCACGCTGGCCTCTATCACCGGCGTGTTGAGAAGTATATTAATGGGTACATTAGCCGTTGTGCTGACGTATGTGCCGGAGTTGGCCTGATAGTCTATTTTTGCCTTCAGGTAGTTCTGCCCGCCGCTGACGCTCTCGTAAGCGAATATGGATGCGGTTGCGCTGGCGGAACCGCCAGGCGCGAGTATCCCGAGGTAGAAGAGGCTTGGGCCATCCGCTGTGAATGAGGTTGAGTTGAGCACCTGTACTGTAACGTTCCTGGCGGTATCCGTACCGGAGTTCACCGCAGTTATCGTTGCTGTAAAGTCGCGCCCCGGAACTATCTGGCCCGATGGTACAAGGTTGAGCGACATCTGTGGACTACCGTAGACGTATATGTCTATCGGCATGACAGATTGCGCCGCTATGGCCGTGCCAGCTCCGCTGCCCTCAGTGGTCTGGTACTGCGCTACAACGTCTATGATGTACTCGCCGGCTGGGAGGGTCGACGGGACGTGCAGCTTATAGGTGAAATAGTCGTTGCCGTAGCCTCCGTACTCCCCTGTGCCTATAGTGTTGATGAAATTGCTGAAGCTTGGCGATACGTTTATGATGGGATTATCGGCCATCAGCTGCAGGTTGACCTGGCTGAGCGAGGCGCTGTACGAGTTGAAGAGCTGGAAGGAGACCGTTATGTTATCTCCTGCAACCACCGGAATCGGGGACACCTGAAGGTTCATCAGCGACAGCGCGTCCGTAGCGGTGCTTGTCGGCGACGTGGTCTGCGCCGCAGGCACTGCCACAAATAGCGCGAGCACCAAGGCTATCGATGCAAATCCCAGAAAGGTTCCATTGTTTTTCATTATTTCACCATTTTATCATCAATCTATCGTGCTCTTGAAGAGCAGTATGCTTATCACCGTTGTTATGGCCCCGAAGAGCACTAGCACGCCCACGTCTGTGATTATGCTTGGCAGCGGGAATACGCCCTGCAGAATCACATATCTGAAGCCATTCACCGCGTACGTCAACGGGTCTGCCACGCTAACCGTCTGGAGTATCGGTGGGAAACTCGAGATCGGGAAGATCCCCCCAGATATGAACCACAAGGGAAGCCCTATCGCCTGCCCGAATATAGTGTAAGCCTGCAGGTTCTTCATCCTTCCGGCGACTATCGCAGCTATCGAGGTCATAACGATGGAGAGCAGCATTCCCAGGATTATTATCCAGACAACCCCTATCCAGCCCATCTCAATCGTGGAGCCAAGGACTAATCCTATGATAACCACCACTATAACGGAAAGGATAGACTGGATAGCTCCAGATATCACCCTGCCGATGAGTATCGCCGATTTGTTGATTGGGGTGATCAGGAACGCTTTGATATTGCCGCCTATCCTATCTGTTATCATCGCGATGCCACCGCTGAATATTGCTCCAAATACTATTATCATGCCTATAACTCCGGAGAAAAGGAAATCCTCATAGTTGCCGTTTGCTCCGGTAACGGGCGTAGTCACGGAAGTCGCGCTCGACGACGAGCTTGGCAGGTACTCCTGACTCTGGAAACTGCCTGGAGCGGCAAACTGTGCGGCATACTGCTGTATCGCGGGAAGTACCGTGGCTGTCACGCTGTATTGGACGTTATCGTAGTATACCTGTACCGCAGGGCTGCCGCTTGCGGACGGGAAGTTCGGCAGTATCACCACCACAAAGTTTATTCTGCCTGACGACAGGGCGCTCAGAGCCGCGCCTTCGCTCGGGAATGGCTCGATGTTCATCAGGTTTTTTGAACCTAACGCAGTTACGAACTGGGTGGATTGCTGGTTGTTGGCGTAATTAACGACCGCAACAGGAGTGTTGGTTATGGCCGCCCCCAAAAAGCTGAAGAATACCAATATGACAAGCGGGAACATCGCCGTCCTCACGATGTTTGTCCTGAGGTTGGCCACGAATATGAGAAGCTCCCTCCTACACATAGTTATCGAATCTTCGAGTAGGCTCATCTCCCCCACCTCATGTTTGCCCTGCCTCCGGTCATGGCGCCCGCCGCGTCCCTCATCCCGGTGCCAGTAAGCTTCATGAAAACATCGTCTAGCGTAGGCAGATGGGTGCCTACAGAAAAGACTGTAAACTTTTCTCTGTCCAGCATTGCCGATATCTTTGTGAATTCTGACTCCTTACCCTTCTCTAGCACTGCTCTGACCCTGTCACCTTTGACTGTTGCGATTATGTCGAACCTCGATTTTAGGAGGGAGGCGACCCTTGAGGCTTCATCCACTCTGACCACTATCTCAAGTATCCTTCCGCTCCCTGCAATTCTCTTTACCTCGGACGGAGTGCCGAGGGCTATGTTCTTTCCATGATCTATTATCGCAAGTCGGTCGCAGAGGGTGTCAGCTTCTTCAAGATATTGCGTTGTGAGTATGATAGTTGTTCCCCTTTTGTTGAGCTCGCGTATGCGCTCCCACATGGTGGACCTGTTCTGGACGTCCAACCCTGTGGTGGGCTCGTCGAGCACGAGTATCTTGGGCTCCTGTATCATAGCCTTGACAAGGCCGAGCCTCCTCTGCATGCCACCGGAATAGGTGCCGGACTTCACATCGGCAAAATCTACTAGGTCCGCCTCCTCGAGGGCATCTTGGATCCTCTTATCGGCTAGCTTCTTTGGCAGGTGGTACAGCCTTGTGAAAAGGTCAAGGTTCTGGCGACCGGTCAGGTCCGCCTCCACCACCGTCTCCTGGGTCATCATGCCCATGAGCTGTTTTGCTTTCGCGTGGTTCTTCGCAAGGTCCATACCGTCAATAATTATCCTGCCGGATGTCAGCGTCAGCAACGTGAGAAGCATGTTTATCGTGGTGGTCTTGCCGGCCCCGTTTGGTCCGAGAAGCCCGAATATCTCACCGTCTTTCACCGCAAGGCTGATGTCATTCACTGCGGTGAAATCTCCGAACCTCTTGACTAGGTGATCTATTCTTATTATGTCGGCGATTCAATCACCCCAGCATTGCATCGGCGTACTTGAGTATCCCGCCGAACATCTTCTTGATGGATGTTGACGCCTTGACGCCGCGTTTGGTTATCGTGTAGTATCTCTTGGTCTTGCCCCTTTCCGTCTTCAGCACGCCCTTTATGTATCCGGATTTCTCAAGCGCATTGAGCGAATTGTATGTATCGTTCTTTATCGTGGAGCCTATGAACCTGTTGAAATGTGATTTCTCGAATTCCTTTATCAGCGCGTATGGGTATATCTTCCCGGCCTTTATCCTCATCAGTATCCTTATCTTTAGCACGGTGCGCCTCATGTCCCTGGTCATAAAGTTGTGCGAGTCGTCGTGTCTTGGCATCTAATCAATAGTTTAAAGTTAAAATGGTTTAAAGTTAAACTATCATAGGAAAAAGAGGTATAAAAAGCTTTGCGATTATGGCAGGAAGGTCAGGAGACCCCGTGCTCCGCAGTGTAGAGCATGAGCTCCGGGTATCTCCTTGTTATCTGGCTGGCCCTTACTCCATATACCTCGCGTACGCCCTGTGCGTGCGCCAGGTCGATGAGCCTCTGCGTTATTATCCCGTCGAACACTATCGAGCCGACCCCATGCATGTCCTGCATGGTCTGGATGAGCTCCCTTATCGGCACCTCGTTTAGCACCGCGCCCTCCGGCGAGTATATCCTGCCTCTCAAGGTATTCCTGAGCTCGTTAAGCGACTTTATAAGCGCCTGGCTCGGCTGTCCGGCTCCTCCTGTCGGCCCTGCTGCCGCCCCATGCTGCTGGGGTTCTATCGAAGGTATACTATCCATACCTCCTCCCTCGGCCCCTTCGTCGTCACCTTCTATGTGCTTTATTCCCAAAGAGGCCGGTCCTGGGCGTTGCATCTCCGGTTCCCTCGGCGCCTGCGGCGCAGATGGCCCCTTCTGCAGGTTTGTTGCTATCTCAGAGGGGCTGAGGTACCCTCTGTTCGGTGGTGCCCTGTCCGGTTGCGGTGGCGGCCCGCGCTGTGGATCCGGTCCCCTGTCCCTGTTGCGGAAGTCCTGTCTCTGCCTGTTCTCCTGGTACTCCTGCCTCTGCTGTCTCTGCTTGCTGTTCGCAAGCACCTGCTCCATCGGTATCCTCGACCTGAGCGCCTTTATTATCTCCTTCCTGGTGAGTTCCTCGACCTCCTTGCCGTCCGGAGCCTTTGCCACGAAGTCTATGTCACACATGCTCGTTATGCCCTTTATTATCATGTCGCCGCCACGGTCGCCGTCGACGAACAGCGTCGCCTCCTTCGCTGTGCAGAGGTCTATTATCGTCTTCGGTATGATCCCTGCTGCTCCGCCGACCGCTATGCAGTTGGCTATGTCGTTCTTGAGCAGGTTTATGACATCCGCCCTTCCTTCGACGAGTATCACCTCGTCGCTCTTCGCTATCTCGGGCCCTGCAGGCAGGTTATCCACGCCGTACGTGCCCACCGTGCTCGTCTTGACGTCCGCTTCCACAAGGTCGCTTATCTCCCTGCTGTCCGGTATCTCGGTAATGAGAAGGTTCTTCACCAGTTCCTTTGCACGGTTGATTATCTTCTTCCTCTTCTCATTCCTTGTATCCTCAATCTTAAGTATCTTGAAGTCTGTCTCGAATGGTCCTACCCTATCGACCGACTCTATAGCGGCAGATAATATGCAGGTCTCCACCCTCCCCATCGATGACGGAAGGAAGAGCTTTCCGAAGGTCTTGTTGCCGGACGTGGATGTCTCTATCTCGATTCTCCCGATCTTGCCGTTCTTCTGCAATTCCCGGAGGTCAAGGTCTCCGCCAAGAAGCCCCTCTGTCTGGCCGAATACCGCCCCTATTATATCGGGCTTTTCGACGCTTCCGGATATCTCAAACCTTGCCTCTACCATGTATTTTACTATGTCTATGTATGATTTTGCCATTTTCAGCACCTATTTTGT
>VFSW01005932.1_pt1 | contig 18006 bp, 14 predicted proteins | sample 5358111 | NCBI WGS metagenome assembly VFSW01 (sample SAMN11554181, study PRJNA540505) | mine drainage metagenome | isolation source: sediment from site ElyBrook_90M | place: USA: Ely Copper Mine, Vershire, VT | collected 2017
CCATTACCCCAAGCCCCGGGTCGTCACCATCACCCAGTCCACCGAGACCGGCCGCGTCTACACCATCGACGAGTTGCAGGCCATCTCCCGGGCCAGCCGGGCCCACGGCCTCTCCCTGCACATGGACGGCGCCCGCTTCGCCAACGCTTGCGCCCACCTCGGCCTTACCCCCGCCGAGATGACCTGGAAGAACGGCGTGGACGTACTCTGCTTCGGCGGCACCAAGAACGGCCTCGCCATTGGCGAAGCCGTCATCTTTTTCGACCACAACCTCGCCACCGACTTTGACTACCGTTGCAAGCAGGCCGGCCAGCTTGCCTCCAAAATGCGCTTCCTCACCGCCCCCTGGATCGGCCTGCTGGAGAGCGGCGCCTGGCTCAGCAACGCCCGCCACGCCAACCGGTGCGCAACGTACTTCGCCGCACAGATTGCCGATATCCCCGGCATCCGGATTGCGTCGCCCGTCGACGCCAACGCCGTGTTCCTTCTGACTTCAGAGAAAATCCTCGCCGCCCTGGCCGAACGCGGCTGGCGCTTCTATACCTTCATCGGCGGCGCGGCCCGCTTCATGTTTGCCTGGGATACAGCGCTGGACCGGGTCGATGCCCTGGCCGCCGATCTGCGCGACTGCGCATCTATCGCTCGCTGATTCCTATGGACTTAGGTCGATCCGGCCCTGATGGTCGCGGCACAGGCCTCCCCGTCGATCCCGGGGCCGCCCGCAATCCAAAAATCGCACAACTCCCGGACTACCCTGCCGGGAGATTTCCGCATCTGAGAGCGTTATGCCCGGCTCGGCCAGGCCTTTGAAGGAACAGAAGGAGAATTATGTCGAACTCCAAGAAGTGCGCCAACGCAGCCTGTAGCTGCATCCCCCCCGATAAATCAAAGTACTGCAGCGCTCACTGCGAAGGCATCGCCAACAAGACTGAAATTGCCTGCTCATGCGGTCACCCAGGGTGCGCCGGTCAGGTCTAAACGGTTTTCGCCCCGGCTGTCCTCTGACGCTACAGTCGCTGATCAACCCGCAATACGCGGTCAGTCATCCCGGACACGCAGTGTCCGGGATGACTGACAAATTGCGAGGATTCATCTTTATCAGCGGAGAATCAATCTACTGAGGAACTTTTTGCTGACTACTGAGGAACGACCTGCGGAGGATCAGTCGCTCGAAGCGCTCACTCACAAACCGGCGGCGGGTAGCAATCTGGCCGGTACCCCCGGAAGTTGCGACTCTAGCGCACGAAGTGGCAGATCTGCCAGATGCCATAGCAGCACATGCCGGCACTGGCTTCGAGCATCAGCATCAGTGCTGTGCCTCTCACACAACCGAGTCCATCTGTCTGCATTGTCTGCACGGTAGATCCCTTTTCCCTATCCTGCCGGATTGGCTGGCACTCGCATTTGGAGTGTACTCTCGCGCGTTGACGAAAGCCCGTGTTTCTTGCACAATCAGCCAACGATCCCGTTGACATTACTAATACCTGGCCGGCCATGTCTTGTTCCTTTCCCGGTGCGGAGAGTCCTCAGGCCACCGAGTCGCATGATCGTCCAACTTCAAACTAATCGATGGGTGTTAACTGATATTGAAATATTTGATGAATAGAATATGTGATAACAATCACTCTAATAAAACGCCTTTCCCAATTCAGGATTTACCCCCCAGGTAATTCCAAAATCGGTCCGATTACCTCCAAAATCAAGATTTCTACCGGCAAAAACCGCCTTACTCCACACGGTTCTGCCGAATGTAGGAGTCTGAATCGAACTTCTTTCCCGTTGAAGCGCCCGTCATCGTGCGCACCAGCCCGAATACGGGCCGGTCAAACCACGGTCGATCATGTTTTCCGACGATAGCCCACGCAATCCCCGCATAGCCATTGGGATCCCGTCCGTCCAGTTCATACTTGTCGTTCAGAATCACTGCCCGGTCAAATGCGGTAGCCGGGTCAGGCGACCACTCCAGGATCTTCTTCGCCCAATACATTCGCATGTAGTTGTGCATCCAGCCGCCTTTCACCATTTCGCGCTGGGCGGCGTTCCACAGTTCGTCGTAGGTCTCCCCGCGTTCCAACTGTTCCAAGCTGTAGCGCTGCGGGCGCGGATCGCCCGCATGCTCGGTCAGCGTCTTCTGCGCCCAGGGCTCCGCGCACTTCCAGTTGTCGTAGTTCTCGTTGTAGCGCACGAACAAGACCGACAACTCCCGCCACGCGACCACTTGCTCGATATACCGGTCGCGGGTCTTCGCCGTCGCCCGGCCCTTCTTCACCGCCTCGTCGATCTCGAGCGCAATAGTAAGTGGGGAGATATTGCCGAAGTGCAGGTAAGGCGACATGCGGCTCGTGCCCTTCACCTCGGGATGATTGCGCTTCTCGTCGTAGTTCTTGAGTCCGTACTGGGCAAACTCCCTTAGCAGTTTGAGTGCCGCGTGCGTGCCGCCGGTGAACGTATCCACCGGCCCCACGCTTCGGTCGAGTTTCGTGAATCCCTCCGTAATGTCGCCCTTGAGATCGAAGGTCTGATGTTTCTTCTGCGGCTTCCACTGCAGGTGGGGCTTAGCCGGCTTTTGCGCCACAAGGTATTTCGGCAGTTGCACCGCCAGGTGCGGCCGCATGTGCTGGAGCAGAAAATAGTCCCTCCCGAAGACCCGCGAAGGCACAACCACATCGGCATCGACGGTCCAGTAAGGCAGTTTCAGCCGCTTGGCCAGAACGCGCCGCCAGCGCTCGGGCTCGCGGCATGGATTCTCGTCCCCAATCAGCAGCGCCGCCTCAACCTCTTCGAGGAACGCCTCCAGCGAGTTGTCAGGATGCCGTCGCAGCACGAATCCGACTCCACGTTCGGCCGCATCCTCCTGCACATCGCGTAACCCCTGCGCCATGAAATGGTAGTGGCGCAGGTTGGCGTGGGGATAGTTCGGAATCACCGAGAAGAACACAACCACAGGGAGCCTCAGCAGGTTTCCAGCCTCAATCGCAACATCGAGCGCGGGATTGTCCAGGATCCGCATCGCCCGCTGCATCCAGTAAACGACGCAACGCCCGCCCTCACGCGGAGTCCCTGCGCGCCGCACCACCACCCGCGGCTGATTGGAAAGATGTTCGATCTCTTCTGGAACCTGCTTTGCGCCCGGAGTCAATGTCACCTCTTCCTTCTCCCCATCATTGTCTTGTGGATGGATGCGCTCCGTAAGTAGCGCGTCTGGCCATTCCAGGCAACCGGGAAGAAGTCTTGTAGTTTGTGGGCAGGATCAAATTTGACGCTCACGAAATTTTGCCGCTCCTGTCCAGCTCGACCGTACATCCATAGTTCTGAAAGCCGGAGGAATAGCGAATGTCGGAAACCGCCCACGCCGGAATCAACTCCGTGCCCAGTCCCCACTCAGTCAGTGATACCGTGGATCGCCTCGAGGCTCTTCTCCGGGCCAACGGCGTGACTCTCTTTGCGGTTATCGATCACAGCGGCGAAGCCGCAAAAGCCGGCTTGACCATGCCCGACACCAAGGTGCTGATCTTTGGCAATCCCAAAGCCGGCACACCCGTCATGCTCGCCGCGCCTTCAGCGGCCATCGATCTGCCACTCAAGATTCTCGTGGCTGCTGACGCCCAGGGCAAGGTCACCGTCTCATGGAACGACCCGGCCTTCCTCCAAGCCCGTCATGGCATACCTGCGGAGTTGATCAAAAACATCGCAGCCGCTGAAACCCTCGCGACTAAGGTCGCACAGTAGCGCTGGTCCTCGACAACCTCAATCGCGGGCAGCACAAAGTGTCGCCAGCCCGTCGACCCGTCGTGTATCAACAAGCCAAAACCGAGATCGAAACCAGGTACCTTCTTGTCCGAATACCCCAATACCCCGATGTTTTGGTACCCCGGTGCCCCGGTACCTACCACCGTCCCCAGGCCCTGCTGATGTAGTCCGACAGGGTCATGCTGATCAGGGCAAGGAAGGTGAACAGGCCGGCTCCCACCGTCAGTTTGGTCAGTTTGGAGCTGTACTTCACGTGCATGAAGAACAAAACTACAATCGACGCCTTGACGCACGCAATAAAGATTGCCACGATCGGGTTAAAGACGCCCAGTTCCAGGTAGGACGCCCACACAGTCAGGCCGGTCATCACCAGCAGCGCCGAACCGACGATGATGTAGATCCGCGGACTCACGACGTGGTCGAGGTTGTCGTGCAGATCATGCAGGTTTTTGTCGTGCTGGCTTTGCGGTGCTTCGTTATGCCCGTGATGTGCGCTCATTGCTTTTTCCTTTATCCGTGCCGGCTGATCAGGTAGAGCAGCGGGAACAGGAAGATCCAGATGATATCGACGAAGTGCCAGTACAACCCGAAATTCTCAACGAACGTGATGTGTCCGGTGGTATAGGCCCCGGCGCGCGCCTTGAAGATCATGAATCCCAATATCGCGATTCCGATGATCATGTGCAGCGCGTGCATGCCCGTCATGGCGAAGTAGAGCGAGAAGTACACCTCGGTGTGCCGCGCCATGTCCAACCGGAGCGGCTTATCGTGATAGGCCTTGTAAATTTCCGGGTCGGACGCGGGGTTCACGAACGATTCCACACTGAAGTGGAACCCGGGTACGTGGTGCTTCTCGATTTTCTCGGAGTACTCGATGGTCTTGATGCCCAGGAAGGCCAGGCCCAAGATGAAGGTCAGTACCAGGCACAGCACGAGCGCGCCCTTTTTCCGCATCTCCGCGGACCACACACCCATGGCCATTGTAAAGCTGGAGCTGATCAGCACGCCGGTGTTCAGCGTCCCCCACATGATGTTCAACTGGTGCGAGCCCACCACAAACGCCGGGTAATACCAGTTGCGGTAGATCAGGTAGGCCGTGAACAGGCCGCCGAAAAACATGACTTCTGTGAGCAGGAACAGCCACATGGCAAAGCTGGTGGCATCCACCTGCTGGGCCATGCTCTCGAAATGGTGGCGCTGATAGGGCGGGTGCTCGTGGGCGCCGTGGGCAATCACCGTGCTATCCGACACTGGTTACCTCGTTCTCTTTTTGATTTTGCCGCTCCAGCCACTCATAGTCATAGGCGTCGTGGTCCATGATCGGAATCTCGACAAAGTTTTCAGTGAGCGGCGGCGACTGAATCTGCCACTCCAGCCCCGTCGCCTGCCACGGATTGTTGCCTGCGATTTCGCCGTACTTCAGCGACCAGGTCAGGTAAAGAATCGGCAGCAGGTAACCAACGCCGAGAATGGTCGCGCCGGCCGTCGAAAACACGTTCAGGATCTGGAACTCGGGCGGATACGCCGCATAGCGCCGTGGCATTCCCAGCATGCCCAGAATGAACTGCGGGAAGAACGTGAAGTTGAACCCGATGAACGTCACCACTGCGGCCAACTGCGATATCTTCTCCGGGTACATGCGTCCGGTGAGCTTCGGCCACCAGAAGTGAATGCCCGACAGGAACGCCATCAGCATGCCGCCGACCATTACGAAGTGGAAGTGCGCCACGATGAAGTAGGTCTCAGTCAAATGGATGTCAGTGCCCGACGTTCCCAGGAACACGCCTGTGAGTCCGCCGATGGTGAACAACCCCATGAAGCCAAATGCGTACAGCATTGGGGTTTCAAACGTTATCGAGCCCTTGTAGAGCGTGAATGACCAGTTGAAGATCTTGATTGCCGAGGGCACCGCGACCAGCATCGTCAGCAGCGAGAACACCAGCATCGAGTAGTTCGAAACACCCATGATGAACATGTGGTGCTCCCAGACAAAGAACCCGAACACCGCAATTGCCACCGATGAGAACGCGACCGCCGTGTAGCCGAACACGCGCTTGCGGCTGAAGGTCGAAATGACTTCAGAGATGACGCCCATGCCGGGCAAAATCATGATGTAGACGGCGGGGTGAGAGTAGAACCAGAACAAGTGCTGAAACAGCAGCGGATCGCCGCCCTTGGCCGGATCGAAGACTCCGATACCGATAGTGCGTTCCAGAGCCACAAGTACCAGCGCAATCGCCAGCACCGGCGTGCCCAGCACCATCAGAATGCTGGCCGCATAGTTCGACCACACAAACAGCGGCAGCCGGAACCAGGTCATGCCGGGCGCGCGCATCTTGTGAATCGTAACGATGAAGTTCAATCCCGTGAAGATGGAACTGAACCCGGCAATGAAGACCGCGATCCCCGTACTCAGTACATTTGTGTTGACGTAGTGGGTTGACAGCGGTGTAGTAAACGTCCATCCGGTATCAACGCCGCCCGTGATCATGGTGTAAAGCACCAGCGTGCCGCCGGCGATGTAGAGATACCAGCTCAGCAGGTTGATCTTGGGCAGCGCCAGATCCTTGGCCCCGATCATGATCGGGATCAGAAAGTTTCCCAGCGTCGCAGGTACAGAAGGCACCAGGAACAGGAAGATCATCACCACGCCATGCATGGTGAACACCTTGTTATAGGTGTCGGTCGCCATCAGGTCCGATTGCGGTGTCAGCAGTTCCAGGCGGATGAGGCCTGCCAGCGAACCGCCGATGGCGAAGAAAAATGTAATGGAAATCAGATAGAGGATTGCGATCCGCTTATGGTCGCCCGTAAGCAGCCAGCTCAGAATCCCATTTTCCTTGGTAAGGAAATTGGTCTTCGGCACCCTGGCTGTCGACTGGTCGGGAAGAGTAATAATTGTGCTGCTCATTGCTTCACCGTCCCTCGTGATTCGGGAGTTTGCGTTGCGGGAGTCTTTCCTGCGGACTTTTGGGCCGCGATTGCAGTCTTGCCTTCGCCTTGAGGCAAGAATCCGTTTGTATTGAGCGTTTGTTCGACGCGGTAATTCGAGTTCAGGTTCTTGATATATTCAACCAGCGCAATCACGCCGTCTTCGCTGATCTGTCCCTGGTAGGTGGGCATGATCGGCGCGTAACCCTGCGTCACATGATCCGAGGGGTTCAGGATGGCCTCGCGAATGTAGGCTTCGTCAGCGGTGGCCGTTCCGCCGTTTGTCAGCGTCAGCTTGGACCCGTACACATTTGCCAGGCTCGGTCCGCGCGAATCGGGCCGCCCGTTGTGGCATGCGTTGCAGCTCAGGCTGGCGAAAAGCCGCTCGCCATTCTGCGCCATCGACATGCCGCTGGTCGATTCAGCCAGCCACTTCTTGTAGTCATCCGGCGTCTGCACAAAAATGTCGCCGATCATCGCCGAGTGATTGGTGCCGCAGTACTGCGTGCAAAAGAGGTGATAGGTTCCCGGCGTCGTCGCCTCAAACCACACCGTCGTATACCGGCCGGGAATGGCCTCGCGCTTCACGCGGAAGGCGGGAATTGAAAAGCTGTGGAAGACGTCTTGCGAAATCAGCGTCAACTGAATCGGCCTGCCCGTCGGAACATGCAGGGCATTGATCTCGTGCTGGCCGCCTGGATGCTCTGCCTTCCACATCCACTGCTTGCCGACAACGTAGATATTCATTGCGTTGGCCGGCGGGGTGTAGACGCGGAAATAAATCAGCGCGCCCCACACAAACATGATGAGGAACAAGCCGAGCGGAATGATGGTCCAGGTCGCCTCGAGCAGCGTAGATCCTTCGATCTGCACCGCAACCGGGTGACGTTTCTTGCTGTAGAGAATGCAGAAACTTGTCACCAGCAGAGTGACAATCGTCATGCCGATGAGACTTACCAGGACCATGAAGAAAAGCAGCGCGTCCATCTGCGGCGCAATCTTCGACGCCTCCGGTGGGAACAGCGCGAAGTCCACCATCCACTTGACGATAAACTGCCAGATTACTGGGCTAATGTGATTCATTCCGTTATCCGTTCACCTTTGTTCCTGTCCCCAGCGCTGCCGATACAGGCTGATGAGATTGCCGCACATCCCGGCGGAACATCAAAAACATGAATCCGCCCAGCGTCAACATCGTTATCAGGCCGCCTAACTGCACCACGCGCGCAACGATCAGCGAGTGTTTGTTCGTACCGGGATCGTAGTGATAGCAGTACGTCAGGATGTTGTCCACCGGCGAACCAATGCGATTCGCCGAAGCCTCTACCAGGCCCAACCGCAGATCCTTGGGCGAATACTCAACGCCCATGTAGTACTGCGCCAGCTTGCCCTGCGGGGTGACAATCTGGATCGAGCTGGCATGTGCAAATTGCGTTAACTTGCCGTCCGGCCCGGGGATCTTCACGTAGCCAAATCCGACGGCCTTGGTCAACGCGTCGATGTTCTCTTGCGTGCCGGTAAGGAAGTGCCAGCCGTTGGCCGTCTCCGGATGACCGTAGCGCTTAAGGTAGCTGCGCTTCTTGGCGGCTGCCAGGTCTGTTCCCTCGGTGGGATCGATGCTGGCCACGATCACGTCGAAATCTTTGCCCGGAACGAAGTTCACCATCTGCAGCGCGCTGGTCAGGCCATTCAGTTCCTCTGAACACAGCATCGGGCACTGGTAGTACACGAGGGCCAGGATGGCAGGCCGCTTGCCGAAGTAGTTTCCCAACTGCACTTGCTTGCCGGCGTCATCGGTGAAGGTCAAATTGAGAGGCAACTGGTCATTCAGATGCTGCGCGATACCGACCTTGCTCAACAGGTCCGACTTGGTGTTCGCCGGGCCCATCTGCTTGTCGCCATAACTCGAAACCTGCGCCACCACTGGCGCCGACAGCACAATCAAGGTAAGCGCGCACACCAGCGCCGTCCGCCAACATCTCCGAATTGTGCTTGAGAACTGCTTCATCACTGCTTTTTGTCCTGTACGGCTCGTACCGGTGTTTTGGCTTGCGTGTTCAGTTGTGTGTACTTTCCCGTGTATCCATGAATTCTTCGTGCCTGATCCTTTTCAAATTCCCATGGTGAAGAGTGAAGCACCACCATCCTTACTGCGGTCTTTTGGCCTCAGCCTCGCGAGCCGCATCCACATCCAGTTCGTAGGCGGTGCGCGCAAACCCGCTGGTCAAGGGTACTTGTACCGTCGGTTCCTGGTCGCCCGTCATGGCAGCCGCTTTTTGCACCGCGGGCGCCACTGGCAATCCACGCTGTGCGATCAACTCCATGGCGCGATCAATCGGAATTCTCACCTGCCCTGGCTTGCCATCGACGCGGGTGTAGTTATCGAGCAGCAGGTCCTCGCGGGCGTGCAGATCGGCCACATCCTGGTTGCCATCGTCGGTCTGCAACCGCGGTGAAGGAAACTGCTGGGTCAGGGCCGATACCTTGTTTTGCAGCTCAGGATTGTTGGGCAGGTTTCCTAGTTGCCGCACATCCACCGTCTGCGTCCACTTGTTGTTGGGCCCGTCCTGCTTGTTCATCCACGCGTTGATCACCTTGCCGATGCCGTAGCACAGCACCGCCGTCACAACCACGAAGATACCGAGCGCGGTAAGGAAGACAAGGATGCCCGTCACGCGCACGTCGGACAATTCATAACCCGACGTTGTATCGATTTCTTCCTTCTTGGGCCCGTGGGGGCCGAGTGCGTCGTCACTATGCATGGGCATGTTCAGGCTCCAGAATCTCCGCCAGATGCGGGTCGTTGGTCTGCACCAGCGGACGCGTCTTCAACTGCATGCAGAAGTAAGCCACCCAGAAGCTCACCAGCGCACCCGGAACAGCTATGTATTCAAGAATTCCCCAACTGAAGTGGAGGTTGCGCGCCGCATCGCGGAAGTTCGGCTCGATCAGCCAGAAAAGATCGAATGCCTTCGCGAAGATCATCCATTGGCACACTCGCACCAGCCGCTTCTTGTTGCGCTTGATGTCGCGCGACAGCAGCAGCGTGAACGGGATCAACCAGTGGAAGATGAAGTCGAGCGTGATGATCACGCCCCATCCGCCGCGAATGCGATCGAGATACCAGTTGATCTCTTCCGGCAGGTTGCCCGACCAGATGATCAGGAACTGCGAGAACGCGAGGTAGATGTTGAGCATTACGAAAGCAAACGTGAACTTGCCCAGGTCGTGCTGCTCGGTCTGCCGCAGGATCGTCTTGTACGGTTCCGCTTTGGACAGGTTGATCGACAACAGGATCGAAAGCGCCAGCACCGAGTAGCCCTGTCCGACCAGGAACAGAAGTCCGTACACCGAGGAGTACCACGTCGGATCGAGCGACATGACCCAGTAGATGACGGCCGCCGTCATGGTCAGCGAATAGACCACAATGCCGGGGCCACTGATGTTTTCAAACTTTTTGATCCAGAACGGTGTATTCAGGGGCGAATCCGCATCGCGCTTCAGTGCCAGCGAATTCAAGCGCCACGTATAAAAACCCCAGATGAGAAAGCAGAGGATGCTGACAACAATCATCGTCGTCGAGTTCAGCATCGGCGCTTTCCACTTGATCGCATGCTCCAGGGTCTCTACCTGGTCGGGGCTGAGCAGACCCTTCTTCACGCTGTCATCGATCAACCCATGGTTGGCCCACATGAAAAGCCGCTTGTGCGTAACCGCGAAGACCAGCCAGTAGACGAAGACCAGCGGAAGCGTGCGGCTCATGGCTTCGAGAGGACGCCGCAGCAGCAGGCCCCACTTGCCGCCGGAGCAGTACTGCACCATGAGCAGCGCCAGTCCGCCAACCGCCCACCCAAAGGTGAGCACCAGGCCGAGCAGCCAACCGCGCAGCACGTGATCGATAGACCCGTCGAGCAGGGCAAGTCCGGCCGCTGCAACCGAGAAAACCAAGCCGACAATCAGCGCGCGCATCTTCCACGCGTCCACCATGGGCGGCGCGCTTAGATCGGCAGGTAGCGTCTTGGCGTGAATTTCGTGAGCCATTCCCATTTCCTTACTTTGTGGATCCCTGATTCGGTTTGGTGGATGCCGGCTTGCCTGCGGGAGCAATCTGCGGCGGGTCCGCGGGGTTTGCCGGAGCCATCGCCGGAGTGCCTTCACTCGTCACATGCGGATACGCCTGCACCGCCGTCTGCGGAAGCGTCCAGGGCGTAGCGTAATCGGCGCCAAGATTTTCGCTGGCGGCCACATCTTTCAGGCTCTTTACCTGCACGCCCGACGGCACATCGCTTTCCTTGGCGGCCTGGCTGAGTTGGAGGGCGCGAATATAAGCCGCCACCGCCCAGCGATCCACCGGAGTCAACTGCGCCGAGTAGTCCGGCATGGCGCCGTAGCCGTTTGTCATCACGTAGAAGTAGTGCGACAGCGGCTGCGCCATGCGCACCTGGTCGTGCAAATTGGCAGCCGGCTTATAGCCGCGTTGCACAATCTCGCCCAAGCCGTTGCCCACGCGCGAGTGGCAGGGCGTGCAGTAGATGTTGAACCGCTCCTGACCGCGCTTCAGCACGTCCATCGTGACCGGGAAAGGCAACTGATCGTGTTCTTCGCGATAGCCGTTGGCGCTCTGCGTTACGCCGGTGTAGAAGTAGCTGTCTTCGCGCAGTTCTCCGCGAGCAACTGTATTCACCACCTGGGGCCGTGCGCCGCGATGATCGGCAAACATCTCGGAGCCGCGCTGCGGAATGATCTTCGGCTGGTTTTGCATGTCCTGACGGCAGCCGGCGATCAACAGCACGCCGGCTGTTGCCGCAATGAATAGCGGCCTGACACCCTTACGCAAGAAATCCGCAAAGGGCCGCGGCGCCCCGACGCGCCTGGCTGAAGACTGATAGCTGAGAGCTGAAAGCTGCCTACGCATCAGTACTCCACCTCCACGATCGACGTCGGTTCGAAGCCTTCGAGATACTTCCGCGCTTCAATCAGATCGAACTTCGGGTCCAGCGCCTCAAGGCACAGGAAGAACTTGTCCACGGTCGCGCCGCTGCGGAAATTCGGCGCATTGAACAGCGGATGATAGAGAGCCGGCAAACCGTTGAGCGCGAGCATGCCAAAGGCGGCAGAGAGGCCGGCCCACAGAATGGTCCATTCATAGGCAGGCACAACGAAGGCCGGCCACGAATAGGTCGGGCGCCCCGCGATGTTGAGCGGATAGGCCAGCACCGAGACCCAGGTCTCCATGCCAAACATCGCCGCCAGGCCCATCAGCGCGCCCACCAGGGTCACCAGCGGCACCTTGTTGCGATGAAACCCGATGGCCTCCGCGGCCTCTTCCACCGGATACGGCGTATAGCAGTCCATGCGCCGCCAGCCATCGAGGCGCGCTTGTTGCGCAGCTCTCACCAGGTCGCTCGGCGTATCAAATTCGGCCAGCAGGCCGTAGGTTCCTTCACGAGGCGGCATTAGATTCGGACCTCCGATTCACTCGCCTTTTCGACCTTCGTCACTGGCAGCGTTTTCTTAACGAAAACGCCACTCGAGATTCGCGGCTTCGACACACTGCAATTGGCGGAGCGCATTAGTGACCACTCCCCGCTGTCGTTTTAGGCTTAATTTTGGCCCCCGGCAGCATCATGCGAATTTCAGACATTGGAATCATGGGCAGGAAGCGCACAAACAGCAGAAACAGGAAGGTAAACAATCCCAGCGTTCCCACATAGGTCATGTAATCCCACTTGGTCGCGCGGTATGTACCCCACGACGAAGGCAGAAAGTCGCGATAAAGGCTTGTCACAACGATGACGAAGCGCTCGAACCACATGCCTGTGTTGACCACGATCGAGATGAAGAACATGAACGAGATCGAAGTGCGCAGCTTGCGCGACCACAGCGTCGTCAGAGGAATCGCCAGGTTGCAGGTGACCAGCACCCAGTAAGACCAACCCATGGGGCCGAACATGCGGTTCCACATCATGAATGATTCCCAGTGCGATGCGGAGTACCAGGCCATGAACACTTCCATGCCGTAGCCGTAAGCCACGATGAATCCCGTAGCCAGCATCACCTTGCCCATATTGTCGATGTGCCGCTCCGTCACCAGAGCTTCGAGGTGATAAAACTTGCGCAGCGGAATGGCGAGCGTGAGCACCATCGCAAAGCCTGAATAAATGGCGCCGGCCACGAAGTAAGGCGGGAAAATCGTTGTATGCCAGCCCGGCAAGACTGCCACGGCGAAGTCGAAGCTGATGACTGTGTGTACCGAGAGCACCAGGGGCGTTGCCAGGCCGGCCAGCAGCAGCGATGCCGTCTCGTAGCGCATCCAGTGCCGCACCGAGCCGCGCCAGCCCAGGGAGATCATGCCGTAAACATATTGCCCTAGCCGCGACTTGGCCCGGTCGCGCATGGTGCCAAAGTCGGGCACCATGCCGATATACCAGAACACCACCGAAATGGTCGCGTATGTCGAAACTGCGAACACGTCCCACAACAGCGGCGAACGGAACTGCGGCCACACATTCATGGTGTTGGGATAGGGCAGCAGCCAGTAACCGAGCCACGGACGCCCAACGTGAATCAGTGGGAACATGCCCGCGCAGACCACGGCGAAAATGGTCATGGCCTCGGCAAAGCGGTTGATCGAGTTGCGCCAGCCCTGCTTGAACAGCAGCAGAATTGCCGAGATCAGCGTCCCGGCGTGGCCGATACCGATCCACCACACAAAGTTGATGATGGCAAATCCCCACGCCACCGGCATGGAGATGGCCCAGATGCCGACGCCTTTGAGGAACAGCCAGGTCACCGCCACCAGCAGGACAGTGGCGACCGCGCCGGCCACGCCGAACAGCGCAAACCAACCCAGCGGCGTATGCGGTGTCAGCACGATGCGCGTGATCTTGTCGGTCACAGACTTGAAGGTCTGGTCCGGCTCAATAACCCGGTATTCTCCAGTGGCGGGGTCTACCCACCGCTCGTAATCCGGATCTTTCGGTTTCAGGTCACTCGTTGCCATCGCGGATTAACCCTTTGCCGGTACGTGCTCCACCGGCTCCACTTCGAGTTCTTTATTGGGATTCAAGACCGCGGCAACATATGGAGTCCGCGGACGCGTATTCAAATCGTCGAGCACCTGGTAAGTGCGCTCATCTTCGCGCAGTCTGGCTACCCGGCTACCCTTGTCATTGATGTTGCCAAACGTGATTGCCGACGCCGGGCAAGCCTGCTGGCATGCAGTCACAATTTCCCCGTCGCGAATGTTGCGGTTGTCCTTGTCGGCTTCAATGCGAGCCGCCGTGATCCGCTGCACGCAATAACTGCACTTCTCCATCACCCCGCGCGAGCGCACCGAGACGTCGGGATTGCGCATGAGCTTGAGGCTTTCAGTCTCGTAATCGGAGTAAAGCAGGAAGTTGAACCGTCGCACTTTATAGGGGCAGTTGTTGGAGCAATAACGGGTGCCCACGCAGCGGTTATAGACCATCGTGTTCAGGCCTTCAGGCGTATGCACAGTCGCGCCCACCGGGCAAACCTGCTCGCAGGGGGCGTTTTCGCAGTGCTGGCAGAGCATGGGCTGAAAATGAGCCCGCGGCGCCGCCAGATCGCCCTCGAAATACGAATCGATGCGGATCCACTGCATGTTGCGGCCGATGCGCACCTGCTGCTTGCCCACCACCGGGATGTTGTTTTCGGCATAACAGCTGACCACACAGGCGTTGCAGCCCGTGCAGCTGTTCATGTCGATCGACATGCCCCAGGCGTTTTCCGTGTACGTCCAGTTGGGGAACAGCGACGTCCCCATGTGGGTCTTTTCGTGATTCTCGCCCTCGTTCGCAAATCCTGGGTTGGCTTTGTACTCGTCCAGCGTGGCGTAGCGGATAATGCCGCGATCGCCGATGGCCTCATCGGCTTCGAGCGAGTTGTTGTCATGACCCTTAGGCTGGCCAAACCGCTCTCCGCGATGATCCTGGAAGTGGCTCTTGGTGATCGCCAGTCCCCACTTGCCGTCCACCTTCTTGATTGAACCCGTCGCGTAAAACGGAGCCGACGCGGGCCGGATCAGGTAAGCGTTGAAGCCCGCTCCCGAACCCACGCGACCCGCCGCCTCGCGTCCGTACCCCAGATAGACGGTGACGGAGTTGTCAGGATGCCCCGGGGCCACAATCACCGGCGCCTTCACCGTCTTACCGCCTACCGTCAGTTCAATAATGTCGTCTTCTTCGAGATTGAGCCTGGTCATCGTCGCGCCGGAGATGATCGCCGCGTTATCCCAGCTCAGGTTTGTCACCGGCTTGGGCAATTCCTGCAGCCAGCCCACGTTTGAAAAGCGCCCGTCGTAGACTGCCGGATCGGGTCGGAAGATGATCTCGATGGCATCCTTCGATGCCGGAGCGGGAACGCCGGCCGTCGAGCCGGCCGCAGCCGCCTGTCCGCCCTTTTCAAATGCCGTTCCGTCGATCCATCCGGCATGGAGAACCTTGCGCCAGCCCGTTTCGAAGTCGCCCTTGATGGTTGACTTCCAGGTCTCGCGCACTGCATCATACGCACTCTGCACCGGCTCGTTGAGAAGCGCCTGGAATACATCGTGCGCCGACTTGCCGCCGTACAGGGGCTCGATCATTGGCTGCACAATCGAAACCGTGCCGTCGTACGACCGTGCGTCTGACCAGTGCTCCATCGCGTTCGCCGCGGGAATATGCCAGTGCGCAATCTGCCCTGTTTCGTCCAGGTGCGAGCCGAGATGCGCAACTGTCTTGGCATTATTGAATGCGCTGAGAAAATCGAGTTCACCGGGCGCGGAATAGATGGGATTCGCGTTTAAAATCACCAGCCAGTCCACTTTGCCCGCATTCAGGTCCGCAACCAGCGCCTTCAAATCGCCAAGCTGATCGCTCGGTACCGGATTGAGCGGTTCACTTGAAACCGTTACCGTCTTGCCGGTATTGCCCAGCGCGCTGTTGATGCTGGCCGCCAGCGCCGTCACCGAAGCGTCCTGATAAAGCCCTGGCAGCACCGCGCTCTTGCCCGCGCTCGCCTTCAGGTCTTTGGCGACTGCGGCAAGAAACTTCTGCTGCTCGTCGGTCCAGCTATACGCCGGAGCCTGCGCTCCCGAAGCACCCACCGCCGCCGCCAGGGCCGCAGTGAAGGCGGGAATCTCGCTCGCCCGCAATCCCAGGCGATGCTCAGCCTTCATCCCGGTCGTGGTCGGGGTGCTTTCGATGACGTAAAGCCGGTTCAGCTTGCCGGGATCCTTGCGCCGCAGCGCATATTCGCGGGTCAGCTTGTGGTGCCCCGGATACGCCGCCCCCGAGAGGAAGTCCGCGTCCAGCGAGACGATCACGTCGGCGCCGCTCAGGTCATAAACCGGCGTTGCGCCCGTGGCCAGCGAAGTCCCCGCAATGGCCGGATCGTATTGAACCAAAGTGGCTTTTGGGTAGGCCGCCTTCACCGCCTTCCACTGCCGGGCCAGCGTCGGCGAGGTGATGGCCGCGCTCAGGAAGTAAACCCCGGTGCCGTCCTTGGTCTCGCCCATCTTGGCGCGCAAACCCTGCGCAAATTCGGACCATTCGCGGCTCTCGCCCTTGTAGGTCACATGCTGCGAGCGGTCGGGATCGTACAGATCGAGCAGTGTGCCCTGCGTAAAGACGTCTGAAGAACCCTGGTTGTAGGGGTGCTCCGGGTTCCCATCCACCTTGATGGGGCGGAACTGATCGCTCTTAACCAGCACCGGCACCGCACCGGTTGCAAACGGGTGCGCCGTGGCAAAGTAGTTAGGCTTGCCCAGCACCAGGTCTTCGGGCTGCTTGACGTAGGGATAGATCGGCTCGTCAGGCTGCTTGGTGCAGCCAGCCAGGCCGGCCAGCGCCATTGACGCACCCATCAGCTTCATAAAGCCGCGCCGCGACACTGGATCGACCCACTCCTGCGCGGCAGCGGGAAACTCGCGCTCCACCGCGGCCTGGAACTCTTCGGTTCCCGCCAGCTCGTCGATCGACCGCCAATACCTCTTGCCCCTGGCTCCGTTGAGCTTCTGGCGTACCGCCGCCAGAGTCATCGGGACCATCTGGTCGGCGGCGGCCTGCACGTTTTTCGTTTCGTTATCCACGCCGCTTCCCGTCCTGTTCGTGCTTACCTTCATTGACTGCGTGTCTCCGCTCATCGGTGGCAGACCTCGCAACTGGCCAGCTGACGCGGAGGCCGAATCTTGTACTGTGCAAGCAGAAAATGCCCCAGCTCGTCCTGGCTGGTGAACTTCTTGTAATTAGCAGGGATCTGGACCGGAGTCACCGCCACATCGCCCGCCAGGCCTTTGACGCCCCGCGCCGGCAGATCCAGTGAGGCCAGTTGCGTTCCCGAACCCAGCGGGTCCTTGGTCACGCAGTTCACGCTTTGCGCGGTCGGCGTACCGTCTTTGTTTTCGCCTACCGAGCACCACACCGGGCGATCTTCGGCCGGCTGCTCCCACGCCATGTTATAGATCTCGCCGGTTGGCCGCAGGTTCTTGGCGGGGTTGCGATGGCAGTTGAGACACCACTCCATCTGCAGCGTGTTCTGCGCATACATCAGTGGCATCTGGTCCACGCGCCCGTGGCAAGTTGAACAACCCAGGCCCTTGTTCACGTGAATTTCGTGGCTGAAGTAGACGTAGTCGGGAAGGTCATGCACCTTGGTCCACACCAGAGACTGGCCGCTCGCCCAGCTTTGCCGCACCGGCTCGAGCAACTGCGCATTGGTCCAGATCTGGGCATGGCAGTTGATGCAGGTTTTGGTAGGCGGGATCCCGGCATAGCTCGACTTCTCTACCGTGGTGTGACAGTACTGACATTGCAATCCCAGTCCCTGCACATGATGTTTGTGGCTGAACGGCACCGGCTGGTCCGGGCGCTGTCCCTGCCGCGTCACCCAAGGCGAACGCTGCAACTCATTCAGCGTGACCCCCAGGGCGATCACGATCAGCCCCGTCAAAACCAGGCTCATGCGAGCCAGAGCATTGGAGCTGCGGTCAAATATCTGCGCCATTGAATGCTTTCCCTGCTGCTTTGTTTGGAGGGCTTGTCTGCGTTTGCCATGTGCCACGTGTGCTGACGGTCACATAGGTTGTGTTCATAACATTTGGGAAGCGCTAAAACATCGTCGGGGAGCAATCCCCGAAAATTCAATATAGCAGCGCAAGGGGCCTCCGCAAACATTCAGATGCCCCAAATTTAAAAAAAAGAACACCAAGGCCCAAATTTCTAATTCACTGAAAAGAAAACCGGTTGTGACAAGGGATGACTAAGGGGAAAAGGGCATCGGGCTCCGGGAAGGGCGTCCCGGCGACTGGTACGTTTGGACCAA
>VFSW01005933.1_pt1 | contig 18005 bp, 34 predicted proteins | sample 5358111 | NCBI WGS metagenome assembly VFSW01 (sample SAMN11554181, study PRJNA540505) | mine drainage metagenome | isolation source: sediment from site ElyBrook_90M | place: USA: Ely Copper Mine, Vershire, VT | collected 2017
ATAAAGAAGGTAATCCACGGGTGAAGCTTCGCCCACTCGATGAGTCCGCCCGGGTTTCGTCGACGACGCGCCATCGTTTTACCTCTTCTTCCGCAGGAGCAACCACGCGAGACCGGCGAGCACGACGCCGCCGCCGACGACGAGGGCCGCCGTCTCGGTCGAGCTGAGAGACGGTAGCGCGCTCGGGTGCGCGGGGCCGGTTGACGCGACGATCGCGTTGCTCGAAGGCGTCGGCCCGAGCGCGAGCGCGAGCCCGGGCCCAACCGTCGCCGTCGATCGGGCGATGTCCGGCGCGACCTGTTGCGGGGTCGACGAGCTCGATGAGCTCGAGGAGCTCGTGAGCGACGACGGGACGGCCGTCGTCTGACCTGGAACGATCGCCGGGCTCGTGGTTTGCGCGGTCGGCGCGGCGGGCTTCTTCGCGCGACACAACGCCCAATACTTGCGCAAGTCCTGAATGTCGAGCTTCTCGCTCAGCGACAAGGGCGGCTCGACGCCGCAATCCTTTGCCGCGTCGATCGCGGCTTTCGCGGCCGCGAGCTCGCGGACGGACGCCGCCGCCAGGCATTCGTGCCACTTCTTAGAATATGCGGGGTCGACGGCGACGAACCCCGGGCCGACCTGCTTTCGCTCGGGCTCGGGCCCGCATCCGCCGTAGGCGCTCGAGGCCCCCGCGGGCGCTTGCTCCGCTTTCGCCGCGGCGTACGAGCTCGACACTGCCCTGCGAGACGCCGTGATGAGGAGCGATTCGCGGGCCCAAGGCGTGGCTTTCGCGGGGGCTTCGCCGCCGAGAGAGTTACCCGACGACGGCGTGTATTCGCCGAGTGTGCCAAGTAGGCCAATCGCCATGTGGCACAGCTTAGCCCCGATCGCGCTCCCGGTCTATGCGCTCGCGATTCGCCCGCTCGAGGGCCAAGGGACCGAGCTCGCAGCCGATTCGGTCGCGCCCTCGAGCGCCGGCACGGCGCGGGGGCGGCGGCGGTTCGATGCACGGCGGCTCGGTATCGCGGTCGCGTTCGCAGTCGTGCGGCTTCGCGGGGTCTACGGCACACGTGGCACACGGGACGCGCCGCAGGTAGCGCGTCGGCCGGTCCGCGCTCGTGACTCGCAAGGTGTGACAGTGCGGGCACGACACGAGCTCGGAAGCAACGACGCGCGTTGACTTCGCCGGCCACTCGTGCCGTACCCGGAAGGTCATCCCGCGACCTTCGCCGCGTCCAGCGCGTAGTTGTAGCGCCCGATCGCATCGTTCAGCGCCGCGCGGCACTCGACGATTTCTGCCTCGAGCTCGACGAGCTCGGCGGCGTGCACGGATTCGTTCGCGGTCGCCGACTTCGCGGCTTTCTTCTTTCGTGCGGCCATGTGGCCCTCTCTTTCCGTTGGGGTTGTGTTTCGTTACGACGTTTTCGCGGCGGGCGGCACTGCACGCACGCCGGGATAGATTCCGCCGATCTGCGCGACCGGGTCCGCGACGAGCACGCCACGTTTCACGAGCCGAGTGACAGCCTCTTTTCGCCGCTGTTCGAGGCGATCGTATCCTTCGGCCATTTTTTGCTGAGCGATGATTTGCTCCTCGAGCTCGTCATCGGTCCACGATGGCGGTTCGCAGATATGCATGCGCGGACGCTTGCCCGTCTCGCGATGCGTGGCGGCGCGGACGATCCACATTTGCACGCCGACCACGACGCTGTTGGACAGCAGGGCGGCGGCAAGAATGATGAGAAACAACATGGTCGCGGTCATCGGTCTTTTCCTTTCAGCACGGCCCGTTCATCGGGCAACATCGGTAGGGTGGGGCGCGGCTCGGACCGACGGCGCCAGCCCTCGAGCTCGGCAAAGTTGCAGCCGCAGTCGTCGCAGCGCCCCTTTGCCTGCGGCGCGTAGTGGATGCGCTCGAACGCGTCGCCGCGCTCGAGACCGCGCGACGACACGCACGCGGCACACAGGAGAAAGACGTCGCGAGCGCCGGGCCACATCAGGAGCCGCAGTGCCCGCGGTGATGCTTGTGGATGACGCACGACCGTTCGCAGCCGCATCGGCATTGCGAACCGCACACGCCGTCTACGGTCGCCTCGCGCCACGTCAGGCCGCAACCGCACGCGCACGGGGTCTTGCACGGCTTCGCGGCCGCTTCGCGCGCACGCCACTCGAGGACGATGCCGCGCGAGAGCGTCGCGATGAGCACGACCACGAGCACCACGAGCGGCCAGGTGTGCCCACGGTAGGTCATGAGCCAGAGGAGCACGAGCGCGCACGCGGGCCGCAGGATGAACGCGCCACGCTCGCCCCAGTTCACGAGACGACTCCGAGGAGCTCCGACGCGCGAATCAGTACGGGCCCGTCGGGGTCGAGGTCGACGCGCGCGACCGCTTCCGCGTTCACGAACTTCGGGAACAGAACAACGTCGTCGACCTTCACGCCGAGCTCGGCGCGCGTCCCGTTCTCGAGCATGCGACCGGGCCCGCACGCGAGCACGGTACCGCGCTGCGGTCGCTCTTTCGCGTTGTCGGGAATGATGATGCCGCCTTGCGAGCGGCCGTCGGCCTTATCGCGAAGGACGAGCACGTAATCGTGGAGCGGTCGGATTTTCATTCGTGATCCTCGGCGCGCTTCGACGCCTTCATGAGAGCGGCCAGAGTGAGCGGCTTCGCCGCGCACGACTTGCACACGTCGACTTCCGCGAAGCCACCATCGCAGCGATAGCGGCGCCGTCCGCGCATCTTGCGGATTGCTCGGCGCTTCATCGGTGCGCGCCGAATCTCGATGGTGAGCGCGAACGTCCCGGAGATGCTCTTGACCTCCCGTTCGCAAACGTCGCACGTGAAGATTCTCTTCATCATCGCGTCTTCTCCTTGGTCATCGGGCGGCGAAGGTTTGCGAGTGTTGTGCCGCCGATTTCTTGCGCGCATGCGTCGCAGCACCACATCCGAAATTCGATGCACTTACCGTCGGGCCCGGGCGGCGCGAACTTCACGAGCCACAGCGGCGGGTCCGGGGGGTAGACCGCGTGTGCGTGGTCGCTCTCGGTCGTTTGCGTGTGCTCCTTCGCGCATCGCGAGCAACGCGACGTTACAGTGAGGGTGACTTGGCTCATGGCGGTCCGGTCTCCTGTTGGATGGCGAGGCGCTCGCGACCGTCATCGTCGAGCTCGGGTTCGGGCAACGGCTCGAAGCGCACGTGCCAACATCCTTGCGCTTTGCACGTTTCGCACGCTGCGGGCTCGTCCGCTTCGAAGAAGCCTCGCGACGCTTGCGTGAGTCGCGCGCCCTCGAGCGCCATGTATAGCGATGCTACGACGTCAGGGCGCGCCGTCTCGAGCGCGATCTTAATCGTCCAGCCGTCCGCGTACTCGAAAGCGTTCTTCGGGCCGCGCTTGTAGAGCCGTGACCACTCGAGCGCCTTGCGTGAACCGCCCTTCACGAGCTCGCCGACGGCCGCGCCATCGAAATCTTCGAAGCGCTGAATCTCGATGGTCACGTGAGCATCGGGAGCGATGGGCACGCCCACCGCGATGAGCGCGGCGCGCCACATGGCGACGAGGGCCATCGCCGGAATGAACGGCGCGAGCATCCACACATGAAAATGCGGGTGGCCCAAACCATCATCGCCCGGGGTCCACTCGAACGCGCGATGCATCGGCGGCGGAACGAGCGAGCCATCCTTCAGCGGCATCGCGATCGGCGCGCGAGGCACGTCGTAGCGCTTCGGCTTCGCGAGCGTGCCGCCACGCGCGAACCATGTTCGGAGCGAGCGCGCGAACAAGGGCCACGCGGAACGCACGGCGTAGATACGCGCCATCGTCGCGTCTGTCGCGACGCCCTTGCCGAGCTCGAGAAACTCGGCGTCAGGCTCGGCGTGCGACAGCAAGAAGTGCGGCACCGTGAGGGTCAGCATCTTGTCGGACCAGATACCGCCCGGCACGCGCCGAGCTCGCTGCGAGCGGCGCACCTTGGTGAAGCCGATTCGTGCGAGATCCGTCGAGACTCGAGCGCGCGCACGCCCGAAGCGGCCGCGCCGCTTCTTCGCGCCGATGAGCGCGCATCGCTCGCAGAGTCGCGCGATGCCGCAGCCCTCGGCGACGGGGTGGCGCGAGGTCTCGCAGGCCTTGCACTGCGCGACCATCATGCGGGTACCGCACGCGGCGAGCTTGCGAAAGCGGTACTTCTGGCCGTTGTCGCGACCGCGATGCCACTTCGCGACGCTCAGCGCATCGCGCATCGTCTCGCCCGCGACCGTCGTGTCCACGAGCTCGCCAATGACCTCGCCGGTCCTCGCGTCGTAGAGTGCTGAGACTTGGCCGGGTAGCAGGTTCGGGCCCCACGTATCCAGCGCAGCTTTCGCCCGCTTGTGCTCGGCGACCCACCTAGCCCGATGTTCACGGGCCAAGCGGTCGCGAAACGCGAGCGTTCCGCTTTCCAGTTGCCGCAACGCGGGTGCGTGGGTACTGTTCACTTGTCACGCACCGGCGATTGGTCTCGACGGGCGAGGGCGTTTTCAGCGGCCGAACTATCGCAAGTGGTTCGGCCGCTGTTTTTTTCGCACGGCAGAGTCGCCGTCAACCATTCCTGCCACCTCGCCTCGCGGACCTGCTGTTTCTTCGGTTCGATGCCGCACAACGTCAGCTCGTCATGCAATCGATGCATCACGCGGGATGCGTCGCGATAACTCTTGGGCGGCGGCGATTGCTCAGCCGCGCACGCCTGCGCAGTTGTCCCGGTAGGTCGCAAGTTGGACGAACACTACAGGCACAGCCGCTCAGTGTTCAAGGGATCAGTGGCGGGTCGACCCCTGATCGCGCGTGAGGCTGTGGAATCTCTGAGGGAAAAATCGTACGCGGCGGCGGCGGGCCCATCACGGCGTAGCGTGCCTTCTCGCGAGCGCGGTACGCTCGGCGCGCTTTCAGGCCCTTGTGTTGCTCGCCGACAGTCATCGTGAAACCGCATCCCGTGCCGTCGTAGACGTGAATCCACGAGCCGACGTCGAGAAGCGCGGCGAGGTTGCACGCGTCGGCGAGACACGCGTCTGGCGGCATGAGCGCCGGCAACGCCGAAGGTCGAACAGATGGTCACGCGTGCGGCACGCCCGTACGCCCACAAGCCCGGTTCGAGGCTCACAGCCCGAGCCTTGCGAGCTCCTCGACGGCTCCCATCGCCGCGTGGCGCGACAGCCACGAGCGCACGCGCTGATTCGCGCGCAGCACGACGCCATCGCGCATCGCCCGGAAGTATTCGCCGCTCGGATTCGTGCGCGTACGGCGCCCGACCACGCGGTAAATCTTCCACGCAACGCGAAACGTCGTCGCGTCGAAGCTTGCCGGCGAGGTCGCGAGCTCCCATTGCTCGACGCCGCTCGCGTCGACGATGCGCGACCACCTCATCGCGGAAACGCGCCTTTCCAGGCGGCGAACGCGTTGTAGAGGTCGCTCGGATAACGACCATGCGGGCCCAGGAAATCGCCGACCACTTCGGCGAGGTTCCGCAGGACGGCGAGCTCGGCGCCGAGGGGTGGGACACCCCCGGTGGAGTGTCCCACCCCCTTGCTTTCTTCGCTCCCATCACTTTCGGGTCCGAATGATGGAATCGCGGCGTACGCGTCCAGCACTTCACGCACGCTGCCCTCGAGCCGCTGCAGATCCGAGACGATTCCGATCGCCCGTCGCAACAGGACGCGTTCCCGCTGGAATTTCGAGACATCGATGCGCCATCCGCGCGCACAAGGCGCCGTTGCTTGTCCCGCGCGATAGGCCTGTTCGAGCACGACGGCGACGAGCTCGCGCATCGACTCGAGCGTGTCCGGCCCGGGCGTGAGTGCAACCGCCATGATATCGCGCGCTACGGGGGCGGTGTACGTGCGTGTATACGCACTATCCCTTCTGGTATCATTTTCGGGCGTCATGCTGAGCGAACCTTTCCGGTGGAGTTACGGCTGCGTCGGATGACCGCGGCCGACCGCGGCGGGCGCCCGCGTCGAGTTATGCCCCAAGGACTCAAGCTAAGAAGGAGGGCGGCTGCGCCGCCCGGAATCGTGACGCGATGCGTTGTGCGTTATTTTTGCTTGCCGACAATGTGCGCTCGTACGCCCAATGAGTCAGTCAAGGCGATGAGCGATCCGTCGCAGCGCCATCGCGATGAGCTCGTCGCGGATGCCGCGCTCGAGATAGTCGGCAAGGTTGTCGGCGAGAATCTGCGCGCGCGACACGTCGAACAGATGCCCGCGAATGAGCGACGCGCGTGCTTCGGCGTGCGTCGGAATGAGACCGGAGCCCGTTCGAGCTCGCCAACCAGGGCCCTCGCGATAGACGCGTTCCCGGCACTTCAGCGCGAACTGTTCGCGCAGTATCCGCCGCAGTTTTTGCGACATGTATCGCGATTGATTGTCGCGTTTGAAACCAGGTGTTCTCACCATTGTATTTCGTCCTCTTCTTCGATTGTTCTCAGGTCGTCCGCCTCGAGCTCCTCGCCGTACTCGACGCGCGATGGCGCGGGCGAAAAGTCGATCCTCGTCATGAGCTTGGTGCGTCGGGCGACGCGGGCCGCCGCCTCATCCACACGCCGCGCGAGCCACACGCCGACGCGAAGCCATCGCGCCTCGCCTTCCTCCGCATCTTTTGCGCGTTCGAGCGCCTCGACCGCCTCGAGCATCGCCGCATCTTTCCGTTTCGCGTGCCACGCTCGCAAGTGCATCGCGCGCAGCATCAGCGAGGCAAAGCGCGCATATTCGGCCCGCGCCGCGCCGTGCATCCTCACGTTTCGCGCATGCGCCTCGTCGAGACCCTCGAGCATCTCGGTCGGCGCTTCGCCGTCGACGCGACGACGATGCACGACCTTGAGGAGCGCATCCCGCTCGTGGTCCAGACGTTCCCGCTCGTGGTCCTTCGGCGCATCTCGCGCCACGACCGCGAGGCTGCACCATTCAGGGAACCGGCGAGCGCACCTATCGGTCACTCCTCGCGAGGAGCGTGCTTCTCGGCGAGGCCCTCGAGCTCGAGGGCCGTTTGCGCGAGCGCGCTCCTCACCTCGCCGACGGCGGCCCAGTCGCCCGCGAGCTCGGCGCGCCGCAGTCGATTCGCCATCGCGCGATGCGCATCCGCATCCTGTCGCAGCACGCGCGCCGTGAGAACGTTCGCGCTCTCGAGCTTCGGCGGTTTGGTCTCGTCGGTCATCGGGGTTTTCTCCACTGGTCGGCCTGCGGACAGGTCGCGAAGTGCGACTCGCCCGTGTCCACGTTGACGGGCATCCGTCGCCCCGTCGGCAGCTGAATCCAAACGACATTGGCGCGGCACGAGCGGCAATGTTCAACGCGGGCGCCGCGCGGTATTTCAAACGTGATAATCCGGCCCTTGTCAGGGGTCGGAGGCGGCGAGCTCGTCGCGCTCGAGGGCGGCGCGGGCGGCGGCGCGCGACAGTACGAACCTTCGTCGCGCGTCGAGCATCCGAGGTCGGTCCGCCCGCACGACGGGCACGGCTCGCCGCTCACATCGCCCTCGCGTTGGCGGCATCCGCGAGCCGCACGAGACGCATGCAGTCATCGCAGAGCATGCCGCGTTCCCCGACGCGGCGGCCGCACCGCGTCTCAATGTGGATTCGCGGCGCCTGCCTCTTGCGACAACAGGCGCACCGAAAGCCCTTCCCTCGATTGCGGGATTTGCCCGCTCGCGAGAAGCGCGCGTCACTCACGCCCGACCGCCTTTGATAATGAGGTGAGACGTCGGCGGCGGCTCGGCGACGGGCGGAGATCCGCCCTCGGCGACGGCGCCGCACACGAGGAACATTTCGCCGAGCGCCCTCGCCTCGAGCGTGGAGAGGAGGATACGGACCGTCTGACCCTCGCCCATGAGCACGATCGCAACCTGCGCGGGCTCGACGCCTTGCGGGGTTCGTCGGCCGGGAACGATGCAGGCATTCCCGCGCCACGCGCCCGCCGCCTGAGGATTCAGCGCCTTGTCAATGTCGACCTTCATGCAGCACGCCCTTTCTTCTGTTTCGATTTCCGGGGTGGGATTTTCACGTGGAGCTTGATGCACGCCACGCCAATAGCCGCGGTCGTAGCCTCCGAGCGCGGGCGATATCCAGCGAACCAACGGCGCACCGTGCGCACGTCGAGCCCGCTTTCGGCGGCGACGCGGCGCACGTCCTTTTCATCCACCATCGGCGCCGCCCTCCTCGAGCGGCGGTTCGGGCGGCGCAAGCGCGAGGACGGCAGGCAAGGGCTCGTCGTCGACCGCCTCGAGCCACTCGGCGAACGATTCGAACGGCTCGCACACGACGCCGAGCTCAGCGAGGTTCGCAGGGTTGCCTTCGTGCTCGGCACCGGCGAGCTCCTCGTCAATCGTCGAGAACTTCACTTCGCAGAAGAGCAGCCCAGGCGGCACGGGCTGAATCGTCGCGGGGCGTTCGCCGGTCTCGGTCTCGACGCGGTCAATCGTGCGCGCGAGCACGGCGGCGAGCTCCTCGTCAGGGTTGTTCACCGGCGTGTCAATCACGACGGGCAACAGGTCGCCTTGGAATCTTGCGAGAAAGAGCATCACGGTTCCTTTCGGTAGTTGCGGGCGAGAGCCTCGCCCCAGGCCACGATCCAGAGCGCGACGTGCCGACGTCGACTCGTCACGCTGATTTCATCCCAGTACATCGCGAACACTTCGTCGAGCTTCACGGCGGCGCCTCGAGCATCGCGCGCATTTCGCGCAACGCGACGCGCTTCTCAGCGGGCTGAGTCTCGCGGACCATGAAGCCTTTCGGGTTCCACGCCCGGACCACCCACGTTGTGCCGTAGCGACGCGAGCCGCACGCGACACGGTCCAGGCTGATAGACGCGCCCTTGCCGAATCGCTCGGCGGCGAGCTCCTCGATGACCTCGAGCGGAGCGCGCCTCACGTGCACCTCCCTTCATGCCCCGGAGCAAGAGCGCATGCCCGATCCGCTTCCGGCGCCGACCAATCATCGGGCGTGCGATACGGTGAGTAGAGTCTCCCGCAAACCGCCCCTTGCGGGGAGCTCCTCGGGTCGAACATGAGACCCCACAGCCGATCGCGGTCGCCCCAGTCGAGGACGTGCGCGATGGCTTCGCGGGCGAGCCACCTCGTTGAGGGCTGCATCGCGAGGACCGTGCAATGCATCGCCTCGAGCGCACGCATGCCACCGCTCGCATCGCTCACGGCATAGAGCTCGACGAGGTGAAAGAACGCGGCGAGGGCGCGCGCATCCTGCCCCGTGAGGGCGGCGAGCGACGTTCGTCCATGGTGATGCTTCAGCCACGTCGGGCCGGTTTTGCACACGCTCGCGACGGCGCTCACGCTACCCCCGCCTTCTCTTTCATCCCAAGAGAAACCATGTGCGACTCGTGGAACACGAGAAGGTCTCGAGGGTTCTCGACCTGCTTTTTACAGGCGTCCTCGGCGCATTCGAAGCGCGCAATCACTTCGTTCGTCGTGACGTTGCCGACACAGTAGGGCTTTTTACTCATGGTCTCGACCTCCGCACCGTTGGACGGTGCCGAAGTCTCGTTATGCACTAATGCGCACTAATGCGCAACAGTGTTTTAGCGAAACACGAGCCACGCAAGAACACCGACACCGACCGCTGCGACGCCCGCGACGATGAGCGGCGTCGAGCTCGGCGCCGGGCCGGCCTTCGCTTGCGCCTCTTTCAGAAGCGCCGCCGCCTTGGCTGCACTCGGCGCGCTGTTTGCCACGCACGTTTTCCCGTTCGCGTCGATGCGCAATTGCGTCGGACAAAAGAAACCTTTGCTGTCGATGCTCGAACCGATTTCCGCCGCGCATTCCGGCGAGCTTGCGCCGCCTGCGAGGCACGCGCGCATCGCCGCCTGTCCTGCGGCGTCGTCGGCTCGCAGCTGCGGAATGACGGTGCCAGCCGCAAGGCGAGCGTCGAAAGCGGCGCGATCGTCCAGCGTCGAAGCAATCACGCGCGCCCCGCGAGCCACCACGCGCCCGCGGCCGTCGTCGCCACGAGCGCGAGCGCCACGACGGCGCCAAGGATTGACGTCGAGCCCGGCGTGCCTGGCGTCGGGTCAGGCACGCCGCCCGACCCGCGCACGACGTTCACGGTGCGCGCGAGCGCGCCGGCATAGTCGGCGATGTTCTTCGCGAGCGCGGTCGCGTCGTCGGGCTCCTCGATGAACGGCGGGAATTTCTTCCCCACCCGCCGATCGCTCGGTCCGACGTGGAAGCCCTCGTAGTACCCGTGACGACGCATCGACGCGGCGACCGCGTTCGCCGAGCCCGTCGATGCGGCGGCGAGAGTGTCGGGCTGTCCCCACGACATGAGGAACGCGCGCGCCGCCTCGACGTCATCAGGGAACAGGTAGAAGTAGACGGGCCGGCCCGCGTCCTTCCCCTGCTCCTTCGTCGGGTGCAGCCCCGCGGCGCGAAGCTGAACCATGAACTTGTCATCGCCGGGAATGCCGCTCTGCAGCGCGCCCCAGTTGATTTTACCTTCGGCGGCCCATCGTCCGAATTGCCCGCCGTCGCCCCACGCGGCGCCGGTGCCACGTCCGTAGAACGTTTCGAAGTAGGCGGTCGCGGTTCCAAAGTCGAGCTCACCCGGCGATGGCTCGCGCCCGAATTGCGCGGAGTAGGCGCGATGCAAGGCGTCGCGCGCTTGCGCGTGCGTGAACCGCCGCGGGAGCGTCCCGAGCTCGCTGCGAGTCAGATCGCCGATGAGCCCGTCGAGCTTCAGCCCGTGCCCATTGCCGTGCCCTACCGACCGCTGGAACGCGAGGACGGCGCGGCGAAAGGGACCGTCGGCGGCATTCAATGGACGGGCGTCGGCGCCGAGCAAGCCGAGCCGCTTCAGCGCGGCGACGTCGACCGCGAGCTGTGCGGGCGACGTGCGCGAGGTGAATCCCGCAGGGATAGGAGCCAAGTCGCCGTCCGTCATGATGCGTACCTCTGTTGCGATGTCCGATCGTTCGTTCACGATGCCGAGCCGCTTCGCCGCGGCGTAAGGATGCTCGCCGAGCTCGGCGGCGACGGTCGTCTCGAGCCACGTCCAGCCGCGACCCTTCAGCCCCGCGACCGCCACGACGTGACGAGGACCGGCGTCGCCCTTGCGGTAGAGGAACGCGAGCGCCGCGGGAATGCCGCCCGCGCGTAGGAGCACGTAGACCGAGCGTGCATGGTCGTCGCAGTCCCCCGCGCCGCTCGAGAGCGTGTAATCCGAGCGGGTGAAGACTTCGCCCGCCTCACGCACGAAACGGACGCGGTCGCGAACAAAGTCGAACACGGCCCGCACGAAATCCTCGTCGCTCGAGGCGCCGCGCCAGAGCTCGAGGGCGAGGTCACGCGCCGCCGCAGTCTGCGAGTCCTCGATCGCGCACGCGAGGAGGAAGCGCGCCGCGGCCCAGCCGTCGGCGCACGACACGCGCGCGACGGCGCGGCGACCGTGAGGCGTGTCGCGCTCGGCGGCGCCGTGCACCTTGCAGCGCGCGACGGCGGCGGCACGCCTGACGGCCTCGAGCTCCTCAGCTGCGCTGGTCCACTGCTGCACACGCCGAGCTTACCACGAGAATCGCGATTCGAGCCCGTCGGCCCGGGGTCGTACCTTCTCGGCGTAGAGCAAGCGGCGGCCGAAGCGATGCTCGTCGGTCGCCCGCGACACGCGGGTGTGCTCGTCGCCGTAGAGCGGCTCGAGGTCGAGCACGGCGCGCAAGGCGTTGCCAAACTCGGCGAGCTCGCCGAGCTTGAAGCGCTGGCGGCTCATTCCGCCGAAGGCTGCGGGGCGACCTGCGGCGGCGGCACCGGCGCTCGAGGCACGGGATCGGCCGCTTTCGCCGTTTGCGATGGCGTCAGGGGGTCGTCGTCGCGTCGGACGGGCGGCACCGCGTAGACCGGCGCTCGAGGCGGTGCGGCCGGCTGCGGGGCGACAGTGCGCGGAATCGCGGGCGTCGGCGCGGCGCCCGTTGCCGGTGTAGGCGTTTCACGTGAAACCGCCGCATGCTTTCGCTTTTGCCAGAGCTCGGCGCCCTTCTCCATGATGCTCATCGCCACCTCGGGATGCGTCTTCGCGAGGCCCGTCACGGCGTTGATGCACACGACGGGGAGCTGTTCCCAAATCGACACGTCAGGGTCGAACATGGGCGCGTCGTCCTTCTTCTCGGCTTCTTCTTCGGCCTTCTCCTTCGCGCGCTTCAGCTCGCGTATCTCCTCGTCTTTTTTGGCGAGCTCGTCGCGGTGCCGTTGCTCGATTTCGCGCTGCACACGTTCAGCGTCGAGACGCGCGGTCATTTCGGCGAGCTTCGCGAGGATTTCCGCGTTCTGTCCGCCGTCGTTGCCGCGGCTTTGCATGATGGCTTGGATGCTCCGGTGTGCGCGTTCGTCCGACAGCGCCATCATGCGCATCGCGAAATCGAGCTGCGACGTCACGCCATCGCCGGGCGGCGTCACGTTGACCGCTGCGGTCGTCGGCGTGTCGTCCTGCTCTTCCTCGGGATCGAGGGTGAAAAGGTAGCCATTACCCCCTGACGCGCGGCGATCCGACACCTCGGCAGCTTCGGGGTCGAGGATGAACCAGTGCGTGCGGTACTCTCCCGCACCCCAACGTTCTCGAATGTTCTCGAGGGTACATTCCTCGAGCGGCCATTCGTTGATGCGCACGCCGTCGCCCCGCGGATGGGTCATCCTGTCGTAGAGGGGGGTCCTTTTGTTCTTTTCGTTCCGTTTGTACCCGGTCACGCGCGAAATACCCCAGTGCGTGACGCGTTCGTTGGGGGTCCCGATGGCGGAATCGACGTTCATGGGGGTCACGGTAGACGAGCTGCGGCGGTCGTGCAACATTGCACGCCTGGATCGCCCGTCGGGGGATGACGTCACGCGCGCGGATGAATCCCGAGCCTGCAGCCGGGACCGGTGTTCGCGACTTCCCCGACGGGCGACGCCTTATTTGGTCGTGGGGCGACGAGCTCGACGCGGGCGGCGCGGCGCGGGCTTCTTCAGCGTCGCGCTGATGGCTTCCTTCGTCCGCTCGCGTAGGAGCTCTTGCGCGAACGCGAACGGGTCGAAGCCCAACGCGGCGGTCGCCGACGACCGGATCACTTCGATCACCGTGTGCACGCCGTTGACCGTGAGCTCGGCGCGCTCGTGAATCAGCGGCGGCACCGCGGCGGGCTCCGCAACGCCGAGCTTGCTGATGTCGATCCCGTGCTCGCGGCAAAGCTTCACGGCAATGTGCGCGCTCGTTCGTTGCTCCTCGAGCGAGGCGCCCGGGTCCGACGCGCGCGCGAAAAGCGCACGTACCTTTTTCACGACGGCGGGGTTATGCGGCTTTGCCATTGCTCGTCGCCCACCAGTACAGCGCGCCGAGCGCGCCCGCAATGGTGACGCCGAGGAGTACATCCTGCCCGAGCGTCGAGCGCCTCGAGCTCGGCGCGGCGACGACCGCAGGCGCCTCACGCACGATGCCTTGCGCTGCAGCATCCGCCGCGTACGAACCCGCAACGCTCTTCGAGGCGGCCGCGACGAGCATCCCTTCGCGTGACCACGGCTGCTCTGCCTTCGCGGCGGCGTACGAGAGCTGATAGGCGGGAATGCGCAACGCCGTCTCGAGCTGACTGCTGTGAATCTCGGCTTTCGTTTCCGCGTACGTCGCGTTTGTCTGCCTCGATGCCACGACGACAGGCCCGTACTTCTCGATTGCGGACTGCACGCCCGTTTTCATCAGCGTGTCTTGGAGCTCCGTATCCGGGTGCGCGGGGTCGCGCATGATGCTCTGAGCGGCGCGGGCGACGAGCTCGGCGACGCCGAAGTAATCCGCGAGGTCTTGAGAACCCCACTCGCCGAAGTCCGGGCCCCACTGTTTGAGAATCGAGCCGAGCTGTTCACGCGCAACGCTTCCGTACTTCTCCCATGCGCTCGTGAGCTCCTCGACGAGAACCTCCTTCACGCTCTGGCCCGTCTCAGCCGCGCGCACCATCGCCTTGACGAAGTGCACCGCACGCTCAGCCGCGTCGTTTCCTTCTGCGAGCGCCTTCAGGCCCGCGAAGCCTGCATCCTGCAAGTCTTTGCCTCGCGCGATCGCAACGCCAAAATCAAACGCTGCGAGCGCGCCGGGCCCGCCCGCACTGCCGATGTACGCGCGACCCGCCGCGACAACGGCGTCGCCCGCGTTCCCACCTCGAGCAATCGCAACGCCGCCGTCAAACGCGGCGAGCGCGGCGGGCCCCGATCCGGCGAGCTGCCCTCGAGCGAGCGCGACAGAACCGTCGCCGACATTCTCGCCTCGAGCGGCCGTGACTCCAATGTCGAACGCTGCAACGGCTCGTTCACCGCCCGCCGCGCCCGCGACATTCCTCGCCGCGACGAGGATCGCCTGCCCCATCGGGCGGCCCGCGATAGCATCGCGCGCGACGGAGGCGCCCGCACGGAAGAGGACCCGAGGCACGCCCCCCGGAATCGCGTTCGACGCGATGTCTACAACGGCGTCCTCAATCGCATCGCCGCAGGCGTACGCGGCCGCGGCCGACAGCGCAACGCTCAGCGCGGTCCCAACGCCGGGCCACAACGCGACGATCGGCGCGATGAACTTGAGCACCTGCCCGATCGTCTGACCGGCATCCGAGAACCATTCGTAGACAGCCGATGCCCCCGAGCCGATGGCATCGCCGACGTCCGTCCATGCGTCCCAAGCGTCGTCCCAAACGGCGCCGAGCTGTCGCGCTCGGACAGCCACGGGTTACCGGCGCTTTCGGAGCTTGTAGACGATCGCGCCGATGACGCCGAGACCGATGACGGCGGCGCCCCCGATGATGACCGACCGCGATAGCCCCTCGTCGACGGGCTCAGGAGCCACTGCCTTGATGACCGCGGGCTTTGCCGCAGGAAGGCCCATCGCCGCCTTGTCGGCCCGGTAGGAGCCCGCAACGCTCGTGCGCGCCGACGCCAGGAGCATGCCTTCGCGACTCCAGGGATTCGCCTGGAGGTTGCCGCCGAGCTTCACATTTGTAGGGCCGCCGACGTCGCCGCCGCTCCCACCAAAGGGGGCGTTTTCCGTCTCGATTTCACCCATCAACGCGCCGAGCGATCCGATCATGGTTCCGACCCTCCCTTGAAGATGCCCGCGAACCACGCCGCGAAGCGCAGCAACGCCGAGGGCCGCACCTGCGGCGCGGGCTCCTCGAGCTCGAGGGCCAGCGTCGCGATCTGGATCTCCTCGAGAAACTGTTCGTCCGACGTGTGGGGGGTCTCGGTGCGGGCGTTCATGGGCTTTCAGCTTACCTCGGCTCGGCTCACTTGACCACGCCAGCCGCATGCAGGGCGGCGTAGAAGGCGCTCAGAACGCCCGCCACGCGCAACACCTTGGCGGTTGCCCCGGGACTCGCGAACCACTCCACGAGGCCCGCAAGGCCCATCGCGCTCGATTGCCTCTTGAGCTCGTCCTGTACCGCCGTGAGCTGCGCGGCGATCGGGGGTGTCGGCGGGCCACCGTTCGGCGGCGGCTTGCTCCCATTGACCTGCTGTTTCAGCAACAGGTGCTCTTCCCGCAGGCTGCGGAGGTCGTCTCGTACGTCGTGCACGGCCTCGAGGATGAGCTCGAGGGAGACCTTCGGCGGCGACGAGCTCGACGAGCTCGGCTCGATTGCGGGGCTGGTGCTCACGGGCCCGCCTCGCGGCCCGCGTCGAAGGTTGCCGGCGTACGCCCGTGCGTCGGCTCACGTGGCGGCTGTATCGCGTCGTCGGCCTTCACGCTCGAGGCATCGGCGCCCGCGTCAGGGAGGAGAACAGGAACCCAACCACTGCAACGCCGATGCACCACGATCCTTGGACGCCTCGCGGGCGCCTCGAGCGAGAACGCGAGCGAGCTCGTCGAGATCGAGGCGGGAGCTTCGACGCTCGCGACCTCCTCGAGCAAGAGCGGCGCGCACGCCTCGAGACACGGCGCCGCGCTCGCGACGGCGGCGCGCTGTTGCGGCGTGCATGCGCCGGCGAGCACGGCCGCGAAGAACACGCACGACAGTGCGATACACGCGTAGAGGAATCGGAGATTGTTCATCATCGCCACAGGCCTCCAATGGTCACCTGACCCGCGGCCGGAAGCGTCGTGACGCCCGCCGTAGTCGAGCCACACACCGCAAAGCCTTGAGGGAAAAGCTTTCGCGTTCGCAGCGCCTGAAACTCCACCGCGACGCCAGAGCCGATGAGCGGGAGCCCGTATTCGAACACGGGCGCGCGACCGTTCAGCGTTCCGGGCACGACGCTCGCCACGTCGTGCACATGCAGGAAGCGCGCGGCTGTCGTCGTCACTGCGGCCACATAGACAAGGGTGGGGGGGAACGACGTACCGCCGACCGCGACGGCGGCGGCACCTGAAAGCACGTGCTTCGTTCCGGTGAACGTGAGCACGCCGTCATTATCGGGGGCGGCTAGTGCCTCGTCGGTCGCGATAAGAGAAACGTTTACGTTGTCCTGTTGCGTGAGCGGGAGCCCGTCAAACCCGAGGACCACTTCGAATCGTTCAGCAATGGCCGCTCGCACCGCCACAGCTCGGCACGCGCCAAACGTCGTCAGGTCAGTCCCACGAACGCCACCCGAACCAACCAACGTACGTACGCCCGCCACGATCGCGAACACACCGATCGAAACGACCACGTTCGCCGCGAATCCGGTGTCTCCCGGCGCAATATAGACATCGATCCCGCGCCAACGCTTTTGGGTCGTGTAGACCAGGACTGTGCTGCTGTTCGGCAGAAACACCCTTTGCAGCACCAGCTCACGATCGCCAACGATGCCGTCAGGGCCGGCTGGCGGCGGGCGCTGAACGGGCGCGATCGGCGGGTCGAAGGCGCCGACGAGGGGAAGCGCCGCGCCAGGCTGCACCACGAGCGAGCTCGCGCCCGCGGGCACGCGAGGAAGGCTCGCCGTGTCCGGCGCGCGCATTTGCGCCGACGGCAGATTGCCATGAGCCTGCGCGGTGAGTCGACGCGAGCGCATCAGTGCTCCACTTCGACTTTGAAGTAAAAGAGCGCGCGAATCGAGAACGCGTTTCGGTTCTCGAGCTGAAAGAGCCACTTCGCGCCCGCACGCACGACGCGCCGGAACGGTTGCCACCGGAAGGACGATCTTCCGATGAGGCTCAGCGCGCCCGCATCACTGCCGCCCTGCCCATCGATGAGGAGCTCGTTGCGGGCGTCATCCTGAATCCGAAGGCGCATGTTCGCGACGGCCGCGGCGGTCGCCACAAGGTCGTCTCCGATCCAGAGGCCAGAATAGAGATAGGGGCCGGGCATGCGGTAGAGCACCGCGGGGCCGACCGTCGCGGCGAGGATGACCGTATCCGAGATGCCAGGGACCGTGAGCATGATCGGGCCCGCCGACGGGAGCCGCGGCGAGATGGGATCGGAGAGCTTCGCAGCCATGAGCGGAGCTTACCTCTCAGGTGCAGTCGCCGCCGCCGCTGATTGCGGCCGTCGGCACGGTTTTGGCGCTCTTGTCGCTCACGCGGTCGTCGATCGACGCGGCGACGACAGAATTGCCGCCCTTCCCTGGCGACGCGGTGACCTTCATGATCGTGTTTTCGCCCGACGGCACGCCGTCGACGCTGAAGCCGGCTTGGCCGTTGACGACCGTGATGCAGTCGCCGACGAGGAGCCCTTCGGCCGTCGGGAGTCCCGTCGTGAACGCGGGTTGCGTCGCGAACTGCTGTCCCGTGGATGCCGTGAGCACGGGCGGCGTCTTCTTCCGCAGAAGGAAGATCGCACCGAGACCGACGGCCGCGATGCCCGCGACGATGAGCATCGTCACGGGTTCGGGGTTTCGGCGATGGCGACGGCGGCGCATCACTGCCCCTTCGCTTGCGCGACCATGCGCGCGACGTCGGCGTCTGCGATCATCGCGATCACCACCGACGGATCGATCGTGCCTGCGGGCGTCCGGTTGCGAAACGTGAACGTCCAATCGACGCCCGGCGTCACGCGCCGAAGGAGTGGCGTCCAGCAGTTTTGCCCGCCGAACAGCATCAGCATCGATGCGAACGCGGGCCCGCCCTGCCCATCGACGA
>VFSW01005934.1_pt1 | contig 18005 bp, 11 predicted proteins | sample 5358111 | NCBI WGS metagenome assembly VFSW01 (sample SAMN11554181, study PRJNA540505) | mine drainage metagenome | isolation source: sediment from site ElyBrook_90M | place: USA: Ely Copper Mine, Vershire, VT | collected 2017
CCGCGAACTCCGCCAGGGCGCGGTTCACCGCCGCCAGGATTTCGCCCGCGCCACTCCGCCGGTTGGCCTTCAGCACCTCGGCGAAGCGCTCGTCGCCAAACTCCTCCTCGGCGGCGTTGTTGGCCTCCGTCACGCCGTCGCTGTAAATGGCCAGCACATCGCCCGGCGCCAGCGTGACGTGGTACACGGAGTAATTGGCGATGGCCAGAATGCCCAGCACCGGACCGCCGCCGTCCAGATACTCCACGGATTCGTCGGCGCGCACGATCACCGGCGGATTGTGGCCGGCGTTGCAGTAAGCCAAGTCGCCGCTGGACGGGTCCAGCACGCAGAAGAAAAACGTGATGAAGCGGTTGCTGGGACAGTTCTGGCAGGTGATTTTGTTCAGCCGGTTCATCACCGCCGCCAGGTCGCTCGGCTCGTCGGCCAGCACCTGCACGCGCGCCTGCAGGCCCATCATCATCAGCGACGCGGGCATGCCCTTGCCGGAGACGTCGCCCAGCACCATGGCCACCCGCCCGTTCGGATAGGTGAAGAAGTCGAAGTAATCGCCGCCCACGGTGCGGCACGGGGCGTTGTATCCGGCCAGGTCGGCGCCCGCCACCTGGGGCGCGCCGCGCGGCAGGAAGCTGCGCTGGATTTCGGCGGCCTGGTCCAGTTCGCGCTTCATGCGCCGCTCCATTTCCTCGACCTCGGCCAGCCGCGCGTGCTCGATGCGGATGGCGGCCACGTTGGCCATCACCGTGAGCAGGCTTAGATCGTCCTTGGTGAACGCCCGGAACATGTTGGGCGAATCCACGTAAATCAGGCCGATGGTGCGCTTCTCGGTCTGCAGCGGCACGGCCATCAGGGTGCGGACTTTCTGCTCGACAATGCTCATGCGCTCGCGGAAAGCCTCGTCCAACTGGGCGTCGCGCACCAGCACGGAAGCCTTTTCCCGGAGCACGCGGTCGCGCACCGCGGAGCTGATGTGGAAGCCCTCGCCCTTGTTGGCCTTTACTTCCAGGGTCTCGCCTTCCAGGGTCATGACCACGCCGCGCTGTGCGCCCACGGCATCAATGGCCAGGTCCAGGATCAGCGGGAAAAGATCCGCCAGCGTGCCCCGTCCGGCCAGTTCCTGACCGGCGCGGATGAGCGCCTGCACCTGCTTGGCGCCGTGCTGGCCCGGCCGGTCCACGATGGTCTGGCTGGAGAGCGCGCCTTCCAGGCTGGTAAGAATGGTAGACGTGCTCGGCGGATCGGCCTCGGCGGATTCGAAGACGACCACATTGGGGGGCGCCGCGGGTCCGCCCTTCTCGTCGAAGACGATGGCCAGGTGGCCGGCGGTGATGCGGTCGCCCGCCTTCAGCCGCAGTTTGGCCCGCAACGGAATGTTATTGACCAGGGTGCCGTTCTTGCTGCCCAGATCCTGCACGGTCCACTGGTCGCCGTCGCGCTCCAGGACCATGTGCTGGCGCGACAGGCCAGCGTCGTCCGGAAAGCACAGTTCCGTGGTGCTGGAACGGCCGACCATGAAGCGGTCGCTGGTCAACGGAACCGACCTGACCTGCCCGTCCGGACAATGAATGAGGATCTCCGGAATCATGTTGGGTTGGGGATGGGCCACAGTTGATTATAACGGAGGCGGATAATCGGGCGGTATGACCGTGCCGCTCGCCCGCTCGCCGCGGGCCGCCAGACCTTACAATGATCTCCATGCGCTATCTGGTTTCCTGCTGCGTTGCCGCGGTGATGGTCTGTTCGGCCCAGACCGGGGCGGACGATAAGGACAAGAAGAAAGAAGAACAGGGTCTGCAATACCGGGCCATCGGCCCGTTTCGCGGAGGCCGCTCCCTGACCGCCGCGGGCGTGCCCGGCGATCCTTCGGTCTACTACTTCGGCTCCACGGGCGGCGGCATCTGGAAAACCACCGACGGCGCCACTACCTGGAAGCCCATCTTCGACCACGAGAAATCCTCGTCGATCGGGAGCCTGGCGGTAGCGCCGTCGGACCCCAACGTGATCTACGCCGGCGCCGGTGAAGGCTGCATCCGCGGCAATGCCGCCACCGGCGACGGCGTGTACAAATCGGTCGACGCGGGCAAGACCTGGAAGAACACCGGCCTGCGCGACACGCGCGCCATCGGCAAACTGGTCGTCGATCCGCACGATCCCGATATCGTTTTCGTGGCCGCGCTGGGCCACCCCTACGGGCCCAATCCGGAGCGCGGCATCTTCCGCACGACCGACGGCGGCAAGACCTGGTCGAAGGTGCTGTACGTCGACGAAAACACCGGCGGCATCGACGTGGCCTTCGATCCGCACAATGCGCACATCCTGTTCGCGGCCATGTGGCAAGTGCGCCGGCAGCCTTGGACCCTCACCAGCGGCGGCCCGGGCAGCGGCCTGTACCGCTCCGGAGATCGCGGCGCCACCTGGAAAAAGCTGGACGGCGAAGGTCTCCCCGAAGGGCCTTATGGAAAGATCGGCGTGGCGGTGGCCGCCAATTCCGACCGCGTGTATGCGTTGATTGAAGCGCGCAACGGCGGCCTGTACCGCTCCGACGATGGCGGCGACAAGTGGGAACTGATCAACGGCGACCACCGACTCACGCAGCGCGCCTGGTATTACATGCACGTGGTGGCCGATCCCAGCGACCCCAACACGCTCTACATCCTCAACGTCGATTTCCACCGCTCCACCGACGGCGGCCGCACCTTCAACAAGATCAAAGTGCCGCACGGCGACAACCACGGGCTGTGGATCGATCCGCTGAATACCCGGCGCATGATCCAGACCGACGACGGCGGCGCCACCGTCACCGTGGATGGCGGCGAGCACTGGACCAAACAGGACAATCAACCCACCGCGCAGTTCTATCACGTGATCGCCGACAATCGTTTTCCCTATTACCTGTACGGGTCGCAGCAGGATAATTCCAGCGTGGCCATCGCCACGCGCGGCGCGCAGGGCGACACCATCGAGCGCCAGGATTGGTACCCCGTCGGCGGCGGCGAGGCCGGCTATATCGCGCCCTACCCGCCCGATCCGGACATCGTCTTCGCGGGCGACTACCAGGGCCTGCTGACCATGTTCAACAAGCGCACGGGCCAGGCCAAGATCGTGGGCGCGTCCGCCGCGCTCAGTGACGGCAAGGGCGCCGCCGGCCTGGAGCATCGCTTCCAGTGGACCGCGCCGCTGCTGTTTTCACCGCACGATCCCAACGTGCTCTACCACGGCGGCGAGTGCCTCTTCCGCACTACCGACGCGGGCATGCACTGGGAGGCCATCAGCGGCGACCTGACGCGCAACGACAAGAGCAAACAACAACCCTCCGGCGGCCCCATCACTATCGACGACACCGGCACGGAGTATTACGACACCATCTTCGCGGTGTCCGAGTCTCCGGTCCAAAAGGGCCTGATCTGGACCGGCAGCGACGATGGGCTGGTGCACCTGACGCGCGATGGCGGCAAGACCTGGGCCGATGTGACGCCCAGGGAGATGCCCGAATGGAGCAAGATCAGCCAGATCGACGCGTCGCCGCACGATCCCGGCACGGCTTGGGTGGCGGCCGACCGGCACGCCAATGACGATCTGAAGCCCTATATCTACGCCACCCGGGACTACGGCAAGACCTGGAAGTTGCTGGCCGAGGGCATCCCCGAAGGCTCGTTCGTCCGCGCCGTGCGCGAGGATCCCAAGCGCAAGGACCTGCTCTTCGCCGGAACGGAAACGGGCGTTTTTGTTTCCTACAACGCGGGCGCGAAATGGGAATCGCTGCAACTGAACCTGCCCACCGTGCCGGTGCACGACCTGGCGATCCACGACAACGACCTGGTGCTGGCCACGCACGGCCGCTCGTTCTGGATCCTGGACGATATCTCGCCGCTGCGGCAGGCGGGCGGCCCCGCGCGCGATGCGTCCGTGTGGCTGTACGATCCGGCGCCCGCCTACCGGGTTCACGCTTCGCGCGGTCCCAAAGAGACCCCCACGTCCGGCCAGAATCCGCCGCCGGGAGCCGTCATTTATTTCAAGGTGAAGGAGAAGCCCAAGGCCGCCACGCTCGAAATCCTGGATTCCGCCGGCAAGCCCGTGCGCCACTATTCCTCGAGCCAGCCGGAGCCTTTGTCCGAGCCGCCCGATCCCGATGACGAAAAGCCCAAGATGCAGCTTGAAATCAAGCCTGGAATGAACCGGTTTGTCTGGGACCTGCGCTATGAAGATGCGCCGCGCGTCAACGACTACTATCTGTACGAATACGACGCGGGCGCCAAGGGACCGCTGGCCCTGCCCGGCAAATACCAGGTGAAACTGACCGTGGATGGGCAGACCCTGGCCGCGCCGCTGGAACTGAAGCTCGATCCCCGGGTCACGGTATCGCCGGCGGACCTGGAGAAGCAATTCGCGGCCCTAATGGAGATCCACGCCGAACTCGCGCGGGTTTACGCGGCCGCCAACCAGATCGTCGACCTGCGTGCGCAGGTGCGGGATTTGCAGAAACGCACGAAGCTGGCCGATGCACAGGCGCTCGACGAAAAGCTCGGCGCGCTGCAGGAGCATCTGCTGAACCTGAAGATCCACGCCAACGAAGACTCGCTCAACTATGGCCTGGGCGTGGACGGCAGCCTGGCGTATCTGGCCATGATCGTGGACAGCGATTCCGACTCCGCGCCCACCGCGGCGGCGCTGAAACAGTTGGAAAAGGTGAAGGCCGAAACCGGGCAATACCTGAAACGCTGGGCGGAAATCCAGCAGACTGATGTGCCGGCGCTCGAACGCGCCATCGAGCAGCAGGGCGTCAAACCCTTGATGGTGCGCTAAGCCAGTCACGGATCTCGAATAAAATATCACCGATTCCCGCTGCACCCGTATCTTCAAAAACTTACGGCCGATTCACACCCCGTCCTGCGCCGCTGGCCGGTCAGTTCCGGGCCATCTCGCGTGCTAGCGTGAGATCGGAAAAACAGGGTCCGCTACACATCCCCTCCAGGACCCTGCCCGAAAGGAATCGCACATGGCAACCAGGAAACAAATCGCGGCCAACCGCCGCAACGCAATGAAGGCCACGGGTCCCAGGACCGCCAAGGGCAAAGAGACCTGCCGCATGAACAGCCTGCGCACCAGCTTGTACTCGCGCGGGGACGGCATGGCCGCCGGAGACTGGCTGGAACTGCTGGAATTCCGCGACCGGTTCGAGTTGGTCTGGCTACCGCGGAACGACGAGCAACGCCGCCTGGTGGCGCGGGCGGCGTGCGCCGAGTGGAAGTATTTCCACTGGCAGCGGATCCACGCGGAAGCGCTGCGCCAGGCGGAAGAAAACGCCGGACCCCGCCGCCAGGAATGCCTGCACAGGGACTTCGCGCGGCGGCAAAAGCGCCTCGAGAACGAGATGAAGGCGGCGTACCAGGAACTGGAGCTGCGCGTCCATCCGCAAGCATCGCCCGCGGCGCCAGAGTCCCCGCAAGCTCCCGAAGAGTGCCTCCCCGCGGCCTGATATCATGGGTTGATCCCATGCAAATCGAGAAGGTTTATGAGCCCCAACGGTTCGAGCCGCATTGGGCTCGGTGGTGGATTGATTCCGGCGTCTTCCACGCCTCGCAGGAGGCCTCGCGGCGCGTTTTTTCGCTGGTCATTCCACCACCCAACGTCACCGGGTCGCTGCACATCGGCCACATGCTGGAGCACGCCGAAATCGACGTCACCGTGCGCTGGCATCGCATGCGCGGCGACAACACCCTGTGGCTGCCCGGCGCCGACCATGCCGGCATCGCCACCCAGATGGTGGTCGAGCGCCAGCTCGCCGAGGAAGGCCTCGACCGCCGCGGCATGGGCCGCGACGCCTTCATCGAGCGCGTGTGGGCATGGAAGGCGCAGTACGGCGACCGCATCCGGAGCCAGATGGTCCGCCTGGGAGCGAGCTGCGACTGGAGCCGAGAGCGTTTCACCCTGGACCCCGGCCTTTCCCGCGCCGTGCGCGAAGTCTTCGTCCGCCTCTATGAAAAGGGCCTCATCTACCGCGGCGAATACATGGTCAACTGGTGCCCGCGCTGCCATACGGCCCTGTCGGACCTGGAAGTCAAAAACAGCGAGACGCAGGGCCACCTGTGGCATATCCGGTATCCGGTCGCCACGCCCGGAAGCTACATCGTGGTCGCCACCACGCGTCCGGAAACCATGCTCGGCGACACTGCGGTCGCCGTGAATGCCAAGGACCCGCGCTACTTCCACCTGCATGGCCACACCGCCGATCTGCCCCTGATGAACCGCCAGATCCCCATCGTTCTGGACGATCTGGCCGATCCGCAATTCGGCACCGGCGCGGTCAAGGTTACCCCGGCCCACGATCCCAACGATTTCGAAGCCGGCAAACGCCACAACCTGCCGCGCATCAAGGTGATCGATGAAAGCGGCCGCATGACCGCCGAAGCCGGCGTGTACGCGGGCCTGGACCGCTTCGAAGCCCGGCGCCGGGTGGTCGAAGACCTGGAACGCCTCGGCTTGCTCGAAAAGATCGAGCCTTACGCGCTGGCCGTGGGCAAGTGCGACCGCTGCAAGACGGTGGTTGAGCCGCTCATTTCCACGCAGTGGTTCGTGCGCACCAAGCCGCTCGCGGAAAAGGCCATCGCGGTGGTGGAGACCGGCCGCATCAAGTTCATCCCCGAGAACTGGACGAAGACCTATTTCGAATGGATGTACAACATCCGCGACTGGTGCATCTCGCGCCAGTTGTGGTGGGGCCATCGCATTCCCGCATGGCACTGCCAGGAGTGCGGCGAGATCGTCGTGGCGCGCGAGACGCCTTCCACTTGCGCGCGTTGCGGCTCCTCGCAGCTGGTGCAGGACCCCGACGTGCTGGACACCTGGTTCAGCTCGGGCCTGTGGCCGTTCTCCACGCTGGGCTGGCCCGACGAGACGCCCGACCTGAAGCTGTTCTACCCCACCTCGCTGCTCATCACCGGCTTCGACATCCTGTTTTTCTGGGTGGCCCGCATGATCATGCTGGGCTGCGAGTTCATGGGCGAGATCCCCTTCCGCCAGGTCTACATCCACGGCCTGGTGCGCGACGCCGAGCGCCAGAAGATGTCCAAGACGCGCGGCAATACCATCGATCCGCTGGTGGTCACGGAAACCTACGGCACCGACGCCGTGCGCATGGCGCTGCTGTTGGGCGCCGCCCCCGGCACGGACATCGTGCTTTCCGAAGACCGCATGGAGAGCACCCGCGCTTTCGCCAACAAAATCTGGAACGCGGCGCGCCTGCTGTTCGTAAACATGGAGCGCTCCGGCGTCCAGCCCTGGCTGCCCAACCGGCTGGAAACCTTCCGCCCGGAAGCCCAGCCTTCCATCGAAGTCGCTATGGAGGATCGCTGGATCTTCAGCCGGCTGAACACCTGCGCCGAGCACGTGAACCGGGCCATCGAGCAGTATCGCTACCACGAGGCCGCACAGTTGCTGTGGCACTTCTTCTGGCATGAGTTCTGCGATTGGTACCTGGAGTTGAAGAAACCCGCCTTCACCGAAAATTCCGGGTTGAACGCCGACTGGCGCAACGTGCTGGCGGCCTTTGAAACCGCCCTGCGCCTGCTGCACCCGGCCATGCCGTTCCTCACCGAGGAACTGTGGCAGCGGCTGAAGGGCGCCGCGCCGCGCCCGTTGTCGATCGCGCTGGCGGAGTATCCGCAGTATCGCCGGCAGAATGCGGACCACGCGGCCGAGCGCGAGATCGGCGTGCTGCAGGAAATCGTGACCCTGGCCCGCACGCTGCGCACGGAAATGAAGATCGACACCCGGCTGCCATTGCAGGGCACCCTGCACGCGCGCGGCGACGCGCTGGAAATCGGGCAGCGCCACGCCGCCGCCATTCGCAGGCTGGCGGGCGTCGCGTTGGAGTTCAGCGCGGAACCGGCCCCGGCCGGCGCAGCCACCCGCTCGACATCGCAAATCGACCTGGTGTTGCACGTACCCAAAACCGAAATCGAGGCGCAGCGCCGCCGCCTGACCAAAGAAAGGGAGCAGTTGGAAAAGAACATCGCCAGCCTCGGCCAGCAGCTTTCCGACGAAGCTTCCCTGAGCCGCAAGCCCGCGCACGTGGTGGAATCCATGCGCGCCAAGAAGGCCGCGTACGAGGCGCAATTGGCCAAGACCAAGGCGGCGCTGGACGGCCTGGACGGATGACCGCGCTGAACATCCAGGCGGTCCGCCGCAGGCTTCCCGGCCGCGAAATATCGTTCTTCGAAACCATCACTTCGACCATGCACGAAGCCGCTACCCGGGCCGCCGCCGGGTGCCCTTCCGGCGCCGTCGTGGTGGCCGAAGAGCAGACCGCCGGGCAGGGACGCCACGGCCACGCCTGGCACTCCGAACCGGGGGCCGGACTGTACCTCTCGGTGGTGCTGCGCCAGGCGTCGCTCCCGGTGCTGACCCTGGCCCTGGGCCTGGCCACCGCCGAAGCGATCGCCCGCGCGACAGACCTCCAGCCCGACCTGCGCTGGCCCAATGACGTGATGCTGGGCGGGCGCAAGGCCGCCGGCATCCTGGTGCAGCTCATGGATACGGCCGCTGTCGCCGGCATCGGCGTCAACGTGAATCACCCGGCCTTCCCGCCGGAAATCGCCACCGAAGCGACCTCGCTGCGCCTGGCCTCCGGCCGCGCGCAATCCCGTGAAGAGATCCTCGTCGCGCTGCTGCCCGCCATCGACAGCTTCTGCCACATGCTGGCCGAGGGCGGACCCCAGCCCATTCTCGAATTGTTCGCGCGCCATTCCAGCTATGTCCGCGGCAAGCGCGTGCGCGTGGAGCAGTCCGGCGGCACGCTCACCGGCACCACCGCCGGCCTGGATGCCAACGGGTTTCTGAAGCTGCGCGCCGACGACGGCTCGGAATCCCTTATACTCGCTGGAGGAGTCCGGCCCGTTTAGCTATGCTCCTGGCCCTCGACGTCGGCAACAGCAACATCACCATCGGCGCGTTCGATCGGCGCAGCCTGATCAGCCATTGGCGCCTGCGCACGGTACACGGCCAGACCGCCGACGAGTGGGGCGTGCTGCTGCGCAACCTGTTCGCGCTGTCCTCGCTGGATTCCCCCGGCGTGGACGGCATCATCATCGCCAGCGTGGTGCCGCCGCTCGATTCCAGCCTCGCCGCCATGGCCCAACGCTATTTCCGGATGGAGCCGTTGTTCGTCACGCCGCAGACCAATATCGGCATGGCCATCCGCTACGACGACCCCAACCAGGTGGGCGCCGACCGCCTGGTCAACGCCGTGGCGGCATTCCACAAATACGGCGGCCCATGCGTGGTCGTGGACCTCGGCACCACCATCAACTTCGACGTGATCTCGGCCGTCGGCGAATACCTTGGCGGCGCCATCGCCATCGGCATCGGCATCTCCATCGAAGCGCTGTTCAGCAAGACGGCGCGCCTGCCCATGGTGGATTTCCGCGAGCCGGCCAAGGTGATCGGCAGCAACACGGTGGCCAGCATGCAATCTGGCTTGTACTACGGCGCCCTGGGCATGATCGACGGGATCCTGGACCGCCTCATCGCGGAACTGGGCCCCGGCACGCAGGCGGTCGCCACCGGCGGACAGGCGGCGCTGATCGCGCGCGGCTCGCGCCATCTGAAACACATCGACGAGCACCTGACCCTGGAGGGTCTCCAACTGATCTGGGAACGGAACGCCGGCAAGTGAACGACGACTGGGTTTACAACTACTTCAACTACTTCACCGAGATTGAAGAGCACTTCCAGCGTGCCCGCGGCACCAGCCTGTTTCGATTGTCTTCGCTCGATTGGGCGCTGGCTGGAAGCTGGAAGGATGCCGGCGTGCCGCTTGAAGCGGTGCTGCGCGGCATCGATCTGGCGTTCGAGAAATGGCGCGGGCGCAGGGTGAAGACACAGATGGTGAATTCGCTGGCCTTCTGCGCGCAAGCGGTCCTGACCGAGGCGCAGGCGATGGCGGGCACGGCCCGGCCGTCCGCCGCGCGCGAGTCCGCGCCGCCGTTCCCGCTGGAGGATCTGCGCGCGTACCTGGCGTACAACGCGGAGTCCGTCCGTCGGGCCGGGGCCGGGTTCGAAGAGATCGCCGGCGCGCTTGATCGCCTCGGCGCGGAGGTCGAAACCCACTACGGCAACCTGGAGGATCTGGAGCGCCGCCTCACGGTCCTGGAGGAGAAGGCCGTGGCCGCCGCCCGCGCCCGCCGGTCCGACGAGCAGTTGCTGGCTGCCCGCCGCGAGTTGGACGCCCAGCTACGCCCTTATCGCTCCAAGATGACGGCTGAGCACCTGGCCTTGCTTGAAAAACAGTACCTGGAGCGCAACTTGTTGGAGGGAGCGGGCTTGCCGCGTTTGAGCCTGTTCTACATGCGCTGACCGGAGGGCGCGTTACAATCGGGTTGCAACTACCGGGCGTTTTTTTGCGTCTTAAACATTGAAAGCGACCTCTTTCGAGTTAGGTTCCGATCCAAGGATACGGAACCGGCCGGCGGGCATGCTCCTCCGAGTGCCCGCCGGATTTTTATTGGGCCTGGCTCGTTTTGAGGAACTCGATGGTCCGGAGCAAGCCGGCAGAGCCGTGTCCCGCCCTGGCGTTCGGCGTGGTTCTTGATCGTGACCGCCGCGGGATCCAACGCGAACCATAGGGTTTTCGCGCCCGCCGCCATCAGCAACCGGATGTTTCCGCCGGTGCCGTCGACCTGCTTCAGCACACCTGCGGCGGCCGGCAGAGTAAGGCGCGAACTCCTTGTCCGAGTGGTGAACAACTTGATGTCAGGAATCCGCGCGAGTTACGGGCACACGCCGGTACCGTAGATGTAATTCAGATAGGCCAACTGCGCGTTGGCCAGCGCCTGGCTCAGCGGCGCTCCATCGGCGCCGGCGCCGATGAGCGGCGCGGCCAGTTCGCTGCCGATCAACCCGGTGGAGGGCGTCCCCCAATTGCCCAGCACCTGCGTGTATTGCTGGATCTTGGTCTGCACGGCGGCGTTGTTGCTGTAGTAATCGTTGCCCAGCTCGGCGGTGTTGTTGGTGGTTTGCGGGTTATAGTCGTAGAACTCCGCGTCCGGCGCGGTGCTGTCCGGCAAGGTCGAGCAGTGACCCCATTCCCAGTAAAACGCCAGCTTGCCGCCGATGGCGCCGGCGTTCAAGTCCAGCTTGGTGCGCAGCCCGACAATGTGGCCCTTCCCCTGGGCGGCGGGCAGAGGGCTGCTTTCATCGAAGGTGTGAAGGATATAGGGCAGCCCGACCGGCGCGGGCGCAACCCGCGTCTCGCTGCTGTTGGCCTCCAGAAAGCTCCACAGCGACTGCCTGCGCGCCAGGTCCGGATAGGCCTGCTGCCATGCGCCCGCGCCGCCCGTAGCCAGGTCGCAAACGAGTCCGAAGAAATCCACGGCCGAGCACATCTGGTTCATGGCGATGGAGCCGCTCTGCCCCGGGAATTGCACATACAGGGGCACGTGCAAGGACTCATCGTACACAGCCGAACCTTTATCGTGCAGGCCGTGGGACCCGGCGTACTCGCCGTGATCGGAAAGAAACACCACCACGGTGTTGGAGGCGAAAGGGGAACCGGCAAGCGCGTCCAGCACCAGCCCCACCTGATGGTCCGCCATGTGCTGCAGCCAGAGGTACTGGTTCAGGAACAGCACCCAGTCGCCGACCTTGCCCGTGTTGTGGGTCAGGCCCTTCAGAAACGAGATCTGGAAGCTGGGTTTATTGGGAACCTGGGTCACGTCTTCGAGGTTCCAGGGAGACGGATCGGCAGTGTAAACCGAGGGCGGATTGCCCGCCGGGCGCTGGAAGTAGGCGCAGGGCAGCGGGACTCCGGTAGGGGGAAACGCGCCCTTGCGCAACCACGCGGGAGCTTCGGCGATGTCGTGCGGATTGATCAGGCTCACGGTAGCGCACCAGGGCGTGGATGGGGCCGGCGAGGTGGGCGCCTGGCCCTGGAGCCAGCCGATGAAGTCGGAGGCGATCTGCGCGTCGCTGGCGAGCGTGCCGGACCCAAAGACGCCGCCGTTGCTGCCTTCGTTGGGCACCCCGTTGGGTGATGCGTTGTAGGGCGGCGCTCCGCCGGGATAGGTCCGGGTGTTGAAACCGTAAGGCAGCAGTGGCGAGGCCGATTGCGCCAGCGAGAGATGCCACTTGCCGAACCACCAGACATTGCCCCGATAGGCCGGGTTCAGCAGCGCTACGGCCTCGCCCCAGGTGGGGAACGCCGGGTCCAGCGAGGGCGACGCCGGCGGGCAGGAGCCGCCGATGGTGTTGCCGGTGATGTACATGGCGTTCTGCGGCACATACAGCCCGGTGAGCAGGGCCGCCCGCGACGAGGTGCAGTTGGTGGCGGCGCAGTAGTGCTGTTCGAAGTTGTACGAATTGGCCTGAATCCGGCCCAGGATGTTCGGCAGAACGCTGCTGTGCAGCGTCTTCATCTGGCCGGAGGTCAGCCACACCGGGGCGCGCATCTGGTCCACCATGATGACCAGGATGTTCGGATTCTTGAGCACCGGCGCAGGCGTCCATGCTGCCGCCGCCGCGCCCGGCAACGGTCCGGGACGGGCGCCGGCCACTCCCAACAGCGCGCCCGCGCCGAGACCCCCGATAAAACTCCTACGGCTGACGCTTTCACCCCTCTGCATGGCGATCCCCCTCCGATTGCCCTACGAAGTTTTCCGGGCGGCCGCGTGCTTCCTCGGCGCCGCGCCCTCCTTCAACAGCGATTCGATCTGATCCCGCAGATTTTTCTCCTGGCCGTCGGCGAAGAACTTGTCGTCGCCCTCGTACTGCGCGCGGATCATTCCCTTGCGGTCGATGAACACCAACTGCGGCATGAGCATGCGGAACATCACGGGGTGCTGGAGATATTCGAGCACCGGTTCGTGATTGTTGAAGCCCACGGGAAACGGCGGCTTGAAGCGCGAGATGAAGTCGGGCAGGTTCATGGCGGCCATTTCCTCGATGGCGCTGGCCAACACCTGGAACCCGCGCGGACCGAACTCGGTCTGCAGGGTGGAAAGATACCCGACGGTTTTCTGGCAGTGCGGGCAGGTGGTCAGGACAAAGGCCAGGGCGAGCACTTTGCCGCGATACTGGCTGACCTTGATGGACTGGCTGCCGGCGAAGTTGACGGCAAAATCCGGCGACGGACGCGGCACCTGCGCGGCGCCGGCCCAGGCAGCGGTCAGACATACCCAGGCCACCGCTGTGAGCGGACGGTGGTTCGACATATCAGAACAGTTTAGCGCAGCGGAAGCGGATTTTCGGCGCCTTCCAGGCTGGTGACGGTGGCGCCGTCGAGTTGCACCAGGAAGTAGCCGTCGTCGCCCTGACCGGCGAGGGCGGTGGCGCTTTCGGAGTCGATCCGGAGATGCCGCCACTTCTTTTCGAGCACCTGGCGGTACAGCCGGAAATAGCGGCCGGCGAATTCCGCGCCGTCCCACTCGACGGCGTAGAGGAGAACGGCCCGCCGCGGCGAGCGGCGTTCGTCGATGGCGTAGGCGCCGCCGCGCCAATGCGGCGAAACCGCCGCCGACTCCGGCTGGCCGCAATACTGGCGCAGCAGGATGGCGTGGTCCAACTCGCCCAGGGTGCCTTCGGCGATGCGCTTGTACCCGTGCGCGTCGGGCAACCGGGGCAGCACGGGGCGCGCCGGTTCCACCCAAGACAGGTATTTCTCAGGATGCAGGATCTGCTGGGTGGAGACCGGCGCGTGCCGGAACACGGCCTCGAAGGCCGGCTGCCCCATGCGCTCGAAGACGGCGTTCTGGAACAACATGCCGCGGCTATAGGGGAACACCAGGGTTTCCCTCAGGTAGAGCGGCTCGCTTTCGAAAACCGGAAACTGGCTGGCGCCGGTCTCGACGCTGCGCGACATGGTTTCCAACAGTTCGGGAGCGGCGGCCAGGGTCTGGCCGGCCTTGCGCGCCAGATACTCGGCCATCAGCCAGGAGGCCTGGCCCTCCATGACGGCGAGGCGCGCCAGCGAGCCGTCGTCGCTCTTACGCCCCTGCTTGATGAACTTGTCCAGGTTGACGTTCTGGTCGGCCAGGGCATGTCCCAATTCGTGCACCAGGGCCGGCTCGCGGGTCAGGGAAGGAGTCCAATCGGTGATGCACAGGCTTTTCTTGTGGAAGTCGTAAAACGCCGCGGCCTGCTCGGTGAGCAGATCCACGGTGTTCTTGGCCAGATCGAAATCCGTGGGCACCAGTCCGAACTTCTTGAGGGTGAGCTCCTCGGCGCGGATGTCCTCGGGCGAGGCGGCTTCGTGCATGCGTTCTTCCAGGAAGCCCTTCACCTTGTCGCGGCTGATGATTTCAGCGGGCACGCGATGGCGTATTTTGAAGCCGGTGATGTCGTGCAGGTCGCGCAGGATGCCGCCGATCTCGTTGAAAATCTCGCGCGAGTGGCCGGCCGCGTCGCCGGCCGCGTCGCCGGATTGCGGGCGGGCCGCGGCGCCGAGCAGCAGCAGGGGGAGCAGCAGAGCGGCGATACGGCGCGGCACGCTAGAGGGCCTCCCGAAACACGTTCAACTTCATGCGGAAGAGGCAGGCCGCGGCGATGGCCAGCAGGCCGCCGGCGGTGACGGTCACGCGGGCGCCGTAAGCGTGGGCCATGGCGCCCGCGGCCAGGCTGCCGAAGGGGCCCAGCCCCACCACGGTCATGGAATAGAAGGCCATGGTGCGGCCGCGGAACTCATCGGGGATCAAGGTCTGGATCAAGGTATTGGCCGAGGCCATCTGGCGCATCACACTATATCCGATGAGCGGCATGATAGCCAGCGAGAAATAGTAGAAATCGGACCACGCAAAGACGCAGAAGCTGGCGCCCAGGAGGAGGGCGCTCCAGAAGATGACCCGCGGCAGCCTGGAGACCTGGGAGCGCCAGGCCAGGGCCAGGGTGCCGGCCACGGCCCCGGCGCCCATGGCGCCCATCAGAATGCCCAGGCCGCGCGATCCGCGGTGAAAGATATCCTCGGCGAAGAAGGGCATCAGCACCACGGCGGGCATGCCGGCGATGGTCACCGCGGCCATCATACCGAGCAGGGTACGCACGGCGCGGTGGCCGTGGACGTAGCGGAAGCCTTCCACCAAATGAGCCCAGGGAGAATCGAGCGCCGGGCGCCGGAATTCGGGGAGCCGCATGGCCAGCAGGCAGCCGATCACGGCCAGGAAGCTGACGCCGTTCAACAGAAAGCAGATGCCTTCGCCGAAGGCCGCCACGACCAGGCCGGCGATGGCGGGTCCGGCGACACGGGCGCCGTTGAAGATGGCCGAATTCAGCGAGATGGCGTTGAGCAGATCTTCCTTGCTGGTCATCTCGATGATGAGCGACTGGCGGCCGGGCATGTCGAAGGCGTTGATGGCGCCCAGCATCAGGGCCAACGCCATGATGTGCCAGACCTGGGCCCTGCCGCTCAAGGTGAGCGCCGCCAGGGCGAAGGCCTGGCACATGGAAAGGGTCTGGGTGACCGTGACCAGGCGGCGCCGCGAGTAGCGGTCGGCGGCCAGCCCGCCCAGCGGACCCAGGGCGAACACCGGGACCTGCGCGCAGAACCATGCGGCGCCCAGCAGCAACTCCGAATGGGTGAGGCGGTAGACCAGCCATGCTTGCGCCACATTCTGCATCCAGGTGCCCACCAGGGAAACGATCTGGCCGGTGACGAACAGCCGGAAATTGCGGTGGCGCAGCGCGCCGAAGGCCAGGCGCGGACCGGACTTGCCGGGCGGCGGCAGCGCGGCGGGCGACAAGTCGGACTCCGTAGAAAGCTGCTGGAGCACCAGCGAGGGAGGCTGGTCCTCGCGCCCCGGGGTGGGAACCGGCATGGACAGTTTCAGAATAGCGCACCGGGCGCGCCTGTCAGCCCGGCCCGGTCCTGGACGCCGCCAGCGCCTCGCGGGCCGCGGCCACCACGGTTTCCGGCAGGAATCCGAACTTCTTCTGGACCTCTTTCAGAGGCGCGGATGCGCCGAAGGTATGCATGCCGATCATGCGGCCGCCGGGACCCACGTAGCGGTCCCAACCGAGGACCGAGGCCTGTTCCACGGAAACGCGCGCCGTCACATCCGGAGGCAGGACGGCGTCGCGGTACTCCCGCGGCTGCCGCTCGAACAACTCCCAGCTCGGCATGCTCACTACGCGCGCCTTTACGCCCTCGGCTTTGAGCTGCTCATAGGCTTGCACGCACAGGGACACTTCGCTGCCGGTGGCCAGCAGCAGCACATCGGGGCGGGCGTCCGCGGCGTCCGCCAGGATGTACGCGCCGTTCTCCACCCCGGAGGCAGCCGCATACCTGGAGCGGTCGAGGGTAGGCACGGCCTGGCGGCTCAAGACCAAAACGGCCGGCTGGTGGCGCAGTTGGGCGATCACCTTCCAGCACTCCACCACCTCGTTGGCGTCCGCGGGGCGGAGGGTGATCAGACCCGGCACCGCGCGCAGGGAGGCAAGCTGTTCGATGGGCTGGTGGGTGGGGCCGTCCTCGCCGACGCCGATGGAATCGTGGGTGAAAATGTGGATGACGGGCAGCTCCATGATGGAGCTGAGGCGGATGGCCGGTTTCATGTAGTCGCTGAAAATCAGGAAGGTCGAGCCGTAGGCCCGGACTTTGCAAAGCACCAAGCCACTGACGATGGCGCCCATGGCGTGCTCGCGGATGCCGAAGTGCATATTGCGGCCGCCGCGGTCGTCGAACTCGAAGTCGCCGGCGCCCTCGAAGGTGAGGCGGGTCTTGGTGGAAGGGAACAGGTCCGCGGCGCCGCCGATGAGCCAGGGAATGTTCCAGGCGATTTTGTTGAGCACGCGGCCGGAGGAATCGCGGGTGGCCATGCCTTTGGGGTCGGCCGGGAAGACGGGCAAGTCCTTGTCCCAGCCTTCCGGGAGCTGGCGGTGCAGCATGCGGTAGAGCCGATCGGCCAGTTCCGGATGCTCGGCCTTATACTCCTGGAAGCGCGCCATCCAGGCATTGCGCAACTCGCTGCCGCGCTCGCCCATCCCGGCGTGGAGGTGCTCGCGCACGCCCTCGGGGACCAGAAATTTGGCGTCCTCGGGCCAGCCGTAGGCGCGCTTGGCCAGGCGAACCTCTTCCTCGCCGAGCGGCTCGCCGTGGGCGCCGCTGGTATCCTGCTTGTGCGGGGCGCCGTAGGCGATGTGGCTGTCGACGACGATCAGGGTGGGCCGGTCCGTGGTGCTCTTGAAAACCCGCAGGGCGCGGTCCAGCATCTCCAGGTCGTTGGCGTCGCTGACGCGCGTGACGTTCCAGCCGTAGCCGATGAAGCGGGTGGCCACATCCTCGCTGAAGGCCAGCGCGGTGTGGCCCTCGATGGTGATTCTGTTGTTGTCGTAGATCCAGCAGAGGTTGGAGAGGCGGTGGTGGCCGGCGAGGGAGGCGGCTTCTCCGCTGATGCCCTCCATCATGTCGCCGTCGCCGCAAATGACGTAGACGTCGTAATCGAACATGTCGAAGCCGGGACGGTTGAAGTGCTGGGCCATCCACCAGCGCGCCATGGCCATGCCCACGCTGTTGCCGACGCCCTGGCCCAGGGGTCCGGTGGTGGTTTCGACGCCGGAGGTCCAGCGGTATTCGGGGTGTCCGGGACAACGGCTGTCAAGCTGGCGGAAGCGCTGGATGTCTTCGAGCTTGACGGCCAGTTCGCCCAAGGTTTCGTATTGAGGATTCACCGCCTTCACGCCGCACAGGTGCAAGAGGGAGTAGAGCAGCATGGAGGCGTGGCCGTTGGAGAGCACGAAGCGGTCGCGGTTGGGCCAGATGGGGTCCTCGGGATCGAAGCGCAGGAAATGCTGCCACACGGTGTAGGCCACCGGGGCGAGCGCCATGGGGGCGCCGGGATGGCCGGAATTGGCTTGCTGCACGGCGTCGATGGAAAGGGTGCGGATGGTGTTGATCGAAAGCAGGTCGAGTTGTTCGTTGGTCATCGGGATTCCTTGCGGGAGATGCGGGCCAAATTGCTATGATAACTCCCGCGCGCGGGGAGACGGAATCCCCCTGGCTCCGCTCCGGCGGGGGCTTAGGC
>VFSW01005935.1_pt1 | contig 18005 bp, 10 predicted proteins | sample 5358111 | NCBI WGS metagenome assembly VFSW01 (sample SAMN11554181, study PRJNA540505) | mine drainage metagenome | isolation source: sediment from site ElyBrook_90M | place: USA: Ely Copper Mine, Vershire, VT | collected 2017
CGGGATGCGGCTCGAGTTCACCTGCTACAGGTTGGATGGTCGCCATGGCGGTTGGTTGCGGAAATCCTTGCGGGCCGGTTGGCCTGGCTGCGAAAAGTGTCCAAAGCATGAGTTTACCGGATGGGGGCGCGGGTGACAAAACAACGGCTGGGAGGGACTCTTGCTTGCAAGGGCCGCAGCCGCTCAATTATTCTCGGGGCTGGGAATCATGGGAATTACTGGTGCGGGGAGTTTAGACGACTACGTCTCCACGCTTCTCATGCGCGCGAGGAACGGATTGATCCTTGCTGCCTGCCTGGGTGGAGCTCTATCCACACAGGCGGAGAACTGCTCAGGCCCTCCCCAATTGGAAGCCAGGCTTCATGCTCATCCCGACGCCGATGCGTATGCCGTTTTGGGCAATTGGTTTAGCGAAAATCACCAGGCAAGCTGTGCCGCGGAAGCCTTTCAGGCTGCGCTCAAGATCGACCCCGCCTCGAAGAAAGCGCTCGACGGGTTGGCGAAGGGCCTTATCGCGGCTGGGGATTACGGCACGGTCATCCGCCGTCTTCGCGCCGTGCCCCTCGACGAAAATCTGACTCTCGATCTGGCGATTGCGTACAGGACCGCGGACATGTTCGATGAGGCTGAAAAGGTGTTGACCGAAGGATTGAAGACCTATCCGAACTCTGACGGCCTCACAGGAGCTCTGGTGTCGCTCGACATCCATGTTGCGCATAACCAGGCTGCGCAGGCACTGGCCGAAAGACAGGCGCGCCAGAAGCCCCGCGACATCGAGGCACAGCGTATCTATTTGCGGACCCTGATCATCAACGGAGACAACGAAGTGGCGGCGCCGCTGGGCCGCAAACTGCTGGCCCTCGCGCCGCACGATCCCGATTTTCTTTATCTGAACGGCCTCCTGGAGCGCGGGGCGGGAGACTTTGCCGCAGCCCGCAAACACCTTGAGGATTCGGTGGCTCTGAACCCTGGCTTCTATAACTCCCATTACAATCTTGGCATTGTGCTTGAGCAGCTTCAGGACCCCGCCGGAGCCAGAGTCCAGTTCACAAAGGCCATTGAACTCGGCGCAAACGAACCAGAAGTCCGCTTCGAACTGGCCAAGGTTCTGCGCACTCTGGGAGAAACAGAAGAGGCGCAGAAACAACTCAAGCTCTACCAGCAGCGGTTGAAGGAAGAATCGGATAAATCTCTGGCCATACTGAAATCGACGCAGGCGGAAGAGGCAGTCAAGGCCGGAGACAACCGGAAGGCTGCCGATCTGTTTCGCGAGGCCAGCGCCGCGCTCCCGGATAACCCCGCGCTTTCGTACCGGCTCGCCGTCGTTCTGGGCGAATTGGGCGATACCGAGGGCGAGCGCGCTGCGCTGCAGCAATCCATCAAAACCGATCCGGAATTTGCCCTCGCACACTACCAGCTTGGCTATCTGGAAACCCGTAACGGCGAAAACGCCGCGGCTGAACAGCAATTCAGGCTGGCGTTAAAGACGGCGCCCAACTACATTCAAGCATGGGTCGCCCTGGCCGCGACCCTCGGTATGGAGTCTCGATTCCAGGAAGCGCAGGACGCCGTGGCCAACGCACTCAAGATTGAGCCGGATAATAAGGCCGCTCTCGAGCTCAGCCAGAAGCTGGCTGACGCGCAAGAGCAACACTAGGGAGCCTCTGATTCAGTCCCAATCCACGCCGGGGATCCCCTCAGGGGCTAAAGCCCGGTCGATTTGGCAGTCATCAAACACTGCCTAATGCAATTGAACCATTGCCTCCGGGAGGACGCTGGCTGTGATGAGCAACAAAACGACCGGCCCGTGGACACGACGTCGTCTGTTGCATTCCATTCCTGTGGCTCTCGCTCCCGTCCTCATCCCCGGCGGATTGCGCGCGGCGCTCCCGGCGGGCAAGCCGGCGGCGCCCTTCTCCCGCCTTGTGGATGTGGCACACGCCGCGGGCTTGACCGAAACGACGGTTTACGGCGAGCCCGACAGCTTCACCTACATCTTCGAATCCATGGCCAGCGGCTGCGCCTTCCTCGACTACGACAACGACGGGTGGATGGATATCTTCATTCTCGGCGGGCGAAGGCTCAAGGACACCCCGCCCAATGCCAGCAACCGCCTTTACAAAAACAACCGCGACGGCACCTTCACCGACGTAACAGCGCACGCCGGCCTGCTTGATACCGGCTGGGCCCAGGGCGTCTGCGTGGGCGACTATAACAATGACGGCTTTGAAGATCTCTTTCTCACCTACTACGGGCAGAATCGCCTCTATCGCAACAACGGCGACGGGACCTTTACGGACGTAACAGCCAAGGCCGGGCTGCTTTATCCCACGACGCGCTACAGCACCGGCTGCACATTCGTTGACTATAATCGCGACGGCCTGCTCGATCTTTTTGTGTCGAACTACCTGGAAATCGATCAGGCCACTGCTCCCAAACCCTCGATGCAAGTGCCCAACTGCAACTTCCAGGGCGTACCCACCCTTTGCGGCCCCCTGGGCCTGCCCAAGGCCCAGAACTACCTCTACCGGAACAATGGCGACGGCACGTTCACAGATGTTTCCAGGGAGTCCGGCGTCTCCGGGTTCCGCGGTTCCTATGGACTTACCGTCGTCTCCTTCGATGCAGACGAGGACGGCTGGCCGGATATCTTCGTGGTCTGCGATTCAACGCCCTCTCTGCTGCTGATGAACAACCACGACGGCACCTTTCGTGAAGAGGCTTTGTTTCGCGGCATTGCTCTCAGCGGCGATGGCCGTCAGATGGGAGGAATGGGCGCCGCCGTCGGTGACTATAACCTCGACGGCCACACCGACCTGGTCCGGGGCCACTACTACAATCAGGCCACCGGCCTCTACCGCAACGACGGCAAAGGCGACTTCGACGACGTGACCATCGCGGCAGGCCTCAACGTGGAGAACCGCTTTGTCTGCTTTGGCGCAGGGTTCGCCGACTTCGACAATGATGGCTATCCTGACATCCTGCTCTCCACAGGCACTGTCTACCCGGAGGTTGACCGCGTCCTGCCGGCTTTTCCGGCGCGCACCCCGCGTATCCTCTTTCGCAACCAGGGCAACGGCACATTTGTTCAGTGGGGCGCGGAGGCCGGCGCCGGCATCGCCGCGCGTCATTGCAGCCGCGGCGCGGCCTTTGGCGATTTCGACAACGATGGCGACATCGACGTGCTCATCATGAATGTGAATGAGCCGCCGACGCTGCTCCGCAACGACGCTCCGCCCGGCAACCATTGGATCAAGATCCGCCTCGAGGGCACCAAGAGCAACCGCAGCGCGATTGGCGCTCGCGTGCTGGTGCGTTACGGAGGCAAAGTGCAGGTTCAGGAGTTATTGAGCCAGTCCAGCTTTCTCTCCTCCAACGATCCGCGGCTGCACTTCGGTCTTGGCGCCGCGACCACTGCGGAGATTGAGGTCCACTGGCCCTCTGGGCTCATCGAGCAAATCAAATCCGTCGCCGCCGACCAACTGCTCACCTTGCGCGAAGGAGCAGGGCAAGTGAAAGGCCGGCCGTTCCGGTAGGAGTTCTGGTGGTGGGGCAGTTTTCGGTTTGCCGGTTGCTCGACCGGAACTCCGCAAAGATCTAGGAAACGTTCGAGAAGACTCCCCGTTACTGGTCCAAACCTGATGGCTGAGTGACCGGACTCGCCCCAAGAACTTCTACTACCCGAGCAATCATCGGGCGGGTATAAACCTCCAAAGGGTCTTCATCTCGATTGTTGCCGTGGTAGTACTCACCTTCATCGAACGCCGAATAGACCTCCCAAAAGATTTTAGGTCGGGGTCCACTTGTGTCGGTAACGGGACCGGAGAGGTCGTTCACGACCATCTCACAAAATTCAAAGGATAGCTCTGAACTGTTGTAGCCAAGAGCCAGGCCCATGGCAATCTCGTCAATGAGCTGAGATCGAGACCAGCCGCACACGCTGCTCCAACGCTCAACATCTGCCTCTCTGAGGTGGCGATCAAGGGAGCGGTATTCAACACCGTCCTTGTAGAACGTCTTTAGTTCGTCGATGATGTCAGACGCTTTCATGACACAAGACTAAACCAGTCCCCGGAAACGCTCCAGGGTCCAGGGATGGAGCTGTACCTTGGTTGTCGCCAATTCGGAAATTGCACCACTCATGAAATTGTCAGCGTTCGTTCAGATCTACGCTATAGAGGTTCACGGTAGAGGTGTGGGCGCTGACCATGGGCAGGTCGCCGGGCGCCAGGCCAATCAACCGGTAGTCGGTTGCGGCAATGGGTCGCAGGTTGCCGATGGTGGCTACCTGTTCCGCTTGTCCCGCCGGAACAGCGATGCGGTAGATCGGCTTGCCGGCCTCAAGAAAATCCTGGAAATAGAGGAAACGGCTGTCGTGAGACCAGCTTGGATCGCCGACGCCGTGTGTGGTCAGGGTTGTCCATTGCTCTTGTTTGCGATCGAAGAGCAGCAGCGCCTTCTGATCCAGGCGCATGGCGGCGATGTAACGCCCGTCGCCGGAAAGCCGGGGACTGAACAGGCCGGTCGAGCCGGGAATCTCGGTAACCCTGTGCGTTTTTACGTCCACCAGGTAAATTGCCTTGGGCTGGCGGCTGTCCATCCGGTCGGGGAGTCGGCCGAAGACCATCGACTCACCGTCCGGGGACCAATCCGGGTCTGCTTCGTTGCGATCTTCGTTGAGAAGAGGGGTTGGTTTTCCGCCCTCTGCGTCCACCAGATAAATCCTCCAAGGCATTCCGGGCTCGACTGCCATCAGGGCCAGGGTATGGTTGTCCGGAGACCATTTCATGCTGAAGATGCGCAGGGGCGGGGTGGTCAATTCGATGCGTTCGCTTCCGTCCGCCCGGCTGCGCCACACCGAACCATCCGAAGCATTAAGCCACGCCACCCATTGGCCGTCGGGTGAGTATTGGGCCAGGGCCGCTGCGCTCAGATTCTGACCCATCGCAATAAATGTCGAGGAGTTCGGCAGCGCGTGCAACAGCTCAATCTGCTGGTTGACTCCGATAAAGTAGACCCGGCTGCCTGCCGGCGAAGTGCTGGGAGCCTCGTATTCGAGCGGGCCATTGGTGATCTGCCGGGGCTCGGGATCCCGCAGCGGCCATGACCGCTCCCGCTGCGTCCAAATATCCAAGTGGCCGTTGTGCCCGGACTGAAAGACAAAGTCCTTTCCATCCGACGTCCAGCTCCCACAACACTCCGATGCAGGCTGGCTCCAGCCAGGCAGCACAGCATGCAGGTTGCTGCCATCGGCCGCCACCTCCCATAGTTCCGTGGTTTGGCGCTTGGGATTATTCAGGGTAAAGCGCAGGCGCTTTCCATCCGGTGACCAGCGCAACCAGAATGCAACGTCCGGCGTCGTGACTAACTTGCTTGGATCGCTGCCATCGGCCCCTATGATGGTCAGATCGTTTCCGCTGGCGACGACCAGCCGGCGACCGTCGGGCATCCAGGTTGCATCGTGAGCCAGCACGTTCGGAACACGCCGGGCATCGCCGCCAAGGGTGGGAACGATCCACAACGGCTGCTCGGGCTATGCCTGTAAGTGACTATGAAGAATCAACTTTGACCCGTCTGGCGACAGCGATCCAATGAGCGGAGCGGCAATTTCAGAAGGCAGCCGGAAGTGGCTGACCTCGCCATTGGCGGCCAGCGCCACGGCCAGAACCGGATCGCCGACCTCCACATGCGAAAAGTAAAGCCGCGTGCCATCGCTGGCTGAACTCGAGAAGCTCTCCACCTCCGGATCATTGGCCAGTACGTGCCCGGAATAGGTAACCTGGGCTACGCGGAACGGCTTGCGTACGGGTGCGCGCAGCAGCAAAACAAGCGCCAGGACAAGGCAAACGCACACAAGTGACCCAGCCAGCCAGCGCCAAAGAATCAAGCTCTTCGGCGCTGCGGCGGGGGGGGCGGCCGGCGCCGGCTGGGCGTCAGAGTGCGGCTCACTTGTTCTGACCGGCGCAATGAACCGGTAACCCCGCTTTGCCAGAGTTTCAACAAAATGCGGGTTCTCGGCGCGATCCCCCAAAGCCTCGCGGAGCTTGTTTATGGCGATACCCAGACTATGGTCGAAGTCGACGGTCGTATCTGAGCCCCAGAGCCGTTGTTGCAGCGACTCCCGCGAAACCACCTCTCCGGGATGCTCCAGAAGTGCGGCCAGCACCTTGAAGGGCTGGCTCTGCAGATGGACCCGAACGCCAGAGCGGCGCAATTCTCCGCTCTTGAGGTCAACGTCAAAGAGACCAAACTGCAGTTGCCCGTTGCCGTTCTTCTGCTCTGCCACTTTTATCACTGCCCCGCAAGACTCCAGATTCTACCATAGCCAGGATCAAATCAGAATGACCCGCCGATTCGGCTTACCCCTCGAAAACATCATTTCCCCGAGGAGACAAGATTTTCCAAACTGCTGATAAATAAGCTTGTTACTTGGAGATGACAAAATGATTTCGAAGAGGCGCGGAGTGAATTGACCGTGGTGCCCGCAAAGGTGTGATGTGATGCGTGGTTACGTGGAGAGGTCAAGACCAGCCGCATCCCCGAACCAGAGCAGTTCATCATTTGGAGGACATTGTGAAGCATAATCGTCTCACTCCTTTGCCCATAGGACAGGGCCGCAATCGCATGACCAGGATCTGGATCGCATTTGTGGTTCTGCTGTCGTTTCTGACGGTACCCAGTCTGTTCGCCCAGACCGATCTGGCGAGCATTCGAGGTACAGTCCAGGACCAAACCGGTGCGGCGATTCCTGCCGCTTCCATCCAACTGCGCAGCATCGATACCGGCGCCTTGCAGACGGCCGTCGCCGATGCCACCGGCAACTTCCATTTTGAGGCGCTGGTTCGCGGCAACTACCAGGCCACAGTCACCGCCAAGGGATTTCAGACCACGGCCCAGAATCTGACCTTGGATGTCTCGCAGGTGCAGGTGCTCAAATTCGAACTGCAGCCGGGTTCGGCCACCACCACCGTCACCGTCACCGATGCCGCGCCGATCGTGGACACATCCACCTCTTCGACCGGCAACGTGGTTGAGGCAGAGCAGATAGCCTCGCTTCCGCTCAATGGGCGCAACTACACGCAGTTGGCGATGCTGGTGCCTGGCATTACGCGTGGTGCCTACGGCAGCGACGCATCGGGCGCCAGCGGCAACGCCGAGACCTGGCGGGACATGGAGACCGGCGGCACGGCCATTTCGGCCAACGGACTGCGTCAGCAGTCGAACAACTTTGAGCTGGACGGCCTGGACAATAATGAATCGCTGGTCAACAGCACCGTTCTCATCACGCCTGTGGAAGACATGCAGGAGTTTCGCGTAACCAACTCGGTTGCCCCGGCCGAATTCGGCAGAGCGGGCGGCGCCATCCTCCAGAACTCCATCAAATCGGGCACCAACCAATATCATGGATCGGTCTTCTTCTTCGATCGCGACGGAATCTTCGACGCCAGCCCGAACTACTTCAGCCCCACGACTCCGGCGAGTGCATTCCACCGCGCCCAGTTCGGCGGCACGGCCGGCGGACCCATTCCATTCCTGCACAACAAGCTGTTCATCTTTGGCGGCTATCAGGCTCTGCGCTTGAAGACGCCCGACGGAGAGGCCCAAAACACCGTAGCCACGCCTCTGATGCGCACCGGCGACTTCTCCGAGCTGCTCACGACCCCCAACTTCGGCTGGTCCACCAGCGTGCCCAATCAACAGGTTACGGGCTGCACCACCACCGCAGGGCCCAATGGCACCATCTACGACCCCACGACCTGCTTGCCGTTCCCGGGCAATAAGATCCCAACAGGCCGGCTGAACGCGGCCGCGGTGAACTACCTGAACGCCTTCCCGCTGCCCAACAACACCACCGGGACGGGCGGCAACGTCGGCTTGAGTGAAAATTACGACTCATTCCCCACTGGAACCCAGAACTTCAACGACTTTGACGTGCGCATGGACTGGGCCGCAACCTCCAAGGACAATGTCTTCGTGCGCTACAGCTACGGCCAGGATGTTCTCACCAAGGGAAGCCAGTATCCGGCTCTTCCTGCCGGATACGGCACCGGCGTCAATCCGGTCCATCCGCGCGGCGAGGCGGTCGGCGAAACCCACCAATTCGGCGCGAATATGGTGAACGAATTCCGCTACGGTCATCTGTATGACTTCTTCGGGTACGTTCCACCCATGGATAACATCCCGGTTTCAGCCAATCTCGGCATCCTTAACGCCAACCGCAACTCCCTGCTCGGCGGCGGCGCGGCCATCAACGGCGGCTGGCCTGAAGGCACCTACACCGGAGACGGAGGCCCGTACACCGTTCCGCAATCGAGCAATCAGTTTGTGGATGCGATTTCCTGGGTCAAGGGGCCCCACACCATCAAGTTTGGCGCCAGCATCGAAAAGCGCCAGGTCTCCTTCTTCCAGGGAAACAATGCCAAGGGTTATTTCGATTTCAGCGGCAATCACTTCACCGGCAACGCCACCTCCGATATGCTGGCGGCCTTCGTGAACGACTACAGCATCGGCGTGGCCAGCAGCTACTTTGTCACCCAGAACTGGGAGACAGGCTACTACGTCCAGGACGACTGGAGGGTAAACCCGCGCCTGACATTGAACCTCGGCCTCCGCTATGACCTCTACACGTTCCCGCTGGAGATTCACAACTACCAGTCGAACTTCAACCTCTCGACGCTGACCCTGCAACAGGCTGGCAGCAACGGGCTTTCACCCAACGTGGTCCAAACCAACAAGAACAACTTTGCCCCGCGCATCGGCTTCGCCTACGACTTGTTCGGCGACGGCAAGACCTCGGTTCGCGGCGGCTACGGCATCTACTACTTCCTGGACCGCGGCGGCGTGGGCAACCAGCTAAGCGAAAACCCGGACTTCAACGGCTCCGCGAACTTCTCCGATTCGCCTTCGCAGGGCGGCTGGCGGCTGGACTTCACCGGTTCCGCTCCTGCCTGCACCGCTGTAGATTCAAGCGGAAATACCCTTCCTAGCGCCTGCAACGAGGCCCTTCCTGCTACACAAGGACTGCTTCCGTTGCCGGTCTTTGGCTCCACGATCAATCGCGCCGATCCTATCAATGCCAACCTGATTTCTGTCGATACCCACCGGCCGACCTCGATGATCCAGCAGTGGAATCTTCAGCTCCAGCGCCAGTTGACCCAGCAGACCTCTCTCAACCTGGCCTACGTTGGCACCACATCCCAGCATCTGTCCAGTTGGTTCAACATCAACGCCCAGGAACTCAACACCGCTCCCAACACGGTTCTGTACAAGGACGCCAGCGGGGTCAATTTCGGCTCGATCGACCTCGGCCTGAACAACGGCGCTTCCAGATACAACGCGCTCCAGGTCTACTTGAACAGCAGGATGCGCAGCGGAATCCAGTACACCGCAGCCTATACATGGTCGCATGCACTGGATGATTCCAGTGGCGCCTTTGGCACCGGAACCAATGGAGCCGGTATCTTCATCACCTCGCAGGGCGCGGATTTCAAGGCCAATTATGGCAACTCGGACCAGGATCAGCGCCAGGTCTTCACCTTCAGCGCGCTGGCCGAGCTCCCCTTCGGCAGGGGCAAGATGTTCCTGTCGAATGCTCCCTGGGCCGTCAACGAGGCAATTGGCGGATGGCACGTGAACATCATCAACACCCTGGGGTCGGGGACGCCCATCACCGTCACTACCGGCAATTACCTCTACACCGCCCCGAATGGCAACACCTCCCTGGCCGGCGGCGGTATGACCAACCGCGCCAACCTTACCGGAAAGGTCAGCTATCCCAAGCACCTGAAAGAATGGTTCGACACCACGGCGTTCAGCCACCCCGCGGTCATCAACCCGAACGGGCAGAACAGCACCTTCATCGCTCCGGGAACCTTGGGCCGCAACTTCATGGTGGGCCCGGCCTTCCGGGACTTGGATGCTTCGATCGGCAAGGACTTCCCCATCAGGGAAGGCGTTGCCGCGCATTTCACCGCGGATGCGTTCAACCTGTCGAATACGCCGGCCTTCACCAACCCCGACATGGGTCTGGATGACGGTGCCTTCGGACAGATCAACAGCGTGCGCGCCAACTCGCAGCGCCAACTGCAGATGTCGCTCCGCATCACGTTCTGACGCGACTCCAACCTGCTCCATGGCGGCTCTCCGCCGCCGTGGAGCAATCCCTTAAGCCGCTTCGTGCCGTCCACCGCTTGCACGAGATCACAGCAGTGCGCGTGAATTCAGGGGACGGCGGTGAACCCTCTGTCTGGTCGATTTGCGGCAGTCTCATGGGCGGCGCAGATGTTTTCTGTGACGATCCGCTTTTGTCTTCCTCACTGGCGTGGCTTTTCCATGCAGGCGCCTTGATGGCTTGGTGCTGGTGGGTGAGGGATTCTCTTCTTCTCTGCATTGACGTGCGTTCTTCGGAGAACTCCATGCGATTGTGGCCATCTTTGCTCCTGGCTGGTTTCTTGTGCTGTTCCGCTTCAACGCAATGGGCACAACGTACCCCTCAACCCATCACACACATCGAAAAACCCCGCATCGAGAAGCCCCAGATTGAGAAGATTGACCCACCGGGTTGGTGGTCCGGTCTCCCAGATCCGATGTTGTTAGTGCAGGGCGAAGGCCTGAAAGGCGCTGCGCTCGCCGTGCAAGGCAAGGATGTAACTCTCCGCCGCACGCAGGTATCGGAGAACGGACATTGGGCGTTTCTATGGCTGAGTACTGCAACTGCGTCCCCGCAAACCCTGTGGGTGACAGCCAGCAACAGCCAGGGCCAGGCGCGCCACAGTTTTCAACTGGCCGCGCGCTCTCAAGATCCAAATGCGCATCGCGGATTCTCTTCCGCGGATATTCTTTACCTCATCATGATCGACCGCTTTGCCGATGGAAACCCAGCTAACAATCAGCCTGGATTCAACCGTGCCGCACCCCGTGGATGGCATGGCGGCGACCTGGCCGGTATCGAGCAGCATCTGGACTATCTGCATGAGTTGGGCGTCACTGCATTGTGGACAACGCCGGTCGCATCAAACGGGGCGATGCCCGAGTCCTATCACGGCTATGCCGCCACCGACCTCTACGCTGTGGATGCCCACTTCGGAACTCTAGACGATTACCGCCATCTTTCCGACGCACTGCACACTAGGGGCATGAAGCTGGTCATCGACCTGGTTCCTAACCATCTTGGCGTGCAGCATCCGTGGATCGCTGATCCGCCTGCTCCCGACTGGTTCCATGGCACAGTTCAGCAACATCGCGCTGCGCAGCATGACTTTTACGAGCTCGTTGACCCTCATGCGCCCAGGCAGGCGTGGAGCGCAATCACTACCGGCTGGTTTACCGATGCGATGCCCGATCTGAATCAGGAGAATCCGCTCGTCTCGCGTTACCTGATCCAAAACGCATTGTGGTGGGTTGAGGCCGCCAACCTCGACGGCATTCGTCTGGATACATTTCCTTATGTGGACCGCGCCTTCTGGCACGACTTTCACGCCACGCTTCACAGTGTGTATCCCCATCTGACCACAGTGGGCGAGATCTTCCATCGCGATCCGGAGGTTACTTCGTTTTTTGCCGGAGGAGTCGAGCATCGCGGCATCGATACGGGGCTCGATACTCCCTTCGACTTTCCCGTGTACTTTGCGCTGCGCGATGTCCTCACCGATGGAAAGCCCATGACAGACCTGGCCCAGGTTCTGCGCCGGGATGCGCTCTATCCGCATGCAGAGCGGCTGGTTCCCTTCATTGGCAACCACGATACCACGCGCTTCCTCACCCAGGCCGGCGGCTCCGTGCCGCGGCTCAAGCTGGCTCTGGGACTGCTCACAACATTGCGTGGAATGCCGCAAATTTACTCCGGAGACGAGATCGGAATCGAGGGCGGCGCCGATCCGGACAATCGTCATGACTTTCCCGGCGGCTTTCAAGGGGATGCGCACAATGCCTTCACCAATGCCGGTCGCACCGCTGGGGAACAGGATATTTTTGCGTGGACCGCAGGCCTGCTTGCCTTGCGTTCAGCGCATCCTGAACTGCAAACCGGGATTGAGCAGAACCTCTTTGCGAACGCGGACGTCTTCGCATTTGTTCGCGCATCCACGGATACAGGCTGCTCGTCCGATCACTCAAATGTGCGGCTGCTGATCGTCGTGAACAAGGCTCAGCACAGCAACGACGTCGAGTTGCCGGTGGCAGACTCGGCGCTGGCAGATTGCGTTCAATTCAGCGTCAGCTCTCCGTCAACCGGGGCTGTCCCCGTTTTAGACAATGGCAAACTGCACATCGAAGAGCAGCCAGAGTCGATGACCGTATATCAAGTGCGGTAACACCCAGCTTCCGCTGGCGCGGCAGAGGAAAACATGAAACGCCCGGCGATCAGATACGGAATGAGCGGATTGCTCGTGTGCGCTCTTTTGCTGGTTGGTTGCGGCGGTGGAGGCAACACTGCCCCAGAACTCACACCCCAGGCCTTAACTCCGGTGCTGTCCGTCGGCACGGGAACCTATACGACGCTGCAAAGTGTGGCCATCTCCGAGTCCACTGCCGGAGCAACCATTTATTACACCACCGACGGCAGCACGCCGGCTGCGGCCTCAACAGCATATTCGGTGCCCATTGCTGTCGCGGTGACAAGCACCATCAAGGCGCTCGCAGTAGCCAGTGGTTACACCAACAGCAGCGTTGCTCAGGCGACGTTCACCATTCAGTTCCCGCCGCCGCCGCCCATTGGACCCGTGACCGATATTCACCAGGGGTTTATCTATCAGATCGTGACCGATCGCTTTTTCGATGGAGATACAACCAACGACAACCCTTCAGAGAGCCCCGGCCTCTACGATCCGAATGGGTTCACGGATGCTGTGCAGGCAGACTGGCATTTGTATTGGGGCGGCGACTTAGCGGGAATCGATCAGAAGATGAGTTATCTTAAGTTGATGGGCGTAGCCGGCATCTGGATCTCCCCACCGGTGGATAACATCCGGGTCAGTGCAGGCGCAAGCAACGGGGAAAGTGGCTATCACGGCTACTGGCCACGCGACATGATGCAGATTGACGAACACTTTGGCGACGACGCCAACTCCTGGGCCGCCTTCGACAATCTTGTGACAGCGGCGCACACTGCCGGGATCAAGGTATTCGTGGATTTCGTTGCCAACCACACCAATCCCATTGGCGCGGGTGAAGATGGATCGCTTTATAACGATGGGGCGGAAGTTACCACTTACTCCGCCGATACGGGACCAGCATCTTACTATCATCACAATCCCCATATCAGCAACTACGACGACCGCTACCAGGTGCAGTACTACTCACTGGAAGGCCTGGCAGACCTGGACCAGACCAACGCATGGGTTGACCAGTATCTGAAAGGCGCAGTTACGCAGTTTCTCGCCCACGGCGCCGACGGCTTTCGCTTCGATGCCGCCAAAGATGTGAACTGGGGTTGGGAGTACAGCCTGGAAAACACCATCGCCAACTGGGTCGGATCCTCGACCCTGCCGACAGCAACCGCGCGCCCGTTCATCTTTGGCGAGTGGGCGGAGGGGTCGGGCGATGCCTTGTATCCCGACTCAGTCAAGTTTTCCAACAACAGCGGCATGAATCTGCTGGACTACACGCTCTACTACCAGCTTGCCGATGTTTTTGGTGGCGGCAAAAGCTTCACCGAAATCGACAATGAGTTGACCCTGGAAGATGCGGGATCTTCGAACAGCGCAGCACAGCCGTTTACGCAACCCAACGACCTGGTGACCTTCTTCGATAATCAGGACAATGCGCGGATCATGACGTTGGGTGCGGATCAAATGGGGATGAAGCAGGCGATCAGCTTCCTCATGACCTGCCGCGGCGTGCCCGTGCTCTATTACGGGGACGAGCAATACCTGCACAATGACACTGCCGCCGGCGCCGATCCGTATAACCGCAACCCGATGACCAGCTTCAACGCGACAGACGCGGTATTGCTGATTCAATATCTCGCGGCATTGCGTGCGGCGAATCCAGCAATCGCCTATGGAACCATGCAGCAACGCTGGATCAACGACGATGTTTATATCTACGAGCGGAAGCTTGGCGCGAATGTTGCGTTGGTGGCGATCAACAAAAGCATGACCGCGAACCAGGCAATCAGCGGTCTCGATACCTATCTCCCGCCGGGAAGTTATACCGACTATCTTGCGCGGACCATGGGGGGAACCAGCATTGCGGTTACAGGGCCGGCGGGAAGCAATAACTCGGTGACGAGCTTTACCTTGCCGCTTCGCGGCGGTTGTATCTGGGTTTCGCAGGGCAGTGTGCCGCCGTCGATCGGCAGCGTTATCCCGCGTGTGGCAAATCCCGGAGCAATGGTGACGATCAGTGGAGCCGGGTTTGGCGCGTCGCAGGGAACGGTAAATTTTACGGCAGGCTCTGCAACCTTGCCAGCGACCGTGGCAAACTGGAGCGATGGGCAGATCACCGCGGTGGTTCCCGCGCTTGCCGCGGGAGCAGCCACGCTGACGGTGACGCAGGGCGCGGCGATCTCAGCCGCCGCCCCGTTTACGGTGAACACGGCGACATTGGTCCCCGTCAACTTCAACGTCAGCGGCACACCCGCACTGGCCGGCACAGATGTCGTTCTTCTATCTGGCAGCGTGGCGGAGTTGGGCAACTGGGCAGCCACCTGGAACGGCGCTATTGGGCCAGTCACGATTCCAGCCCCTGGCAGCGGACTGCTGACGGTCTCAGTTCCTGCGGGAACCGCGGTGCAGTTCAAGTTCTTCGTACTGCATAGCGACGGATCGGTAACCTGGGAGAGCGGGCCGAATCACGACTACGCCATTCCTTCCAGAGGCGTGGGCACGGTAACCGTGAGTTGGCAGAACTGAGAGTTGCCCGGCAATAAGGGACGTATTATGTCCGATTCCCAGTGTGCAATAGCCTGCTGTGACGTGGTCCAATATCGAGGGTAAGATCATGGCGCTGCGGCTCTCCCGCCGCCACCGCAAAGAGTGCGAAGCCGGGCGTCCGGAAGGCTCCAAAAGCAGGCGGTTCCAGGAAGGACGCAGAGGCTGGAGACGCTGCTCCTGTCTCATTCACGCTTCAGGTTCAATCACCGGCAAGTTCGGACGCCGGTCAACCGGCGAAGAGGACTGGGTGAAGGCGCGGGCCGTCGCCGCAGGAGGGCTGCCAGCGAGATCTTGGCTCTCTGACGAACGCCCGGTCGAACCGGAGTCGTCCCCCGCCCACGAGTGCGTGGATCGCTTCACCATCGGGCGTGAAGAGGAGCGTATCTGCTCGCAGGCCGATGCCGTCGAGGCCTCATCCGGTAGTCTTTCAGGTATGGAACGGATTTGCAGCCACTGCCATGCCTTGCTTACCCCGGAAACTGTTGCCGACTGGTGCCCCGCCTGCGGAGGGGCGGTGATGGAACTGGAGACGCCGCCTGCTCTCGACTCGAACTCGCGGCCGAAGGCAGAGGTGGACCATCGCGGCATTGTTTTGCCGCGGCGTCATGCGCTGGGCGGGATTATCACGCCGCAGTAGAACATGCGTCATCGATGGAAAAGTCGAGATTGATTGCCATACTCCAGGGGGCGGAAGCCCAACGGCTCTATGGCTTCTTTTCGGCAAGACGGAAGCCGTGCCCTGATACACGGCAATCTTGAAAGATGGGGGTCGTTTGCGGGGCGGCTCGATGGGCTGCTAGTATCCACCACGCGGCGGAACAACGCACGGCAGAGCCGCTGGAAGCGAGGACGGATTCATGAAGCTCAACACGTATCTCAACTATGGCGGCAACTGCGCGGAGGCGTTTCGCTTCTACGAGGAACACCTGGGCGGCAAAATCACGTTCATGATGACCCGCGGGCAGATGCCCGATGCGAGCGGAGTCGACCCGGCGTGGAAGGACAAGGTGCTGCACGCGCGGATTGAACTGGGAGGGACGGCGTTGTCCGGCGCCGATATTCCCACGTCGCCGTTTCAGCCGATGCGCAGCGCGTATCTTTCGCTTGCGTGGGCGGCATTGCAGAGGCGGAGCGGATCTACGCGCTGCTCACCGAGGGCGGGGAGATCTTCATGCCCATGGCGGAGACTTTCTTCGCGTTCCGGTTTGCGATGCTGCGGGACCGGTTCGGAACCTTGTGGATGCTGCTGAATGAAAGGCCGATGCCGGGGGCGTGATCACTCGTATCGCAGTGCTTCCGCGGGAAGGACGCTGGCGGCGGCGGAGGATGGGTAGAGCGTGGCCAGCAATGAAATCCCAACGGAGACAGCGGAGACGATTACGGCATCGATCCAGCGGGGGGCGAAGGGGAGGGTGTCGATGGAGTAGACTTCGGCGCTGAGATGGATGAAGTGGTAGTGGCCGCCGGCCCAGGAGGCGAGGTAGCCGAGGACGAGGCCGAGGGCGGTGCCGATGAGGCTGATGAGGAAGCCTTGCAGCAGGAAGATGCGGCGGACCTGGGCGGGCTCGACGCCGAAGCTCATCATGACGGCGATATCGCGGGTCTTCTCCATCACCATCATGGTGAGGGCAATGAGAATGTTGAGCGCGGCCACGAGCACGATGAGCGCGATGACGATGAAGGTGACGATCTGCTCTTCCTTGAGGGCGGTGAAGAGCTCGCGGTTCTGCTCGATCCAGTTGTTGGTCATGTAGCCCTTGCCGGCGGCCTGCTCGATTTGCTTGCCGATCTCGGGAGCGCGGTCCAGGTCGTCGACTTTAAAGCTGATGACTGAGAGCAGGTCGGGCTCGCTGAAGAGGCGCTGGGCGTCGGCGAGGCGGAGAAAGCCCATCTGCGCGTCGTACTGATAAAAGCCTGAATGGAAGGTTCCGGCGAGGCGGAAGCGGACCACACGGGGCATCATGCCGACGGGGGTCATTTCACCTTGCGGGCTGATGAGCATGACGGAGTCGCCCACGGCTGCGCCGACGGTTTCGGCGAGGTCCTGGCCGAGGACGATGGGGGGCATTTCGCCGTCAGCCGGGCCGGAGAGCGGCTGGAGGGCCTGGACCGCGCCGGGCGTGGCGGTTTTGAGCAGGTCGCTGACGGTCCGTTCCTGGTTGGGGAGGATGCCTTCGACGAGCGCGCCGCCATCGCGCGCGCCGCGAGCTACGAGGACCTGCTCGTAGAGACCGGGCGAGGCGGCGGTTACGTGGGGCAGGCGGAGAAGGCGGTTGAAGAGCGGCTGCCAGTTGCGAATGCCGTCGCCCTGTACGCGCATGAGCTGGACGTGGGCGCTAGAGCCGAGCAGCTTGTCCTGCAGCTCGCGGCGCATGCCGTTGGTGATGGCCAGTGCGATGATGAGCGCGGCGACTCCCGCGGCGACTCCGGCGACGGAGATGGCGGTGACCACGCCGACGACGGCCTGCCGCCGCTTGGCTCTCAGGTAACGCGCCGCGAGAAAGAGTTCGAATCGCATGAGGGCTACTTGGCCGGTACGGTGAAGACGGTTTTGGCTACGCCGATGTTGTCGTGGCGGTCGTAGACGCGGACGGTGACGAGGTGCTCGGCGGTTTTGGCGTCGAGGGCCTTTGGCGGAACGCGGAGGTCGTAGTGCTCGCGCTTTGAGTCGGAGAGCTGGCCGACAGGCTCGACAAACTGCCAGGGGCCGGCGTCCACGGAGTACTCGGCGTGAGCGATGGGGGAGAAGGCGTCTTCGGCGTCGAAGGTGATGCGAGCCGTTTGCGGGCAGGGAAGATGATCGCAGGGGACTACTTGCGCTGTCGCTTTGAGGCCGGTGACTACGGGCGGGGTGGTGTCGACTTCGAAGCGGTCGCTGATCTTCTCACCGGTGAGGGCGTCGGCGGGGGTGTGGGAGGGAGCGTCGGAGGCTACGACCTTGAGCTGGTAGCCGCCGTCGGGAATGAGAGTCGAGTCGAAGCTATACGCCTTTTCGGTGATCTGGTCTTTGAGCAGACGCCAGACGGATTCGCCGTCGCCGCGGAGGTAGAGGGCGTAGCAGAGGTCGTCGCCGTTGTCGTCGTGTGCGGCCCAGCGGGCAGTAATGGCGGTGCGGTCCTTGATGGCCTGGAG
>VFSW01005936.1_pt1 | contig 18001 bp, 18 predicted proteins | sample 5358111 | NCBI WGS metagenome assembly VFSW01 (sample SAMN11554181, study PRJNA540505) | mine drainage metagenome | isolation source: sediment from site ElyBrook_90M | place: USA: Ely Copper Mine, Vershire, VT | collected 2017
CGGACGGTAATATTTGCATCAAATAAAGCCGCCATCTGGACGAAACGGGCGGCCGGACGAGCGTGCAGCCCGTGTTGATTTTTCAAAGTCAGGATGACCTGCTGAACTTCTTCGGGCGTCGAAACGACGGGCGCGGCTGCCGGAAGAGTGCTCTGACTTTCTTCAGGCAAGCCGAGTTGTTGGCGCTTGGGTTCCAGGGCATGCATGGCCTCCCGGCAAACTGTCTGCACATCACTGCCCAGGCCAATCTGAACGGCGGCGGAAATGCTGCCTTCCACAATTGGAGCGCCGCAGAAATGCACCACAGCGGCAACTTCGGGGGGCAATAAATCCAACGCCATCTGGGCACTGAGCACGGCGCTGCCCAGGTCCATTAAAACGACTACTCCCTCAGGGGAGTAGACGGATTGGATTGCATCCATGATCTCAGTTGCGTCTGTGCCAAACTCGCGCCGGTCGGGCCCTATGCCCGCCGCAACTGCCAGGGGAATATCTGCATTGGCTACCTGCCGGACCAGTTCTCTGAGCGAATCAGCCAGAGCCCGGCTGTGTGAAACGATAACCATTCCAACCATATAAACACCTGTTAGGAAGTAAATTTTCTAAAGCGCGGCGCCTGCCGAAGCGATGGTCAGGATCAACCAGATGCCGTACAAAACGGCAATGACACCGACGATGGAAAAGAGCCAGTTAATCCCATAAAGGATGGGGCGGGTGGGTTTTAGATCCAGGATTATTCCGCGCAGGCCAATCAAGGCGTGCGGGACGGCCAGGCACACAAACAAGATCTCCATGACGGGGATGATAGGGTTTTGGTAATATTTAAGGATCTCGGCGTAAGAGAGCAGGCCATTGGGCGCCACCAGGTGGTTGACCACCAGGTGGATGAAAAGGATAATGGCAACCAGCGCCCCGCTCAAGATTTTAGCCAACCATAACCAGGTACCCTCGCCAGATTTCGGCCCGTAAAGTGTTTTTTCCATAAGAGCTTCCCTCTAAAATTACTTTATAGGATTACTTCACCTGTTTTATTTTTTAAACCAGGAACATGCGCACGGCGAAGACCAGGCTGATGACGACCGCAATGGATAACAACACGATCAGGAGCACTTTCTGAATGCGCACGGCAATCCCCAGGCTGTTGAGGACGATTCTGGCGCCGTTCAGCCCGTGCATCATCCCGGCGGTGACCACCAACACTTCCATAAATGTGAACACCGGGTTGTGGATCGTGGCAATGAATTTATCGTACCCGCCGGTCCCTTCAGCCAGTTGGCTGAGGACAGCCAGGTGCAGGAATAAGTAGAGAGTCAACCCCAGTGCAGTAATCCGGTTCAGCGTAAACCCAACCATGGTAACCGTATGGGCGCGCACGTCAAACCATTTTGACGCCCGGCTCAGGATCGATTGTTGGCTAACCTGGCTCATTTACTTACCTCCATCGGGTCGCTTTTCTTAATATTTTGGCCGCCAAATAATTGCTTGATGCGTATGCCAATCGCCTGCCGGCGTAGATCCATGATGCGCCAGCCAGGCTCTACAAAAGAAGGACACACCGCCGTGCATTCAAAGGCGCTGTGACAGCGCCAGATGCCGTCTTCGCAATCAACGAGCTGTAATACTTGCGCATCGGCCTGGATGCCGTGCTGGTGAGCGCCGGCCAGGACGGCCGGTCCCAGGTATTCAAACGATGAAGCACTAATCGGGCAGGCGCTGATGCACAATCCGCACTCAATACAGTCCGAAAGCCGGGGAAATTGCTGGCCGGGTAGATCCGGGCCGACCGGGCGCGCTTCGGGTTGGATGGCTTCCTGGCTGTCAAGATTGACCGGGTACTGCCCGACTGTATCCATGCGTAGATACATCACACCCATATCGACTGCCAGATCGCTGATCACCGGGAAATTGCGCATGGGTTCGACCCGAACCACCCCGCCGTCGTGGGTAACCTCGCGGATGGGGGTGATACAGGTAAGTTTTTCAGCGCCGTTGACGCGCATGCCGCAGGCGCCACAGGTGGAGTGATGGCAGGCGTGCCGGAAAACCAGGGTCCGGTCGTGGAATGCCCAGATGCGTTCGACCGCATCCAGAACATATTCATCCGGATCGACATCGAGCTTGAAATCGTCGAAATGAGCGGCCGCTTCTTCCTTCTTACGGGAAACTTGAAAAGTGACAGTCCACCTGGTTGGGGGCATGCTGACTCCTCTATGATTAATTATTTTGGTAATACTCGCGGTACGAAAGCAGCGGGGTATCTTTGGTGGTGCACACGGCCTGAATGCCCAGCTTGGAGCAGACCAGGTCGACCGTCTTTTCGGCCATGGCCCGTAAAGTGGTGGCTTTGCCGCCGGTAATGGTTACCAGCCCTTCGATGCCATCCGATTCTTTATGGTCGTAGGCCTTGAAAGTGCGGGCGATGCTGCGCCCAGCCGAACCCTGACCAATCAGGGGACGGGTGGCCGTATACACGCCGCGCTTTTTGGCTTTGACAATCCCAGGCACCAGTTGCGAACCGCGCTCGAGCATCAGCTTAACCTGCTCATCGATCACGGGCACATAATCCAGGTCAGTCACCTCAAAGGAAGTCGTCCCAACCACCATCATGCGGCGCTGGGGCAGAACAATGTCGCCATCGCCGGGTTTGTTCAAGCGGTTGATGCAGCGTTGGATCATGCGCTGGTCGTAAGAAACCATGACCCCCGGTGTAGGGTTGATTGGCACGTGCGCACCGGCCTGAGCGGTGATCTCACCAACCCACGCCCCGGTGGCATTGACCACCATGTCGGCATACACATCTTCGTGAACACCGGAGGCGCGATCCAGGACCTTCACACCCTTGACGTTACGTTGCCCGTCGATGATCAGTTGTTCCATCTCAGTAAAGGTGCGAAATTTTGCGCCATTCTTTTTGGCGGTTGCCGCAAAGGCCAGGGCCAGGCGTAAAGGATCAAACGTACCATCCGGCACAGTAAAGGCCACAATGACCTTAGGGTTGATATTTGGCTCCATCGCCAAAGCCTGTTTGGCGGATATTTCTTCAATGGGAATGTGGCAGGCATTACAACCATCGATGAACTCCTCGGCGTAGGCCAGGTCGCTCTCATCGATGGCAATAAATAAACCCCCGTTGGGTTCAATCACATGCGGCACAATCTTGCGCAGGATTAGATTTTCATCGATACATTCAATAGCAGATTCCTGATCATTGACCGCATACCGCCCACCGCTGTGCAGCAACCCATGCGTTCTTCCGGAAGTCCCGTTGGCAATATCACCGCGTTCTACAACGGTAACGTCGAACCCCCGCAATGCAAGATCGTGAGCCGTAGCCACCCCGGTAAATCCGGCCCCGATCACAATTACTTTTAGCTTACTCATCGACATGCTCCTTGAAGAAAAGAATGTCTGATGAAGCAGATTATAACTCAAGCATGCTGAGTAGAGACAGGATCAAGGAGGACCAAGGTTATAAACTTTGTTTTTTCCTTATCCAACGGAAAACGAGCAGGGAGACGAAGAAAACACCCCAGACCATACCTCCCTGGAGCAGGCCATACAGGATAGCTTTCACCCACCCACCGACCGGCCCATACTGGAAGGCAGTCAAACCGGCCAGGGCAATGCTACAAACCGTGATCAAAATTAAGGCATTTTTGTATGAAATCCAGGGTTTCAACCCGGTCGGCGATGAAGATTGTGTTTGTGCCGCCTGGACGCTCTTGTTTTTGGACGCCGGATGGACTTTTGCCCGGGAGGTTTTCTTAGACATGCCAATCTCCTGAAATGAACTGGCGGCGCTCCCCAACCAGTCAGGGTGCGCCGCCAGGGGCGAAAGTGACCAGGGACGAAGGTGTCTTCGTCACTTCACTTTCTTATCCTATACAGGTCACGCCTCTACCCAATCAAAGGTGCGCGTAACAGCCTTTTTCCAGCCCTGATAGAGGGCATCGCGGGTCTTGGCGTCCATCTTGGGGGTCCATTCCTTGTCTTTACCCCAATTTGCGCGCAGATCCTCGATTTTCGCCCAGAACCCGGTCGCCAGACCGGCCGCGTAAGCCGAGCCCAGGGAAGTCGTCTCGGCGACGGTCGGCCGGATGACCGGTACACCCAGGATATCGGCCTGGAACTGCATCAGCAGCTCATCGTAAACCATGCCGCCATCCACCTTGAGAGCGGTCAGGTTCACGCCAGAATCCTTGTTCATGGCGTCCAGCACTTCGCGGGTCTGGAAAGCGGTAGCTTCCAAAGCGGCGCGGGCAATGTGACCTTTGTTGACGTAGCGAGTCATCCCGACTATCGCCCCACGGGCGTCACTCTTCCAGTAAGGGGCGAACAGGCCGGAGAAGGCGGGTACGAAATAGATACCGCCCGAATCCTTAACCGTCCTGGCCAGTTCCTCGACGTCGGCGGATTTTTGGATCATGCCCAGGTTATCGCGCAGCCACTGTACCAGGGCGCCGGTGATGGCGATGGAGCCTTCCAGGCAGTACACGGCCGGCTGGTCGCCGATCTTGTAACCCAGGGTGGTCAACAGGCCGTTCTTAGACTGGACAGGCTTGGTGCCGGTATTGAGCAGCATGAAACACCCGGTGCCGTAGGTGTTCTTGGCTTCGCCCGCGCTGAAGCAGGTCTGGCCGAACAGGGCCGCCTGCTGGTCTCCCAGGTCGCCAGCCACCGGGATACCGGCCAGCTCGCCGACAGCTTTACCATACACGGCGCTGGAAGGCATAATCTTGGGCAGCATAGCGCGTGGCACGCTCATGATCTTGAGGATCTCCGAGTCCCAATCCAGGGTCTGCAGGTTCATCAACATGGTGCGAGAAGCGTTAGAAACATCGGTCACGTGTACACCGCCTTTAGGTCCGCCGGTGATATTCCAGATCACAAATGAATCGATGTTGCCAAACAGAATTTCGCCCTTTTCAGCCCTGGCGCGTGCTCCGGGTACGTTGTCCAGAATCCATTTGATCTTGGGCCCTGAGAAATAGGTCGCCAGCGGTAAACCGACCCTGGCGCGGAAGCGGTCCTGCCCGCCATCCTTAGCAAACTCGTTGCAAATTTGATCGGTGCGGGTGTCCTGCCAGACGATGGCATTATATACGGGTTTACCGGTCGCTTTTTCCCAGACTACGGTGGTCTCGCGTTGATTGGTAATACCAATAGCAGCAATATCTTTGGGATCGACATGCCCTTTTTGCAGCGAACCGTGGATAACTTCCTGCACACGCGTCCATATTTCTTGAGGATTGTGTTCTACCCAACCCGGCTTCGGATAAATCTGTTCGTGTTCCTTCTGATCGACGGAAACCACTTTTCCACTATGATCGAAGATCATGAAGCGAGTACTGGTGGTCCCCTGATCAATTGCACCTACATACTTAGCCATTTCATTTCTCCTTTTTAGACTTTAAACTAATTTAGATGTAGTTTTCGTAGACACATTAACAATTTGCCCAAATTTCAGCAGCAGCATTTAAAATCATGTAAGAAGAGGTAGCGCCTGGATCCTGGTGCTGCGCGCTCCTTTCACCCAGATAGCTGGCGCGTCCTTTACGGGCGACAAGCGGTGTGGTGGCTTCCATACCCTGTTTGGCCGCATCGGCCGAAATCCTCAGCGCTTTGCCAAAGGACTGTTGATCACTGACGGCTTGTTTCAGCGCTTTTACAGCCGGGGTCAGGGCATCCACCATCGTTTTGTCACCCAACTCGGCTTTTCCGCGCATAATCACTCCATTTACGGCTGCCTCAAGGGCGGCAGACCAGTCCTCTGGTGAAAGCTCCAACTTTCCGGCGGTTTTGGCGCCGGCCTGGATAAAGAATGTGCCATACAGAGGACCTCCAGCCCCACCCACAGTGGATAGCAAGGTCATTCCGACTGTCTTGAAGATCGCGCCGATGTCTTTATCGCTCATCTCAGGTATCTTGCTCATTACGGCTTGAAACCCCCTGTCCATATTGGCGCCATTGTCCGCGTCGCCAATGGCTGCGTCGAGCTGGATCAGATAATCCCGATTCTCAGCGAGTACTTTCGCACAGGCTTTAATCCATTCAATTGCGTCATCACGGTCGACAGGCATATCTTACTCCATTATATAGGGCCGGCGGCTCAATCCAAACGGTTTTGCAGCCCACATTCTACAAAAGCAGCCTACACGCCCCACCGTAAACCTGGCGTCTTGACCGGAGCATCCCACAATTTGAGCAGTTGGTCATCCATTTTCAGCACCGTGATGGACGTGCCGGCCATTTCGAGACTGGTGATGTAAGGGCCTACCAGGTTTCGCACTACCTTCAGCCCATGCTTGGTGGCAATTTCATGAGCCTTGCGATAGACGATGTACAGCTCAACCAACGGGGTGCCGCCCATGCCATTGACAAAGAGCAAAACCTGGTCACCGGATTTAAATGGACCATCGCCAAGAATAGGTTCCATCAACATCTCGACAATCTCGTCGGCCGGTTTGACCGTCATACGCTGCCGGCCTGGCTCGCCGTGGATACCAATGCCAATCTCCATCTGGTCTTCGGGCAGATCGAAGGTGGGTTTACCTACGTGAGGGACGGTGCAGGAAGTTAATGCCATGCCCATGCTGCGCCCCCAGCCTTTAACTTTTCGGCAGACGTCGGCGACCTGTTTTAGGGATTGGTGCTGTTCTGCCGCCGCTCCGGTGACTTTTTCGGCTAACACCGTACTGCCAACGCCGCGGCGTCCGGCCGTATACAGGCTGTCCTTTACGGCGACATCGTCGTCAATCACTACGCTTTCGATTTCAATATTCTCAGCGCGCGCCAGGTCGGCAGCCATTTCGAAGTTCATGATATCGCCGGTATAATTTTTAACGATGTGTAGCACACCCGCTCCGCCATTGATCACCTTGGTCGCCTCGAGCATTTGATCCGGGGTTGGCGAGGTGAACACTGCCCCCGGGCAAGCTGCATCCAGCATGCCCATGCCCACAAAGCCGCCGTGCATCGGTTCATGCCCTGACCCACCGCCTGAAAGAACGCCAACTTTCCCTTTCACAGGGGCATCTGCGCGCACGACGTAATTAGGGTTGAAGTGAACCTTCACCAGATCCGGATGAGCGAAGGCGATACCTTCCAATTCTTCCTTTACTACGTCCTCAGGCTTGTTGATTAACTTTTTCACGTCCTCTCCTTTTCATGTTAATAAAGTCAGGCTCTTTGGAAGTTGCCGTGGTGACACCCCCAAATCCCAGAGAACCTGAAGTTGTGATGGCATGGATTAACCCGGGAAACCGGATTGGCCTTATCGAAAAAAAAAGCCAACCAGTATAAATTGTCTGATTGGCATGTGAGATAACCATGTACAAATCCATTAAAATATTTTTGGGCCGAGCAAACAACATTTCTCATCGGCGAACGACCCCATTCATAATAAGGATTTACATACACTACTATTATAATTAGTATAATTATTATCTCTTTAGTTTCAAATTAATACCTTCTAATGTTTATTGTTGAAACAAATTTTACGGCCGTAACAAACCCTTGTAAATGGCTCTTTGGGAGTTGCCCGCTCACACCCCCAAATCCGGGGACCTACCGCGCCGAATCCCAGAGAACCTTTTAAATACAAAAGGGCGGAAAGTCGACCTTCCCGCCCCATTGAGCAGTTGAACCTCTACATAAAATTAATCAGCTAACCATCCAGGCTGCCGGTCCTAGAGGTTAGCCCCTTCATGGGAAATTTCAGGATTGATAATTTCCAGGTCGCCATCGTCGCCATCATCCGTGCGCCGCATGGTGCGTACCAATTTTCCGGCGCGATCGCGCAGTCCTACTACGGCTTGCTGGGCTCGCACTTTGGTCTCTCCTGCACCGTAGACGATTTTGTCCTTGACCTCAGAACCTTTTTCCTTAATCATCGTGCGCGTCTGCATTCCAGACTGAGGCGCTACCAATAAAGCTGCGACCGCGCCAATCACCGCGCCGATCAACAAACTACCTACCAACATACCTGCACTCTGTTTATTGCCTGACATATTCATCTCCTTTTGCACAAATAACTCTAATGGGTTTGTCCGCGTGCTGCCTAGATTATACTCACAACTGCAATTCTTTTCAATAGGGTATATTTTACCTAATTTGGGAGTTTAGGCTTTATTACGAATGGCTGAATAATTCAGGGATATGCCCTCTTTACCCAACATCTATGTTAGAATTTCTGCAATAATGCCGCTATGCAACCGTTAGAGAATCCCACCGTTCCTCCACCTCATTTAATACGCTCACTGACCGCGGTGATCATCGGCAGCCTGCTGCTGCGGGCGGCAGCCGGCGCCATGGGCCAGAACATCCAGTTCTTCTTTAATTCTATCCACCAGGCGGCCATCCAACCCAACAGTCCACTGCGGGCGCTGTTTGGCTCACATCACGTTTACCAGATCTCGTACACCCTGGGCGGCGTGATCATTGGCAGCTTTTTCGCCGCCGAATTAATCGGGGCGATATTCTTTGGCGCGTGGAGCGACCGGTATGGGCGCAAGCTGTTTATCATTTTTGGCCCGCTGTTTGGAGCAATAGCCGTCCAGATTACTGCGTTGACCACCATCCTGTGGCTGCTGATTTTCACCCGCCTGTTGGAAGGGCTGTCCACGGCCAGTAATGCACCGGCGACTCTCGGATATATTGCCGAAGCATCGGCGCATTCTCCTCGACTACGCACGCGGATTGTCGGCTTTTTTGAAGTGGCTACGATTGGCGGCAGCGCGCTGGGTTTTTCGCTGGGCGGTTGGCTGTGGCACAACTACGGCGCACCGGCGGTTGTGGCGGGAATCCCGCTGACCAGCCCGGCTTTCGCGTTGAATGCCCTGATATATCTGGCCAGCCTGGTGATCCTCTGGTGGGGCATCCACGAGATCCGCGAGATAAAAGCGCCGGCAGGAAACGTCTCTTCGGCGAGCAGTACCCTGAAGCGTTATTGGAAAATTGTCAGCAGCCCACAGGTGGCAGGTTTTGCGCCGGCATGGATCGCCATCAACGCTGTATTGGGCATCTGGATCAACCTGACTGCCCGGATTCTGACCGATAAAACCAGACATTTCAACCAGCTATTGGTTGGGTATTTCAACAGCCAACAGGTAGGCAACCTCTTAGCGGGTTACGCGGTCTTCTTCATCCTGGGCATTTTACTGTGGACATTTTTCTTCCCGCATTTGAAGAAAACGACCGCCATGTTGATCGGCACGATTGGGCTGTTCTTTTCCTGCCTGTTTTTATTCCTGCTCAACCACCAGGCATCCATGAATGCCCCCCTTGTAGCCCCATTGGCTGTGCTGCTCGTGATCAGCATCATGGTGCAAAGTGGGTTCACGCCATCGGCTGTGGCGCACCTGGCAGATATTACCGAGCCTCATGCGGATGACCGCGGCGCCATTATGGGATTGTATTCGGTGTTCCTTGGACTGGGCCAGTTTATTGGACTGAGCATCGGCGGTCCCTTTGTGGATTGGCTGGGCGCGGACGGAATCGCCCTGGTCAATGCACTTTTAGGACTGTTTGCCGCCTATATGGTGCTGCGATTACGCAGATACGAAACCCAGCATGACAAAATCGTACAGACTGAGGATAAAAGTCTGGCAAGTTTGTAGTAGAATTCCTGGTCATCAAACCAACCGGGATTATATTACCTTGAAACCATTCCAACTTGTTTTTCGATATGCCCGAAAATATACCGGGGTGTTAGTCATCACGGTCATCAGCATGTTTTTACTGGTCGGGGTCCAGCTCTTGATTCCCTGGATCATCAAAGATCTGATCGCAGCCATCACAGACCAGATGGCTGCCAACCAGACCATGAGCTTCATTACCACACTGACCCTGGCAATGCTAGGAGTTTACGTCTTGCGGGCGGTACTGACGTTCTTGCGCAGCTATATGGCCCACGTGGCGGGTTGGGGTGTGGTAGCAGAAGTGCGCGGCCACATTTATAACCATTTACAACGCCTTTCACTACGTTATTACGCCGACAAACAGACCGGACAGCTTATGTCGCGGGTGATCAACGATACCGACCTTTTCGAACAGTTAATTGCGCATGCTGTTCCGGACGTGCTGGTAAATATTTTGACCCTGGTAGGGGTCAGCATCGTGCTCATCAGTATAAACTGGCGCTTGACGTTATTAAGCATAATTCCTATTCCCCTGGTGATCCTATCCTTGCGCGTTTACGCCAAATATGTCCGGCCGGCGTTTCGCGACCGGCAGAAGGAACTGGGGGATTTAAATGCCTTGCTCAACGATAATATCTCCGGTATACGTGAAATAAAAGCTTTCACGCGTGAAGAGGAAGAATTGCAACGGGTAGGATTGGGGATCGATCGTTATCGCCGTTCGCTCCTGCGCGCCCTGCGCCTGATGGCGATTTTCCAACCCTTCGTTGACTTCACTTCTTCACTGGGCCTGCTGATTGTGATTTATTTCGGTGGGCAACTGGCCTTCAAGGGCGTCCTGGCGGTGGCAGACCTGGTCGCCTTTTTCCTTTACCTCGACCTGTTTTACCAACCGGTACGCAACCTGGGCAATTCCTGGGAGCAAGTGCAGGGCGCCCTGGCCGGAGCTGACCGGGTGGCAGAGATCATGGCGGAAGAACCTGAAATCCAGGATCCGGCCAGCGCCACCCACCTGCCGGGACGGGCAAAAGGGGATATCACCTTCTCAGGCGTCAACTTTCACTATAACGAAGGTGAAGCCATCCTGGAAGATATCAACCTTGAGATACCGGCTAACCACGTGGTGGCGCTGGTCGGTCCGACCGGGGTAGGGAAATCCACCCTGGTGAGCCTGATCCCACGCTTTTACGACGTAAGCAGCGGGAAAATTTTATTGGATGGAAAAGATATCCGCGATCTGTCCCTGGAAAGCCTGCGCCGCCAGGTAAGCATCGTTTTGCAAGATGTTTTTCTATTCCACGGCTCCGTGCGCGAAAACATCCTGTTTGGACGCCCGGATGCTTCGGAGCAAGATATCATCCGGGCAGCCAAGATTGCCAACGCGCATGCCTTCATCATGGGCCTGTCAGATGGATACGACACGCTGATCGGCGAACGCGGGGTGAAACTCTCCGGCGGGCAAAAACAGCGCCTGTCCATCGCCCGGGCGGTTTTGAAGGATGCCCCCATCCTGATCCTTGACGAAGCGACCTCTTCGGTAGACACCGAGACCGAGCTGCTGATCCAGGAAGCCCTGGAACGCCTGATGGTCGGCCGAACAGCCATCATCATCGCCCACCGGCTTTCAACGATCCGCAACGCCGACATGATTGTGGTACTGGATGACCGCGGCGTCGTCGAACTGGGCACCCACACGGAACTGATCGCCCAAAACGGCCTGTATTACCGGCTAAACCACGTGCAGAAACAGTTGCAAGAATGAATTCCTGATTTTGCACCTGATTTTACGTCTTGACTTTATAAGTTTGGCATAGTATAACCAACCTGAAATTAACCCTCGTTAGGCGAGGTGTCTGCGTGCAAATAGGCCACTGCCCCGAAACGTCGAGAGACGCCAAGGAGTAGACCAGGCAAGGTCGGCTCAAGGCTTTGCTCAAAGTGGCTGGGAAAATCCCTACGACGCGCAGTACCAAAGCTCAACCAGTGGGGGCGAGCTTTCAGCGTTTTGTATATCGAAAGCTGGATGGTGAATGCCTCCCTGGTTGGTGACCCGGGGAGGTTTTTTGTCGTGCCATTCTAGCTCGCCGAGTAGAATACTATGAAATTCTTTGCTCCATTAAAACAAGTGCGCAAGCCTTTCCCGGGATTTTTTCAAAAAATACTCATTTTTATTTCTGTTTTTGGGCCGGCTACTATCACGGCGATGGCAGACAATGATGCCTCTGGGGTGGCCACTTACTCGATCGCCGGAGCCAGGCTGGGCTACCCAATTTTATTCCTGCTATTAATCATTACAATTTTGCTGGGCATTACCCAGGAAATGGGCATGCGGTTGACTTTGATCACGCGCAAAGGGCTGGCCGACCTGATCCGCGAAAATTACGGCGTGAAAGTATCGGTTTTTATTTTTTCCTGCCTGGTGCTTGCCAACATGGGCACCATGATCGTCGAGCTGACCGCCATAAAAACCACCAGTGAAATGTTGAATATCCCATCTATTCCGGCCGTGCTGGCCATGGTGGCCATCTCTTATCTGTTTGTGACGAAGGGTAATTACAAACTGACCCAGACCATCATGCTGATCACTTCGCTTTTCTATATGGCCTATATTTTTTCAGCTTTCCGGGCTAAACCAGACTGGGGTTTGGCATTTTCTAACCTGTTCTACCCGCATGGGGTGGCATTTACTCCCTCATACCTGAAAGATTACCTTATCATCGGCCTGGGTGTGTTGGGTACTACCATTACTCCCTGGGGTCAATTCTTTATCAGCAGTTTTGCTTTCGATAAAAAAATTGATGCGGCCAAAGTAAAATTTTCCCAGTTTGAAACCTATTGGGGCGCGTTTCTGACCGATTTTTTCTCTTTTTTCATGATTACCGCTACGGCGGCTACTCTTTACGTCCACAACATCCCGCTTGTATCGGGTGAGCAAGCCGCCCTGGCGATCAAGCCATTTGCGGGTGAGCTGGCAGGAACGTTATTTGCGTTGGGAATTCTGAACGCCGGTTTTATGGGGATGGTGGTGGTTTCACTTTCCAGCTCATATGCGTTTGCCGAATTCTTCGGATTATCCGGCAGCCTGAACACCTCGTATACCGATAGTAAGACGTTTTACGTTCTTTTTCTTGGCCAACTCCTGGTCGCTTTTGTGGTGACATTGATCCCCGGAGTGACTTTGTTCGGTTTCGCCGTAGCTTCACAGGCGTTGAATGCCATGATGCTGCCTTTCGTGTTTTATTACCTGATCAAGCTGGCCAGCAACAAAGAAATTATGAAAGAGAATGCCAACAACAAATTTCAGAACAATTTTGCCATCATTGCCACCGTAATTATCTTGATCGCATCCGTGGCTACTATTTTTGCGGCATTATTCAACTTGTAAATTCATACCGAGGGTCTACTTTTTTATATTTGAAAAACGAATGTTTTAACATATAAAAAAGTAGACCCTTCGCCGCCCGACTCACAGAATAAAGATGTTTGTGGTATTTTTTTTAGACCTTCCGGGCCAATTAATATGGTTTGAATATGGCACGACCTCAAACGCCTTTATCTCTCGAAAAAGAATTCTCCGGGCCTGTAACACCGGGTGCGAGAAAGCCATATCGCTGGATTAACTATTCCTGGTATGTGCTGGCATTCCCGTTTCTGCTTTTCATCGCCATCCCCCTGCTGGCATTGTTCTTACGTCTCTCACCGGGCGACTTCTGGCTGAACCTGCGCCAGGACCAGGTGCTGACCGCCATCCGTATCAGCCTGATCACCTCAATTTCAACGGTGTGTATCACGATCCTGCTGGGCACGCCTGTGGCCTATCTGCTGGCGCGGCGTAGAACCCGGCTGATCCGTTTCATCGACACATTGATCGATCTACCCACTCTGCTGCCCCCGGCAGTCGCCGGTGTGGCCCTGCTAATGGCCTTTGGACGGCGCGGCATCCTGGGGGTATGGCTGGCCTCTCTGGGGATCAGCCTGCCCTTTACTACCCCGGCAGTGATCATGGCGCAGACTTTCATCGCCGCGCCCCTGTACATCAAGGCTGCCACATTGGGTTTTGACGCGGTCGATTGCGAGTTGAGAAAAGCCGCCGCATTGGATGGAGCCAACCGCTGGCAAACATTCCGCTACATCATGTTTCCCATGGCACACTCCTCAATCCTCAGCGGCAGTGTGATGACCTGGGCGCGTGCGATGGGTGAATTTGGCGCCACGATTATTTTCGCCGGAAATTTTCCCGGCCGCACACAAACGATGCCCCTGGCAATCTACCTGGGCTTCGAGATCGATATGAACGTGGCTCTGACCCTTTCGGTGATTTTGATCTGTTTTGCGTTTCTGACCCTGGTGTTGATCAAAGGTTTTATGCATCGCAAGGTGGAAACAGGCCTGGAAAATTATTACGATTAGACCTATCCAAAAAATAAAGGTCCACTTTATAGATTAAGAAGATGGGTGACCAAAATTTCCAACCCGATTCCAATGAGGACGATACCTCCGATCACTTCCATCTTTTTGCCAAATTTCTCCCCCAACCGGTTGCCCAAAAATAGGGCAGCGATAGATAACCCAAAAGTGACCAGACCAATCACCAGAGCAGGATAAAGGATGCTCATGTGTAGAAACGCCATGCTCAATCCCACCGCCATGGCGTCCAGGCTGGTCGCCACGGAGAGCATCACCAGCATATTGCCTTTGGAAGGGTTCGTCTGGTAAGAGGCCATATCCGGGCGGGAGCCCGCCCGGATCATAGTAGTACCCACGTAGGCCAACAACGCAAAAGCAACCCAATGATCGAAGGTGGAGATAAATTGCGCCACGGCTGACCCGGCCAGCCAGCCCAGTAAGGTCATAAGACACTGGAAAATTCCGAAATGCATGGCCAGGCGCAGCTTCGAACGCCGGTCGTTCACGTGTTCAGTCGTGCCAACGCCCAGCGACACGGCCATTGCGTCCATGGATAACCCGACTGCAATCACCAGGATGGTAAGAAAGGTCAAGAGGATGCTCCTTTAAAATTCCATGAATTGTACTTGGATTCACTTTTTAATGCGTAAAAAACTACGGTTTTTTAGCGCATAAAAAAGTGAATCCTTTCTGGTTTTCGATTGCGATTAGGGACTGGAGCGACTATAATCAGTGAAAATTTTCACGGAAATCTTTCGTTGAGGTAAATATGCGTAAACCCTTAGTAGCTGGAAATTGGAAAATGAACAAGACGGTCGAACAGGCACGGCTTCTGGTGGCTGAAATGCTGCCCGGCCTGCAGGCTGAGCCTTCCGTCGAACGTGTACTGTGCCCCCCCTTCTCGGCCTTGATGGCCCTGGCAGCGCAGTTAACCGGAACCGGAATAGGCCTGGGCGCCCAAAATATGTATTGGGAAGCCTCGGGCGCCTATACCGGTGAAGTTGCTCCGGCGATGGTAAAGGAATTTTGCGAGTACGTGATCCTGGGCCATTCGGAAAGGCGCACTTATTTTGGCGAGACTGACGCCACCGTGAACCGCAAGGTGAAGGCTGCCCTGGCCAACCAGTTGATCCCGATCGTATGCATCGGCGAGACACTGGCGGAAAACGAAGCCGGGAAGACGGCTGACGTAGTCATCCGCCAGGTGCTGGAAGGATTGAAAGAACTGTCTGAAGAGCAGGCCCGCAAGATCGTGATCGCTTACGAACCGATTTGGGCAATCGGCACTGGGCGGGCTGCCACTGCCACTGGCGCCAATGCAGTCTTGAGCGAATACATTCGCCCGGCGTTAATTTCGTTGTTCGGTAAAGATGTAGCCGAGGGGACGCGTATTTTGTACGGCGGTTCGGTCACCGGCAGCAATGCGGCCGAGTTCTTTGGCCAGCCGGATATCGACGGAGCCCTGGTGGGCGGAGCGAGCCTGAAACCGGCCGATTTCATCAAGATCGTGCAGGCTGCGGTTAAGTGAATCTCGGGCAAATAGACGGCCTGGTCTGGCTGGTGGTCTGCCTGGCGCCGTTCCTGTTGGTACAGCGCTGGCTTCACCGCGATATCCAGGCCGTCTTTTTGCTGCTTACTCGCCGCCCGGAGCTGACGATAGGACTGTTTTCTCTGCTCTTCTTCCCCGGTGTAATGCTACACGAAACCAGCCATTTTTTGATGGCGGTGTTGCTGCGGGTGCGCACCGGGCGGTTTTCGGTCTTGCCTAAAGTCCAACCGGACGGACAGCTCCAACTTGGTTTTGTGGAAACTGCCAAAGCCGATTTCTTGCGGGATGCCCTGATAGGCATGGCTCCTCTGCTCTCAGGAGGCGCTGTAATTGCTTATTTGGGCATTTCCCGCCTGGGATTGGCTTCATTGGGAATATTCATCTCCCACGTTGAATGGGCGCAGTTCTGGCAGGCTCTGGTACAATTACCCAACCAGCCGGATTTCTGGCTATGGTTTTACCTGGCGTTCACGATTAGCAGCACGATGCTGCCTTCGGCCTCAGACCGGAGAGCCTGGCTGCCTGTGGGGCTGATCCTGGTTACCCTGGCTGGCATCGCTGTACTGGCCGGAGCGGGTCCATGGATGCTCGCAAACCTGGCTCCAAGGGTGAACCAGCTTTTGCTCACTCTGGCTACCATTTTTGGGATCAGTTTAGTTTTACATCTTATCCTGGCCATCCCTTTCGGCCTTTTAGCGAACGCGCTCAGCCGGATAATGAGGTTAAAGGTATCATGATGATGACGGACCTGGTCAATGTGAAAAAACATCCAATCCTTCCCGGGTTCCTGGTTAGTTGGCTGATCACCGCCGCCATGCTGGGAGTGATCCTGTCTGCCTGCCAACCGGCTCCCGGGCCGGCTGCCGAGGGGACACAAATAGTGACAACTGCGCTGCCTCTATCCACCCCACAGCCAACACTCTTTCCAACGCTTTCTCCCACTCAAACTACCCAACCTGCACCTGAGGCAACCGTTCCGGCGGAGCTGCAGGTCCAGCCAGAAGATCTGAAAGGGGTACAGGTTGTCTTCTGGCATCCCTGGTCTGGCGATACCGCCGCCCAGGTGGAGGCGATTGTTAAAGATTTTAACCAGACCAACGTATGGGGCATCCAGGTTAAAGCCAGCCCGGCCGGAAGCAGTTCTATGCTGAATGAAGCGGTGAAATCCAACCTGGTAGGCGGCCAGCTTCCCGACGTGATCGCCGCGCCTATCGACCAGCTAACCGCCTGGCAGTCTGCCGCCCACGTTGTAGTTCCTCTCGACGATTACATCCAAAGCTCTCAATGGGGCATGCAGGCTCAAGAAATCAGCGATATTGTGCCTTTGTTCATGGAACAGGACCGTTATGCCGGGAATCAACTGGCCATTCCAGCTTTAAGGGATGGGCAGGTGCTGTTCTATAACCTTACCTGGGCGAAAGAAATGGGGTTTACCGCTCCCCCATCCTCCCCCGACCAGTTCAAGACGCAATCTTGCGCGGCCCTGCAGGCCAATGTGCGTACACAACGAATCGATAAAATCGGCACAGGCGGGTGGGTCATTGATACCGGCGCGCTGACGCTGCTGAGCTGGATGCAGGCATTCGGCGGGCAGCCCGTACCGACTGGCGATTCTCAAGCCTATACGTTCAACTCGGCGGCAGACCAGGCTTCGATCAACTTTCTGCTGGACATGTTCCAGAAAACCTGTATCTGGCCGCGACGACTGCCCACCTCATATGAATATTTCACCAATCGAATGGCGTTGTTCTATTCCGGTTCGGTGGCAGATATAACCGTGCAAGCCAGGCTGCAAGAATATCTAAAGAGCAAAGATCAATGGACGGTAATCCCCTACCCCTCTGATAATAACAAACCGGTCTTTATCGTCGAGGGCCCTTCGTATGCGGTTTTTCGCAGCGATCCCAGGCAGCAGTTAGCCGCCTGGTTGTTCATCCGCTGGCTGGGCCTACCGCGCAACCAGGTTAAACTGGTTCAATCGACCGGCCTGCTCCCCGCCAACCTTTCCAGCGCCGGCCTTCTCAATGTGTACAGTTCATCCAACCCCCAGTGGCAGGCTGCCGTAGACCTGATTCCGGTAGCTCGACCGGCTCCTAACGTCCCATCCTGGACGACCGCCAGTGTGGTTCTACAAGACGCTGGCTGGCAAATTTTTCACCAGCCGCCCACCCCCATCCCGGTGCCGACTATCCTACAGCAGGTGGATGATACCATCCCGCAGTTGATCAACTACGCCCCCACGCCAGCAACAACCAAATAAGGAGTCGATTGTTTGTAAAGTTGGTTCCGCTTGCCAGATAACTGGCCGGTAATGTATACTATTACCCATCCCACCCAAAACAACAACGCTATTGGCTCTTTGGGAGTTGCCGTGGTGACCTCCCGGATTTGGGGGTGTGGGGGGGGG
>VFSW01005937.1_pt1 | contig 18001 bp, 27 predicted proteins | sample 5358111 | NCBI WGS metagenome assembly VFSW01 (sample SAMN11554181, study PRJNA540505) | mine drainage metagenome | isolation source: sediment from site ElyBrook_90M | place: USA: Ely Copper Mine, Vershire, VT | collected 2017
ACGGGATTCACTGAACGATAAAGATCGCTCTGCGCCAGCGGCGTCGGGGCATTTACGTGAATAGGTCGGATACGAGTCAGATCGACTGCAGCCGCCGCACGCGGCCACTCTTCCTGATTAATTTCCTTGCTGTAATCACGCACCCCCCCTCCATGCACATCGCAGATTCCTGTGGGCATCTCCTCTGCTGTAGCATATTCGGTAGCGATGAGTCCTGGCTCCTTGCGACACTCCTCGGCAGGCAGGAGTCCCGAGCTGCGGCAAATCTCAACCGATTTGAGCCCCGGCGGTAGATCGAACGGCTTCGCTGGGAACTCTTTGAGTGAGGCATTCATGACCTGCGCCCAGATGGGCAGCGCAAGATCTTTGCCAAAAGCTCCCCGAAAAATCTGCGTTGGTTTGTCAAATCCAACCCAGACACCGCAGGTAACAGCACTGGAATAACCGACAAACCAGGTATCGGTAAAATTATAGGCTGTCCCTGATTTCCCGGCCAGAAGTGAAGCTGGCGTGATTCCCACGGCAGCAGCCTCGGGGGCACAAGCCTTGTGTAACGCGTCCTCCAGCACCCTATGCACCTGATAGGCTGCTTCTGCAGAGATCACTGGAATGCGGGTGGCAGGGTTGTCATACAGGAGATTTCCCTCTGGATCGGTAATGCGGGTGATAGTGAAAAGTTTTTCCGGACGTGTTCCTCCTCCAGGAAAGGTGGTGTAGGCGAGCGTAAGCTCATCGAGCGTCATCTCGCTGGAACCAAGATAGGCATTGGCCACATCGCGAAGAGGAGAACGGATGCCTGCATCTTTGCAAACCTTCCCCAGTGCATCGAGACCGGTCATAAAACCAAGCCTCACGACAGCCGCATTTTTCCCACGAGCCACCGCCTCGCTCGAAGGCATCGGCCCCTCGTATTCATTATCAGCTCGTTCCACACCCCATTCTCCGAGGATGCCGCTATCGCCACCTATCATGACAAAGTGATTGTCGATGCAGGCATCATCCACCACATCGCCTGGAAAGATTCCCTTGGCATAGGCGGCGGCGGCTACCATCGGCGTGAAGAGAGTTCCTGGAGGACGCCTCCCCTGCAGGGCACGATTATATTCGCTATGCAGAAAATCACGCCCTCCGGCTAGAGCTAGAATGCCTCCTGTAGCATTCTCTACAGCAAGCACGGCTCCCTGCAAATATCCCGGAGCAGGCATAGTGACTGGTTCTCCACGCTGGGCGGCCAGCTCCAGATTCTGATTGATCTGCCGGTAGTGCTCATAGGTCAGATGATTATAGCCTGGCTGATGTTCGACAGCTTCCAGATGCAAGTGCACTGCCCGTTCCGCAGCCAACTGCAATTTCGCATCCAGAGTTGTTTGAATTCGCACTCCCTCATTCATGGCCCGCTCATAACCAAGCGCGGCAATCGCCTGCTGACGCACAAGATCGATGGCGTAGGAAACTCTATTCGGATTCATCCTCTTGCGCACAAAAAGAGGCAGGGCAATAGCATTCTCAAACTCTTCCCTCCCGATCAGTCGCATCTCCCTCATTCTTGTCAATACGAAATCACGAACCTTCTTAGCCCCGGCAGAATTATTCCAAGGCGAGAGTGTATTGGGACTCTTGAGCAGCCCAGCCATCATCGCACACTCTCCAACGCGTAAGTCCTTGGCTGATCTCCCAAAATATCCTCGCGCCGCCGCCTCCACACCGTAGAAACCGCTGCCAAAATAGACTCGGTTCAGATAGAGCTCCATGATCTTCTCCTTGGAGTAATGATCCTCAATGCGCCACGCCACAAACATCTCCAGAATTTTCCGACGAAAGCTACGCTCCTTCAGATCAAAGGAATTGCGTGCTAACTGCTGAGTCACCGTGCTAGCTCCCTGCTTGACTCGACCTTGGCGATAGTTACTGATCGCAGCACGGAGAACCCCAAAATAATCGACGCCATGATGGTCAAAAAAACGGTTATCCTCTTCAGCCACCACGGCATTCACCATCTCCTTAGGAATCTGATCGTAGGGAACCGGAAGGCGGTTCTGAATGAAAATTTTCCCAAGCTGTTGCCCCGAGCGATCCAGAATCACGCTCGCAGATTCCATTTTTAGAAGCTTCGCTAAATCAAGGGATTCCGCCTTGCCCGAGAACTCCCAAACCAGCCAGCCATACACCCCCAAAGCGACGATGCCGCCTGCAAAAAGAATGCTTATGGGTATAAGAAACCAGAGCCGCAAAAACCATGGCTTCTTGCGGCGTTTCTCACCCTCTTCACAACTGTAACGATTATGTGCGATCAGGAATCATTTCCATGAACTACCTCATGGGGCAAGCTCTCGCATCTCCTGAAGGGAAAATTTCTATAATCTCCACAATCCTCAGACGAATGCCTTCCTATGAAATAAAGCAGGAGGGGATGCCCATAGCATTTTGAGTTGGCCGTTGGAAAGTCAAAGAACGCCCCCTCATCTCTCTGGGCACCCCTTGTGAAGGACGCGGGTTCAGAACCCCGAACTGTGCTGCGCATCGTCCCGGCCACTCACTCCCCATATTTGGACTCCATCGAACTCACGATCAAGAAGACCAGTAAAGAAAAAGGGTGATCGTAGAACGATCACCCTTGAAGGGGAATGCCGCACACCGATGGGCAATACCAGATGAGGCTAAAAGGTTTTTCCTAGCGAGAATAAAGCTCCACGACAAGCTGCTCATTCACCACGGGATTAATTTCTTCGCGGGTTGGAATGCGGACGATCTTGCCACTAAGATTTTCTTTATCAACGACCAACCAATCGGGAGGCTCAACGATCTGGGTCTGTTCCAAACCACGCTGGGCGAGGCGCTTGGAACCATCCTTAGAACGAACAGCAACCACATCACCGACCTTAAGAGTGGCCGAAGAAATGTCCGTTTTGCGACCATTCAAGCTGACATGACCATGAGACACGAGCTGACGAGCACCTGCACGAGTCTTGGAAAAACCAAGGCGATAGACCACGTTGTCGAGACGGAGTTCCAGAATCTGGAGCAGGATGAGACCAGTGACACCACGGGTCTTGAGAGCAGTTGCAAAGTAGCGGCGGAACTGGCGCTCAAGGACTCCATACTGGAAACGGAGTTTTTGTTTTTCAGCAAGAGCTGTTCCGTATTCGGAAATTTTACGACGCGATCCCTTCGGGCCATGCTGACCAGGAGCATACGGTTTGTGCTCAAAAGCACGGGCTGATCCTGCGAGGAGAACGCCATAACGGCGACTGATTTTAGTTTTGGGTCCTGTGTAACGGGCCATGAGAGTAAAAAGTGTTGTGAAAAATGTTAAAGGACGAATCAGACGCGACGCTGTTTCGGAGGACGGCAGCCATTGTGGGGCACAGGGGTGACATCCTGAATGATGCTTATTTCAAGTCCGATAGCCTGCATGGCTCGGACAGCCGATTCACGGCCTGATCCAGGACCCTTGACACGAACCTGAACTTCCTTGAGTCCATGACCCATGGCCTGACGACAGGCATCCTGAGCCACCATCTGCGCGGCATAAGCAGTGCTCTTACGAGAACCTTTAAAGCTCATCTTGCCAGCACTCGACCAGCCGATCACGGAACCGCGTAGGTCGGTGATGCTGACAATGGTGTTATTGAATGTTGCCTGCACATGGGCGATGCCATGCGTGATGTTCTTGCTACCCTTGGCTTTGACAATCTTAGGTGGCTCGATTGGATCATCGAGATTGAAGCTGATGGGAGCGGCAGGAGCTACCTCTTCAACCTTCTTTTCCTTACTCTTTTTGGTCTTAGGTTTTTCGACTTTTTCAGCGACTGGTGCTGTCACTACAGCAGCAGTGACAACAGGAGTTTCAGTACTAGAGGTCGGAGGCTCGGGTGCGGGTGTTTCTTCGGACATGAATAGATGGGGCTAGGGAATACTAATGCGTTGCAATGAGATCTCTTAGTCCTTGGAACGGACAACTCCAACGGTCTTGCGGGGTCCTTTGCGTGTGCGAGCATTGGTCTGGGTGCGCTGGCCCCGGACGGGAAGTCCGCGCCGATGACGCAGGCCACGGTAGCAATTGATAGCCTGAAGGCGCTTGAGGTTGCCCTGAATCTCACGACGAAGATCGCCTTCAATGACAACCTTCTGCGCGGAAATAGCGGAGATGATGGAACCGATCTGCTCAGGAGAGAGCTCCTTGGCACGGATGTCGGGATTAATGTTGGCCTGTTCGAGGACGCGCTTGGAGGTCTTCAAACCGATGCCGTAAATGTAAACAAGCGAGGCTTCGATGCGCTTGTCACCGGGGATTTCTACGCCGAGGAGTCGTGGCATGATGATGGGTTTTGAGGTGTGTGCCTAAGAGGTGATTAACCTTGGCGCTGTTTGTGACGGGGATTTTTGCAGACAATGCGCACCACATTATTGCGGCGGATAATTTTGCAGGTTTCGCAAAGACGTTTAACGGAAGCTCGGACTTTCATGCTATGAGATCAGCGGCGGCCTAATGGCCGTCGGCGTTGTCGGTTGTTTGATGGCTTGATGGGAGACTTGGAAGTCGCTGGATAATTGTTCCTTGTTTCAGATCGTAAGGAGAAACACTGACCACTACATGGTGTCCTGGCAGGATGCGAGTAAATTTCAAACGCAACATTCCAGAAACCGTAGCCAACATCCTTCTGCCGCCGGCTAACTCCACACGGAAGCAAGCTTTAGACAGTTTCTCTACGACGAGAGCTTGGTATTTTAAGCTATCGGAGGTATGCATGTCAAGATCTCTGGTTCATTTTCCGTCACTAAAATAGTGTGTTCAAAATGGGCAGAAGGTTTTCCATCGGCAGTCACTACCGTCCACTGGTCATCCAGAATCCTGACTTCCTCGACCCCGAGGTTAATCATCGGCTCAATGGCAAGAGTCATTCCGGCCTTCAGTTTGGGGCCGGAATCACGCCTTCCATAATTGGGAATCTGCGGTTCCTCATGAAGATTGCGCCACACGCCATGTCCTACAAATTCACGCACCACACCGAGCCCTTGGCGAACGGCCTCGCTCTCAATATAATTTGAAAGCTCTCCGAGTTTGCGGCCTGCAACAACGAAAGGAATAGCTCCTTCCAAAATGCGCTTGGTGGCCATGCAGAGACGCTCGGTTTCAGAATCCAGCGCACCACATGGAACAGTTGTTGCCGTGTCTCCGATCCATCCGTTCAGGATAACTCCCGTGTCGATCTTCACAATATCGCCGTAAGCAAGACGCCGTGCTCCACCAATGCCATGCACGACCTCTTCATTCACTGAGATACAAATATGTCCAGGAAATTTGCGATATCCGAGAAACGCGCTGCGGCATCCAAGCTCAGCCATATAAACCGCCGCTGCTGCATCAATCTCTCCAGTCGAGACTCCGGGAGCGACCAACTTTGCAAGTCGATCGAGGACAATGGCTGCTGCATGTCCCGCCGCGCGCATTTTTTGAATTTCGGCAGGAGTCTTAATTGGAATGGCTGACATGGAGTTAAAAAATAGTGAAAAGGTGAAAAGGTGAAAAGGTGAAACAACGGCACGCATGCTTTCAGCTTTTTAGTGTTTTTGATTCCATAATGAGATTGGAGATTTTTTTGAATACCTCATTACTCCCCTTCCCTGCATCAATACGATGGAGCAGTCGAGGTGATTTCTTCTCGTAATAACCGATGATCGGAAATGTCTGCTCTTGATAAATTCGCAGGCGTTGCTCCAGAGCCTCGGTATTGTCATCATTGCGATGCACTAGCACGGCTCCACAATGAGGACAACGTCCTCCGAGAGAGCACCCATGCAATGAGGTACTGAAGGTCGCCCCGCACTGGAGGCACGAAAGACGAGCCTTGATGCGACGGAAAATTTCCTGATCATCCAACTCAAGCAGCACCATGAGATCGAGAGGAGCCTTGAGCGTTCCCAGCACAGCATCGAGATTCTCCGCCTGACCTATGGTTCGGGGAAACCCATCAAAAATAAATCTCGTCCCATGCGCGGCAATCCATGTTGTCATGATGCGCATAGCTAGCTCATCAGGAACGAGTAATCCACGGCGCGTCCAGACATCAGCCTCCTGACCCAGGAGCGTGCCTTGAGCGCACGCAGAACGGAGAAGATCTCCGGTAGAAACATGGGGGAGCCCAAAGGCTGTAACAAGACACTCTGCCTGCGTACCCTTACCCGAGGCAGGCGGCCCTAGCAGCACAATCCGCTGCTTCATCCAAATTACTGATGCTTGCTAATGTAAGCTGCGAGCCCTGCAATCACAAAAATGCTGATCCCGACAATAATCTTAATCACCGTCGTATCGCTCACTGCTGATCCACTCAGGGAAGGACGGGCACCACTACGGCCACGGATTTTTCCCTTGCGCAGGAACCCATCATAATGGCGCTGGAGAAGGTAGGTCTCCACCTGACGCATGGTATCGAGTGTTACACCGACAATAATCAAGAGACCTGTGCCACCAAAGAACTGAGCAGCCATGTAAGGAACCTGAAGAGCCCTACTCAGGAGCTGCGGCAGAATGGCAATGATGACAAGGAAGAGAGCCCCGGCAAAGGTGAGACGGCCCATCGTGTAGTCGAGGAAGGCGGCGGGCGGTTTTCCGGGACGGACTCCGGGAATAAATCCACCATTTTTCTTGAGATCATCGGCGATCTGCGCCGGCTGGAACTGCGTAGCCACCCAAAAATAGCTGAAGCTAAAGATAAGCAGGGCATACAGAAAGTAATGCAGCCACCCACTGGTGAGCAGATTAGCGAGATGGTCAGCCCATGACCTATGACCAAAGGCCATGCTCAGGATCTGAGCCGGAAACATCAGAATAGCTTGGGCAAAGATGATCGGCATAACGCCGGCATAGTTCACCTTCAGCGGCATATACTGGGTCTGACCACCATAGACTTTACGCCCCACGATGCGCTTGGCGTACTGCACACTGATGCGTCGCGTCGCCTGAGTGACCGCAATGACCGAGGCAATGACAAGGAAAAGAAAAGCGCAGAGAACAACCAGCACCACAGGACTGACATTGGAGGCCTCTCCATTCGAAGGGACAAAGGTGCGCCATGCCTGCACCAGACCTGCTGGAAGCTGGGCGAGAATGCCAATGGTAATGATGATAGAAATCCCGTTGCCAATGCCACGTTCCGTAATCTGATCTCCTATCCACATGAGAAAGAGCGTCCCAGCAGTCATGACAAGAACTGTGAGCAAGCGGAATGCGAGCCCGGGGTCGGCGACGAGAGGAATACCGAGACGCGCAATTGTTTCTGAAATTCCTGGAAGAAAAGGATTGGACTGGGGACTTTCAAAGGAAAGGGCAAGGAACCATCCTTGAAGAATGCAGAGCAAAATTGTCGTATAGCGGGTATATTGAGCGATCTTCTGCCGCCCCCCATCCTCACGTGCAAGACGTCCGAGCTTCGGAATCACGGCTCCGAGAAGCTGGAGCATGATGGAAGCACTGATGTAGGGCATGATGCCAAGCGAAAAGATGGCACAGTTACCAAGAGCTCCACCGGAAAAAAGATTAAAGAGCGCAGCCACACCGCCGCCGACCTTGGCATCAGCAACGTTTAAAAACCAATCCCGCAGCACCATAGCGTTAACCCCTGGCGACGTGATCGCCGCACCAACGCGCATGATCACAATCATCCCGAGGGTGAAGAGGACGCGTTGCCTCAGCTCGGGAATCTTGAAAATATTGGCAAAGGCTGCAATCATGAGTGGCGATTGGAGTCCCCTATGGCACGCGGCTTTGGGAAGCTCGACTCGTAATATCTTTCTTATGCAGCCTTAGGCGTAACTTTATTTACTCTGATCATTTTCACACCCTTGATTTGTTTTGGTTTTTCCGGGCGAAGCTGGAGTGATCCTCCTGCCTGTTCTAGCTTTTCACGGGCGGCTGCACTGGATTTGTCCACCTCGACGATGAAGACCTTGGTGACTGTGCCACGAGCGAGAAGTTTGATTCCGTCATTGCGCCCATGCACAAGGCGAATGGCACGCAGCGCAGCCTCATCAATGCGAGCACCGGATTCAAAGCGTTCTTCCAGTGTGTCCAGATTGACCACCGCATAAACGGGCTTGAAGTTAAAGTTGTTAAATCCACGCTTGGGAAGACGGCGGATGAGGGGCATCTGACCGCCCTCGAAACCGAGGCGGAGACTACCGCCAGAACGCGCTTTTTGGCCCTTATGGCCGCGACCAGAAGTTTTTCCGTGACCACTGCTTTCGCCACAACCGAGACGCTTGCGGCGGTGTTTAGCACCGGGACGAGGTGCGAGATTATGAAGTCTCATGGGTATGAATAGTTAGATAAGTAAGAAAAAATCAGGCGGCAACAGCCACTAAGGTTTGAGAAGCAGATTCAACGGAGCGCACTTTTTTACCACGCAGTTTCATGATTTCGCTACGAGGGCGAAGACTGGTGAGTGCCGAAAGGGTAGCCTTTACCACATTGGCATGATTACTCGATCCCAGAGATTTGGCGAGAACGTCACGGATGCCTGCAGCTTCCATGACAGCACGAACACCACCACCAGCAATCACACCGGTGCCAGGAGAGGCAGGGCGAAGAAGAACACGCCCGCCACCGAATTCACCGATGACCTCGTGGGGAATGGTATTCTCCACTATCGCCACAGGAACCATCGCTTTGCGAGCAGCTTCGGAACCTTTACGGATCGCTTCACTGACCTCGTTGGCCTTGCCAAATCCGATGCCAACACGCCCTTTCATGTCACCAGTGACAATGAGCGCACTGAAGCTAAAGCGACGTCCTCCCTTCACGACCTTGGCGCATCGGTTAATGAAAACGACTTTTTCAATCGTGTCTTTAGGAGTATTGTCGGCGGGTTTATCCCGGCGGGGTCCGCGTTTGTTGGGTTTTTCGGCCATAGAAATTAGAACTGAAGTCCTCCCTCACGGGCAGCATCGGCTAGGGCTTTCACCTTGCCATGATAGTGGAAGCCGCCACGGTCAAAAACAACCTTCTCGATCTTCCTGGAAAGACCACGCTCAGCAATGAGCTTACCGACTTTGATGGCCGTAGCCACGTTGGCGCGGTTGCCTGCTTCCTTGCGGAAGGGCTCTTCGGTGGTATTGACGCTGGCCAGTGTCGCACCGGCGAGATCATCAATGACTTGCGCGGTGATATGCTGACCAGAGAAATGGACGGCCAGACGGGGACGTTCCGAGGTTCCGGAAACCTTCTTACGAAGGCGGACGTGACGCAGTTTGCGGGAATTCGTGGCGGACATGGGTTACTGGACGGTTTTACCTTCTTTGCGGCGGACCTGCTCGTCTGAGTAGCGGATCCCCTTGCCCTTGTAAGGCTCGGGTGGATAATAAGCGCGGATATCAGCGGCCACTTGGCCGACAAGATGTTTGTCGATCCCCTCGACAGAAATTTTGGTATTATCAGTGACGGCAATCTGGATCTCCTTAGGGATGGAGAAAAGGACAGGGTGAGAATACCCGATGGAAAGATCGAGTTTGTCTCCTTTGACAGCAGCACGGAAGCCAACGCCTTGAATTTCCAGATCACGACGAAAGCCCGTGGTGACACCAGTGACCATGTTGTTGACAAGTGCGCGGGAGAGACCATGAAGTGCGCGCAGTGCGCGCTCTTCATTGGCGCGACTCACCGTGAGGATTGTTCCTTCGATGGAGGCCGTGATGCCTTTGGGAAGCTCCCAATGAAGCTTGCCCTTGGCTCCTTCAACAGTGACCCGACCACTTGGATTCAAAGTGACCTTGACGCTGGAAGGGAGAGTAATGGGTGTTTTACCGATACGGGACATGGCAGGAGATGGGTTACCAGATATAGGCGAGGAGTTCGCCTCCAAGTTTCTGTTTGCGGGCCTCGTGACCCGAGAGGACACCCCGAGAGGTGGAGAGAATGGAGATACCAAGACCTCCCAACACGCGAGGAATATCTTCGCTGCCGACATAGCGGCGGAGGCCCGGACGGCTGATACGGCGCAGCCCTGCGATAGCAGGAGTCTTGCCGACGTAGCGAGGACGCACCTTGATACGAGGGTGCGTTTCGGTATGATCGAGCTCGTAATCTTCGATGTACCCATCTTTTTTCAGAACAGCAACAATGTCACTCTTGATTTTTGAATAAGGAACGTAAAACTCAAACTTCTGAACGCTGACAGCGTTACGGATTCGGGTGAGAAAATCGGCGATGGGATCAGTCAGGGCACTCATGAAAATTAGGCAGTGGTGGTTTTTGTAACTTCAGAAGTCTCAATGGAATCAGGAGTCTTTTCAGTTTTTTTAGCATTGCGTCCGGCGAAGGGAATTCCCAGTTCGGTAAGCAGGGCGCGCGCCTCATCATTGGTCGTTGCGGAAGTCACGATTGTGATGTCAAAACCAATATTGCGCTTAATTTTATCAAGTTCGACTTCTGGAAAGATAGACTGATCGGCTACACCGAGGGTATAGTTGCCATTGCCATCAAAAGAACGGTTGGAAACACCACGAAAATCACGAATCCTCGGCAGAGAGGTCTTGATGAGACGCTCCAGGAACTCATGCATGATACGGCCACGGAGCGTGACCTTGGCACCAATGGCCTGGCCAGCACGAAGCTTGAAGTTGGAGATGGCCTTTTTGGCAATGGTCTCGATCGGCTTCTGTCCTGTGATCAGCTTAATTTCATCCTTGGCAATTTCCAAGGCAGCTTTCACATCGGGAGCGGAGGCAACGGAGGTATTAATGACCACTTTCACCAGACGGGGAACCTGATGGACATTCTTGTAACCACGCTTTTCCTTGAGCGCTGGGATGATGCGCTTGATATATTCGTTCTGAAGTTCGGCAGTTGGAAGAGGCATGGCGTACTCCGTTATTGGGCTACAGGCTTTTTGGTGGCCTTTTCAGTTTTGGCGATACTTTCAGCCTTGGGCGTCTTAGAAACTTTTGTTTCCTTGGTCGGCTTGATCACCTTGGCTTCCTTAGAATTATCCGTAGCGCGAACAACCTTCTCAAGGAGTCGCACATTGGAAATATGAATGGGGCCTTCGCGCTCGATAATTGCGCCGTTAGGCTGTTCCTGAGAACGGCGAACATGTTTTTTAATCATCCGAACGCCCTCAATGACAACTTGGTGTTTGGCGCGGTTGAGCTGAAGGATTTTTCCCTCTGAGCCACAGTGATTACCGGAAATGACCTTGACGAGGTCACCGGCGTGAACATGGGTTTTAATAAGCTGAAGAGCAGGCATGGTCTGAAAGAGCTAGAGAACTTGAATTAGAGAACTTCCGGGGCTAGGGAGACAATCTTCATGAAGTTTTTTTCACGAAGCTCACGGGCGACGGGGCCGAAAATACGGGTTCCTCGAGGATTGAGATCTTTGTCGATAATGACAATGGCGTTACTGTCAAAACGGAGATAAGAACCATCCTGACGACGGACGGGTTGACGTGTGCGAACAACGACAGCGCGAACGACATCACCCTTCTTGACGGCACCTCCCGTGGAGGCCTCCTTCACATTGGCGGTGATGACATCGCCAACACGCGCCACAAGAGTGCGTTTCCCGACAACTCCAATCATGGTGGCCATACGGGCACCGGTATTGTCGGCTACATCGAGACGAGAGCGAAGCTGGATCATGGTGATAGTTTCCTAGAAAAAGCGGCTTTTAGTGGCGGATGACCTCGACGAGACGCCAGCGCTTCAGACGGCTCAGAGGACGGGTCTCGGCAATGGAAACGCGGTCGCCGACCTTAGCCTCATTCTTTTCGTCATGCACGTGGAATTTTTTCACCTGCTTGACGATCTTTCCAAAAAGAGGATGGGGCACGCGCGTAATGGTCTTGACCACAATGGTCTTGTCCATTTTATCGGAAATGACTTCCCCGACGCGGCTCTTGCGGAGCCCTCGGGATTCAGTGACGGAAGGAGATGATGTAACGGTATCGTTCATGGCTGTTGCCTAGAGTGCTGGGATTCTTACTGAGCCTTTGATTTAACCGTCAACACGGTTTCAAGTCGGGCAATTTCGCGACGGTGGACGCGCAAGAGGTGGGGCTTCTCAAGCTGACCTGCCTGCTGTTGCAGGCGAAGATGGAATATCTCCTGACGCAGTTCCTTTTTACGGGACAAGAGTTCAGTAGGCGTCAATTCGCGGATTTCGTCAAGATTCATATTCAGATCCTTCTATTTTACGAGGCGTGATGCCGTGTGATAAACTTGGTGCGAATCGGCAACTTGTTGGCCGCAAGACGCAGGGATTCGCGAGCCACCGATTCTGGCACGCCATCCAGTTCAAAAAGAATATTGCCGGGGCGAACCGTGGCAACCCAATACTCGGGCTGACCTTTCCCCTTACCCATGCGGGTTTCAGGAGGACGGGCAGTCACCGATTTATCAGGAAAAATACGGATCCAGAGCTTACCCTTCCGCTTCATATTGCGGGTGAGTGCAACACGGGCGGCCTCGATCTGAGTATTGGTGATCCAAGCGCGATCCAATGTCTGGAGTCCGAACTCACCGAAATCAATGTTGATGTTCCGCGAGGCTGTTCCCGTGCGGCTTCCACGCTGGGTCTTGCGGTATTTGACTCGTTTGGGCATCAGGGGCATGGCAAATCTCCTTTAAGGTATTTTAAAAATTAGGCAACAGCCTCGACAGATGCCGGGACGGTATTGGTGGAAGGGGCGGCACTACGTGCCTCGGCAGGCTTCTCGGGCTTTTTGCAGATCCAGCACTTGACGCCGATCTTACCGGCAAGGGTATTCGCTTCAGCAAATCCGTAGTCAATGGTGGTACGCAGGGTGTGTAGCGGAATAGTTCCGTTGCGGACAACTTCTGTGCGAGCGATTTCGGCACCGCCAAGACGACCGCTGGCGCGAATTTTAATACCATCAGCCCCCATATCCATGGCAATTTGCATCGCCTTTTTCATGGCACGGCGGAATCCAATGCGGCGCTCGAGCTGTCCTGCAACACTTTCGGCAACGAGCTGAGCTTCAATTTCAGGTTGCCTGATTTCGATAATGTCGATCTTGGCCTGTTTTCCACCGGCAAGACGGGAAACTTCACGGGTCATGGTCTCTATTTCGGAACCTTTACGTCCGATCACGATACCGGGACGGGCTGTGAAAATGGTAATACGAACACTATTCCAAGCACGTTCGATGACGATCCGGGAAACGGCTGCGGTTTTGAGTTTCTTTTTGAGCCAGCCACGAATGAGCTGATCGGCATAAAGAAAATCAGCAAATTCTTTTTCGGAGGCATACCAGCGCGATGTCCAATCACGAGTGATTGGAAGGCGGAAGCCAATAGGGTTAACTTTTTGTCCCATAATTCGGTAATCGGTGGATTAGGAGGCTGATTCCCCTGTTGACTGGGGAGCTGGAGAAACCTGAGCTATTTCAGGCGTCGCAGGTGTTCCGAGAGTTGTTTTTTTCTTGCTCACTTTTGATTGCGAAACCTTAGCGGTCTTTGCCGTTTTATCAGCACGGCGAACGATAGGAATCTCATCGGTCAGGACGATGCGGATATGGCTGCTACGCTTGCGGATCGGACCAGCACTACCACGAGCCTTAGGACGAATACGTTTCATCGTCGGTGCTTCGCCAATAACCGCCTCTTTGATGACGAGCAGGTCGGCTCGGACATTATTATTATGCTCAGCATTGGCGATAGCGCTTTTGAGAGTCTTAGCAATCAAAGGGGCCGCCTTCTTAGGAATGAAAGCGAGCTGCTGAAGGGCATCAACGGCGGGCCGGCCCTGGATCTCACGGGACACCTCGCGAGCCTGGAAAGCGGAAATCCGTCCGTAGCGGTGTGTGGCGATGACTTGCATGAGATAGTTTTTGTAAAGGTCTTAAATTAGCGTGTGGTTTCGACGCGGAGGGTGTCACCAGTCTTGATATTCTCGGAGGTGGTAGCTGCGTTCTGCACAATGGCGCCGCTGATTGCGTCGCGCACATCAACAACCTTCACCGAAGCAATCTGCTTCTCCCCACGCCAGACTTGGAAAGGCATCCCTGTCTTAACTCCTTGACGAGCTCCAAGATTGGCAATCACAAGCGCAAGATCAGGTTTGTAATCAACAACTGTACCACTGGTGAGACTGGCTCCGTTTGATGAGATGTTTTTTGTCGCACCTGTCATTGCAGCAGAGGCACGAAGCTCTTCCTCCACCCTGAGCCGGGATTTTGGATTTATCCCGTCAGAGGTTTTGAGAAGTTCCATGACCGCTTCCGTCAGGCGAACAAGCTGCTCTTGGGAGGAGTCATTCTCCTGTTGCAGGAGACGCATGTCACGAACTGCTGCCAAGAGACGCGCGCGGAGCGTCTCCGTCTCTTTCCCGGCGGGAGCAATTCCTAAAGCCTCTACACGGGTATTAAGATCATCGTATTTTCGCTTAAAGAGTTCCGTTTCTCCATTGGCCACAGCAAGGCTCTCGGTGAGTCCCTTGATAGCTGCCTCGGAGAGAATAAGTTTCTCATGGAAAGAGGCAGCTGATCCAGCCTCACCGCCAGCATTCATGCCGCAATCCTGCTGAGCCATCACCACTGCAACCGGAAGCCCCATAAGGGTTCCCAGAGCGGCGGCTGTCGCTGCGGAAAAATGGCAGGTACGGGATGGAGACATAGGGTATCGCGAGTAGTGAGAGCTTCCGTGAGGTTACTTGGTTACTTTAGCGGTATGGGAACCGTGCTTCTTAAAGATGCGGGTGGGAGAAAATTCGCCAAGTTTATGCCCGACCATATTTTCGGTTACAAACACAGGAATAAATGAGCGACCATTATGCACATTGAACGTGTGACCCACAAAATCCGGGGTCACGGTAGAACGGCGCGACCAGGTTTTGATCGGCTTCTTCATGTTGTTTTCGTTGAGTTTGTCGATTTTTTCGAGAAGCTTCCATTCAACGAACGGTCCTTTTTTTAATGAGCGTGCCATAGGATATTATTTCTTTTTGCGACGCTGCACGATGAAGCGGTCACTCTGTTTGTGTTTATTACGGGTCTTGAACCCCTTGGAAAGCTGACCCCATGGACTCATAGGATGATGGCGTCCGCCACCGCCCTTGCTCTTACCCTGTCCACCACCCATCGGGTGATCCACAGGGTTCATTGCCATACCACGAGTCTGAGGACGAATGCCAAGCCAACGGGAACGGCCAGCTTTGCCACTGACAACATTCATGTGCTCGATATTTCCTACCTGACCGATGGTCGCATAGCATTCTTCATTGACGCGGCGAAGCTCGCCGGAGGCCAATTTAAGAAGAGCATATCCTCCCTCGCGGTTACTCAAAATTGCCTGAGACCCAGCACTGCGAACAATCTGTCCACCCTTCCCTGGGATGAGTTCAATGTTGTGAAGAGCAAGCCCGAGAGGAATGACTTTCAAAGGAAGGGCATTACCGATATTCGGTTCGGCAGTTACTCCGGCAGAAACCTTGAGTCCAACAGTCAGGCCGCTTGCAGCAAGAATATAAGCCTTCTCTCCATCAGGATACTGAATGAGAGCCAGACGCGCACTCCGATTGGGATCATACTCGATGGCCATAACCTCAGCAACGGCATCTCGGCGACTGCGTTTGAAGTCAATGATCCGGTATTTGCGCTTATGACCACCACCCCGATGACGGGAGGTTTTGCGTCCGCGATTATTGCGGCCACCGGTGCGGTGCTTACTCTCAACAAGGGATTTCTCCGGCTTGCTCTTGGTAATCTCCTCAAAGGAAGGGAGAGCCTTGAAACGCTGCGAGGGAGTCAGCGGGCGGAAAGTTTTTAATGCCATGGTCGTGTCGTGGTTGCGTGGACTCTGTTAGCCTCTCTTAAGCAAGGTCAATCTTCTCACCAGGGGAGAGCGTGATGATGGCTTTTTTCCAGTGAGCGCGGCGTCCGAAGTCCGCGCGACGCTCGCGCTTTTTCTTGCCAGCAATCTGTAAGGTATTGACCAGGCAGACCTTCTTTTTGAAGAGGGTTTGTACAGCATGTCTGATTTCAATCTTGTTTGCATCGGGTGCAACGCGAAAGACATACTTGTTGAATTTTTCAGAGAGAAGGGTGGCCTTCTCCGTCACAAGGACGCGGCGGATGATGTCGTGTGGTTCTTTCATGCCGAAAGGCGCGGTTAGCCTTGGAGGCGGTTGCCAAGAGCTTCAAGAGCCTCCTTGGTGATGATGATTTTATCGAAGGTGAGAAGATTCTCAGTATTGACCTCGGAGGCCGTAATGAGCAGATCGCTCTGAACATTGCGAGCGGCTAGGAAAGTCGATGCCGTGAAACTTGTGGCCACGATCAGCGTGCGACGGGCTCCGCCGTGAAGACTCTCTACCAGTGAGATGAATTGCTTGGTCTTGGATTCCTTGATCTCAAAGGAGTCAATAATCAGAACATCACCTGAGAGAATGCGAGCACTCAGAGCCTTGCGGAAAGCGAGACGCTTGACAGCCTTGGGAATATTCTTGGCGTAGCTGCGGGGATGAGGTCCATGAGAAACACCACCGCCCACCCAAACTGGGGAACTCGCATAACCAGCTCGAGCGCGTCCCGTTCCTTTCTGCTTCCAAGGCTTTTTGCCGGAAAGATTAACGGTCGCCTTGGTTTTGACACAAGCCGTACCGCTACGACGGTTGGCACGCATGGCGACAACGACATCATGAACGGCTTGGGTCCCCTTACCGTCAGTGATGATATCGATCTTAGCCTTTCTGGCCGCATCAGTTGTGAGAAGTGTTGCACTCATGGTATTACTTGGCTGCTTTTGCAGATTTTTTCTTGGAAGGGCGAATCACAACGAAAGCTCCCTTGGCACCAGGAACCGCTCCGCTGATCAAGATCACTCCCTCGGTTTCACGAACCTGAACAATTTCAAGATTCTGGGTAGTGATACGATCATCACCCATATGACCCGGCATCCCCATGTTTTTCCAAACACGCCCAGGAGTCAGGCGGTTTCCGATAGCGCCATTGCGACGATGCATCATCGAACCATGAGTTTCTGGCTGTCCGGCAAATTTGAAGCGGCGGACAACACCCTGAAATCCCTTGCCCTTAGAGGTGCTGATGACATCAACAAACTCTCCATCCTTAAAATTTGTTACAGACCACGCTCCGACTTCGGGAGCCTTTTCGCCCTCCTTGATCCGGAACTCGCGGATGAATCGCTTAGGGGTCGATGCACTCTTTGCAAAGTGCCCCTTTTGTGCCTTGGTGACACGCTGTTCTTTTTGCTCGCCAAAGCCGAGCTGCACGGAGGCATACCCCTCCTTCTCCTTGCTTTTAACCTGAAGAACACGATTGCCGCCAGCCTCAATGACAGTCACTGGACGAATGCGCCCCTTCGTGTCATAGACACGGGTCATACCGATTTTTTTGCCGAGAACGCCGATGCTCATAATTCGAGTAGTGTGAGGAAGGTTGAAAAAATGATCAGGAGGGTCAGATCTTGATGGTAATGTCCACACCGGCGGGGAGATTGAGCTTACGGAGCTCATCCACGGTCTTGGCGGTGGGTTCGAGGATGTCGAGAAGACGCTTATGTGTGCGAATTTCAAACTGATCCATCGATTTTTTATCAACGTGCGGAGAGCGGTTCACCGTGAATTTTTCAATGCGCGTCGGAAGAGGAATAGGGCCGGTGACTTTTGATCCCGTGCGCTTGGCTGTCTCAACAATTTCCAGCGCGGAAATATCAAGAAGTCGAAAATCAAAGCCTTTCAGGCGGATGCGAATGCGTTGTCCAGAAGCCATGGTCGTAATTGGTTAGTTTTTCTGATCGAGAACTGCGGCCAAAACCTGTGCCGGGACTTGTTCGAAGTGGGAAGGTTCCATAGAATAGGAGGCACGTCCCTTGGAGAGAGAGCGGATAGCCGTGGCGTAACCAAACATCTCAGAGAGGGGAACCTCGGCATTGACGTTGGTGACGATTGTCTTAGTTTCGATCGACATGATCTTGCCACGACGACGGTTGAGATCGCCCATGATATCTCCCTGATACTCTTCAGGAG
>VFSW01005938.1_pt1 | contig 18000 bp, 15 predicted proteins | sample 5358111 | NCBI WGS metagenome assembly VFSW01 (sample SAMN11554181, study PRJNA540505) | mine drainage metagenome | isolation source: sediment from site ElyBrook_90M | place: USA: Ely Copper Mine, Vershire, VT | collected 2017
CGAGGGGACGTCGAAGAAGCGCGGGATGCTATTAACGAGGGTGGACTTCCCTGCTCCGCTGGGGCCCACGAGGGCGAGAACTTCGCCGGAGTTCACTTCAAGGTTGACGTTGTGAAGGATCTGGTGCTCGCCCTCGTCAGTGGAGTAAGAGAATCCGACGTTCTCAAAGCGCACGGACGAATCGAAGCGCTGCAGCGTGACGGCATGTTGTTTTTCCTTCACGTCGTCCTTGACGTCGAAGAAGTCAAAGATGGATAAGGAGGCGCCCATGGCCTGCTGGAAGCTGTTGTAGAAATAAGCGAACTTGCGCACCGGATCGTAAAGCTTGAAGAGCACGATGATGAACGCTCCGAAGGCTCCGACGGTCATGCGGCCGTGCTGGATTTCGTTGCGGCCAATGAACAGAAGTAAGGCGATGGCAATGGCGCCAATCGCGTCCATAAGGGGGGAGCTGATGGACTGGATGCGAACACTGCGCAGGTTGGCGCGGAACAGGCGACGCGCCGCTTTTCTGAAGCGCAGGATCTCCCAAAGCTCAGTATTGAATGCTTTGACAATGCGATGTCCGGTAACGGTTTCGTGGAGAATGTTCTGAATCTCGGCTAGCTTGTCCTGTCCGCTACGGGTGCGGGTGCGCACTTCCCTGCCGATCTTTCGTGAGGAGGTGACGACTACCGGGATAAATAGCAGCAGCGCCCAACTGAGATGTCCGCCGAGGCGGATGACGATGACGAGACCTACGACGAACGTGAAAAACTGCTGAAGGAATTCGCCGATAACGGAGCTGACCGCGACCTGGACCCGATCCACATCGTTGATGAGCGTGGAGAGAATGGTGCCCGTGGCGTGCTTATGGAAGAAACTGGCGGAACGGCGCAGCGTGGCTTCATAGAGATGATTGCGCAGATCCGTGATCATGCCGAAGCCGGCATAGTTGACCAGGTAAGTGCCCAGGTAGTCGCACAGGCCTTTGACGATGGTGGAGGCCACCAGAGAAAAGGCCACCACGACCCAAGCATTGTGCATGTGCAAGAACTGGGGGACAATGGCGCGCAGGTCGAAGTGCCATTGGGTGCGAGCAATGCCAATGGTGATGGGGCCTTCAGGTGCTTTGGGGTTCAGGACTGTATCGAAGATGGGCTGAAAGAGGAGGGTGCGAAAATTGTCGAGCAGACCGACACCCGCCAGCAGAAATACGCCAGGGAACCAATAGACCCAGTACGGCAGGCCGAATCGCAGGAGACGGAAGAATCGTTTCATGCGCGGTGAACCACCTTACGGTTCGATGAATCCGAAGGTTCTTCCTGGTGCGGGCACAACTCCATCCACGTATTGTATCTGGGCGAGGGAGCGGAATTGATTTTGAATGCGCGGATGTGGGGGTGGGGGAGGCTGGAGCGGCCGGAGACCGGTCTCCCACCCGTTTCCGGCGCAAGCAGGGGAAAGGGATGGGTTTCGGAGGCCAGGGTTTGTCAATAGGCGCGAAGATCGGTGATGGCTTTCAGGATCGTGTCGGGTTGCGGGAGGATGACGTCCTCAAGGACCGGTTGATAGGCGACGAAAGTGTCGAGGGAGCCGACGCGCTTAACCGGCGCATCGAGATCCTCGAAGAGCTCATCGGCAATGCGCGCGGCGATCTCAGCCCCATAGCCCCAACTGAGCATGTCTTCGTGGGCGACGATTACCCGGCTCGTTTTGCGGACCGAGGTGGCGATGGCTTCCCAGTCATAGGGGTTGAGGGTGCGCAGATCCAGGACTTCGACCTCGATACCGAGCTCTCTCTGGGCCGTCTGGGCGGCCTGCAGGGCGCGAGGAACGACGGCTCCATAGGTAATCAGCGTGATGTGGGTGCCGGGGCGCACAATGTGGGCCTTGCCAAACGGGATGGCAAAGTCGGGGCCGGGATAGGGTGCCCGGCCGTAGGTTTCACGGTAGAGGCGTTTGTGCTCGAGGAACAGCACTGGGTCGTCGCAGCGAATAGCCGTGCGCAGGAGGCCGTTGGCGTCGAGGGCGTTTGATGGGAACACGACTCGCAGGCCGGGGATGTGCGTAAAGATGCTTTCGCCGGATTGCGAGTGGTAGATGGCACCGCCGGTGAGATAGCCGCCGATGGGAACGCGCATGACAACGGGCGAGGCCCATTCGCCATTCGAGCGCCAGCGCATGAGCGCCAGCTCGTTGTGAATCTGGTGCATGGCAGGCCAGATGTAATCAAAGAACTGGATTTCGACGATGGGCTTCATGCCGCGCACCGCGTAACCAATGGCGCGACCAACGATGTTGGCTTCGGCAAGGGGCGAGTTAAAGACCCGCTCGGATCCGAATTCAGTCTGCAGACCGGCGGTGAGCTTGAAGACGCCGCCTTTGCCTTTGACCTCGGCGAGGGCCTCTTCGCGGCTTGCGTCGGCCACGTCCTCGCCAAAGACGATGATGCGCGGATCGCGGCGCATCTCGTCGTGAAGGCAGGCGTTGATGGCGTCGGCCATGGTGCGCGGGGCGGCACCTTTAGCACTGGCGGATTTTCCGGGTGCGGCGCCGGCTTCGCCGGGCCGTTCGGTAGCGAACAAGGAGGTGGTCGGATCGAGGTCTTCGGAGTAGACGTGCTCTGCGATGCGGTCAACGGCGGGCAGTGGAGCCTCAAGGGCGCGGTCAGCGGCCTCAGAAGCTTCGCGGTCCAGGGACTGCTCCAGCTCGTTGATCTTGTCGGCGGTAAGAATGCCCTCGCGCAGGAGACGCATCTGCATGCGGGCGAGCGGGTCGCGCATCGCGTCGGCTTCGCGCTCGGCGGTGGAGCGGTAGAGTTTGTCGTCGTCAGAGAGCGAGTGGGAGTAAGGCCGGACGCAATGACCGTGGATGAATGCTGGCCCGTTGCCGGCGCGGCAATACTCGGCGGCAACCTGGAAGGCGCGCAGGCATGCCTCCGCGTCGGTGCCATCGATCTCGGCAAAGTGGAAGTTGGGAAAGTTGGCGACCAGGCGCGAGATGTTTCCGCCGGGGGTATTTACCTCGACGGGCACGCTGATGGCGTAGCCATTGTCTTCCACGCAGAAGATGACGGGGAGTTTCCTGTTGGAGGCGGTGTTGAGCGCTTCCCAGAATTCGCCTTGGGATGTGGAGCCTTCGCCCAGGCAGGTGAGAACTACTTCATCCCCATGAAAGGTCACATCGCGAAAGGCGCGGTAGTCGCCTTCAGCTTTTGCAGCAGCCTCGGGATGGCGGCTGAAGTACCGGCCGGCCTCTGCGCAGCCCACGGCATGAAGAAGCTGCGTGGTTGTGGACGACGAGGTGCTGACGATGTTCAGCGGACGGCTGCTCCAGTGCGTAGGCATCTGGCGGCCGCCGCTGGCGGGGTCAGTGGCCGCACCGACGGCCTGCAGCAGCATGTCGGTGGGGGTAACGCCCAAGGTGAGGCACAACGCGCGGTCGCGATAATAAGGGAAGAACCAGTCGTAGCCGGGCCGCAGGGCAAGACCGGCGCCTACCTGCAGCGCTTCGTGTCCGGCAGCGGAGATCTGGAAATAGATTTTCTGTTGCCGCTTGAGAAGGATCTCGCGGTCGTCTATCCGGCGAGAGAGGTACATCAACCGGTAGATTTCGATCATGTTTTGCGGGCTGAGGCTGTCATTGGAGGCAGCCGTACCGGGCACGCGAGCGCTGGAAACTGCCAGTCCCATTGCCGTCACTCCCCTATCGCGGTTCCGGCATCCTGCCCGGAAATCCAAAAGTAAATTGTATCAATCCTCACGGCTTCGGGGGCCGCGCGGCGAAGTTGCCATGAGCTTCATGCGCGCTGTAAGCCCTACGGATTCGTAACGCTAAACGGACTCTCGATGACAGGATTTGCACTTACGGCATAGCTCATTTTCTCTCTTACGCTGCGCGCCAGTTTTTCGATTTCGGCGACTTTGTGCGCTTGTTGGGCGGGGGAAAGACGGGAATCCTCGCGCGCCAGGTCGGCATTGACTTCCTGGGCCAACCGCAACAGCTTATTGGCGTCGGAAACCATGGACTTTTGCCTTTCGGCGTTCAGCAATGCCAATAACCTGTGCGCTCGTATGGTTTCCTGTTCTCCGGTGGGGATACCCGCGTCAGCACTGCTGTGGACTATGGGACCGATACTTTGCTGCGCCCTGGGGAGCTCCGGGCTTTGCCCAAAGGCTTTGAGGCAAATGAGCAGAGCCAAAGCCAACGCGCCACGCGACGCGTTAAGAAACCAGCCCGCAGCTTTTGACTTTTGCTTGCCCGAGACAGGCCGGCATGCAGCCGGGCAAGAGAAGTCGGCACACTTTGGAGTTCCCTTTGGCGATTGAGACATGGCTTTTTAACCTCCGCGGGGGGAACTGAAGAAAGGCCTTAGTTGGCACCCACCGTGAGTTTCATTTTTTCCTTGACGCCATGAGCGAGTCGCTCAATCTCGTCTGCCCTGCGAATGATGCCGATTGATAGCATGTCCTTGGATGTTTTGTCGACCTCAGTCTTGAGGTCTGTCGCTAGTTTGAGCAGCTTCGCGCTATCTTCAGAGATTTGCCGTTTGCGCTCCAGGTTGGCCGCCTCGAAGTTCTTATTTTTCGCCTGCTGTTCACGCATTTTCATCTGGTCATTTGCGTCGGGAGGACGATTGGCCTCCGGAATCAAAAGATGTTTGTTGAAACTCGGGGTCTGGGCTTCGATCGATTGAGTTTTGAGTTCGCCTATGGTCGCGGCGGCAGCCAGAGCGAGGAGGCACGCGCACACGCCGGTTCGACGAAGTTTAAAGAGTTGGATGGATTTGCCAGGCAGCCGCTGCAGATGATGCTGTAGATTGCCGATCGTCAAGAATCGCATGGGGAACCTCCTTGGTGATGTTTGTGCGGTTCGAGACCTTACGAGGCGAAGTGCCGCCCGGCGTTCTTTGTCTTTGGTGCCGGAAGCTCTCCTACACCCCGTATCTGAGTTTCTCAATCATATTCCGACTCAAGGTTTCAGGTGAATAAGAACTTTTCTCTTTCTCCCCCTTTTTTACCTCCAACTTGAGACACCCGAATGGTGCGTTGGAGACGAGGCGCAATTGTCCGAACCCGGAACTCAGCCCCGGCTACAATCCTTGAGGGAAATATTTCCGCCGTAACCATTCGGACCTCCGCCCAAACAGTCGGAATAGGCCCGGGTTGAAGCAGCCGAGCGCTCTGTTCTGTAATCAGCCAGGACGGAGAAGTGCAATGGAGTTATCGCTTTGTTCGCCGGCTTGCTGAAGGAAACGGAAGCCCGGAGTGGGTGAATTCCAAGGGGGCGCGTTCTGGAATAATCCGGCGGCAACCCTTAAACAGCTATGCCATACGCGAAGCGTGTGGACAGGTCGTGCGTAGACGAGGTAGCGGAGCGTTTACATTGCATTCATCAATGCCCCCAAAGCGAAGCAGCGGAAAAGCGCGAGAAGAGCTGATGTAAAGTTGCATGGATCAGATTCCATAACGGTTACCGATAGCCGGGAGCCAATGTCCCGATAAGATAGACAGAGCAAATAGCGGGTTCACGCCCGAGGCACACCTGCCGGCATTGCGCTCCGGTTGTGGAGAGTCGCTTCAAAACGGCATTTTGCCCTGAGCTCGTTTCTCCACTGTGGAGCGGACAAAATCGGCCCGACCTTTGCACAATATCGATATGGAATGAGGTGAGTTGGGATGTACGGCTATCTTCTGTTTACGGTAAGAACCGGTATCTTCGCCGAAGGCAGGTTCATGGGCAAGGTGACGGACGAGTGGATGGGAGACGTTCAGGAGTTTGTTCGCACCAAGCTTCCGCATCTTGTCCTTGTCGCGATTATCGCGTTGGTACTGAGCCGGTTGCTGCGAATCATCACCGCACGCATGATCCGAATTGCCGAGCAGCATGCGGTCGGGGGATCGCGCATTTCGCAGGTAAAGACGCTGGCGAGCGTGGTGCGCACGACCGGGTTGGCGATTATCGGGGCCATTGTCAGCCTGCAATTCCTGGCGGCGGTGGGGGTGAACCTGGCGCCTCTGCTCGCCTCCGCCGGAATTGCGGGAGTAGCCATCGGCCTGGCGGCGCAAAGCATCGTGAAAGATGTGTTGAACGGGACTCTAATCCTGATAGAAGACCAGTTCAACGTGGGCGATGTGGTGACAATTGCGGGTCTAACCGGAACCGTGGAGGCAATGACTCTGCGCAAAACGACCGTGCGCGGCGGGGATGGGACCCTTTTTGTGGTTCCAAACTCGCAGATCACAACCGTGTCGAACCAGAGCGTGGATTTCTCCGTGGCCACTATCAACGTGAGCGTGGATTTCTCTGTCAATCCCGACAAGGTACTGGAAGTCTTGAAAAGGGTCGCGATGGAAGTGCGGACGAGTGATGAGTTTCGCGATGTATTCCTCGCCGAGCCCCAGATTCTGGGCGTGGACGCAGTGAAGGGCTCGCAACTCATCTTTCCCGTGGTTTTGAAGACGAAGGCTACGAAGCAGTACGGGCCGATACGGGAGTTCCAGCGTCGCGTCCGGCTGGCGCTTGAAGAGAACCACATGCTGCCTGGGGACCCATACCGGGTCTTCACTTCGTTTGTCGAAGGAGGCTCTCAGAGTAACGACGCGGCTGCCGTTCGTTCGCCAGAACATGAGCCGGTCACAGCGCGCGATCCAACCACGCTCAAGCCGCAGGAGAGCAATCCGTTCAAGAGCGAGGTATGAAGACAAGCCGCACAAGAATCACTTTTTGTAGCTGGCGAACCGACTGAGCAGGAATGCGCTATTCCTGCTCTTCCAGCGCGGCCAGCAGCGCTTCGGCATCGGTAATCGGGGGCAGGCACGTGCGACCGCGGCATACCAGGGCCCAAACCTCCGCGCCGTCAGGTGGGGGAACCTGGAGAAGCATTTCAGCCAATCCGTCGGGGATGCCACCGGGAGCCAGACGGAAGGGCGCCACGCGCATGACGGTCTTGTTCACGGCGTAGCGTGCTACGGCCGTGGCTTCAAGGCGGGCGGCGTCAGGACCGGAGCCGACGATGACCACCTGCAACGGATCGAGCAATAGGCGCTCGAGCGCCAGGCCATAACTACCGGCGTAGAGGCCGAAGTGCTCGACGATGCCCGCGAAGGTGGCGAGTGTATCTTCGGCAATCTCGCGGTGCTCGGGGCGACCGGATAATGTCTCGAGGCGGAGAAGTGCCGCGGCTGCAGTAGGGTTTCCGGCTGGCGTGGGCGAATCCTGGAGAGGCTTTCGGCGGGCTCCAAGTGCACCCAGAGGCACAGCTCCCGGGGCAGGAATGGCGGAATCATAGAACGATCCAGCGGTGCGGTCATAAAAGCGAGCGATCATTGCGTCAGCCAGTTTCGTGGCGGCGGCGTAAAACTCCATCTTCCCGCTGGCGAACCATGCGTCGATGCAGGCGTGAACGGTAAAGGCGTAGTCGTCGAGCGTGCCCGAGATTCTTTCATGCTGGGGTACGGCTTCAGGATCTTTCGCGGCGGGATAGGAGATGACATGAAGAAGATTGTCGTTTCCATCCCATGCTTCGGCGAGCAACCGGCGAAGAGTAAGCAAGGCAAAGTCCCTGGCCGAGTCCGTGCGCAGCACGCGGGCTGTCTCCAGATAAGCAGTGACGGCCATGGAGTTCCAGCCCGTGTAGAGGGTTCGGTCAATGAACGGCGTGGGCCGGAGTGCGCGAGCAGCCAGCAGTTTGCGACGGGCTAAATCGAGTAACGAGCGAACCTCGTCGATGGACTTGCCAACTTCAGTGGCGACCTCCTCCGATGTAAACCGGACGTGGAGCACATTCTTGGCCGGGTTGTGGTGCATGTCGCCGAGGTCGCCGAGGTCGTAGTACCTGGAGGCGACATCGAGTTCATCGCGATCGAGTTCGGCGCTGGCTTCGTCGAGCGTCCAGGTGAAGTAATCGCCGTCGTCTTCGAGATCGATGTCCGCATCCTGCGAGGCGAAGAAGCCGCCGTGGTCCCGATCGGTCATTGTGCTGTCGAGCCAGGCGACAATTTCCTTCGCGGTTTTGAGGAAATCTTCGCGGACAAAGCTCTGGAAGCCATGCACGTAATTGCGCAGCAGCTCTGTGTTGTCGTAAAGCATTTTCTCGAAGTGGGGGACGATCCAGCGCTCATCGACGCTGTAGCGGTGGAAGCCGCCGGCGAGATGGTCGTAGACGCCGCCGTGCGCCATCTTTTCGAGAGTGGTTAGAAAGGCTTCGCGGGCTTGATCGTTGTCGCGGTTCATCGCGATTTCAAGGAGCAGGTCGAGCGCGGCGGGATGAGGAAACTTGGGTTGCGAGCCGAAGCCGCCGTTGCGCGGATCGAACTGCGAGAGGATGGATCCAACAATCTTGTCGACGAGCGCAAGCGAAAGTTCGGAGTCGCGGCCGGAAAAGCTCTCATTGTGCTCGATGGCAGCCATCACACTGGAGGCAGATTCTATTGCCTCTTCGCGACGTTCTTTCCAGACCTGGGCCATGGTGAGCAGGACGCGGCCGAAACCGGGCCGGCCATAGCGATCGTCACGCGGGAAGTAGGTGCCGCCGAAATAGGGGAGTCCGTCGGGGGTCAGAAAGCCGGTAAGAGGCCAGCCTCCCTGGCCGCTGATGGCAGATACCGCAGCCTGGTATCGTGCGTCCACATCAGGGCGTTCGTCACGGTCGACTTTCACCGCGACAAAGTGCTGGTTGATGACCTTGGCCAACTCGGGATCTTCGTAAGACTCCCGATCCATGACGTGGCACCAGTGGCACCATACCGCTCCGATATCGAGAAGGATGGGTTTGTCTTCCGCCCGGGCTCGGGCAAAGGCTGCCTCGCTCCAGGGGTGCCATTGTACGGGCTGATGGCGAGCAGAGCGAAGGTAGGATGAGGCTGCTTTTTCGAGCAGGTTGGGGCCGGATGTGAGGGGAGTTGCTTCCTCAGACATGGACTGAGGATAAATGGGTTATCGGCACCGCAGCCAACTAATTGAAGCTGACCCGCCGCACAGGTAACATCCGCGTCGCGGCCCTGAGGCGTTGCAATCGACTTGATGATCCGGAGCAACAAGCGCTGTGAAGTAAGCACCCAGATGCTTTTGTCTTCAATAGAAATAGATCTGCCCACAGATATTTAACTCCGTCCGCAGGCTTGCCGCAGTCGGATGAATGCGGACGGTGGTGCAGCTGGAGCGGGACTGGAATTCAAATTCTTTGCGGGACAGGTTGGCCGAAAGCGACGACCCGATCATGGGGGGAGGGCAAGAGTCAGCAACCGAAGATGAGCGTACTTGCCGGGGTATTCAACTGGGCGGCAACACGATCGAAGGTCGCACTGCGCAGCAAGCCAGGATGCAGCAAGCCAAGATCCAGGATACGGAGCAGTTTTCCGTTTTCTACCTGGCGCGGGATACGACAGCAGGCGGCATCTTGCCGCCCACTGTCGCAATTCTCTAAGCCGAAATTGAGCCAGAAGTGGAGATTCAGGCCTTGGCGAGTTCCGCCTCGATGGCTTCGATCAGGGCCGGATTCATCGGCTCCGTATCGGGCGAGAAACGGCGCACGACCTCTCCCGCACGACTGACAAGGAACTTCTCAAAGTTCCACAGCAGTTCCGGCTCGTCATTGGGAGTGATGCCATATTTCTTCAAATTCTCGGCGAATGGAATCTCCGCGAGGCTGGTAGCTTTGGGTTGGGCCTGGATTAAAGAGGCATAGAGCGGATGTTTCTGGGTGCCGACGACGGTGATCTTGTCGAACATGGGGAAGTCGACACCGAAGTTGGTTGTGCAGAAGGCTTGAATCTCTTCGTTGGTGCCAGGCTCCTGGGCGGCAAAATCATTGGCCGGGAAGCCCGCGATCACGAAGCCCTTGTCGCGATACTGCTCGTAAAGCTTTTCGAGGCCTTCATATTGCCTGGTGAGGCCGCACTTGGATGCGACGTTGACGACGAGCAGAACCTTGCCTTTGAACTCAGCGAGAGATGCGTCCGTTCCGCTGATTTTGCGGACGGGGATGTCATAGATGGATGCGGTCATGAGTTCTCCTTCAAACCTATTCATCATAAGCAATCCAAATCGATCGGCTCCGATGGAGCAACCGCGGATCCCCTTCGACTGCGCTCAGGCAGTCCTTTTGCTGCGTCCGCGTCGGGGGAGTCCGAGCAGAATAGCGGCTTCGCGTTCATGTACCTGATTCAGACGAGCAGTTGCTTTGCCACCTTGATGTACAACTCGACCGCTTCGAGAAGCTCTTTCTTGGCGAGCTTTTCAAAGGGCGTGTGTGCCACATGGATGGAGCCTGGGCCTAAAAGGAGTGGTTCGCCCCAGTTGCTGAGTTGGGGAATGTCGGTGGTGAACTTGGCGATCATGGTGGGTAGACCGGGGACGGCGCGGAGACGAACAAAAGGGATTTCGAGGGTGAAGTCTACTTCGGCAAGACCTGCGGCCGCTTCGATCACCGCGGCGCGCACTGGCGCTGAGTCGCCTACCAGCCGGATGAGCACCTGGGCCTCAGCTTTGTCGGCAATGACGTTGGGGGCGTATCCGCCTTGAACCTGCCCAATGTTGAGTGTAGAGGGACCGACGTCTTCGGTAACGGGGAGTTCGATTTGCAGCAGTCTGGATAGCGCGTCGACCAGTTTGTGAACGGCGCTTTCACCCAGTTCAGGATAAGCCGAGTGGGCCATTTTTCCGGTTGAGCGGAGAACCGCTCGGAGCGCGCCCTTCGAGGCCAGCGCCAGCCTATTATCAGTCGGTTCACCATTGATGAGAAACCGGCTGCTCTTGGGGGCCAGGTTGGCCACCTTTGCCCCGGCGGAATCGCGCTCTTCACCGGAGACAAACAGCAATCCGATGCGGAAACCTGCATGGCGCAGAGCTTCAGCAGCGGCAACCTGGGCGGCGATGATGCCCTTGGCGTCGGAAACGCCGCGGCCGTACATGAATTCTGAATCCTCACTGAAAGGGATGAAGGGCGGGACGGTGTCGGTGTGGGTTGAGAATACGAGATCTGGCGTTTGATCAGCCGGACCCGCATAGACGTTCCAGCGGGGTCCGGCGGTGGCGCTTTCGGCGGGCTGAGGCACGGGAGTCTTTTCCACCTGCCAACCGCGTTCTGCCAGGAATTCGGCCAAAAAGTCGCCCACCGCGCCTTCGTGATAGGTGGTGGATTCGATTTCAACCAATTGGCGGGTGAAGCGGATGGGATCAAGCGCTGGGAGACTGGACATGATGCTGCCAGAATAACGCACCGCGCATTTGGTTCTAAGCTTTTGTGCCAATGAAGCTTTTCGTGCTTCTTTTCAACGTAATCGCAAGAGTTGGAGATGAGGAATCATCCCGGGGAGACGACGGTGAACGCGGTTACCAACGGGCGTAGAATGAGGGTAGGTATGACCCATAGGACTGCAATCTCTTCACCGGCGCAGGGAGCCGCAAGTAGACGATTGCGGAGTGTGGAGTTAACTGGGCCGGCTGGACGGCTGGAGGCAGTGGTAAACGAAGGCTTGCCGCATGCGCCTTTTGCAGCCGTAGTTTGCCATCCTCACCCGCTTGGCGGCGGGACTCTACACAACAAAGTTGTGTACCACGCCATGAAGGTGCTCAATGCGCCGGAGTGGGGATTTGGCTGGCCGGTGCTTCGCTTTAATTTCCGCGGCACGGGGTTGAGCGAGGGCGCGCACGACGGCCAGGCGGAAAGCGGCGATGTAGAAGCAGCGCTGAGCTGGCTTGAAAACGCATACAATTTACCGCTGGTGGTGGTGGGATTCAGCTTTGGGGCGGCGACTGCATTGACCGCATGTTGCGCAGGAAGCGGTCGGCCGGGAGTGAAAGGAATTGCGGCCCTGGGACTGCCCACGCACGCCGAGGGACGAGACTATCGCTACACTTTTCTGAAACATTGCGCCATTGCCAAACTGTTTTTGAGCGGCGATCGAGACCAGTTTGCTCCACGCGCGGAGCTGGCACTGGTGGCCGAGAATGCGTCTGAACCGAAACGAATGGTGCTTGTCCCTGGCGCCGATCACTTTTTTACAGGTTATCTGGACCCGATGCAGTCGGCATTGGCGCAGTGGGTTAAGGAGCAGGTGCTATGACGCAAGTCAGCGATTTAACTCTGGAAGATTTGCACACCACGGCAACTGAGATCTTTAGGGGCGCCCTGGCCGCGTGCAATATCGAATCGGCGTTTGACCGGCGCATCCGCTTCGAAGGCAATGTGCTGCATCGATTGCTGCCGGATGGCGGCGGTCCGGAGAAAATCGACCTTTCCGCCTACAAGCGGGTGTTCGTGATCGCAATGGGCAAAGCCGCAGCTCCCATGCTTGATGTGCTGCTGGACCGCATGAAGCGGCGCAAGGGATTGCGCGGCATCTGCTGCACGAACCAGCAACCAAAGAAGCGCAACTGGCGAATTCGCTACTTTGAGGGCGGCCACCCGCTTCCCAATGAAGACTCGATTGCCGCGGGCCGTGCCGCGCTGGCGATGCTGAAGAAGGCAAAGAAGGATACTTTGACGTTCTTCCTCATCTCGGGTGGTGGATCGGCGATGTTTGACCTGCCGCTGGCTTCGGACATCAGCATGGAAGACGTGATGGCATTCCATGAGACGCTGATTGCCTCCGGCGCGCCGATCAACGAAGTAAATACCTTGCGCAAGCATTTTTCCGCGGTCAAGGGAGGGCGGCTGGCGATGGCAGCCCCCGAGTCCACGAAGATTTCGCTGCTGTTGCCGGACGTGCCGCTGCGCTCGCTGGATGCGCTCTCGTCAGGTCCAACTACGCCGGATCACTCCACGGTGGACGACGTACGCTCCATTCTGACAAAGTACAACCTCTCTCCCAAGTTGCCTGCCAAGGTTCGAGCGTTTTTTGAGCGCGAAGACCTGCCGGAGTCGCCGGGAAACAAGAGCTGGCGGCCTGCTTTTTTGCCCAAGGCGTGGTCGGAGGCGGTGCTTGCGCGTCGCGTAACAGCGGCTACCACGATGACGGACGAGGATGCGGCGTTTCGCGATTCGGTGTTTGAGATTCTGTTGTCGAGCCATGACATGGTGGAAAACGCGCGCGCATTGGCCAAGAACGCCGGCTATTACGTTGCAGTTGACAATAGCTGCGACGACTGGGACTATGCCGACGCGGCGCGTTACCTCCTGCAACTTTTCCATACGCTACGGGCCACACACCCGCGGCTCTGCCTCATTTCTGGCGGCGAAGTGACCGTGACCCTGAACAGAACACCGGGGGCTGGCGGCCGCAATCAGCAATTTGCGCTGGCGTGTGCGCTGGATCTGGCCAAGTACCCCGGGCAGGCGCTGACCGTATTGAGTGCTGGGACGGATGGGATCGACGGAAATACGAAGTCGGCAGGAGCAATCGCGGATCCGACGACTGTATCCCGGGCACGCGCCTTCTCCTTTGATCCTGAGAAATCACTGGCGGATTTCAACGCCTGCCCGCTGTTCACGGCGCTTGGGGATTCCGTTGTTACAGGACCGACAGGGCACAATTTGCGCGATCTGCGCGTGCTGATCTCTGAAAGTTCGAAGTAAATCGATATTACCGAAGACGTGAAAAGTCTGTTCTGGTCGTAACTTCGCTTTCACATGTATGTCCAACTGCTTTAGGATTGGTTCGTGCCTCGCAAAGGAATCCGCAAGACCGTCGCCAAGGCGGCGGACATCCGCACCGTCGCCGCACTGGCGAAGGTCTCCATCGCTACGGTATCGAGAACCATCAATGGCTCTCCCGCGGTGAGCGATCGGCTGAGCAAGCGGGTGTGGCAGGCCATCGAGCAGTTGAATTACTTTCCCAACACTCATGCGCGCAGCCTGGTTTCAGGCCGGAGCCGCCTGCTGGGAATTATTGTTGAAAACATCACCAATCCCTTCTTCCCGGAGCTCATTCAAAGTTTTGAAGAGGTGGCCGTCGCGCACGGATACGAGATCCTGGTGAGTTCGTCGAACAGCGATCCCGTTGTCCTGACTAACTGCGTGCGGCGCATGCTGGAGCGCAAGGTAGAGGGCGTGGCGGTGCTGACGTTCGGCGAAGAAGAGCCGGTGCTGGACCAACTGGCGCACCACGACATTCCGATGGTGTTGGCCGAGTTCAGGCTCGACGATCCGAAGACAAGCACAATCCTACTGGACTATACGACGGGTGTACGAGCAGCCGTAGATCATCTGGCAGAGCTGGGCCACACCAAGATTGGATTCCTGGCCGGGCCGCACAAGCTGCACTCGGCTATCACGCGGGAAAACGACTTCAGGACGGCAATGGATGCGGCAAAGCTGCCCGTGGAGAAGGCGTGGGTGATTGAGTGCGACCATACGCTGCGCGGCGGAGTTGCGGGATTTGAGCGCCTGCAGGCGCTGGGATCGCAACCAACCGCAGTACTCTGCTCCAACGACATGACGGCCATCGGTGTGCTGCGCGCGGCTTACATGAAAGGCTTGCGCGTACCGCAGGATCTGTCGGTGGTGGGGTTGGATGACATCGATTTTGCCGAGTTCACGCTGCCGCCTCTTACGACAATTCGGTTGTCTCGCACGGACCTTGCGCGGGCGGCCTTCGATGCGCTACGGGAACAGGTAGAAGGGACTGGAAGCTCGAAGATGAAAAGAGAGTTTCTGGTTTCAACGAGCCTCGTGGTGCGGGGATCGACCGGAGCGCCACCGGTTGAGGCATAGCGGCTTCGCTTGCCTCGACACTAACTTTTCACGCCTGTCTCGAAAGCCCCGACCGAGTCACGTTTTGCGTTCATGTTTGCAGGCACCGATCCTTTGATGCGACGCCGTCCTCCCTTACCTGGCTTGTGCGCATCGCTGCGACCTCGGCATGTGTTTGATTCGCGGCCGTGCGGCGATCGGGGTAGGTGTGGGGATCGCCAAAGCACACCTCGGCAGAGAAGCCCGGCGCGGCGAGGGCCTTCCAGATGTGCGTGATAAAGTGCATGTCGTCGTACCAGCAGAGGTCGCGCTCCTGCCGGCCGTCCTCGAGAACATAGCAGATGGAGGCAGCGGTAATCGGAGTACCCGCCACCACCGCGGGCTCAAACAGCGTGGAGTGAAAGCGCAGCACATGGCTTCCATCGGTGCTCGTGCCCTCAGGAAAGAACAGCACCGGGACCGACAGCCTGAGCCTTTCAGCCATCTGTGCGGCAACGTTCGCTGCACTGGCGCGGCTGGATCGGTCAATGAAGATGGTAGCGCCGGTTCTTGCCGTCCAGCCGAAGAAGGGCCACTGACCTATTTCGGCTTTAGAGACGAAGAAGCAGGGAATAGTCGCACTGAAGATGGCGATATCGAGGTAGCTAAGGTGATTGGACACCACGAGTCCGCGCGCGGGTGGCTGGCCGTGAATGCGACATCGAATGCCGAGTGCCTTCAGGACTCCTGTGGCCATGGAATTCAGCCACAAGGCGCGCTGCTCAAGTGAGAGAGGTCCCCGCAGACGGGTTAGTGCATAACCTGAAATTGAAGATGCCAAGGCCCAACCCAGTACTCCAGCGCGCCGGGTAGCACGAAGGTTCATTGGGTAAGTGGCGCCAAGAAGCGGTTGCGGGCAGCGGAGGAAAGCAACTTGAGATCGAGCAAGGTGAGGAAATCGATGGTGCCGAATTCGCGATCCCAAGCAGGTGGCGCGGCAATACGCGCACCGATAGCCAGATAGGTCTTGAGCAGTTTTGGTACTTTCACCGGAACTGTGACCATGTTTGCGGAATTGGTCTCGGCTGAGTTCGAATTCAGCAGGCAGGTAGACGGCTGTTCGAGGGCGCCATGCTGCTCAGCAGGACAGGCGTATGCCGCGGTTGGCACGGTCTCAAACTCGGGCGGAACCCGGAAGTTCTCCAGTTGGCGAAACATCCGCCATCCTTCGGCCGGTTCCTTTGATGTTAGCGACGAGCAACCGATGAGATAGCGCAGTCCCATGTCATTAGCATACTGCGCAATGCCGCGCCACAACAGTGTCAGTACCTCCGGCGTGCGGTGTTCGCGATCGATGGCGGCGCGCCCAAGTTCGAGAATGTTTGGCCGAAGAGTTTCATAGGGGGAGAAGTCGAACTCCTGTTCGGAGTAATAGCCGAGGTTGCATGCGGCAGTGGTTCCTGATTGCAATCGATATGTGCCTACAATGCGGTTGGCGTACTTCTCTTCCTGTTTGTCCTCTACGATCAGATGTTCGCAAGAAGTATCAAAGTGATCCTTGTCGAGCCCGGTTCGATAGGAAGCTTCAAGGCCTTCGCCCAACTCGATGTTGAAGACTTTGAAGCGTAGCCGAAAAACTGCGTCGCGATCTGCAATCGACTCAGCTAGACGAAGGCGATAGCGGCCGACCTCCGCGCGGATGCCACGCTGAAGTTGAGCAGCGGGGCCCGAAGGAATATCACGGCGAGATACAAGATCTGCCCACGGGGCGACGCCGTTTGCTACCGCGCCCGGAATCTTCTCGTAAGTATGTGAGATCACGGGAGTAGTATGGGGCGCGCTGTGTAAGAGGAGGATGAAGCGAATGCAAACGTGCGGCAAAAACTTTACGGAAATATATGAGCCGCGCGTAACACGAAGATTTCAAAAATAACGTCCACCATGTTCACGGGGGGAATTCAAATCACCGTGAGCTTAACGAACTTATTGCGAATGCTTGAGCCTGGTGGCTACCTTGCCGGCTAAGCGCGAGCCAACGGGATGGCTTCTTCCCAACGGCCTTGAGCTTTCAGGATGAGCTCAACGACTTCGCGCGCGGTTCCCTGCCCTCCGCGGCATTCGGTGACATAGTGACAGATGGCCTTCAACTCAGGCGCGGCATTTGCCACGGCAATCGCAAAACCGACACGACTGGCGACGGCCATGTCGGGCAAGTCATCGCCCATGTAGGCGACTTCATCGGCAGAGACACCGGCTTTTTCGAGGCATTCTTCGAAGGCAGCCGTCTTGGTGGCTTGTCCGAGATACGCGAAGTCGACATGGGTTTCCTGCGCTCGCTGAAGAACGGCGGGAGATTTTCTGCCGGTGATAAAGCCGCACATGATTCCCATGGATTTGGCAAGCTTGAGTCCAAGGCCGTCGAGCGAGTTGAAGACCTTCATCTCAGCCACGCCGCCATTGTTTGGGAGCGAAACGAGGCAGACTCCGCCGTCGGTGATGGTGCCGTCCACATCCATAAGGAACAGCTTGATTTTGCGGGCGCGTTCGAGGAGTTCAGGATCGACGGTGTGTTGGTTGAACATGATTTGATCTTAACCGCAGCGGGTTTCGTTGCGGGCTGTGACGGCAAGGGCGGCAGGCCCACGTTATGAACGCGAGCCTGCCTTGGGGGAGGGGCCTTATCAGCAGCAGCCGCCGGCGATGGAGGGAATGACGAGCACTTCATCGCCGTCCTGGAAGCTGTATTTGTCATTGCCGAGGAAGCGAATGTCTTCTTCGTTGACGTAGAAGTTGATGAAGCGACGAATCTGGCCGTCTTCGCCGCGCAGGTGAGGGCGGAGGGCAGGAAAGCGCCGCTCGATATCAGTGAGCAGTTCGGGCAGGTTTACGGCTGTGCTGGCGATTTCCCGTACGTTGTTGGTGTGCTTCTGGAATGCGTTGGGCAACAAGACTCTAACGGACATGGTTTTCTCCTGCCAGGCTGAATTCAGCATTCCCGGCGACGTGTTGTTCAAGGAAGTTTTCAAAGTCGGCAAGACGCGGGCGAATGGCGCTTTTCTGATCGTAGGCACCCTGGAGCACATCGGTGGTTTTGAGACCATTGCCGGTGATGCAGATGACAGTCATTTCGTCGGGCTTGATGCGGCCGTGGGCGTAAAGGCGCGCAGCAACCGCGGTGGTAACTCCGCCGGCAGTTTCAGTGAAGATGCCTTCGGTTTCGGCGAGTTCCTGGATGGCAGACACGATTTCGACATCGGATACATCTTCGGCCCATCCGCCGGTTGCCCGAATGGCACGAGCTGCGTAGAGGCCATCGGCCGGGTTGCCGATGGCGAGCGAACGGGCGATGGTGTTGGGACGCTGCGGCTCGACGATGTCGGTGTTGTTTTTGACGGCCTTGGCGA
>VFSW01005939.1_pt1 | contig 17999 bp, 15 predicted proteins | sample 5358111 | NCBI WGS metagenome assembly VFSW01 (sample SAMN11554181, study PRJNA540505) | mine drainage metagenome | isolation source: sediment from site ElyBrook_90M | place: USA: Ely Copper Mine, Vershire, VT | collected 2017
TGACTGCAGGTCCGCTGCAGTTTCCCGCGCCGCGACGCCTGCCGCTGGGCCCGCTGATGGACTTTGGCTATGAGGGCGAAGTTCTGTTCCCATTCCAGATCGAGGTGGCGAAGAACGCGAAGGCGGGGCCGGCCATTCTGCATGCCAAGGCGGATTGGCTCGTCTGCCGCGCCACCTGCATCCCTGGTAAGGCAGAGTTGGAGATTACCCGCACCATCTCGGAGCAGGCGCAAGCCGAAGCAGGCCCCGATGCCGCCCTGTACAAACGTTTCGCAGCGCTACTGCCGAAGTCGCTCCCGGCGATGGATCAGGTCGTATTTACCCCCGCCGCTCAGGGGTTTGCTCTCCAGATTTGGACCGGACAACGGGAGACGGAGGCGGCCTTCTTTCCATCGGACCAGGGCGTTCTGGATAACCCGGCGCCGCAGCCTGTGACGTCCACCCCCGTCGGCACACTGGTACTGCTTAAGAAGGATGCCGGTCTTACAGCGAATCCGGCAGCGCTGAATGGCGTGCTGGAGCTTTCCGGCGGCAGAACATTCCTGATTGCAGCGAGGCCCGGCGCAGTAGACGCGGCGTTGCTCCGCAAGGCAGTTGCGGCAGCGAGCACGGTAACCCCAGCCGGCACAGCGGGCCGTGCGGCATCGGCAGACCATTCGTTGTGGAGTGTCGTGCTCCTTGCATTTCTCGGCGGAATTCTGCTCAACCTCATGCCATGCGTCTTCCCGGTACTTTTCCTGAAGGGGCTTGCGCTGGTCCGTTCGGGCAACGAGGAGCGCAGTACACTGCGCCGCCACGGCATGGTGTACACGGCGGGGATTGTGCTTTCCTTCTGGGCGCTGGTCGCCGTGCTGCTCAGCCTGCGCTCGGCAGGGGCCGTGCTCGGTTGGGGATTTCAGTTTCAGTCGCCGGTCTTTCTTGAACTCATGGCCGCGCTGCTCTTCTTTCTGGGCCTCTCTCTTGCAGGCCAGTTTGAACTGGGACTCTCGCTGACCAGCGCGGGTGGATCGCTGGCCGAGAAGCAAGGCTACGCAGGCAGCTTCTTTACCGGCGTTTTGGCCGTGATCGTCGCTACTCCGTGCACAGGTCCGTTCATGGCGGCCGCAATCGGCTATGCGCTGGCGCAGCCCGCGGCCGTAACATTTGCCGTTTTCACGGCGCTCGCGCTGGGTCTGGCTGCCCCGTATGTCGTGCTCACCGTGCAACCCGCCTGGACACGCTGGCTTCCGCGCCCCGGTGTGTGGATGGACATTCTGAAGCAGGCGACAGCGGTACCGATTTTTGCGTTCGTCATCTGGCTAGCGTGGGTTCTCGCGCAGGCCTATGGAACGGCGCTGCTCGCCGCGCTGCTCGCATCTTTTCTGCTGCTGGCGATTGCGGGTTGGTTTCTGGGACGCTGGCAGGGAAAGCGTTGGGCAGGCGTGGTGGCGTTGGTCCTGCTGCTTGTGGTGGTGCTGGCCTCTTTCTATGCGCCGCAGAAGTTGACGAGCGAATCCACACCTTCGGCACAGGCTCAGAGCAACAACGGATGGCAGCCGTGGTCGGCGGATGCAGTTCTTCAGTATCAGGCGCAAGGACGCCCGGTCTTTGTGGACTTCACCGCAAGCTGGTGCCTGAGTTGCCAGGTCAACGAACGCATCGCGCTGGATCAGCCTGAGGTGCAACAAGCCTTTGCCCAGCACCATGTCGCTCTGCTGCGCGCCGACTGGACCCGGCACGATGAAGCCATCACCGAAGCGCTCACAGCGCTGGGGCGCGATGGTGTGCCCGCATACGTGCTGTATTCACCCGGGCAGAGCAGCCCCATGATCCTTCCACAGGTGATGACGCCTGGTATTGTACTGGATGCCCTCTCGGGACTCGCGCAGAGTGGGCCGGCTGGCAGGAACTGAAAACGCACGATGCTATGCTTCGGCTGCGTCGAACTGTCTGCTCCGCGATTGGGTTGCCGGTTCACCACAACAGGAGTTCATCATTCAAGTGACTCGCCACTTCATTGTGGAGCCGAATGCAGCGTCGCGCACATAGGATCCAGCCCACCCCGGCCCCGAGCTTCCGCGTGACAGCCCGTATTTCGGCAAAGCTCTTGTTGAGATGGAAGAACACCTGGGCCGCGAGGACATTCGCCGTTACTTGCCCTGGAACAGTGACTTCCTGCCGGAGTACGGACCGCACGTCGTTGCGATATTCATCGGGGAAGAGTGGGGAATGATCCCGCGATATGCGCGGTATGTGAGGCTGGTTGGGCGTGTCATGAGCCAGTATCCGTTCCTTGGCGTGCGCAACTGGTTTCTGATTACCCGGCTCAAGATCCTGCTGGCAGTGAAATCCTTGCGCAGCTGGACGCCGCACCTGCGCAGCCGGATGCGTATCCTCTTTCCGGCGCGGTCCTGGCCGGCGCCCGTCCACGCCAGAGCGCGGATCGTCCGTCTCCCTTGGGGGTGGGCGTCCCTGATGGATGTGCCGATGAAGCCGATGCGCGAGCACAAGAGGAACTATTTCTTCTAAGGCGGAATTGCGTTGGGCTCGACTTTCAGCTGCCGCCGATATCTGAGCTCACCTAAGATTTCGGCGGGCGAGTCGCTGGTACGGGCCGTGGAGAAAATTGAACAGAAACACCCGTAACTCGTTCCTACCCAATCCGTCAATGTGCATGCGGACAAAGGAACGAGCGATTGGGCGGACATGGATGCGTACTCCGAGCGGTTGACGGATACGCGTGTCTGTCTCGCGCCGCATGGCTCGGCGGCCGATACCTGGCGGTTCTTTGAAGGGCTCAAGAGCAGTTGCGCAGTCATCATGAATCTGCTTCCGGACGAATGGCACTACCGCAACGCGCCGGTCATTCAGCTGGAGGATTGGGGTGCACTCGAAGATGTTCTGCTGCCGCTGCTCGCCGATGACGCGCGGCTGGATGAGATGCAGAAGCTGTCTCTGCAGTTTTGGGAGACGGTCTGCGGTGAGAAGGCGCTGGGGCGCTTCCTTGTTCAGGCAATCCGGGAGAGCAGGGTGGAATAATTGAGTGCAGTCGCTTGATTACTTCTGCCTTTTTCCTGCCTTGAGACTGCGAATCTCCTCCATCCGCTGCGCCAGGAGCTTTTCGCGGCCTTCCTGCGTGGGTTGGTAGTAGCGCCGTCCGCGGAGCGAGTCCGGAAGGCAATCCATGTCCGCGACCCGTCCCGGCTCATCATGCGCGTAACGATAACCCTTGCCGTAGTCCAGTTCCTTCATCAGCCGCGTGGGCGCATTGCGCAAGTGCAGCGGGACCGGCTCCTGCCGGGTATGCTCCACCTCCTGCTGCGCCTCGGCATAGGCCATGTAGACTGAGTTGGATTTGGGCGCCAAAGCGAGATAGACCACGGCCTCAGCGAGTGCCAGGTCGCCTTCCGGTGAGCCCAGAAATTCAATCGCTTCTTTCGCGGAGAGACACAGGTTCAGTGCCTCGGGGGCTGCCAGGCCGATATCCTCAACCGCCATGCGCACCACGCGCCGCGCCAGGTAAAGCGGATCCTCTCCGGCTGCGAACATCCGCGCCAGCCAGTAGAGCGCAGCGTCCGGGTCGGAGTTCCGCACGCTCTTATGCAACGCCGAGATCAGGTTGTAGTGCTCCTCGCCGCCCTTGTCATACACAAGAACGCGCTGCTGGATCGCCTCTACTGCGATGGCCCTGTCGATGTGCCTTTTGCCTTCCTGCGCCAACTGCGCCGCAACCTCCAGCGTGTTGTACGCGCTGCGGCAATCGCCGCTGGAGTAGCCGGCGATGAGAGCGAGAGCCTCGTCTTCAGCGGTGAGTTCCAGCATGCCCAGTCCCCGCTCGCGGTCTTCGACGGCGCGCCGAAGCAGCGCGACGATTCGTTCTTCGCTCAGTGGCTTGAGAACGTAGACGCGGCAGCGGGAAAGAAGCGCAGAGATAATCTCAAACGAAGGATTCTCGGTGGTTGCGCCAATCAGGCGGATCGTGCCGCGCTCCACATAGGGAAGAAATGCATCCTGCTGTGCCTTGTTGAAGCGGTGAATCTCATCGACGAAGAGAATGGTGCGCGAGTGCAATTCCGCGGCCTGCGCTGCGGCGGCCATCACCTGCTTGATTTCTTTGATGCCGCTCAGGACGGCAGAGAATTCGATGAAGCTGGCCCGCGTGGTCTCTGCAATGATTTTGGCGAGCGTGGTCTTGCCGACCCCGGGCGGTCCCCAGAAGATCATCGACTGCGGATCGTCGCGCTCAATCTGCACGCGGAGCGGCTTGCCAGAGCCAAGCAGATGCTCCTGGCCGCTGTACTCATCGAGCGTGATCGGACGCATCCGCTCAGCCAGCGGGGCAGACAGCAGCCTTCCTCTAGGTCCTTCGGGTTCGCCATCGAATAGACTCATCGGTCGCTCCTGCTCGGTTTGGATTGAGGCCGCGTCGATGCGCTACGCTGCAGTGAGGCTTCATACAGCAGAACACTGGCCGCCACCGCGGCATTCAGGCTCTCGACCGGGCCGGGGCAGGGTATGGAGATAGATCCACGAGCCTTTGCCGCCACGTCGGCCGGGACGCCGTTGCCTTCGTTGCCAATCAACAATGCGACCGGTCCCGTCAGCGCCACGTCCGCCACCGGCGAGGCGTCGCGCGCGGCTGTAGCCCACATCTGCACGCCGCCCTGCGCCAGCCGTGTGAAGCATTCCTCCAGACCGGTGCGAAGGAGCGGCACTCGGAAGACGCTGCCTGCTGAAGCACGCACAGCCTTCTGGTTCCATGCGCTCACGGTCCCGGCCAGGCTCACTACACCGGTCGCACCAAAGGCCTCCGCTGAGCGCAAGATGGTTCCTAGGTTTCCTGGGTCCTGCAGTCCGCAGAGAACGACCAGAAGGGCCGCAGGCGGGGCAGGGCGGATCAGGTCATTCCAGGTCCAAGACGGCGGTCTGACGAGCGCTGCTAGAGGTTGGGGCGTTTCGGTGGCCAGCGCACTGCACAGCAGGGTACGCGGCAATAGCAGCACATCCGTCTCCGCAGGGAGGAATAGGGGTTCGAGGATGTGCGCAGACTCTTGGGGCGCGAAGACGTGCGCGAGGACCAACCCGGCCCGCTGCGCTTCATGGAGCAGATTCGGCCCCTCGATGGCGACCATGCCGGTGTGGCCGCTGCCGTCCTGCCTGAGTGCGCGGCGCAGCTCTTTCAGGCGCTCGTTCTGTTGACTCTGTACAATGCGAACAGGCATCTGCGTTAGCTGTCACAGTCTCCTAGGTGATTCTATGCCTTAGGCTTCAAGCTTTGGCGCATATTGGATTGAGCATCACTTGCACCGCGGATGGTGCTGTGATAGTTTCCGTCTTTGTGGCGTCAGCAATTCGGGGAACCGAGGTTAGCCTTCTTGTCCGCAGAGATTTTGCGCATCCATCCCGATGAACCCCAGCCGGACCGGATTGACTACATCGTCTCCTGTCTGCAGATGGGCGACGTTGTAGCTCTGCCAACCGATACGTTTTATGGACTGGCCGTCGATCCGGTCAATCTGCGGGCGGTGGAGAGGATTTACCAGATCAAGTCGCGCCAGAAGCACAAGCCGCTTTCTCTGCTGATTGCAAGCCTCGCTCAGGCGTACACGCTGGTGCGCGATGCGGACGCGATGCTCGACAAGCTGGCCGACCGCTTCTGGCCGGGGCCTCTGACGATTATCGTGCGCGCTAGCAGCAAGCTGCCGCTGCGCTCGACGGCCAATACCGGCAATGTGGCGCTGCGCGTTCCCGATGCCGCGATTCCTCGCGCCGTGGTGGAGAAGTTAGGACTACCGATTACTGCCACCTCGGCGAATCTTCAAGGCGCATCGGAGTGTACGCATGCGGCCTGCGTGCGCGACCAGCTTGGGGATCGTGTTCCGCTGATTATTGACGGCGGTCCCACGGGGCGCTCTCTTCCCACCACGATCGTGGATCTGAGCCTCGGCAACGGCCACTGGGAGATTTTGCGCGAAGGCGCAATCCCGACGCACGAAATCGTCATGGCCCTGCAGCGTTAAGCTAGTGCCATGCTCCAGAGGCAAAGTTCGGACCGGCATCGTGCAGCGCGCCTTATCCTTGCTCTGGCCGTACTTTTGCTGCTGGGTGCAGGCGTCTGGTGCGTGTGGGTCTATCTCCAGATTCAGCGCTATGCCTCTCAGGATCAGGCCAGGCCAGCCAACGCAATCGCTGTGTTTGGTGCGGCTGAATACGATGGCAGGCCTTCGCCGGTCTATCGCGCCCGCCTCGAACACGCACTTGCTCTTTATCGCGCCCGATATGCGCCGCTCGTGATTACTCTCGGCGGAGATGGTGGAGACGAGTATTCAGAAGGCGGAGTCGGGCGGGAGTACCTGATGGCGCAGGGTGTGCCCGAAGGCGCCATCATTGCGGAGACGCACAGCCGAAGTACGGCGGAGTCTGTGCATCGACTGGCTGTGATCGCGCGGGCCAACAGCCTTCAAACATTGATTGTTGTCAGCGATCCAGTCCACCTTTTCCGCATTCAGGCAATCTGTCAGGCGTCCGGACTCACCGTTTACACATCGCCAAGGGCGCACATCCCCACCTTGGCGCCTCCGTCCGCTCTGGACGCGTCCCTTCACGAGATTCTTGGCTACTCGGCGTGGCGGCTGCATCTTGAATGAAGCACAGGCTCTGGCGCGCTAAGCGGAGTGAAGGTGCAGCAGGGCGACCAGCAGCGCAAAGGCGGACGCCGCCGCGGCAGCCGTTGACAGGAAGTTGACCCCGTCGTTCCCGAGCCAGTTCCAGCGCTCCAGGGTGGCTCCGAGGAGGCTGTCAACAAAGAATCCGAAGACGCCTCCCAGAAGGGCTACCCAAAGAAGAGTGGCTTTGCCGCCCAGTGCCCATGCACCAGAGGCGGAAACGATGAGCGCGGCCATCACCCCGGCAAGGGTGCCCGGCAGACTGATGGCGCCATCGGTCCCCGCAGGCACGCGCCGCAGCGTGGTCAGCAGCCGCGGCTGTCCCTGCCAGAGCTGGCCCAACTCCGATGAGACGGTGTCTGCGGCAGCCTCGGCCAGCGCAGCGAGCCCAGGAGCAAAGATCAGCGACTGTCTCCACTCTGCCCAATCCGCTCGTCCGAAGCCGATCATCCAGGCCAACGTCATGCCGTTGCATACGAGCGCCGCCACGCCGAGGTTAGCCGCCACCTGCGACGCGAGCCTGCCATGCTTGTCCTCGGCCGTGCCGAGACGCTGCTTTCGGCTTCGTCCCGCGCGCGTTGCAAGTGAGGTAAGCACCAGCAGCCCCAGCACGGGCGTCAGCGCGGTTCTCCATGGCATATACGGGATGGATGTGGTCGCAAACATGAGAAGAGCGCACACTGCGGCGCCTGCCACCGCGCCTCGAACCGTTGCAGTTTTCGACTGCCAGGCTGCTAGCGCCAGCAGAAGACTCAGGCCCAGATTCCAAAAGGCAATTGACGGGAATTGCTGCAGCCACCACAGGGACTGCAGCACCAACTCGGCTCCCACCACCGGGAATACGAGCAGGAGCACAAGCTTCGACTGCCAATTGAATGTTCCCGAACTCACGTTCTCATCCTAACCGGAAAGATGAATTGCGAAGTTTTCCTCCCGGATAGGCCTGTCCGCAAGGGCGATGGATCAGGTCAAGTGAGAGTGTGAAGGCGCAGTGACAGAGGGGCTACCAGGGAGTGCCTTTGGCCTGTCGGCTGATTTACAATCACGAAGGAAGCAGGAACCCACTGAATGAGTCTTTTTCCTACGTTTTCAGGTCCTGCGCCTGCCCGTTGGGTGCAGGCTGCAGCAGCGATTGCCGCGATGTCCTTTCTTGCCGGTTGCGGAGACACGTACCGGCCCGTGGTTACGCCCATCAATCCCAGCGGCCCTCCCCAGCAGCCCAGTTCGCTGGCCGTGGCGATATCGGTGCCTTCGACGAGTTCACCCGGGGTGGCGACGGTAATTGACTACTCGGGCGACACGATCATGGCGACCGCTCCAATTGGTCCCAATCCGCAGGCGTTCACGATTGATGAGTCAGGCAGTACAGGCTACACGATCAACAGCGACGGCACGCTGACCAATTTTCCCGTGTCGACGCAGTTGCAACAGCGAAACGTGACTTACAGCACGCTGCCGACGACCGCTCAGCCCATTGGCATGTTTTCTCCGTCGTCCGGGCTCTGGATTACGGACCTTCAGGGGAATCTGGTAGACGTGCTGAACAGCGTTCCGGAGACCTTCAAACTGGCTGTTCCGGTGGCGGCGATGCCGATCGCAGTTTCGGGTCCGGCGCTGGTTGGCCAGCGAAACTATGCAATCAGCCAGAACAATGTGAATACGGCTCCGGCAAACGCAATTCCTTTCGGCGTGACCTGTAACATCGCTCCTTCTTCTGCGACGGAGACGGGAGAAGCCGATGCAATCGAGCCATCCAATTTCACAATCTCGGCACGCATCCCGTTAGGGAAGTGCCCTGTGTACGGAGTGCAAAGCGCGGACAAGCAGCGCTTCTTTGTGCTCAACCGCGGCAGTGACACGATCACCGTCATCAACAGCCAGACGAACGCGCTCGACACCTGCACGCCGTTCACCAACCAGAACGGCCAGTTGGTGACATGCCATCCGACGCTGCCTCTTTCGCTTGCGGCTGTGGCCGCGACGGGGATCACGCCGCCCAACGGTACCACGGGAATGACGCAGACCGCGGGGCCGGTCTATGCCGAGTACAACCAGGCCACCAATCAACTCGTGGTCGCCGACTATGACGGCGGCACCATCAGCATCATTGACGTCAGCCTCGACATCTACGGAAACGACAGCCCCACATTTGGGACCACATTCACAGTCAAGATTGGAAACACAGCCAATCCGCAGCCTGCCAGCGTCACGGTTCTGTCGGATGGCAGCCGGGCCTACACCGCAAACCAGAACGATGGGACCGGAGACGGCACCGTTTCCGTTGTCAACCTCAGCAGCCACACTGTGGAGAAGACGGTGACGGTCGTCGGGCATCCGCGAACGGTGGTGTCCACGATGAACTCGCTCTATGGCAAGGTCTATGTGGCTTCGCCGGACAGCCCTTACCTCAGCATCATCCGTACGGATCTGGACGTGGTAGATACCACTGTCCTTTTGCAAGGCAACGTGATGGACGTGCGTGTAACGACTCAGAATGGCATCAGCGGGAATTCAAACGTGACGAGCCGGCGGCCTGGCGGCGGCCAGCCCTGCTACCTGCCGACGAGCGTCCTCGATCCGGGCAACCCGGCCGGCCTCACGCTGCAGCAGTGCCAAAGCCAGACCGCGCCTTGAGCTGATTCTTGCACGCCGCGATCGGGGACGCAGATTTGCCCGCCGGCGTGCACCACGGTTTGACTGCACCAGTGTAGCTTTGCGAAGGAAAGTTCTCTTGAAGACCCGACTTGACCTCGTGCTTGTGCAGCGTGGTCTCGTAGCGAGCCGTGAGCGTGCTCGTGCTCTCATTCTTGCCGGAAGAGTCCTCGTGCAGGAACAGAAGGTTGATAAGCCTGGGACCCTCGTGCCTGAGGCGGCCGCGATTCGCCTGCTGGGCGAGGATATTCCTTATGTAAGCCGCGGCGGAATCAAGCTGGCAGGGGCGTTGTCTCACTGGAAGATTGAGGTGGGGAACCGATGCTGCATCGATGTGGGCGCATCGACGGGTGGGTTCACTGACTGTCTGCTGCAGCACGGTGCTGCGCATGTCACCGCAGTGGATTCCGGCTTCGGCCAGATTGCGATGAAGCTTCGCAATAACCCGAGGGTGAGACTGATGGAGCGCACGAACGCCCGTCTGCTCAAACCCGGTTCGCTGCAGCCGCCGCAGGATCCCGTGGCCACCCTCTTTGTGATGGACGTGTCGTTTATCTCAGCTGCGCTCCTGCTGGCTCCGATTGTGGCCGCAGCCCCTGGCCTCGCCGAAGGCGTCATTCTTGTGAAGCCGCAATTCGAAGCGGGCCGCGAACATGTGGGCAAAGGCGGCATCGTCCGCGACCCTGCTGTCCATGCGCTTGCCGTGCAGAAGGTAGCGGATGCTGTCCGGGCGATGGGCTGGGAAGCCGTGGATACGATGCCTTCTTCCATCAAGGGCGCGGAGGGAAATCAGGAGTTTCTGCTCTGGGCCAGGAAGCTGGCCGCCGCCGCCGACTCACCTGCCTGAGCAAATGTTCGGAGGTGAATCTGGAGTAAATCCGATACACTGAGTCCGCATGATTCCTGTAGCGATCGTTTGCAAGCCGCATAAGCCGGAGTTGGCGCTTATCCTGCCCGAACTCGTGGGCTGGCTGCGACAAAACGGGTATGAGCCCATCCTAGACCGGGAAGGCGGCGAGTTCTGCGATTCTGCCCCCATACTGGATGCAGGATTGATGCCGGAACGAAAGCCCGCGCTGGTGATCGTTCTCGGTGGCGACGGCACGCTGCTTTCGGTTGCACGCATCTTCGCTGCGACCAAAACGCCCATTCTGAGCGTGAATCTCGGATCGCTGGGTTTCCTGACAGAGATTCGCCTCGCAGATCTTTACAGCACGCTGGAAGGCTGGTGCAGCAACTGTCATACCCTTGACGCCAGAAGCATGCTTCGGGCGCAGGTCCTCCGCGATGGCGAGCTGGTTTCCACCCACGAGGCCCTGAATGAGGTGGTGGTCTCAAAAGGCGAAATCGCACGGATGGGCGACTTCGCGGTCATGCTGGACGGCAAGCACGTGGCACACTTTCGCGCTGATGGTGTCATCGTCTCCACGCCGACGGGGTCAACTGCGTACACTCTGGCGGCGAATGGGCCGATTCTCACACCGGATGTCGATGCACTGGTGGTTACGCCGATTTGTCCGCATCTGTTAACGCTGCGGCCCATCGTAATCCGGGGCGACGCACTGCTAACGGTCCGGGTGGAAGCGGTTCCCAATCAGGCCCTGCTCACCATGGATGGGCAGAGCGCGGTCACTCTCCAGCGCGGTGATGAGGTCCACTGCCGCCGATCAACGCATACTGTCAATCTGGTGCGGATCAGCGAAAGCGGCTTCTTTGAGGCGCTGCGCAGCAAGCTGAGCTGGGGTGAGCGGTAACGCCGGTCATGTGGGGTTGCTGGGGCTATCGGGATAGCTCGCTGAGCAGCACCTTCGCCTTCGTGGCAAGGGTGCCGGCTCCGTCGGTATCACCTGAGTCGAGTGCAGACTGCGCTTGTTTCAGGAACTCTTTGATTTGAGCGGCAGTCTTCTGCTCCTGATCATTGAGCGTCCGCGTAATCTGACGCAGGCCGTTTTCTGTCTCTGTCATCGAATCGCGGATCTGCTGGGCGCCGGCTCCCGAACTGCCCGTCGAGAGATGGCCGATTGCCTCAACTGCAGGAGTCTCCGGAGTGGCGGCTTCTGCAGGGGGCTTTTCCACATGCTTCCTGCGAGGAGGTCTTGGCGATTCTTCTGCGGCGGAACCCGGAGCCGCCTGGGTCGCCGTAGCGGCGGAGGCCGAGGGAGCCGGCGATTCCTGCGCCTGCGCCGGGGGCGGGACAGTGACGACGTCGGGTGCGGGTGGCGGTGTTTGAGACAATTCTGGAGCAACCTGCTGCGGAGGAGGCTGCTGCGCCTTATGAAAACAGCCGGTCAGTACGACTGCCAGGATGTATACGATCGATCGTCCCGGCCCCTTCATAGCAAAATCCTTTCCGGACCGCTTGCACTCTCCGGTTGAAGATGCCGTCGTCCCCATTCAGCCGAGGCCACAGGAATTCGTAACTGGAATTCCGTGCCATGACCCAACTCCGATTGTACTTCGATGCTGCCATGGTGGAGCTGAAGGATTCGGTAGGTCATGGCGAGGCCGATTCCGCTGCCTTCGGTCTTTGTCGTGAAATACAGGTCGAAGATCTTGCCCCGGATATCCTCGGGGATGCCCGGGCCTTCGTCCCTCACGTGGAGCACGGCGATTTTACGGTCTTCTTCAAGCGCCACCAGCAGGCGACCGCCTTCGCTCATGGCCTGTGCGCCGTTCTGGATGACGTTCAGCACCGCCTGCTTCATCAGATCGGCGTCCACGTAGGCCATCACGGGGTTAGGCGGCATGGTGCTCTGAAGGATCACATTGCGCGTGGAAAACTCTTCGCCAGCTAGTGCGAGCACATCGCCAATGACCTTGCGCAGGTCCTGCTCCCGCAACTGCAGTTCCACAGGACGCGAAAAATCGACGAGTGTCTGAACAACTCTGTCGAGACGGCGGATCTCTGCTTCGATGACCTCGAGATGACGCCCGGCTGCGGCGTTGGAGTCACCCAGCTTGTTCTTCAGGAGTTCAAGATGAACTACGATTGCGTTGATGGGGTTCTTGACTTCATGGCCTACGCCGGAAGTCAGCCTGCCGATTGCGGCCATCCGGCGCGACAACTCCAGCTCCGACTCGATCTGCTCGACAGATTCAGGGTCATGGAGGGTGACCAGCGCGCCTAGCTTTTGGTTTGTACGGTCGTCGTGGATGACGTTCAGCGAGGCTTCGATTCGGCGACCGGTCTCCGTGAGAATCTCCTGCTGCGCCATCTCTCTGCCCGTTTCGAATGCCTCCATCAATCTACGTCCCAGCTCTGTGGACTGGTCGAAGATCTCACGGGCATGCAATCCAAGGATGGTCTCCTTGTTGAACTGCAGAAATCGTCGCGCCGATTCCGATATCAGGACCGCGCGTCCGTCGCCTGTGAACAGGAGGATGCCATCCTGCAGCTTGCCCAGAATCTGGTCCAGATTCTCCTGCAGGGCAGAGAAGACCTCCTCGACATTGCGCATGCGCTGTCCGATGCGCTCAATCTGTGTCGAGACCCGTTGTGGCGTGTCCTGATTAGGCGCGTTGTCGCCCGTTTCCGCTTCCTCGCTGACGGGTGTCCAGTAGGAGAGCTGCATGCTGATCTGTTCGAGCGGACGCAGGGCGAGATTACTCAGCAGGAAGGCGATCACCAGAGCCGTGACGAGCGTGAAGCTCATCAGCGTAACCGCCTCCCGCATCCAGGGGGCATACACGGCGTGCAGCAGCGTTGTGCGCGCCCCCACGTGGACGGTGATAAATGGCTGCCCATTACGGGTTAGAGGGACAGCGATATCGAAGACGCGCGGAGGGCCGAAGACCGCGCGGAACAACTCGATCGGACTTGCCTGCAGCAACTGGCCGTAATCGGCTCGCCAGGGGAGTGCCTTATCTTCGTTGCCAGGATTGGTGCTGACAAGAATGCGCCCCTGCGCGTCGCCCACATTGATGTCATAGACCGTCAGCGAATAGCGATTTACCGAATCCAGGACGGCATTGAGTGCGGCGCTGTTCCGGATTGCGGTTGCTTCCACGCGCTGCAGTTGCGCAGGATCGTTCGGATCGACCGTTACATCCTTCAGGCCGTTTTGCAGTGCGTCCTGGACGGCAAAGCGTACTTCATCGGCCACCATTTTATTGGTGTCATAGGACTGCCGGATGGCCTCGTGGACCAGTTGACTCACATAGACGAGCGAGAGCATCCCTGCCAGCGCAAAGACCAGGCCTGTAATGGCGAGGACGAGTTTGGTCTTCAGTCGCATGGTCAGGCCGGTCGATCCTCACGGAACTGGCTGTATTCCTTGAGTTTGTTATGCAGCGTTTTCAAGCTGATCCCCAGCACTTCGGCGGCGCGCGTCTTGTTCTGCCCGGTGTGTTCCAGGGTACGAAGGATCAGAAGACGTTCCGCTTGATCGACGGTCATGCCCACCTGCACCGAAATCGCGTTGGCATCGGAAGCGGCGGACGTTGCGGAAAGGCGCTGACCAAACTGCGGCGGCAAGTGAACAGCCTCGAGCGGTGCTCCGTCGGGGCAGAGCACAACGGCGCGTTCCATCACGTTGCGCAATTCACGCGCGTTGCCCGGCCAGTCATAGTGCAGCATTCTGTCCAGCATGGAAGGCCCGACGCCGGTGACTTTGCGGCTGTGCTTCTGATTCATCTCCAGAATCATGGCCTCGGCCATGGCCGGGATATCTTCCATATGCTCGCGAAGAGGCGGCATGTGGATGTGAAACACATTCAATCGATAGTAGAGGTCGCTGCGAAGTTGCCCGTTTGCGACAGCTTCGGCTGGATCCCGGTTTGTGGCGGCAAGTACGCGCACGTCCACATCCTGTTCGGTGCGGGCTCCCAGACGACGAAGCTTTCGCTCCTCGAGAACACGCAGCAGCTTGGCCTGTGTCGCCACCGGCATTTCGCCCAGTTCGTCCAGCAGCAGCGTGCCACCGGACGCAAGCTCAAAGCAGCCCATCCGGCGCTCGGCCGCGCCCGTGAATGCGCCTTTTTCGTGCCCGAAGAGCTCGCTTTCAATCAGAGACTCAGGAATCGCTGCGCAGTTCACGGCGACGAAGGGCCGCGTCTTTCGTGCGCTCAGTTCATGAAGCGTGCGCGCCACCATTTCTTTGCCGGTGCCGCTCTCGCCGGTGATGAGTACCGAAACGTTCGATGTGGCGATCTGTTCGATCAGAGTAAAGATCTCCTTCATCGCCCGGGAGCTGCCAACCATGGAGCCAAGAATGCCTGAATCCCGCAGGCGTCGCCGGGCCACCTCCAGCTCAATTGCGGTGTCGCGCTGCCGTGTCGCGTTGGTCAGGATGACCCGGAGCCGCGTCGCATCGACAGGCTTCTGAAGGAAGTCGTATGCGCCGAGCTTCATGGCCTCAACCGCAACCTGAATGGTGCCCTGCGCCGTAAGGAGGATTACGGCTACATTGGACAGAATGCCTGCACCGGCATCAGCCAGCTTTGCCAGCAGTCCGAGGCCGTCCATCCGCGGCATCTTCAGGTCGGTAATGACGATAGCCGGGTCCCACGCCAGGGCCTTCTCCCACCCCTCGATCCCGTCACGCGCTGTTTCGGTCCTGTAGCCCCATCCCGAGATGAGCTCTGCAAGTCCCATCAGCGCATGGGGTTCGTCTTCCACGATCAGGACTTTGACCGGGTTCTCTGTTTCGGACTTTGCCATTGCACCTTCTTTATGTTCCGGTCCCGTCAATGCCAGAAATGCGCTCAGAAATAAAGGGATTGTACCGGAGTTGCAGCCCAGTCTACGAGGGCGGATATCTCTTAACCAGCTTTTTCGCTCAGCTCGGTCCAGCGCTCGTAGAGGGAATCGTTCTCGTTCTGCGCCTCCACCAACTCTGTCAAAGCCAACTGCAGCGCTGCCGCGTCGGTAGCAATCTCGGGGCTTTCTGCTCGGAAGCGCGCGGCGTTCAGCCGCACATCTGATGCTGCGATGCGCTCCTCCATGCCGGCGAACTCGCGCGCCTCCATATACGAGAGCTTCTTGCGCGGGGTTTCGCTGCGCCCCTGCGCCGGGCTGGGACCGCCGGCGGCAGGCTTGATTTTGCGGCTGCGGTTGGCTGCAGCCCAATCTTCCCATTGCGTGTAGTCGGCAAAGAGGCCAATCCCGCTCTGTCCATCGAGGCCTACAACGCTGGTGGTGACGCGGTTCAGCAGGAACCGGTCGTGGCTGACCAGCATCATTGCGTCTTTGAATGCAAGGAGATTCTCTTCGAGTACCTCAAGCGTGGGAAGGTCGAGGTCGTTCGTGGGCTCGTCCAGAAGCAGCACATCGGCGGGCTGCAGCATGAGGCGCGCAATCAACACGCGCGCGCGCTCGCCTCCGCTCAGGTTCTTTACCGGCTGGTTCAACTGTTCGGCTCTGAACAGAAAGCGTGATGCCCAGCTTGCCACGTGGACCTGACGCCCTTCCAGGACGACCGCATCGCCTTCCGGTGCGAGAGCGCGGCGCAGCGTCAGTTCCTCGTCAAGCTGCCTCATCTGGCTCAGGTACACCACCTGCAGCGCATCGGCGCGATGCACCTGCCCTTCTGTGGGAGCCGTCTCTCCGCAAAGCAGGCGGAGCAGGGTAGTCTTGCCGCTGCCGTTGGGCCCAATCAGCCCAACGCGGCTGCCGGCGGTAAGGGTGAAGTTCAGGCCGGAAAAAAGTCGCTTTCCCGCGATCTCAAAACCAACGTTGTCGAACTCGACAAGGCGTCGGGTCTTGCGGTCGCTGGCAGAGAAGTCAATCCCTGCGGTGCCTGTGGTGCTGCGCGCGCCAAGTTCGGCAAGCTCTCCGATCATGCTCTCGGCAGCGCTGATTCGCGCCTTGCTCTTCGTCGTTCGCGCTTTGGGCCCGCGGCGCAGCCATTCAATTTCCGTACGGACGCGATTGCGCAGCGATTGCTCCTGTTTTCTTTGCGCATCGAAATACGTCTCACGCTCTTCCAGAAACCGGCTGAAGCTGGCCTTCACGCGGAACAAGCCTCCTGCGTAGGCGCGGTTCAATTCCACGATCTCGTTGGACGTGGCCTCAAGAAAGTAACGATCGTGACTGACTGTGACGGCAGCAAAGGAGCCTTTCGTCAGCAGCTCCTCCAGCCACTCAATTCCTTCCAGGTCGAGGTGATTCGTTGGCTCATCCAGTAGCAGCACCTCAGGCTTGCCCACCAGGGCGGCGACAATCGCGAGGCGCTTGCGCCAACCCCCTGAGAGAGCCTCGGCAGCGGCGTTCAGGTCATCTAACCCGGCTTTGCCGGCTAACTCGCGCATGTGTCCCTCCCGGTCAGAGGCGGGAATACGCTCTGCTTCGAGGGCCGCCTGGAGCACCTGGCCAACCGTCATTTCCGCCCCAAAGTGAGAGTCCTGCGCAACGTAGGCGACTCGTGTATTGCGGCGCACCGCCACTTCGCCGGCATCCGGCGTCGTCTGTCCAGACAGCACGGCCAGCAGAGTGGACTTACCCGAACCGTTCGGACCGATCAGACCGATGCGTGCCCCGTCCTCCACCGTAAGGGAAATCTCCCGGAAGAGCGGTTGTGCGCCGAATTGTTTCGAGATTGCCTGGGCGTTGAGAATCGGGGGCATTGTATCCAGAGTACTGTTTCGGGGCCATTCCATGCGAGCGGCAAGCCTCCCGTACACTGGACACATGCTGGAGTACGAGATCACACCTCAGGAAGCTGCTGCGCTATTGCGGGAGCAGAAGGCGCGCCTCATCGACGTGCGCGAGCCCTGGGAATTTTCCAAAGCCTGTATTGAAGGCAGCCTGTTGATGCCCATGGGAGACGTTCCTGCGCGCGCTTTTGCCGAGCTGGACCCGGACGAACGCCTCGTAATCGTTTGTCATCACGGGCAGCGTTCTCTGTCTGTGACTGCATGGCTCCGCAATCAGGGTTTCGAACAGACGCAGTCGCTGCGCGGCGGCATTGACTCTTGGTCCGCGCAGATGGACGCTGCCGTTCCACGCTACTGACTCGGCGTGGGTTCACAGCGCAGGCCTGGCATGGAGGCCTATACTCTCCCATGTCGAAATCTACCGAACGGAGTCCTTCGCATGTCCTCATTCATACTGGAGTACGCCCGCCAGAATCAGCCTCGATTTCTCGACGAGCTGAAGGCGTTTCTTCGTATCCCTTCTATCTCAACGCTGCCCGAGCACAACGCAGACTGTCGCAGTGCCGCGGAGATGCTGGCGGGTGAGTTGAGTCGCATCGGCATGCAGAACGTCCGCCTGATTGAGACAGACGGCCATCCGATGGTCTACGCAGACTGGCTTCATCAGGATGGCAAGCCGACCGCGCTGTTCTATGGCCACTATGACGTGCAGCCCCCCGACCCACTCGACGAATGGCTGACTCCGCCATTTGAGCCGACGGAGCGGAACGGTAACATCTATGCGCGTGGCGCAGTGGATGACAAGGGACAGGTGTGGGCGCAGATCAAGGCTCTCGAATCGCATCTGGCCTCCACAGGCTCGCTACCCGTGAACGTGCGGGTTCTTTTGGAGGGCGAGGAAGAGGTTGGCGGCGAAGGCATCGAAGGCTATGTCTCCTCAAAGCCCCCGCAGCTCAAGGCGGATTTTGCCCTGATCTCCGATACCGAGTTGTTTGCACCCGGTCTGCCCACGCTCTGCGTCGGCCTGAGGGGAATGATCTACACCGAGATTACCGTGCGCGGTGCTCGGACTGATCTGCATTCCGGCATGTATGGCGGCGTCGCACCGAA
>VFSW01005940.1_pt1 | contig 17998 bp, 16 predicted proteins | sample 5358111 | NCBI WGS metagenome assembly VFSW01 (sample SAMN11554181, study PRJNA540505) | mine drainage metagenome | isolation source: sediment from site ElyBrook_90M | place: USA: Ely Copper Mine, Vershire, VT | collected 2017
CTCCGCTCCCGCCCCCTGTGAGTCCCGCGATCACCGACGCAGCCATGAACAGCCCACCGCCCGCGAGCTCCTCCGCGATGCCTTGCGGAATATCCCCAGACGCCAACGATGCAGCGCCCTTCGCCATCTCAAGTTCGCCGTAGGATTTCGCGATCGCTGCGAGCGCCTGACCCGTGGACCTTTTCATCGCGTCGCCGAACATATCCCATGTCGCCTTTCCCGCGGCGACAGACCCGAAATACCCGCCCATCGCATCCGCGGCCCCTGCCCAACTTTGGGTGAGTGAGTGCAACGTCTCGCGTTGCTGCTGTAGCCCGCGGGTGACTTCTGCATTGCGCGCGTTGATCGCAGCGTCTCCCATGCGCGCCTTAGCGTCCGCGAGGCCATGCGACGTCTGGGCAAACGGATCGATCTCATCCGCCCCACCGCGCGCATCGGGCAACGTCAAGGAGCGAGACGATCCGGTCATCAATCGGTCCATGTGTTGCCGGGAAGCCTCGTCCAGTTCCCGGGTTATGTGCGTGATAATTTCCTGCGCACGGGCCGGGGTGAAATGCGAACGGATCCCCCGCAGTGCAGCGTCCGTCAACCTACCGCCCACCACGTTCTCGGTGTCCGTGTCTGGATGGTCGCGGAGAGATTCCTCCAACGATTGGAGATAGGCCCGTCCAGTGTCGCGCCCGGCGCCGCGCGCGCGATGCTGTTCCCGAGCTTCCATGGCCGCCGAACGGGCTTCGTTTCTGGTCCTGAACGCCCGAAGTTCCGATGCCGAGAGACCGAACCTCTCAGGCGTCTCGGGGGTCGCGAAACCGGTCCCCCCGCCACTCAGCGCTCTATCGCGCGTAGTCTGGTCGAGAGATGTCGTGACCGTCCCGTCCGGCCCGATGACTTCCCGTCCGCGAGTCGCCGTGGCACCTGGAGTAAGGTGCCCGATGCCACGTCCTGAGAGCGTTTGGATTGCTCCTACCGCACCCGTGGCGTCTTCGTAGATGGCCTGCAACGAGCTCTTCAGCCCGAGGGTTCCGTCAGTCGCAGCGTGCAGTGCGGCGACCATGGATCCAAGGACGTCCGCAACGGCACCGCCGGCCGCAGCCGACACATCCGTCATATTGTTCAGGTTGCCGGTAATGTCGTGAATCTTGCTGTTCAGCCCTCCTGCCGACGCGGCCATGGTTTCAAATGACGCCGAGAAACTCCGCTCATTACGTTGCACGTTGTTTCGCTGGCGCTCCAACGCGGTTGCCGCATCGTCCGTTGCGTCGGCCATGTGCTGTTGCGCTTCGGCCAACGCCTCGATGCGTTGCTGTGCCGTGTGCGTCTGCCCACTCACCGCCTGCAACGCCGGGGACAAACGACGCCCGATACGCTCGCTCCCGGTGATTACCCAGTCGGACATCATCTCAAGCGACTCGGACGTATCCACTCCGACGGTTTGCGAAAGTGTTCCCGCCGCGCGACCGAGTTGCAGGAACTGCTCTTGCGTAGTCGCAATCCCAGCCGCCTGGAGTCGCCCCGCCGTCGTCGCCAGATTCGTCTCGCTCGTGAACCGCGTTAGATGGTCCGAGAGAGCGACCATGTCAATCCCGGTCTGTCGCTGGACAATCGCCAGGTGATCTTGTTCTTGCGCGAGATGCGCGATGCTCGTCGCAGCCTGGTCGATGAACTGGATCGCCTGTTGCGCGCCCTGGACCAAACCGCGCGCGAAGTCCACCGCCTCCATCGCAGTCGAGACTCGGAGAAGATTGCGCATCTCCGTAAACACGCCGCTGATGTTGTTCTTCACCCGGCGTGCCTGGTTTTCGATTCGTCGCTGTTCCTGGGATTCTCGCAGCGCCATGCGTTGAGCGATTTCGGCTTCGTGCTGCAACGCCTTCGCTACCGCGCGGCTTTCCGCCGCCTTGGCCCGCTCGTCTCTCAACGCCGTTTCATGTTCGACGTGCGCCCGCCGTTCCGCCAACGTCCGTTGTGCCGCTACGAGACGATCCGCTGCGATCTTCGCTCGGGCCGCAGTGTTGGCCTCTGCGATCTCGATTCGGGCATTCTTGCGGATGACCTCAGTTACGGCCCCCGCCGTACGTGCCCCGTACGCGATGGTTTCGCGGGACGTGATTTGCGCGGCCGCGATGCGTTCCCGAGACGCCGCTTTGACAGCCTCGATCTCTCGCCGAGATGATGCGACCGCAGCCCGCGAGATGTCCGCAAAGTCCTTGAGCGTCTCTGCCTTGACGCCCGAAAGCGTCTCAATCAACGCGGCGATCCGCGTGCGTAGCGTGGCGGCCGACTCCGCGCCCTTCACCATGCGCGCATCCATGGACGCAAGCCGCGAGACAATCTTCTTCAGCGCTTCGTCCGCCACCCCCGGCGGGGTGACCTCGACCGGGATGACGATTCCTTCGAGCGCCGTGCTCATGGAGCCTCGCGTCGCGACGCATGGAGTAACTCCGCAGTCGTCACGTCAAGGATGGCCCCAGTCCCGCCGTGGACCTCGATCCCGTCTCCCAGCATCCGGTGCCGAAGGTCCTGCAACCATCGCCCAAGAATAGCCTCCGCGGATGCGGCATGGCCCTCAGGGATCGAAACGTCCAACACGAACCACAGGCATCGTTGCTGCGTCGTCATGCCTTCTTCCGTGCCTTCTCCGCGAACGCTCGGTCGCTGGCCTGGGATTCCGCCAGAGCCCGCCGCCAAACCTTGTACGCCTCCACGTCAACGTGCGTCGGCGTACGACCCAAAAGCATTCCGTAGGCCGCAGGATCGAAGCCACCATCAATCCCCATCGCGCAAAAAGCTTCGGTCAACTCCAGCGTAATTTCGTCTGCTCGCTGGATCGTCGCGAAAGGACACGTCTGCGGCATGGCGCTCGGGTCAGCTCCTATAAGCGTCGCGACGTGCCGGACCTCACGGGCGAAGTCTGGATTGAGTTCGCGACTCGCGCACCCCGCGCCAGCGCAGCCCCATTCCTCCTGTAACATCTTCGCCTCCTCATGTTCGCTGGCCGGGGATAACTCCGTGAGTTCGCGCGCAATCCGACATCCGCACAAACGCCTCGTCTGGGCTAACGCGGAAGCATCAGCCCAGGCGGCAAGGAGAAAGGGAGCTTCGCGCGCGGCCCTACCTTCGCCCGTTCAAGAATTACCCGCCCAATCTCATCGATCGCGTCTTGCCCGTACAACGGGAACGCCACGTCATCCACCCACTCCAGACGCGCTGCAATGGCGTCGCTCGGGATCTTCATCGTGTGCTCCTTCCCACCGTCCCCAGGGGTGATCTTGTGACACCCACACAAGAAGGCACGCGTGTAAACGTCCGTGTCCGTACGTCCCTGCTGAACGTATCGGAACTGCTGCGCCGTCAGAGACCACGTCTCGAAGATCGTGAGGCTCTTCCCGGGCACCAACGGGAGCTTTGCCATGTCTTCTTCCGTGCGCGATCGCTCATAGTCCGACAGCAGTTTCGCCAAGCTCGCTTCGCCCTGCGCAGGCACGTAGTCGAGATCAATCGCATCATCGCACGTCGGCGCTCCGGCCAGAGGATGCGATCCGATAAGGCACACGTTCAGAATCTTGGATGGGTTTATCATGGGTCGGTCCTCATCCGAAGGCGACGCGGAATGCCGCCCGTCCCGCGTCAATCATCCCCTGTGTGGGCGATGCGTCCAGCGTCGGGACGGACACCGGCGAATACGTGCTCGGGAATGCCCCGTCTGGCAACGGGTTGAACTCAAGGTCCACGTATAGGTACTCGCCGACCTTGTTAGCCTTGGGCGTCGTCACGAGCGACGCACAGGAAATCTCCCACACCCAGAACGACTGAGACGTCCCAGTCCCAATCGGGAGGATGACCACCACGTTGTACAAGATGTCCGCCGACGACGCGAAATCCGCATACGCCTGCGGATCCATCCGAATCGTCATGCTGCACTTGCCGAAGCGCGGTCGGCCCGCGCCATCGATCACTCCAGCCACGGTCTGCGGAGCGTTGAGATCCCGGATCAGCTCGTAGGCCCCTTTGACTTCAATGTTGAGCTTCTCCAGCACCAACGTCGTCCCGCGAACCATGGGCGACGGGAACGACCCAGACGTTCCCCCGGCGCTGTTCAGCCCCGCCACGTAGACCTGGGGGGTGAAGCGAGCAATGGCTCCCATGGTGTCAACGATTGGGACGATCGTGGACGCGGCTTCCGTCGGCCCGAGGTAGTCAGTGAACTTCCCCGAGAACTTCGCCGTGGCCGTCTCGTGACCATCACCGAAGGTAAATTCAACGTCTCCGTACACGCCCGCAAGCGTCACTTGGAGTTGGTCCGCAGTACCGGCTGCGCTGTCAACGAACGTGTGCTGGACGATCACCGATGCGTTGTTCGTAAGACCCGGACCGGTCCCGTGCGAATCAGCGGGGAAATAGTTGTAGAGGTTCTTCACCGCGGCGCCGGTCGATGGAGCCGCCGAGAGCGCTGGATAGACCGTCACAGCGTTGGTCGCGACCGAAAGCACCTTGGCGACGTCGTATCCGCCCGTAGCCTTCGCCACAGCGATCCACGTACCGGGGACGAACAAGCTGCCCGTCGTTACGCTGAACACCGATACCGTAGGGGTTGGAGTCGCAGCAACAACATCCCCCGGCTGGTCGAACGTCTTGGGGGTCAGTCCGTAGTCGGACACGCCCGCCCCGCCGCCCATCGCAGCGCCCAACAGGACCCCGAGACCGAACATGCCAGCGGCAGGAGTGTAGCCCGCCGCAGGAGCCGTCGAGTGCGTAGGAGGCACCCACCCCGCGACTTTCTGCGATGCTACCGGCGTCCCCTGGCAGTATTTCGACAGGCCCGACAAGGTCGAACCGATACGCAGCCCGTGGTAGGGGAGCTTCGGGTCCACTCGCGAGACGCTCTCCGTCAGAACATCCTCGCGGGCTTCCTCGATCCCATCGATCCCGATGTCGTCGTAGCGAAACACGTCGTAGACGAGCGAGTTAGGCCACGCTGGGCCAGACACGCCAGCCACGGGCGCAGTTACGACGCCGGCCACGTACGAGGCATACGTGCTCTCAAGCGCTACCGCCGTGGTGCGTTGACGGACGAGAATGTTCCTCTGTGTCGATGGCATGATTCACTCGCCTTCTTCCGCGGGTCGCGGGAGACAATTGCTTAATTCTGTAGCCAGTTGTTTCGTTGCTACGCCCGGCGTACCAGGCATCCCGTGTCGCAGTTTCCACGCGCGATATCGCGGGGTGAGCGGGCGGAAGTTACCCTCGATCAATCGGCTGGCCCACCCCGAAGCAACCATCCGCCCGATAGCGTTCAGCAGACGATACCAGTCGAGCGCCCCATTCGCGCGAAGCACCGCCAGCCGCATAGCAGGGTTGCCGACGCGATACGACTCCGGCGTCGCGACGGGACGGAGCGCAGTGAAGTAACCGTACACCTTCACGTTGCGTTCGTTGAGCGGGATCAAGATGCCGCGACGCCCCACAAGCGATTCCCTCAGGGCCTCGATCCTGGCGATGACGGATGCGACGCTCACGGGTCGTACGCTTCGTTCGTCGCCTGAATGTCCACCACCAACGGGAGGCGCATCAACAGCCGACCGCTCCCGAGATCCTGCGTCGTCGCCTCGTCGACCTGAGTCACGGCATAGATGTACGGGTCCACGTCCCCCGTCCCGGTGTTTGCGAGAAGCGTCGAAAGATTGAGCGCGCGCCAGATACGTCGCGCATCCGACAATGCCCGCTCACGCACCGAGGCCAACGCAGACGAAACGGTCTCGCCCGTCCCTGCCGCAAGATTCACCTGGCCGCCAACCTCCAACGCCGTCCCGTAAACGTACCCGATGTCGATTGAGCAACGTGCTCGGACGAGCACTGTCGTCTGCCACGGATTCACTGGCGTCGGGAAATCGCGCTGCCCGAGCCAGTTGATCGTGTACACGCGGTCGAAACTACCCGCCATGAAGATCGCTCCCTCTGCGGGAGACTCGCTCGGCGCCGGACGCCAACGCCCCGCTGGGATCGCCACAGCAGCAATGGCAGGGTCCGCGCTCCCAACGCCCCACCCGCCACTGATGGCAGCTCGCAAGCGCGTCGTTGGCCCGTCGAAGAACTGCGTCACGGGTACACCTGCGTGCGGGTCGCGTGGATCATGTGCCGCTGTTGCGTCGGCTGCGACAAACGACGGATCTCGTAGGGGACTCCACCGTAGGCCGCAAGAGTCTCCAGTCCGGGACCGGCCACTACATAAACGTAACGCTCGGTCGGATTGTTTGTGGCCGGCGATAGTTGCACCGCCGTGTATCCGCCCGCGGAACAGTCCTGGGTGATTGGACCGATTAGGAGCGAGTCCAGTCCGTTCCGCCCGGTGCTTTGCGCCACGATCCCACCCCCGAGCCAGGAAGGCTCTACGTCGGCGTCCACGGGCACCACACGGGGCTGCGGGGACACCGAGAGCAACGTCGTGACGACGTAGGTAGCCCCCGGCGTGCCCAGCGCGCAAGGCACCCCCGCGAGCGTCGCCGTCTCGTGCGCCAACGTGACCGCGTAGGCCCGAGCCCCGACGCCGATATCCATCGCCGTACGTGCGTCCAATGCTGCGCCCCGCACGGCGTCAAGGAATGGCGTTGTCGCCATGTCAGTAGACCTCTACCGACTGCGGAGCCCCCATCTCTGCCAGGTACTGCGCATAGATCGCCCCGAGCCCGCAGGCCCGTACGAGTTGCAAGCGCAATATCGTCTTTGCCTGTTCAATCGCAGGGCCAATGGCCGTTTCTCCCTTGCCCCCGAACCATTCGGCCTCATCGACTTTCTTGAGCCCGAGGATCGGCAATGCCGCGCGGAAACGCTGTTCGACCGTAATGAGATCCGACAGGATCCCGCGCACCAACGTAAGCGCCGATTCCACCTCCACGGGGTACGTGCCCGCGTGAAGTCGCTGGCACACAACAGACGCAGACGACCCCGTCAACGCACGGATCGTTACCGTTTCGCGGGCGTCGTCGGTGTCCAGCTGGACGCGCTGCGCCGCGGCGAACCCCGTTGCCGACGCAAGGGTTAGCGTCGTGGCGCCGAGCGTTGTTACGGCGGTTGTGGATGTCGTAGGCGCAACGCTGGATGACACCACGTACTGGTTGATGATGTCGTAGATCGCGTGAACCCCGATATACGGCACCGCACCAAGGCTCAAGGCATTGTCAAACACCTCGACCTTGATGCGGTTCATCTCGTCCAGCGAGAGTGTCGAGAGCGTCACGGTCAGCCCGTAGACCCGCCTCGCGGAACGCCGCCGGTCTGCACGTAGTAGTAGTCCGCCTGCGTCACGTCCGCAGCCGCCGTGACAGCGCCAGCAAGCATCGCCGCCACACGAAAGTACGGATATCGGACAACGCTCGCGGGCACGGGCAACACAAACCCGAAGGCGGCGGCAGTGCCCGTCCCCGCAGGAGTCGCGACGTTCGCAGCGTTGTTCGCCGGAACAAGGTTGTACCAGTTCGTACCGTCAGGAGAGACCTGCAACGAGAACGTCGCCGCGACGCTCGCCGTGGTGATGGATCCGCGACACAGGACAGACAGGGAATCGAGATCGATCTTCTCGATTGCGAACGTGGTGCCATAGCGCGCTGTGCCATTGGCAGACGTTGCAGACGCCAGAGCAGGAGTGTTGTTTTTGCCGAAGATCATGGTCCCTCAGCTCGTATGCACGGAGATGCCGAACCGGTTGTCCGTAATCGTGTGTCCCTCGTAAGCGATCCAGATGACCATCGAGGTTTCACCGTAGTTGTCTTCGTTCGCACGTTTGACCTGAACACCCTTATTGGTGGGCGCATACCCCACCAGCCCAGGGCCGAACATCACGCCGTGATGAATCGACACCCCCGCGACCGTGGTGGTGTCGATGATGTTGGTCTGCGAGGCATAGACCTCGATGGCGTTGTTCACCACCAACGTCGTCGCAGCCCCCGAGTCGTTCAGCAGGTTCGCCCCCGGGAGGAACGCAGCCTGACCGCGGAACTGCGGATCGCTCTTCAACTGCGACAGCTCTTTCGGGGTCGCAAGGAACAGGTAACGCCCATTGCGGAAACGCGGGATCTTCGCGTCGTGAAGAACCGACTCCATCCGCAAAAGTGTTTCCATATCCAGAGGTCGGTCCCCCTGGGTGACGATCGCCGCAGCGTCGCCGCCGTCCTCAAGCGCGTTGGACGAGTCGCCCGGGTAGAGGACGTGCGACCCCGAATCAAAATACTTCGCAAACACGCCGTCCACATAGGCGTTGCGGTCCTGCTGAAGGGCCACTCCGACGCGATCGGCAAGCGAATGGACGCTATGCTCGCTATCAACACTATCGATCGCATACGGCTGTGGCGTGGTCCCGCCCGCCGCGAACGGCCCCACCACGCGCTTGATCGTGATCGAGACCTGTTCGTCGGTCATCCCGATCGGCGAAAGCGAAATCGACTGCCCCGCGGCAATGATTCGACTCGCCTCGGTGTATCCGCCGCCTGTGAAGATCGGGCGGTTCAGGCGAATCGTGTGTCCGACCTTCCCCTCTGCGAGTTCGTCGGTAACCATGATCGCATCCGCGCGGATCTCATCCGCAAGGATGTCCGTCATCCCGGAAATGTCAGGATACGGCGCGCCCTGGCTGGATACTCCGCGCTGCGGGGCACCCTCCATGGCAAACGCATCCGGGCCGAGCCGGCGGAGTTCAGCTTGCGCGGCTGCGCCGAACAGCATCCTGGCATAGAGGTACTGCGGCAACGGCTGCCGAAGGACGATCGTCGATGTGCGATCGAAGAACTCAGTAGGCAGGCTCGCTCTTCCCGTCGGTGCTGGCATGGACAATCACCTCATGTGCGGGCATGGCCCGCGTCGTCAGTGGACGCTCTGTACCCGCGCGAACACCGCGCGATGCTGATTCCTATACTGTTCCGCGAGCATCGGCGCGCCGGCCGCCCGCATTTTCTCATATTTCGCAACGATCGCTTCGTCGGTCGCTTCTACGCCTTTCGCAGCCGGAACCGATGCGTCCCCAGGCTTGGGGCCAGTCGTCGCTCCGGGACCCGTCGGCGCTGCGAGTAGACCGTGCGCACGAAGGTTGTTGATCGCTTCGAGCTGCCTCGCAGGGTCCTTGCCCGCGAGCTTCGTAACGTACGCCCGGAGGTTGTCCGCCGGGAGCGCATCCAGCTGCGTCTTTGCGTGCTCTGCAATCACCGTCCGCAACCCCTCGACGCTCGCAAGATCCGCCGAGAGCTTCGCTGTCTGGCGGGTCAAACGGTCAATCTCTCGTTGCGCGCGCGGTGCAATCGACCGCGCACTGGCAGTGGTCTTGGGCGCAATCGGAGCGGCCGGGAGAGGGGCCGCGGTCGGAGCGGCGGCGACTGGCGTCGCCGGTCGCACAGGAGCGGCCTTGGGGGCCGCGTAGGGGTTGCGACGGGCAGACGGAGCGACAGGCACAACGGCAGGCGCCGCGGGGGCGGCGGGCACTGTCTGCTGCGCGGCGGCAGGGGCGGCAGGCACGACAGGGGCAATCGGGTCCATGGTCAGCCTCCCACCGCATCCATGGTCAGCCCAAGGCCGTCGCCCGCGCCGTCCATCGCATCGTCACCGGCCATGTCCTCTGCGGGGACCGTGACCGATGCGGACGTCTCGCCATCCGCGTCAACGTCAACGCTTCCGTCCTCCCCGAACGTGAGCGTCAACGTCTCCAGTCCGGGCAATGCACCGCGCATTGCCGCATCCTCGAACGCCTTGTCCAACGCCTTGTGGACAGCGTTCTCTACGGCCTCGGCGGCGGCATCGTCCGCAATCCCAAGGCCGTCTCCGTTGTCAGTTTCCGCTGCCATCTCATGCCTCCGTGAAGGTCACGTAGACGCCGAACGGGCGGACCGACTGGTCCGTCGCGCTCATCGTCCCGTTGGTCGAGCCCGTGACCCACCCCGTGGTCTTCGGTGTCACCGACAGGACGTTCCCCGAGATCGTCGCGTATCCCGCCAGAATCGTCTCAACGCCCGTGGACGGGACGCGCGAGGCGAATGCCTGGGACATCGCGAAATTCTGGATCGTCACGATCTTCCCGTTGCGCGCGCTGTTCTGGATCGCTGCCCCGAGGTCAATCGAGAGCGTATCCGTCCCGCCCGCGACCTGGGTACCGTTGTTGTCGAAATACACGGTCGCGCGCTTGAGCGCCGTCTGCGTGGTGGCCGTATCCCCCGTGCGGGCATCGTCTTTCCCGCGTTCCTCAACGACCTGGACGTTCCCTGCTGTTACCGTCGCCATGGCTTCTCCTTCATGCGCGGGTCACGCGCGGTGGGGCTTTCTCTGAGATCAACTTCCACGATGCCTCCCCGCAACCGGGACAAGGCAAAGACGTACGCCCGATGCGGTGGCAACACGCACATTCCGCCTTCTGGGCAGATGGTTTCTCAACCGGGGATGTCACGTCGCGTTCCTGTTGGGCCATAGTTATGCGCTCCTTTCCCAGTCGTTGCAACGTCGGTAGGCGGCACTTCCGTAATCTCGGTGGGCGTGGGCGACAGACCCGTCCCGACCGTCTCCCGCGAGGCGCTTAGGATCGCTGCGATCTCCCCATCAACGTCCTCCGTCCCTAGCGTTTCTGCCAGGTAATGGACAGCGTGGGCAACGCTCATCACCTGACCGCCAGCCGTGCTCTTCACCCCCAGGGATGCAGCCTGGACCGCCGCATAGACTTCTTGTGTGGACGGCTCGAAATATCTGCCCCACTTCAGCGCGAGGGGGACATCAATCCAACGTCCGCCAGTCTTGAATCGCCGAAGAATCGGCACCGCCGCGCGCCAGGATGCGAGATGGACGCCATGCGCAAGCGCCATGTCCGTCACGCACAGTCGCAGAAACTTGTTCACGATCTCACGCAACACCGCGCCCCACTCCGCGCGGAGGTTGTCCGCAAGCGCAAGCGTCGGAGCGTATAGGAGCGATAGCGCGCGCGCCGAAAGCTCGCCCTTCCCAAGCAGGTCCGGGTCCGCCATCACAACGCCAACCGCGTCCAGGAGTAAGCGCCGGAGCGCACCCACGTCCGACTCGATGATCTTCGCCCCCGCCCCCGTAGACTCGACCATCTTGACGTCGCCGCCGGCGGGCATATCCCAGATGGTCCCGGGTGCCTTACGGATCGCAGACGACCCGTTCTTTGCCCCGCCACCGAACCGGAACGACCCCACCGAGTTGAACCAAGAGAACCGGCTCTCGGTGTTCGCAGACGTCACTCCCGTAGCCTGCGGTGTGCCGTCTACCCCGATGCGAGCAATCTGCGGTTCCCCGTTGTACTGCGCCGTCCGATGAAGCTGCGAAAGCGCAAAATCCAAACCCTCGACTTCGTCGGATAGCCCTTGGAAGAGTGCGCACCCGTCGATATCTATGCCTTCACTCGTAGGATCGCCCATCGACCGAACCCACGTCGCAGGGCAGAACTCCAGTCCGTATGTCTTGGTCGGGTCGGGAACAACCTGGGTCCAATCAATCGCGCGGCCCTTGTTCTCCACCGGGGGATATGTGACGTCCGCCGTCTCCCCTACCACGCGACGGTAGACGTACTGCAAACCGTCCGTCCCTAGCGTCTGGTACTCGATCACGACCTCCCGGGGAGAGCCGCGCGCGTCCAACCGTGGGGAGCACCACTTCGCGGGCTTGAGATCCAAATGCGGCAACCCGTCGCACAAACGTGCAAACGCAACCGCGGTCCCGCATTTGATCCCCTGTTCGAGCATCGCGCCCATGCGAGTCCGCAGGCCAAGCGCCTCCCCGAGTTCGCTCACTAGGTCCGAGAGAATCAGCTTCTCCGCTGGCGAGAGCGTTACCCCGTACCCGCGGTCATTGACCGTAATTGCGGGGAAGGTCCGTTCGCCGAACAACAACGATGAAACCCGCTGTCCGGCCGCGCGGACGATCTGCGATTGAACCACCGGGGCACGTTCGCGCAACGGTACAGTCGCGTCCCAGAACGAGGGACGCCCGTCGTACTGCAATCCGTCCCACATGGCTTCGAGCGCCTGCAATCGCCAGTACCGCGGGCTCTCCCCGTACGCACGCAGGCGCTCGTTGAATGCCGCGAGATCCCTCTGACCAGGAGAGATCATCATCGCTCTAGGTACGCCTCCCGAACGAAGCGCGGTGCTGGCGGTGCGATGTTCGCGACGTTCCATGCGTGCGAGAGCGCATCGGCATCGTCGTCCTCAGAATCGCCCTGGCCCGTGAACCTGGAAAGCACACGCAAGAAGTTTGACAGATCCTCCTCGGTCGCGTCAATCAACGCCGCACGGGCGGGGACTCGAATGCGCGCAGGAGCGGCATTCCAGGCCGCGGCGGCGGGCTGCGCCCGGTTGAACTTATCGCCTACTGGGGTGACGTAAACGACGTCTATGCCGTCCGCAATCAACGCCAAAATGCGCCCTTGTTCCTTGCCGTCGCGACTGCCCTCGATGTTCAGCTTCGCGCCAAATCGACGCTGAAAGCGTAGCAGCCTCGGGGCAGCATCCTCTGCGCGAAGTCGGAACCTCATGAGACCTACCAGGTCCGCGGTCATTGCATCGCCGTAACCACGCACGGCCAGGGCGACGGCAACAGTGTGGTTCGCTGTCGGAGAATCAGACCCCGCTGGATCCACAGCGAGAACGATCCGAGCGTCCTCAAGACCCGGGCCGTCGGCGTATCGCGTCGGTTCGCGAAAAACGGCGCCACCCTTCGGTCGCGGCCGGCCACCGTAAATCGAGGCAGCGTCATACGGGCCAACCTCGACGAGTTTGGCGCGCGCACCCTCGGGCGTCCATCCGACCCAAACGCCATTCGGCGTCTGTTGCCGTGGCAGGAGCACGTTGTCTCCCGTCTCGTCGAACTCTCCTCCGTCGTTGGCGAGAAAGGGAAGGTTGACAACCTCGTAATCGCCCTCGCGTTCGAGTCGCCCGATCAAATCGTTGTCAGTCCATCGCGTGCCCACAACGACGGCGCTCCCGTCCTCAGGCAACCGAGTGAGCGCGACCGAGGTGTACCATGCGGCGTGCCGTTCGCAGATGAGCGGGCTCTCGGCTTCCGCGCGATTCTTCAGCGCATCGTCGACGATCACCAGTCCCGCCGGGTTGCCCGTGAGCGGACCACCGATGCCTGTCCAGAGCGCCATGCCGCCCGACGTCGTACGCCACTCAGATAGGTTCTGCCGGTCCGATGCGAGCGCGACGCCCGCGCGCTGGGCTATCTGTCGGGTCTCCCACGATTTGGAGTCGGCGAGGGTCTGCGCGTACGTCGCGTAGGCAATCGAACGCATCGGGTCGTGTGACAGCAGCCATGCGATACCGTGCGTAAGAAACGTTGACTTGAAGTGCTGCGCCGGGACCGAGACAAGAGCACGAACGCGCTCTCGGCGTCGGATGCGATCGAATATCGCCCCCAGCGGGGCGAGATGCGTGGGACGAATAAACCGCGGCGACACTCGCGGGATGAAATCTAGAAGTGTCTCCTCGGCGACCGGTGCCACCAATGACGCGAGCTTCTCCGCCAACTCCACCCTCTCCGCGTCCGTCAACCCGGGGTAGCCGCTCCCGCGAAGCAGTTGTAGTTTGCGGAGTGCCTCGGGATGGAGCGAAGGGCTCATTCCTCGCTCTCCTCGCCCGCTTCCCGCGCACCGCTCGTGAGTTCGTGCGCTGCGAGCGCTTTGTCCAACAACGCGTCGATGCGCGCCACGACTTGCACGCGGTTGGTGACTTCGAGGGTGTGCGCCGCGTGCTCGGTGTACGTCCCCGCCGCCTTCTGTTCGGCGATGGAGGCTTCCGCGCGCTTGCGTCGCAGTTCCGCGTTGAACAACTGGCACTTGTCCATCGACTCGTCGAGGTAGCGCGCCGTCTGCATGTCGCGCGGTCCCGTGGGCTTGCCGTCGGGGCCTGGGTTGCCCTGGGCCTCGGCGCGCATCGCGGCACGGATCTCGACGCGGTTCTTCGCCACGGCCTCGCGCACGTCCGCGGCGAGGTCTGCATACCGTGGGTCGGCGCCCTTCTCGATCCCGTCGAGCGCGCGGTTGCCCGCCGCCTGCCACGCGCAGAAGGTATGCCAGTTCACGCCCGCGGCTTCGACCGGCGCGCGTAGACCGCCACGAGCGCACGCGGAAGCGCGGATCATTTCGACAAGGCGAGCGCGCACTTTATCGTTGTAGACGGTAACGCGGGGCATCAGCGTGGCCCTTGGAGCGCCGGGGTTGGAGTCGCACCACCCACTCCGACGGGGGCACCTTGCGGCGTTGTCCGCGCGTTTGTGCTATTTTGACGCTTCGCCATCACATCCGCCGCTCACTCGCTGGGGAGGACATGCCGCGAGTCTATCACAGGCCGCAGGAGACGTCGTAGGGGGCTTGGACGGGGTGGTAGCACGGTCGGTCCGTTGGAGGGCGTCCGCGGGGGCTAGAGGGCCTTTGCGCAGCGGCGTGGGCGCGTGGAGGGTGACGGCGCGGGCCAAGCGCGGGCCGCGACGGTCGGGCATCGTTGTCTACGGTTGGGCTTGCGGTGCGTTGGGGCTGTGGCTCATCCGCCGTGGAGGTACATTCGCCAATAGTTACGCCCCTCTGTTGGCCATACCACTTCCCGTATATACCTCTTAGTAACGGGAAGTGGTATGGCCAACAAGGGTGCGTAATGTATGGGGTTTCCGCGCGCAGTCCGCCTAATTGCTAGGCCTACATTGCGCAGGGTATCCTACATCGCGTAACTGTTGGTGTTTTCGCAGTGGGGATGATTGCGGGATACGGTTTGGGCGGCGACTACTAACGTTGACGCGGCGAACCGTTGGGATCCCATGACGTGGACGGCGGATAGCGTTTGGGAGGCGCTGAGCGATGTTTGGCCGTGGGGGATTTCGAGAATGGTTGCGGCGGCGTCCCACCCGAGGGGGAGGATGGTGCCGACGTGGAGATGGAGCGCCGGCGCAGAGCGCCACGGGGTGCGGAGGCGGCCTGAGACCTGGGAGAGTTCAGCGGCGGTTTGGTGGCGGTAGATGGCGGCGTGTTCGGCGGATAGGCCGAGGACGCTAGCGATTGCGCGCGAGGCCCCGAGATTCGCGTGCGGGTCACCCACGGAGACGAGGGTAGCACAGGTCGCCCAATCGTTGCGACCGCGTGCGGCGCCGTAGTGACCGAGTACGACAGGGCATCCGGCGGCGGCTGCAATTTGGAGGAGTGGCGCGATGTTGGGGTCTTTTCCTTCGCGGAACCCGTCAATGAGCGTTTTCCACCCGAAGAAGGCCAGCGGTTGCCGTGGAGCGAACGCGACGGCTCGGCGGATGGCGACGGCGAGGTATCGGGCGAGGCCATCGTCCCATTGGATTGCGTCGCCGCGGAACACGTGGCGTCGAGAGGCGTGGGACCAGTAGAGGAGTTCGCGCGTGACGGGTGCGCCGTCGGCGACTCGGATGGAGGTTGCGGGGACCGTGCCACCGGCGAGCACGGAGAGCACTGCGGCGTTGGCGGTTGCATCGAGGATGACGGTGGGTCCGTGGCGGTGGAGGGCCACGGCGATTGCGTAGGAGGTGGAGACGCCGCGGAGGATTCTGCGGGATGGGTCGGTGTGGAGGGGCTCGACGGTCGCGGCGGATTTCTCGCGGCACGTTGCGCCCGGGGGGGCGGTGCGGATGACGCCGACGACAAGCCGCGCGACAGCAGCGTGGGTTGCGGAGACTGCGACGAGGATCGGATCGTTTACGCCGACGAACACGCGATCGCGTTGGGTCTTGGTTGGATGGGGCGCCCATGCTGCGCGGCGTTCCCAGACGGGGGCGTCGTGGGTGCCGGTGTTTCGGAACGCGGCATGGGTGGCGTAGGTGTCGAGTAGGTAGTCGGGGTCTGGGTTGCCGTAGTATTCGGCGATGGCGGCTTCCCATGCGGTGTCATCTGCGAGGGCCTGGCAACCGCGGACAAAAACCTCGCGGAGAGCTTCGCCGTGCGGGAGGGTGCCGCGTTCGAGGCCGGCGGCGAGGGCGCGGAGAACGGGGGCGCGGAATATTTCACGGCGTCCGAAGTAGTCCATGGCCTCGGCTGCGGCTTCGAGTTGGGCGCGGGTGATTTCGATTGCGGTCAGCGCCTGGGGGTCTTCATCGAGGATCACCAGTGCGGAGTCGCCCGCCCACGCGATGGCTTGTTCGGCCATGGCGTGAACGGTGATGACGACGACGGGCGCACGATCAACGGGCCCGAGTCGTTGGATGGCTTGTGCGACGGCCTGACAGCCGTTGCGGTCGGGGCACGGACTCTCGCACCAAGCGGCGGTAGGGTGCCCGGCTGCGGTCATTCTGGAGACGGCGTGGTGGTGTTTGCAGAGTGGCGTTCCGTTGGCGTCACGCACGGCGAGGGGAGATCGCCAGTATTCGGCGCGGAGGCCGGTCATTCCTGCGGCGACATCGGATGCGACAGCGTGGGAGGGTGCGGCGTAGACGGCCTTGTCGCGGGATGGGATGGCGTTGGCATCGGGGCGTACGGCGCGCGCGCGGTCTTGGAGAATGGCGAGCGCGACGCGAGTTTTGCCGGCGCCTTCGGTGACGGAGATGACGGAGGGTCCGGTGTCGCGTCGGTCGATTGCGGAGCGGAGTTTTGTTGCGACGCCGGAGGCCGGGATGGATGGGAGTATTCCGATGGCGTCGAGTTCGACGCGGCGGTCGCGGGCACCGCCGTAGGATGGGAGGGCTGTTTCGAGGATCCTGGCGAGATCCGGGTAATCGCGGATGAGCGTCCCCCACCCTGTGTGGGGAGTTCCTCCGATGAAGTGTTGGGCCGTGGTTTCCCAGACGTGACCTCGGTCGAGCCCGTCTTGCCCGCCCTGTGCGATTGCGATTGCGTTGCCGAGCGCCCGGCCCATGGAGGTTGGGATCCCGCAGGCATAACAAGCGCCAGCTAGGGCGTTGTGAGCGGCGTGGTTGCCGACGGACGGCATGGCAGCGGCGAGATCTCGGGCGAGCCGTTGGAGGGTTTCGTTGGGTAGATCTGCGGATGAGATCGTTCGGACGGTTCGGGTACGTTGGGGCATCGCGGGGAGCTGTTGCGCGTCGTTCCCGGCGAGATGGACGGCGATGGGACGCCAGCGGCGGTCGTGAATCCCCAAGGCTCGTAGGTGGTCAAGGTTGGCTGCCATGTCGTCATCCGTTGGGGCGTAGTGCAACGGTCCCACGTTGTGCGGGTTGCCGACGGATTCGAGGTCGAGCGGTTTGCCATCGCGCACGGCATGGGGGAGTCGCATGAAGCGAGGCCAGTCATGCGTCCCCGGATCGCAGATGATCCCGAAGTTTCGCGCGAGGTGCGCTAGCAGTTGGCAGTACTCTCGACGCCAGAGGAGTTCGTCGCCCACGGCCCCGAGGATGAGGGGGGATTCGCGGAGGTAGACGATTCGAGCTCCACCACGGGTACGGTAAACATAGCCTCCCGGGTGCGTTGCGAATAGCGCTTCTGTACGGTTGAGGGTGCGTTCCCACCATCCGTCGTCGGCGTGGATGTCTCCGTCTCCCCCCGTAGCCTTGTGTGCGGCGACACAATCATAGTCGAAGAGGTAGACGACCATTGGGACGCCGGTGGGAAGTTCCGACGGGGCATCGCCCGCAAGGCGGTAGGGGATGTCGGGGACGGAGTATGCCGAGGTGAAGGCGTCCGTGCCGAATCGCGCGGTGAGCAGATAGGACAGCGGATGGTAGGAAATTCGTCGGATACCCGCGAGGGGGTGGATGGGCCAACTGCGGATGAGTTTTGCGCCACACGGGAAGAGTGGGAGAAGGGGGTCAGAGTCAGTCACGCGCGCCTCAGTCATGCGTGCGTCTGGCGTTGCGCAGCTCTCGTCGGTGGAGTATTTTTGTCGCACAGTCACCACTGGGATGGTTGATTGTCCGGCCCCGAGCGTTGGTAGCGCGTCGGGGCCATTTCCATTTCGTATCGGGAGATACGTTACGCTTGTTTGGCCTCGGGAGGCAACGGATCGAAGCAGCCGGCTTCTCGGAGCACGGTCACACGCGCGGCGATGCACAG
>VFSW01005941.1_pt1 | contig 17997 bp, 19 predicted proteins | sample 5358111 | NCBI WGS metagenome assembly VFSW01 (sample SAMN11554181, study PRJNA540505) | mine drainage metagenome | isolation source: sediment from site ElyBrook_90M | place: USA: Ely Copper Mine, Vershire, VT | collected 2017
AAGCCCACGTGGACAATGGTGTAGTAGCCCACCTCGACCTCCGGCACGTAGTCCAGGCAAACCCGCTTGACCACCCCGCCAAAGTTCACGCGCCCCACGCGCAGGTCGCCTTCGATAGTAATTTCTTCGACTTTTCCTGGAATTGCAAGACACATGGCTTCTACGTTATACCGCGCGGTGGGCGGTGTGTAGCGTGATTTGGATCACACGGATGAGATGCGAGGTCTTTACGGTCGAATCTAGACCGGTGTGCCGACGGGAACCATCTTCCAGATTTCGTCAATCTCCGGGTCGGTGACGGCGATGCAGCCGCGCGAGGCGGAACAAGACTGGCCGGCGAGCCGTTGCGCATCCCACCCATGCCGCGATACAACTGCGTCAAGGCTGGCGCACCCACTTTTTGTGGCAGATCAGGATTCCGAAAGTTCAGGGTGCGCCCGCATCGAGGAACCGCTTGATTTTGGCAATGACAGCAGCGAAGTCTCTCAGTTCGCATTCCCAAATCACCAGCGAGTCCCAGCCCTGCTCATGGAGGTTTTCAATATTTTTGGAGTCGCGCGCTTGGTTGCGCTGAAGTTTTACTTTCCAAAATTCCTGATTTGAGTGCGGTATGAGACCGGATTTGCAGTTGTGCGAATGCCAGAAGCAGCCATGAACGAAGATCACCTTGCGCCGCACCGGAAATACCAGATCAGGTTTGCCCGGCAGATCAGCCCGGTGGAGACGGAAACGATAGCCTAGGCGATGCACAATGCTCCGGACCGCCTTTTCGGGTTGGGTATCCTTGCCACGGATTGCGCGCATGTTCTCGCTGCGATCCATAAATCTTCATTCCTTGAATTTCTTGAGAAGCCAATCCAGAACCGCGCGCTGCTCCTCCAGCCCCGCTCGACGAATCTGCGAGAGGAGCCATATCGCCGGCGGCTTCATAGTTGTGATATTTTTCGCGCCTTGGTTACAGGTGGAGCAAAGCGTTCGGAGGTTAGAGAGCTCTTCCTTGCCGCCGATACTCTTATCAATGATATGGCCTATGTGCAGACGAACCTTGCGCCCAGTCGACGGGTCGATATCTCCCGGAGTCAGCCCGCACATCTGACACGTAAACCCATTTCGGTCCAAAACCTGTGCGCGAAGCTTCCCCGAGATGTTCCTGGAAAAGACCACATTCGATTTCTTTGGCGGAGGCTCATTCAACAAATATTCACCGGGCTTCAGGCCAGCCTCGTCGTTGTGGGTAAGAATCGGCCAGCCTTCATCTTCGCGTAGTTCACGGACGCGGCGCGCCCACTCGCTGACGCCAGAGCCTGCCGCGTCTCGAATCTCAATTGATGTAACTGTTCGGCCAATATTCGCAAGTAAGAATTGCCGAATTCGTTCCTTCGAGCTAGTCTTACGCATTCAATTTCATCTCCGGCTCTTCTTGCATCATCGCCACCATGTAGGCCAGCAGTTGCTTTCCGATGAACCTCGTGTAAGCGGGCGGTATCGCCTCGTTCAGTTCGTTCTTTGTCATCCAATCGATACCCATAGCATCACGTGCCGCAGCAATAGTGCAATTGCCGCCACCGGTTACCTGAACGAAATCAACCATATCGTTGGTCTTGCCATAGTGCGATTTTCGCTTGTCAAACGTGTGAACCTTCGGATGGGGGCCATGCTTAGGCGTGAGGATAGGGAAGTTCGATTCAAAAAGCCGGTGCCGAAGCACACGGAGACCTCTAAACATCGTGCCGCAAAGGACGACAGGTTTTTTTAGCGGAGCTCCCTCAACGTTTTCGATGATATAGGGAAGTCCAGACCGAACAAGCATTTCCCTGACAGGTTCGATCAGTCTGGGCCATGCATCAGCATTGCCGTTCCGTTTCGCAAGGTCAGAATAGGATTGGCACGGAGGAGATGCGTGAATGGCGTCAAATGTTGCGATAAATCTTGCGTCCAGACTGAGCGCGTCTGATTGGACAAAGGCGAAAGGGTAGTTCGGCTGCGGATTGAGGTCTACGCCGACGACATCGAACCCTGCTCTCATGTATCCGGTGCCTGCGCCTCCCGCGCAGCAGAATAAATCGAGAAGTCTGGGCCGCCGACCAAATGCGGCGAAGTCGTCAACATCCAGTCTCCTTCTGCCTCGGGGCTGGCCCCCTTTCCCGGAAACCATAGTCAGTGCCGCTTCATATCTCGAAATCTCGCTCATCACTCCCCCTATTCACTTTATATTCGCTCACTGCTTTCGGTAAACGCGTTTTTTACTCTAATCGCCCCGGTGCAGAAGATTGCATCCCTTCCTGCATACTGGCAACAGGAAAGTCGTGAGAGGGGTCGATTCACCGTTTGTTCGCTTTTCGCGGCGTAGACGCAGCGTTTTCAATCTCTTCCGGGGCCGAATCAATCAGAACGACTCAGTCGTTGTGTCCGGATCGCGCTTCCGCGAGGTACTCCAGCCAATCTTCCATCCCGGCTCCGGTTTTGGCCGAAGTCTCGAAGATTCTGATTCCTGGCCGTATCTCGTTGATATTTTTGAGCGCCAGCTCGCGGTCGAAGCCGCAGGGCTCGGCTATGTCGATTTTGGTGAGGACCGCGGCGTCAGCGGAGTTGAAGAGCGTGGGGTACTTCAGCGGCTTATCCTCGCCCTCGGTCACGCTCAGCAGGGCCACGCGAATCCGCTCGCCCAGGTCGTAGCTGGAGGGGCAGACCAGGTTGCCGACATTCTCAATGAACAGGTAGTCGAGGCCTTCCATGGTCACATTTTCCCAGCCCTCGATGTGCCGGCCGATCATCTCCGCGTCCAGGTGGCAGATGCCGTGAGTGTTGATCTGGCGCACCGGAGCGCCGCTCGCGGCCAGGCGGCGGGCGTCGTGGTCGGTTTCTAAATCTCCCACCACAGCCGCGGCTCGAAATCCGCGCGCAAGCAGCGCGCGCAGGGTCCGCTCCAGGAAGGCGGTTTTGCCGGTTCCGGGGCTGGAGACCAGATTGAGCACCAGCACACCAGCGGACTCGTAACCAGCGCGCAACCCCGCCGCCAGTTCGTCGTTCTTCTTGAGAATTCCCCGCCGCAGTTCGACGATCCGGGTGGTCATGCAATCTCCTTTTCTTTCTTTGTCTCGGCTTGGTCAACGCCATCATCAATCTCTATGGCCTCGATCTCCAGCTCGCGACCTTGCCGCAGGTCGTGGGAGGGCCGGCCGCAGCGCGGGCAGCGGAAGCTCTGCACGCCTTCCAACTCCGCGTCCAGTGCGCAGTCCGCGCAATACACCACCACCGGCAGAACCTTGACCACCAGCCGCGCGCCTTCTACCGGTGTGCCCTCGGCCGCAATTCCCCAGCAGAACTCCAGCGATTCCACCACCACCGAGGCCAGCGCGCCCACGCGCAGCCGGACTTCCAGCACACGCGCGCCGGGGTTCAAGCCGGGTTGTGCAGCCAGGGATTCGGTTACCGACTCGACAATGCTGGTGACGATGGAAAGTTCATGCATAAAAGATGGATATTACTCCTTTGCGACCTCAAGCGCCGTGCCCGCCGATATGTAAGATGGAAGCAAAAGGAATTTCCCCAATGCCCAGCCCAGCCGCCGACTCCAAAACCCCGGATGCCCTCGCGGGCGTCACAGCCGCCTCCCGGCTCCGCCTCAGCCAGCTCGCTCCCGGTTCCCTGCAATCGGAGATTCGGGCCATGACCGCCGAGTGCGACCGGCTGGGCGGCATCAACCTGGCCCAGGGTGTCTGCGACACGCCGGTTCCAGCCGTGGTCGAGGAAGAGGCGATCCGCGCCATTCAGGCGGGCTACAACATCTACACGCGACTGGACGGCATCGAGCGGCTGCGGCAGGCGATTGCCGAAAAACAGCGCCGCGACTATGGGCTGGAGTACGACCCGGAGGGCGAGGTGCTGGTCACCTCCGGCGCCACCGGCGGGCTGCACGCGGCGGCGACCGCGCTGCTTGATCCCGGCGACCAGGTGCTGGTCTTCGAGCCGTTTTATGGCTACCACGTCACCACGCTGAAATCGCTGCGCGTACAGCCGGTCTTTGTGCCGCTCAGCGAGCCGGATTGGGCGCTGGACGTGGACGCTCTGCGCGCCGCCGTTACTCCGCACACCCGCGCCGTGCTGCTGAATACGCCGGGCAACCCCAGCGGCAAGGTGTTTACGCGCGCCGAGTTGGAAGCCGTTGCCGGGGTGGTCCAGGAGCACGACCTTTTCCTGATCACCGATGAGATTTACGAGTACTTTGTCTACGACGGCGCGGAGCACGTCTCGCCGGCCACGCTGCCGGGAATGCGGGAACGGACAATCGTGCTTTCCGGCTTCTCCAAGACCTTTTCGGTCACCGGCTGGCGGCTGGGCTACGCGACAGCCGGCGCCAAATGGATGGGCGCGATGAGCCACTTCCACGACCTGACCTATGTCTGCGCTCCTTCGGCCCTGCAGCACGCCGCTGCCGCCGGTCTGGAAAAGCTGCCGCCCAGCTTCTACCGCGAGCTGGCCGCCGCTCACCAAGCCAAGCGCGAACGCATGCTGCGCGCTCTGCGCGCTGCCGGAATGGAAGCCAGTGCGCCCGCCGGCGCTTACTACGGGCTGGCCAACGTCCACACGCTTCCCGGCAAAACCGCGGCGGAAAAGGCGCGCGGACTGCTGGCCTCGACGGGCGTGGCCGCGGTCGCCGGATCGGCCTTCTTCCGCCCCGGACGCGGCGAAGATCTGCTGCGCTTTTGCTTCGCCAAAAAAGATGAGGAGCTGGACGAGGCCTGCGAGCGGCTGTGCAGACTACGCTAACCTGCGTTTGAAGCTCACAGAACTTCGGCAAGCCGCTGTGGTTCCGGGCCCTTGATTCGGCGGTTCTCTGCCGGCTTGTTTGTGCTTTCCCAGGTTTGAAAATCCAGACCGGTGCGCCCGGCCAGTTCATCTGCCGGATACATCGGCAACGAACTGGCCGGGCGCTGTCCTATTCCATCCTCAGCGCCGCGGGCGGTTGCGATTTTCGACACGCCTGGCTTGCCGCCTTTCACCCCGTGCCGTTCGGCCCTGGCGCGCCGCCGCTGTCCTGTCAGTGTTGGCATTGTGCTTGTCGTTGTAGATCGACCTGCTCACATTGTTCTGGCGCTGGTTGATCTGCTGGCGCTCCTGCGCGGTCAGTGTGCCGCCGTTCGCCGCGCGGTCGCCCTGTGCCTGGCGATTGATGCTGGAGTCGCGGTTTTCCAGATTGCGCGTCTCGCCGGGGGTGAGTTGACCTGATTTGACGCCTTGCGTGATGCGCTGCTGCTGGTTGCCTTGACGGCTGTTGACCTCATTGGCGTGGCCGAAGCCGTCCCGCGCATTCTGCGTCGCCAGATTGCGCGACGCAATCTGGTTGGCCGTGGGCTGGAAGTGCGGTTCGTTCATCGCTGCGTGTTCCTGCGCGGTGGGCCGGGCCACGACGCCTCCAGGACCATTGAAGCCGGCATGATTGTTGGCGAAGTTGTTGTTGATCACCGTCCGATCAACATATGTGTTGTGAATGACGGCCGTGTTCACATTCACAACGGCGGTGTTGTAGCGGAAGACTCCGCCGTGCCAGACGCCGCCGCCAAACCCCACGCCGCCGTAGCCAAAGCCGTAGTTGATGCCGCCGTAGAAGCCAACGTGCGCGCCCCAGTAGCCATCGTGCCAGCCGTAGACTCCACCAGCAAAGCCCCAGTAGCCCGGCGTCCACAACAGCCCTGGCCGAGGCGGCGCGACCCACACACCCCGTACCCAGTAGTAGCCCGCGGGGCCATACGCCCAATAGCCGGGCGTCCACAGGAACCCTGGGGTCGGGCACGGCGGTTGTACGTAAACAGGCAGTGCCGGAGGCGCGATACGCAGGGATACGCCGACGCCGATCTGCGCAAAGGTCGTGGTTGTCACCGCGCCGAGTAAAAGCGCGAGAAATAGGGTGCGAAGTCGGGTCATTTCTTTCATATTCACGCTCGCTTTCCGAATCCGGCTGAATTCTGTCTCAATGTCTCGATGTTGACTTTAGTTCTGACCGTTGAATGGTATGCCGCCCGACTGCCTGCGGGCCTTGCGTTCCTGCTTCACCTGCTTGTACAACTGCTTCTGTGTGTCGTTCAGAAGCGCCTCGATCTTGTGGTCACTCACCTGGAAGATGCTGCGCACGGTTGCCCGTTTGACCCGCGGAGCCAGCGTAGCGTCGGAGCGGACGCTCTCGATCTCCTGCAAACGGCTTGCCAGGATCGTTTCGATCCTCGATTGCTGGTCAGGCGTCAGCGCCAGCCTTCTTGCCAACATCCTTGCCTGCCGCCGCGGGTTTGGAGCATGGGGCGGCAGAACACGGGCCGGCGGCGGCGCAAGAGACGTTGCCGGTGGAGGCGCGGGAGATGGTGCTGGTGAAGGCTCAGAAGAGGTTGCCGGCGGCGGGGCAGAAGATGTTGCCGGTGGAGGCGCGCCTGCCGCAGGTTGATCTTGCGCGAAAAGGGCGCTGCCCGATAGCCCCGCGATCAGGGCGACTCCGAGAGCGAATGAGGGGCGGAAAATTTGCATGAAAACTCTCCTTGGAAAGTATAGACGCCACTTCAGGGAAAGAGGATTACAGCGCATTCCCGCTTTTGTGAAGACACGGTCAAACTCCGCCAGAAATCAACAGGAAATACCCACAGATAGGCGAGTCTTTTAGCGCATGGCCCTGCGTCATCAAACCGGGAGAAACTAGTACTACAGTTGTAGATCGCCGGTCTAGGAGGGAGCAGGGGCCTTCAGGCCCCTGAAATGAGGCAAATATATCTGGCCTTCAGGCCCGGGATTTTGCCTTTTCCTCGTCTCTGGAACAAATACAACTGTAGTACCAGGGCCTGTTCAAAGTGCTTTACGATTTCAGCCGACCGGGCAAATACACAATTGCACCCGGCCATCAATCTGTCCTCGCTGCTTTGTGAATTGCTAAAAGCTTTTCCAGCAGGGGCTTGAGCAGCTTCAGGTCCAGGGCGTTGGCGCCGTCGGATTTGGCGTTCGCCGGGTCGTCGTGGACTTCCAGAAACAATCCGTCAATGCCCGCGGCCACGGCGGCCCGCGCCAAGAGCGGAATGAACTCCGGCTGGCCGCCGCTCACCCCGCCGCCGGCTGAGGGCTGCTGCACGGAATGCGTCCCGTCGAAGATGACCGGGGCCATCTGCCGCATCACTGGCAGCCCGCGGAAATCCACCACCAGCGTGTTGTAGCCGAAGCTGACGCCGCGCTCGGTGAGCGAGACGCGCTGGTTGCCCGTGGAGCGCACCTTCTCGACCGGGTGGGTCATATCCCAGGGCGCGACGAACTGTCCTTTTTTGATGTTGACGGCGCGGCCGGTCTTGCCGGCGGCCACCAGCAGGTCGGTTTGGCGGCAGAGAAAGGCGGGAATCTGCAGCACGTCCACGGCCTCGGCGGCCACCGCGCAGTGGGCCGGCTCGTGTACGTCGGTCAGCACCGGCAGGCCCGTATCCTTGGCCAGGCGGCCCAGAATGCGCGTGCCTTCCACCAGACCGGGACCGCGAAAGCTCTTCACGCTGGTGCGGTTGGCCTTGTCGTAGCTGGCTTTGAAGATGTAGGGAATGCCCAGGTCGGCGGCGATGCGCTGGATGGCCTCGGCCATGGTGCGCACGTGGGCCTCGGACTCGATGACGCAGGGTCCGGCGATCAGGAAGAGCTGGCCCTCGCCCACATGGACCGGACCGATTTCAAAAGAGTTGCTCACCAGGCCAATTTTATCCTGCCGGGCGGTCAGGTCGATTTCAGCCGGAGACTTTACCGCAGGCCATGGCAACGATACAATCGGAGAGGACGCCGAAGTAGCTCAGTTGGTAGAGCAGCTGATTCGTAATCAGCAGGTCGTCGGTTCGACTCCGATCTTCGGCTCCATATTCGTCCACCTGCGGTGGGGCCAAACGCTCGCCACCTGCCGTGGGCCAGCGGCCCTCGGCATGCCCACTATTAAAATTTGTGCAATCCGACCCACCTGCGGTGCGGCTAATTGCTCGCCACCTGCGGTGGGGCTAATTGCTCGCCACCTGCGGTGGGGCTAATTGCTCGCTGTTCGCTCGCTTCGGGATTGCGCCATGCAAGGGCGCGGCGTTGGTTGGATCACAGCAGATTGCGATACAGTTTGATTAGAAGATGAAAGCCAGAACCCAACCATGAATCCTATCCAAACTCCCGAATCTCCCCGCCGCTGGGATTGCCTCTCGCTTGGCGAAGTAATGCTCCGGCTCGATCCCGGCGAAGGCCGCATCCACACCGCGCGCCAGTTTCAGCTTTGGGAGGGCGGCGGGGAATACAACGTGGCCCGCGGGCTGCGCCGCTGCTTCGGTTTGCGCACGGCCATCGCCACGGCGCTCGCCGACAACCCCGTCGGCCGGCTGCTGGAAGACCTAATCTTGCAGGGCGGCGTCGATTCGTCGCTGCTGCGCTGGGCTCCGTACGATGGCGTGGGCCGCGCAGTGCGCAACGGCCTCAACTTTACCGAGCGTGGCTTCGGCGAGCGCGCGGCTGTGGGCTGCTCCGACCGCGGACATACCGCCATCAGCCAGGTCAAGCCCGGTGATTTTGATTGGCCGTCGATCTTCGGCGAGCAGAACGGCACGAAGTGGTTGCACACCGGCGGCATCTTTGCCGCGCTTTCCGCTTCCACTGCCGAAGTGGCCGCTGAAGCCATGGATGCCGCCCGCCGCCACGGAACCCCGGTCTCCTACGATCTGAACTTCCGCGATTCGCTCTGGAAGTCCATCGGCGGCAAGGCCAAAGCTCAGGAAGTGAACCGCGAGTTGGTGCGAAAGGTCGATCTGCTGCTGGGCAACGAGGAAGATTTTTCCGCCATGCTCGGCGTCCAGATCATGGGCGTGGGCGAGGACTTTGCCGAGCTGCCCATCAAAGGCTACGAAGCCATGCTGCGCGAGGTAGCCGCGGCCTATCCCAACCTGAAGCTCATTGCCAGCACACTGCGCACCGCCTCGACCGCCAGCCGCAACGCCTGGGGCGCAATCGCACTCTACCAGGACCAGATCGTCCACGTCCCGCAGCGCGAGATCGACATTTACGACCGTGTGGGCGGCGGCGACAGCTTTGCCTCCGGCCTGATCTACGGCCTGCTCACCGGCCATCCCATCGACTGGGCCCTGCGCTGCGGCGTGGCCCACGGCGCGCTGGCCATGACCACCCCCGGCGACACCAGTATGGCCACGCTGGCCGAAGTGGAGCGCGCCATGAAAGGCGGCTCCGCCCGCATTGCCCGCTGAGAATTGGACAAGAGGAGAAACATGATCGGCGCCTCACCAGAAACCGCACACGAAACCGCCCAGCAAACTCTGGAACGCGTCGGCCTGATTCCCGTTCTGCGCGCCCCCAGCGCCAGCCAGGCACGCGCCGTTGTGGAGGCCATGATGGCCGGCGGCGTTACCGTCGTTGAAGTCACCATGACCGTCCCCGGCGCGGTCGATCTGTTGCGCGAGCTGAAGAACGCGTACGGCGCCAGACTCCTGCTCGGCTCCGGCACCGTGACCACCGCTGCGGAGGCCGAGGCCACCATCGACGCCGGCGCGGAGTTTGTCGTCAGCCCCAGCTTTCATCCCGAGGTGATCGCTGCCACCAAGGCTCGGAACAAGCTTTCCATCCCCGGCGCGCTCACCCCCACCGAGGTCGTCGCCGCCAGCCGCGCCGGCGCGGACTACGTCAAGATCTTTCCCTGTTCGGCGATGGGCGGCGCCAGCTACCTCAAGTCGCTGCTCGCGCCCTTCCCGCATCTCAAGCTGATTCCCACCGGCGGCGTCACGCTCGATACCGCGGCCGGCTTTCTGCGCGCCGGAGCGCGCGCCCTCGGCGTCGGCAGCGCTCTGGTCAATCTGGCGGCCATCGAAGCAGTAAAACCTGAGACCATCACCGAAAACGCTCGCGCCTACCTGAAGATTCTGGCCAAGACGCGGCAGGAGTTGAGCGGCAAATCGTAGACCGGTTTGTGGCTCGAAGGAAAGTCGGAAGCCCATGAAGTATCTGACCGAGTTCCGCAACGGCGAGACCGCCCAGCGCATGGCGCGGGAGATTGCCTCTGTCGCCACGCGCCCCTGGAAGATCATGGAGGTCTGCGGCGGCCAGACCCACTCCATCATCCGCAACGGCATCGACCAGATGCTCCCGCCGGGAATCGAAATGATTCATGGCCCCGGCTGTCCGGTCTGCGTGACTCCTCTTGAATTGATCGACAAGGCCTTGGCCATCGCCGCGCAGCCCGGCGTTATCTTCTGCTCCTTCGGCGATATGCTGCGCGTTCCCGGCACCGAGGGCGACCTCTTTCAGGTCAAGGGCGCGGGCGGCGATGTGCGCGTGGTTTACTCGCCGCTGGACGCTGTCGAGATCGCGCAAAAAAATCCAGACAACGAGGTTGTCTTCTTCGGCGTCGGCTTTGAAACCACCGCTCCGGCCAACGCCATGAGCGTTCATCTCGCCAAGCGTCGCGGGCTGAGGAATTTTTCCCTGCTCGTCTCGCACGTTCTGGTGCCCCCGGCGATCTCCGCCATTCTGGAGTCGCCCGGAAACACCGTGCAGGGATTTCTACTCGCCGGGCACGTTTGCAGCGTGATGGGTTACTGGGAGTATCCGCCGCTGGCGGCCAAATACAAGGTCCCGCTGGTGGTCACCGGCTTTGAGCCGCTCGATCTGCTGGACGGCATTCGCCGCTGTGTGCTGCAACTGGAATCCGGCCGCCACGAAGTTGAAAACGCCTACGAACGCATTGTGAAGTTTGAGGGAAATCAAGGGGCGCAGAGGCTGCTCTCTGAAGTCTTCGAGGTCACCGACCGCGCCTGGCGCGGCATTGGCGTTATCCCCCAGAGCGGCTGGCGGCTCAGCGCCGAGTATCGCGGCTTCGACGCCGAGGAGCGCTTTCAGATCTCCGGCATTCACACCGAGGAGTCGCCGCTTTGCCGCTCCGGCGACGTTCTGCGCGGAGCCATCAAGCCGGCCGAGTGCGCGGCCTTCGGCAAGGAATGCACCCCGCGCCATCCGCTCGGCGCAACGATGGTATCGAGCGAAGGCGCCTGCGCCGCCTACTACAACTACGGGCGGTTTCTCTCCGCCGAAGAACTGGCCGGCGCGGGAAGCGGGCTGACGGGAGCTGCAAATGCCTGAACCAACCGCGGCGCAAATGACGAAAAACGCCAAGCCCGGTGCGCCGGATTTCTCCAACTGGAGCTGCCCCTTGCCCTTGGCCGGGTACCCCACCATCGTCATGGGCCACGGCGGCGGCGGCAAGCTGGGCAACGAGCTGGTGGAGCATCTCTTTCTGCCCGCCTTCCGCAATCCCGAGCTGGAAAATCTGGGCGACGCCGCGCTGCTCGACCTGGGCGGCAGCCGCATCGCCATGAGCACCGATTCCTTCGTGGTGCAGCCCTTGTTTTTCCCCGGCGGCTCCATCGGCGAGCTGGCCGTCAACGGCACGGTAAACGATCTGGCGGTCAGCGGCGCGGAGCCCAAGTTCCTGAGCGCCAGCTTCATTCTCGAAGAGGGATTTCCGCTGGCGCAACTGGCGGCGATCGTCGCGGATATGGCGCGGGCCGCGGCCATTGCCGGCGTGCGCATCGTCACCGGCGACACCAAGGTCGTCGAGCGCGGCCACGGCGACGGCTGCTACATCAACACCGCCGGCGTGGGCCTGCTTCGTCCGGGAATTTCCGTCAGCCCGCTGCAGGCAAAGCCCGGCGACGCGATTCTTGTCTCCGGCACTGTCGGCGATCATGGCATGGCCATCATGAGCGTGCGCGAGGGGCTGGAGTTTGAGAGCCAGATTCGCTCCGATTGCGCCGCCTTGAACGGCCTCATCGCCGAGGTGCTGGCGGCAGCGGGCAGCGCGGTTCACGTCATGCGCGACCCCACCCGCGGCGGCCTGGCCTCCACGCTCAACGAGATCGCCCTGGCTTCCAGCGTCGGCATTGAGATCGACGAACCCAGCCTGCCCGTCCGCCCCGAAGTCCAGTCCGCCTGCGAGCTGCTGGGCCTCGATCCGGTCTATGTCGCCAACGAGGGCAAAGTTGTTTTCTTTGTCGCGCCCCAGGCCGCCGAGCAGATTCTCGCCATTCTCCGCGCCCATCCCCTGGGCAGGGACGCCGCCCGCATCGGTACGGTCACCGCCGAGCATCCACGTATGCTGGTCGCCCGCACCGCCATGGGCGCCAATCGCGTCATCCCCATCCAAATCGGCGAGCAGTTGCCGCGCATCTGCTAGGCAATGCCCCGCCTACTTTTGCGCCAGCGCTTTCCGAATCGCGCGATCAACCGCGCTCATGGCTCTGGGCGCATAGCCGACGCTTTGATAGACGATGAAGCCGTGCCGGTCCACAACGTAGGTGCGCGGGATGCCAGCCGAGGCAAAGCGCGCGTAGACGGCGCGGTCGGGATCCCACGCCAACGGGAAGGTAAGGTTGGGGTGAGTCTTGCGGAAGCCGAGAACGGTGTCCTTATCCTGCTCGCGGGCGATGGCGATAAAAGCGAAGCCGGACGTGGATTTATATTTCTGCCAGATTTGTGTTTCCAGTTCGGGCATCTCGGCCTGGCAGGGGCCGCACCATGTGGCCCAGAAGTCGACGACAACCACCTTCCCGCTCTGGGCGGCGAGCGAGAAGCTGCCGCCTGAGGCCTCATCGACAGTAATCGAAGGCATCCTTTCCCCAACCTTGGTGTGGGCGTCAGGGTCGATTGCGGCCCCTTTGCACGCGGAAAAAGCAAAGAGCACAGCAACAATGGCAGCCAGGAATGCGCGGCGCGGATTCATGCATACTTTATAGCCGATGCAGGCGATTCGGCGCAGGGGATTGTTTCTCTGCGGGTGCTCCATCCCGGATCCATCCGATTGATGCAAGGCCTCTCGACGGAAGGCTGGCCACGAATCATTCCCTGTCTCCAATTGCTCAGCGTTATTTCTTGCCAGGTGGGAGACTGTGCGTAGGTCAAAGGAGATGCGAGATGGGACTGATCATTCTGATTATTGTTCTGGTGCTGATATTCGGCGGCGGTGGATATTACGGTTACAATCGCTGGGGCTACCGTGGCGGCGGAGGCATTGGACTCGGCGGCGTTCTGCTGATTCTGCTGGTACTTTATCTGCTGGGATTCTTACGCTAGATTTAGCTCAGTCCAGCAGCTCGAAGGCCTGCCGAATCCGCTTCGTCAGGGCGTCCGGTTCCTCCGGCAAATTGTAACTGAGTTCCAGCACCATCGCCGGCGGCGCGGCCAGCGCGTTCAGCTCCGCCGCCGTCGCGGCCCAGTCGATCGTGCCGTCGCCGGGGAAGAGGTGCTCGTCCTTCAGCCCCTGATTGTCGTGCGTGTGAACCTGCGCGATGCGCGCGCCCAGCGTGGCGATGGCCTCCGCCACGCCGACCGTCAGGTGGGCATGACCTACATCCAGGCAGGCTCCGATCCCGTCCAGATGCCCCGTCTCCAGAATCTCCAACAGGTGCGCGGGCGTCGTCGGCTCGCTGGTCAGGTTCTCCACCTGCGGCCGCACTCCCAGCGGGCGCGCAAAGGCGCCCAGATGTTCCAGCGCGGTCAGCGCATACTCCATGGCACGCGGCGACCACTCATCGTCCCGCTCGCCCAGATGCACCACCAGGTTGCGGAAGGGAATCTGCTCGGCGGTTTCCAGAGCCCGCTTGATCTCGTCCATGGCGGCAATGCGGCGGCCTTTTTCCGGATGCAGCAGGTTGACCGAGGGTGAGCCGCCGCGGCCCATCTCGCGGTCAGGGTACAGAGGAGCGTGCATCGACCAGGCGGTGAGCGGATTGGAGCGGAACCAGCCGGCCAACTCGGCCACCTGCTCGCGGCTGCCGTAATCAAAGTGCTGGCGCGCGGCAAAAATCTCCACCGCCTCGGCGCCGCTCCGCGCAGCCAGCTCCAGCAGCGCCGGGTGCAGACGCTGGTTCAAGAACAGATGCGTGGACAGAACGCGCAGCTTGGCCACAGATTCCTCCGCGCCGGGTGGATGAAAAACGCCGCCGGCCACTGCTCCCATTCTCGCATTGCCGCGGCCGCATCGGTCTATTTGCCGGGGATGGCGCGGGCAGGCGTGGAGCTGATGCGCGAAGCGCGGCTGCCCCACTGCGGGTGGCGGGCAGGCGCGCAGAATAGAGACGCCCGGCACACCGGAGCTGTCTTTCGCTTGATTTCATCAAGCTAAAATCTTTTTTTGATATACGAAAACAACCCTCCAACAAATGTTCAAAAGCAAACTGATAGGCGCGCACAATAGAAACCCACAGTCCATCGGAGCTGCCAAGCTCATGCTTGTATAAGAATTAATTCTTTTTTGAATTCCTGAAAACAAATCGACAAAATATGAGCAAAAGTGAACAGATTTTTGAACGCAAATCAGGTGAGTTTGGAAGAGAATTAGACATTACGCGAGTTTCAATTTGGAGTCGGAAAGGCGGCGTGCTTCTATCAATTTTCGGGAGAAGGAACCTTGGCAGGATCGCAGGGCGCAGCGAGGAGGATCGATGGCGGATGCAAATCAGGTTAGGTTTGATCCGGCAAGTTTCCTTGCACGGGCGGGGCTGGGGAGAAGAATTGTCCATTTGGCGAGGAAAGAGGTATTTTTCTCTCAGGGCGATCCAGCCGATTGCGTTTTCTATCTGCAAAGCGGGCGTGCAAAGCTCACGGTAATCTCCAGCGCGGGCAAAGAGGCGACCATCGCTCTGCTCGCGGCCGGTGACTTTGTCGGCGAGGAGTCCATGGCGGGAACGCCGGGAATGCGCCTGGCCACGGCGACGGCCATCGCTCCCTGCGCGGCCCTCAAGATTGAACGCGCGGAGATGATCCGCGTCATGCATGAGGAGCACACCTTCAGCGACCTGTTTCTGAAGTTTCTGCTGGCCCGCAGCATGAGAACCCAGGCCGACCTGGTCGATCAACTCTTCAATTCCAGCGAGATGCGGCTGGCGCGGATTCTGCTTTTGATGGCGGAGTTTGGCCAACCCGGCGAAACACAACCGATCATCCCCAAAATCTCCCAGGAGACGCTGGCCGAGATGGTGGGCACCACCCGCTCCCGGGTGAGCTTCTTCATGAATCGTTTTCGCAAGCTGGGATTCATCGAATACAACGGCGGTGACGGCATCCACGTCAACAAAGCTCTCTTGAATGTGGTTCTGCACGACTCCAGAGACAGCGGTGAAGACTTCGACACTGGCAGTTGAACCCGGCTGCAAGCCCCGCGGCTCACCGGGAGCCGCGGGGCTTGGCGGACTGGAGCCGCGCGAACAACTTCCCGGGGATGAAGAGAATTTGGTCAGCAATCTCAGTGAACATCCCGCGCATCGACTGCGCGGATTTCGATGAGGTCATCGAGTTTTGCGGCTCTTGGCGGAACGGTGGACGACCCGCCGACTCTGCTCCGTTGCGCTGGTGCAGTGAGAACAACGTCCATCGCACGCTGCGAGCGCTCGTCTTGCGCGGAAGCAGTAATATGGTCAATATTGCACACTTTTTATCAAATGCGGCAAGATTTTTTAAGGTTTCTGGTCTGCCAAAGCAGGGAAGGCATTGCGAAAGCCCGTTGAAAAGGTTTACCATCCGGGAGCATGAAGCCCTCCGCGCTCTTCTTACCCGCCCTTTTTCTTGTAGCCGCGCCGCTGGTCTTTGCCCAGGCTCCAGCCGCAACGCAGGCTCCTGCCCCAAAATCTGATCTGCTGGCTCCCACGCTGGGCGTGAAATCCGCCGCCCAGATCGACCGCGAGTGGCAGCAATCGGTCGCGAAATACGATGGCGCGCGCAAGCTCCTGCTGGCCGAAGCCGCAAAGCAGGCCAACGACGGACCCTATCGCCCCGACTGGGCCACGCTGGTCAACTACCAGCAGCCGCGGTGGTACAAGGACGCCAAGTTCGGCATCTTTATCCATTGGGGCGTCTACTCCGTGCCCGCAGCCGAGAACGAGTGGTATCCGCGCAACATGTACCGGCCCAGCGAGGGCGCCTACAAAGACTTTCAAGCGCGCTTTGCCTCGAAAGACCCGGCGCTCAAGGACGAAAAAGGCTACAAGGATCTGATTCCGCTCTTCACAGCCGCGCACTTCGATCCGGCGGCCTGGGCCAGGCTCTTCAAGGAGTCGGGCGCCCAGTATGTCATTCCCGTCGCCGAGCACCACGACGGCTTCGCCATGTACGATTCCTCGCTCTCCGATTGGACGGTGGTGAAGATGGGTCCGAAGCGCGACACGCTAGGCGAGCTGGCCTCGGCCATTCGCGCCCAGGGGCTGCACTTCGGGCTCAGCTATCATCGCGCCGAGCACGACTGGTACTTCGACGGCGGCCGCTCCATCCGCTCCGATGTGAACGATCCTCAATACGCATCGCTCTACGGCCCGGCGCATCAGTGGATGGCCTCCGCCGATGGCGACCACGACCTGCGCGACGACTGGACCTACGTGAGCCAAGCCTGGACCGACGATTGGCTGGCCCGCGCCACCGAGCTGGTGGAGAAGTACAAGCCCGAGGTCGTCTACTTCGACTGGTGGGCCGGCCAGCCCAACTATCGCCGCCCGGTCACCGAGTTCACCGCCTTCTATTACAACTTCGCCCAGGCCCACGGCTATACCGGCGTCATCGACATCAAGGACTACGCGCTCAACTGGAAGGCCGGCGCGCGCGACTTTGAACGCGGCCAGCAGGATCGCATTCTGCCCGGCCACTGGCAGACCGACACCTCCATCAGCAACGCCAGTTGGGGCTACCTCGAACACGACACTTACAAGACGCCGGATGCGCTGATCGGCGAGTTGATCGACATCGTCAGCAAGAACGGCAACCTGCTGCTCAACATTGGCCCGCGCGCCGACGGCACTATCCCCGAGCCGGTGCAGCAGACCGTGCTCGACATGGGCGCATGGCTCAAGGTCAACGGCGAGGCCATCTACGCCACCCCCCCCTGGAAGCGCTTTGGCGAGGGACCGACCCAGGTCAAGGCCGGCGCATTTCAGGACTCCGCCGACAAGCCCTACACGCCCCAGGACTTCCGCTTCACGGCCAGGGGCAAGACGGTTTACGCCCTGGGCATGGCCTGTCCGGCAAACGGCAAGGCGACCATCCACTCGCTCGGCTGGGCGCACGAGGGGCATTCCATGCCTTTGGTGTCGGTTGAGTTACTCGGCTCAACCGGGAAGGTCACCTGGGCGCAGAACGCCGACGCGCTCGAAGTAACGCTGCCCGCTGGAGCCGCCTGCAAATACGCTTACGCGCTGAAGCTCACTCCGGCGGCGAAATAGCCCTGAGCAAAATCCGTTCGATTGACGATCTTGTCCGGGATTGCGGCTGATTCGGCTATAGTGTCGGCAAGGGTTTTTCTCCGTGAAAGGACCTTCCGCCATGGCATTGGATCGTCGAGGATTCCTGGCTGCCTGCAGCCGCGCCGGCATCACCTCCGCACTGCTGCCCGGAGTTTTGTACACGCTGGCAGCGCAAAACGCCGCGGCGCAGACCACTGATGCAACTCCGGACGCAGAGCCGGCTGCGAGGCCTGCGGAGTTGCCCAGGATCACCAGTGAAATGCTGGATCAGGCCGCAATCCTGGCCGGCGTTGGCCCCTTCACCTCCGCCGAAAAGCAGATGATGCTCGACGGCCTGAACGATCAGCGGGACGCCTATGCGCCCATTCGCGCCCTCAAGCTGCCCAACTCCGTCGCGCCGGCTTTTGTCTTTCATCCGCTGCCGGCGGCACAGCCGGAACAGGAGCCTGCGGCGTCCAGTGAATGCGCAGAGTCAACCTCTGCGGACCGCAAAAAGTTGATCTTCTCCGACATTCTTTCCTCGATTCCCGATGCGCCCGCCCGCATCGAAGACCTCGCCTTCGCCACGGTGCGCGAACTGGCTCCGCTGCTCGAAAATCGCAAGATCACCTCCCTTGCGCTGACTCAGATGTACATCGCCCGCCTCAAGCGCTACGACCCCGAGCTGCACTTCGTCATCCCCCTCCCCGAGGAGCGCGAGCTGGCTCAGGCCAAAGCCGCCGACGCCGCG
>VFSW01005942.1_pt1 | contig 17997 bp, 21 predicted proteins | sample 5358111 | NCBI WGS metagenome assembly VFSW01 (sample SAMN11554181, study PRJNA540505) | mine drainage metagenome | isolation source: sediment from site ElyBrook_90M | place: USA: Ely Copper Mine, Vershire, VT | collected 2017
GCGGAACCTCGGCGCAAGAGTTAGGGGGCCGCAAGCCTCTGACTATGCGGGAGGACCTGGGCGGCGAGTACGGGGAAGGATAGGGGGGAACCGTATGGCAATGGATATCCAGCGCATCCGGAGGGAAGTCGCACAGGCCGCCGTGCAGTTTGCGTTTGTTGAAGCTCACCCGACCAGTGACGGCGGCGTCTATGTGAAAGCGGCAATGCAGACCTCCGCAGGCAAGACCTATTTCCTCGCTATCTACTTTTCCGACTACCCCAGCAGCATGCCCAAGGTTTTGGTTACGAACCCGACGCTCCGGCCGACCAGCAACAATCACATGTACAAAGACGGATACATTTGTTTCCTTCACCCCAATATGTGGAATCCGGGGCGGCACACCTTGACCTTCGTGCTTGCCCGCATCGCCAAATGGCTCAACAAATACGACTGCTGGGTCTCGAACGGCGGTCACTGGCCCGGAGCGGAGGTACCACACTAATGCCTCTGGATTTTGGGTTGCTTTCGATGACCGAACTTCGGACTCGCCCAGGCGAGATCCTCGATCGCGTCGCTGACAAAGGTGAAGCATTCATCATCGAGCGCAGTGGTCAACGGAAGGCATGTCTGGTGCCGTTATCGGTTTTGCTTCCGGATATTTCTCCCGCGAGAATCGCCGACGAGATCCAACAGCTGTTAGAGCAGGGCGAAGAGCCCTCAACCAGGGTCACCGAGGAAAAAGAGCTGGCGTTTCGGTTTTCGAGCAAACTGGAGGACGGAACATCCGTTGAGATCGCGGTCGTGCTGCCCCACGGATACCCCAACAATTGCCCCCGCGTTTACGCCAACACCATCGGCGAAGGCGCGCCCCATCGCTGGGCGGACGGCGCACTTTGCCTCTATGGCGTCATGACCGGATGGAATCCCGGCAAACATACTGTGCTCTCGACTCTGAAACTCGCCCGCCAATGGCTCCACAACTACGAAACGTGGCGCAAGGCCGGTGAGTGGCCAAGGCAGGAGGAATTGCCGAATGAGCGATGATCAACTTTTTGCGCGCATCGAGCCTCTCTTCGATGTCGGACTACTTGGCGAGGCGCGCGTACTCATTGCCGGATGCGGTTCGGGCGGCGGACAGGTCGCTTTGCAGTTAGCAATGGCCGGTGTCCGCAAGTTCGCCTTGTTCGACTCCGACATACTTGAAGCCGAGAACGTCATCCGCCATGTGTGCGGTCGGCGTTATCTCGGACAACGCAAGGTGGACGCAGTGGCCGACGTGCTGCTCGACCGCAATCCCGCGCTTGAAATCGAGCGGCATGCTATCGATCTCATGACCTGCACCGATCTTGTCGATCACGTTCGCCGCAGCAGCGTCGTCGTCCTTGCAACGGACAATGACCCGACCCGGTATCGCCTTAACCAGTTGTGCGTGGATACCCAAACCGCGTTCGTGATTGGAAAGGTCTTCACCCGTGGCATCGGCGGCGAGGTTTTCAGCTATCGTCCGGGAGAGAGTGGCTGTCTGGCCTGCCTTGAAGGCGTTCTTGAGCGCCTCCCGTATCGCGATGGCGTGCGCGAGATCGATCTTGTTTCCGACGAGGAGCGGCAGAAAATGTATGGCCTTGAAATACCCGAGATCAAGGATTCGCCGGGCCTGAACGTGGATATTGCCTTCATCACGGCGTTTCACACGCGCTTTGTGCTCGACGCCATTGCGCGCATGCTCCCGGAGCGCCCGAAGTTTTTGCCGCCGATTGAAAAGAACTATCTCGTATGGGGAAATCGCCCCATCCATCCCTTCACCAAACACTTTGAACTACAGCGCATCCAGGTTCATCCCCAGCAGGGTTGCCTGATCTGCGCCAACGGAGATTCCGAATGAAATTCCACAGCACCGACAAGGTCCGACTTTTAATACCCAAAGCTGCCCTTATAACGGTTTTTGATGAATGTGACGGGTTCGAGCAGGACGAAACCGGCGGACGCGTTATCGGGAAATTCGAGGAACACCGAGGCAAACTCGCCATTCAAGTGACCGGCATTATCGAAGCGGGGCCGCAGGCACGCCGGTCGGCAGTGAGTTTCTTTCAGGACGGCGAGTACCAGGAACGGGTGTTCCGGAAAATCGAGGACCATCATCGGGAGATCGAACACCTCGGAAACTGGCATACCCACCACGTCAACGGCTTGCAGACGCTCAGCGGCGGAGACATCGAGACTTACCATCGCACCGTAAACCATCGCAGCCACAACGCGCCTTTCTTCTATGCGCTCCTTGTAACCGAAAGAAACAGGTCCTCAGACCCGTTGGGCCGTTACACCGTGAAGCACTACATCTTCCGGCGCGGTGATGAGCGTATCTATGAACTGCGCCGCGACCAAGTTGAAATCGTGGACACGCCTTTGGTATGGCCGGAGCGGGCGGAACGTCCCCGCGACAAGCGTGACAGCCATCCGAAACACGAGCTGCGCGCGAATCCCAACCGCGCGTACGACAGTGATATTCTGGGTGAGTTTTATCGCGGTGTCCGTCCGTTCTCTTCCGCCAAGCTCGGAATGTACTGGCGCGGCCCTCTCGAACTTCTGGACGGCAGCAAGATAGAGGTTGTCTTGCTTGAAGACTCAGCCGCAGCCAATCCAACGTATACGGTGACGTTGCGCGAGCCTCCCGCCGCCCTCAAGGATCTGGCAGAAGAAATCGCAAACCTCGAGTTTCCCTCAGCCTGCGCGGCATTGATCACGACCGAGCGAAGTTGCAATCGTGCCCTTTACCGGCGATACGGGGAAATGCGTCGAGTAGATTTTTCCGCTTAAGAGAGGAGTGTCTATGGACATTTTCACGCTTTACGTCGGGCAGGGGTCGCTAGCCGCAGTTCGGGCCGGAAACGAGGCCGTGATTGTTGACGCGCATATGCCGGAGTGCGATGACATCACATCCGAGCAAATTGAGAAAAGTCTTGATCACTATCTCGCGAAGAGCAACGTTTGCGGATTGATCCTTACCGGCCTCGACAGGGACCATGCGTGTCCGACGGGCGTGGAATCCATCCTAACCAGATACCAGCCGAACTGGGTCATGTACCCGAAGTATTTCAAAGACACGGATGCGGCGAGCGATGTGTTCGCTACTATCACGCGCCACGAAAAACGGCGCGCCAACACGTCCCGACCGCTCCTGCGCCAATCGGTGTGCGTGGATCGAGTCGAGTCGCGAAACCTCACGGGCCTCGCCTCCTGCTTCACGTTTGAACTGTTCTCGCCCCACATGGACGACATGGACAGCTCGAACAACAGCAGCATCGTTCTCAAGCTGGTCGGACGGGATCAGACCGGATTCAGCTACCTGATTACCGGCGACACCGAGAGTGAGCGGTGGGACAGCATCAATCGCTTCTTCGGCAAGTACCTGGCTTCCGACGTGATGGCTGCTCCCCACCACGGGGCGCGCAGCGGACTGAATCCGAAAACGCTTCTTTTGGTCAACCCCAATAGGTGCTCATCAGCGCAGGCGTAGACAATTCCTATGGGCATCCGTATGGAGTGGCAGTGCAAGCATACCAACAGGTAGCCAAACATGTATTTTGCACCATCGCGGAAGAGGGTAAGTGCCTGCTAACGCGTCGAATGAACAACGATTTCCATACGCACCTGGTGCAGCACTTTGCCCCCACTGAGAAAGCACTCTGATATTCGATGACACTGGACGACATCGTTGCGAAGGTGACAGATCCATATGACCGGCAGGCCCGGTTGTATCCGGCACTGCTCTGTCTACTGCCCTTAATGGCTCTCGTGGCGCTTCTGTATGCGCCCAACGTATCCGCCTTGACGGGAGTGGTGACGCTCGCCGTGTCCTGCGGCGGATTGTTCCTGATGACCAATATCTGCCGCGAGATGGGGAAGCGCCTTGAGGACAGGGTCTACCGCGAATGGGGAGGAAAGCCCACAACGCAGTTGCTCCGTCATCGCGACGGCCACATCGATTCGGTGACTAAGCGCCGCTACCACGCATTCCTGGCCGCCAAACTAAATGCGACATTCCCGGACGCAAAACAAGAGAAAAAGGATCCAGCCAAAGCCGATGAAGCCTATCAGTCGGGAGCGCGCTGGCTTTTGAATCACACACGGCCGGACGACGGAAAGAAATTCGATTTGCTGTTCAGGGACAACGTCACCTACGGATTTCGCCGGAATGCACTGGGTGCTAGACCACTCGGAGTTGCCATCGCCATCGGGTGTCTGCTGTGGGTTCTCGCCAAAGAGCACATCATCTTCGGCGCAGGCGGAAAAATTGCCGATTGGTCGGTGCTGGCCCAGTTATCGCCGGCTGCGATCTCCTCTCTCGCCGCATCGGGTGTAATGCTTCTGGTTTGGCTTTTTTTCTTTACGAAGTCCAGCCTGCGCACGGCTGCCTTCACTTATGCAGAGATGCTGTTGCGGACATGCGACACACTATGACTGAAACCACGCCGGTCACGCAGACAAGGGATACCCTGCTGCTGAGCCATGCCAATCCGGAGGACAACGAATTTACCCTGTGGCTTGCGCTGCAGCTTGCCAACGAGGGCTACCGCGTATGGTGCGATCTCACGAAGCTCCTGGGCGGCGAGGTGTTCTGGGACGATATCGAAGAGGTGATTAAAACCCGCGCAGCGAAAGTGCTGTACGTTCTCTCCCGGACATCGAACGCCAAGGACGGCCCGCTCAAGGAACTGCATTTCGCACAAGGCGTAGCCAAAAAAGAAAAACTCAAGGACTTCGTCATTCCGCTGCACATCGACGATCTGCCGCACGGTGATACCACCATCGAAATCACGCGCATCAATACCGTGCCCTTCGCGCCATCCTGGGGCGCCGGGCTTGCCAAGCTGCTGGAAAAACTGGAGGAAGACGGCGTTCCCAAGGACCGGAAATTCAACCGGACGGCGGTCAACGACTGGTGGCTCACGCAGTTCAGCGCCGAGCAGGGATTGCGCAAGGAGCCCGAGGAGTACCTGTCGAACTGGTTTCCGATTACGCTACCCACTCATATTTATTTTCATTCGCTCTCGCGCAGGAGCATCGGCAAGCTGGAGGTGCCGCCGACGCTTCCGTATCCGGCAGTTGAGGACGGGATGTTTCTGATCACCTTCGCCAAGGCCTCCGACTTTGAAGGAAAACTCGGCCCGGAAATGTACATCGCCAAGGCGGGTGAAGCCCGCGAGGTGGCGGGTCTGCTGGCGGAACCCAAATCCACCTTTGGGAAACATTTGTTTCAGCTTCTGCGTCTGGCCTGGGAGCAGATGCTCGACGAGCGCAAGCTTCCCGTCTATGAACTGGCCAACAAGGCCAAATGCTTTTACTTCCCCAAAGATCGCGTGCCCAACGACAAGGTGTTCTTCACCGGCGTGGACGGCGAGAGGACCTATCGCGCGATGGTCGGATACAGCACGCGGACGAACCCGACGACCGGCGTCAGCGTCAAGCGGCTCTGGCATTATGCAGTGCAGGCCAGACCGCTGGTTCATCCCACGCTCGCCTATATTTTCAAATCGCACGTTCTGTTCACGAACGACGGCACCACCATCTGGGAAAGCAAGAAGAAGCTCGCCTCCGCCCGGCGCAGCCAGTGCAAATCCTGGTGGAACGATGAATGGCGCGACCGCACGCTTGCCGCCGCGACGTATCTGTGCGACGGCGCGGATAAAATCACGGTGAGGCTTGGAAGCACGGTCACTCTGTCTATCCCGCCGACGCCGCTACCGTACTCTAGTCCGGTGTCCTACACCGATCCGCAGCTCCTGAAATACTCCGAGGACGCGGAAACCGCCGATGACTACGGACGCGACTCACGCGACGACGACGCTTTTGAGGACGACCCACTGGAAGGCCGGGAGCAATGAAAGACCTTATTTACATTCCGGAGCCGCGCCTGCTGTTCAGGCACAATCAGGCGATGGAGGACCCGCGCGACGGCCTCACACTGTATGGGCCGCTCGACGAAAGCAAGCCTTACGGAATCAAAGCGGGCGTGATCGGCACGGAAACGGGCATCAGGTGCTTTGAGCGCTGGGTGGAATGGGTGCAGCGTCCCGTGTTCAACGCAACACCGCTGCTTGGCCGTCCGCCGTTTCCAGGCTTTGAGACCGTGTTCCGGTCGCGCTGGAATACCAAACCCCTGCTTACGCTCACCGTAACCGATGCTCAGATCGATGAATATCTCTACCTCGACGAGCCGCATCAGCGCGTCTACGGAACCGTAGGCGTGTTTGCCAAGCGCATCCTTGAGGCGATACGCGAGGAGACGGAGAAGCCCGAGCTGTGGTTTGTCGTGGTGCCCGACCGCGTGTGGAAGTATTGCCGTCCCAACTCCGTTGTCGAGCCCGAGGTTCGGCAGCAGGCCTTGAGAGCGTTCAAGCAAGCGCGGCAGGCGAAGACCTTTTATGAGACCCGCTCTCTTTTCCCGGAAATGGACAAGGAGGCGGAACCCTACGTCTACGAAGAACAGTTCCACAATCAGCTCAAAGCCAGGCTCCTTGGTGACATGGTGCTCACGCAAATCGTTAAAGAGAGCACGCTGTCGAATATTCGCAAGCCCACCGACAGCGACTTTGACGCTCGTGCCGCAGCGCGCCAATCGGAAATCGCCTGGAATCTCTGCACCACTATCTTCTACAAGGTAGGAGGCCGACCCTGGAAAGTGGCGGATATCCGCGACGGCGTCTGCTATGTCGGATTGGTTTTCAAGAAAGACGAAACCACCGGAACCTCGAAAAATGCCTGCTGCGCGGCGCAGATGTTTCTCGATTCCGGCGACGGTGTGGTTTTCAAGGGAGCGCTCGGCCCCTGGTATAACGACGAAACCGGCGATTTTCATTTGAGCTACGCGGCCGCCAAGGCGCTCGGGGAACTGGCCGTGAAGTCCTACACCAAAAAAGCGGGCGGGCCGCCTAAGGAGATTTTCATTCACGGAAAAGTGCGTTTTGAACCGAATGAATGGCAGGGGTTCAAGGATGCCGCTGGCTCCGCTACCAGCATGGTCGGGGTGCGCATCCGCGAAGAGAAAAACCTGAAGCTCTACCGCAAAGGACAGAATCCGGTCCTGCGCGGCCTGGCAAACATTCGAGGCGAGCGCAGCGCCCATCTCTGGACGCGCGGATGGACGCCGCGCATTCAAACCTACCCAGGGCGGGAAGTTCCCAATCCGCTGATCATCGACATTAATAAAGGTGATGCGGACATCAATGTGGTGCTGAAGGACATTCTTGCCCTCACCAAACTCAATTACAACACCTGCATCTTCGGCGACGGAATGCCGATAACGCTGAAATTCGCGGACGCGGTTGGGGAGATACTGACAGCCGGTCCCATCAAGGACGTGCCTCCGCTGCCTTTCGGACACTACATCTGAACCCAGGTATCGTTGTACCCTATAGGCTATTATTGTCCTGCCAGGACGTATTTGCGCGGTGTCCGCCATGCACGAAAAATTCCGCGAGTTTCTGAAGGAGCGGGCGCATCTGCTCCTCTTTGTTGGCGCTCTCATCGTGTTTTTCACTTTCGTGATCAAGGAAGGAATCGTCGAGCACTGGAAGGACACCGTCAATGAGCTGACAGAAACGATAGGCGACGCCAATGCGCTTGCGTGCTGTTGTTCTCAGGTGCGGTGTCTCACGAACGAATTTTGTTTCAGCTTCGCGCACGGCAACCTGGCCACGTGTCAATCTATTGCTGCCTATCTATTGCTGCAAAGAGCGGTGGGCCGATCGGCGTGAGTCAGTCCATTCGGTTCGATCCCTTCTCTTCGTTACACCACCAATGTGTTGCCTGAATATTGTTCGGGTGATCATCTCTCCATGCACCTCCCATGCCTTTGGGATCTCGGTGATCCGGCACGATATCGTTGTAATCGGTGAATACTTCGTGGCAGAGTGCGCATACGCCTGCTTGTTGTCGAATCTTGCGATTCAGTAGTTTGCGCATCTCGGCTGGTGATCGAAGTTCACGATATCCCCTCGGGTGATGCTCATCCTCGACTCGCTGCACGCCGATCCTTATTACCTTGGGCCTGTTCTGTTTTCCAATTGCTTCTCGACCGCAGCAAAACAACGATCGGTGTACGGGACAATATTCATTGCGACGCAGCCTCATAGCGCTTACTCCTGAAGGGAAATGGGTATCGGTAGCGGCAGGTCGGTGGCAGAGATTCAGAGCAGGAGATCCTCTCCAATCGGTAGGCTGGTACAATTCCTGCCCGAGGGGGGATCCATGCCGAATCTGGGTGGGATAGTTCGGGCGTCGAAAACGCAGCGAGATCGAGCACAAAGCGAGGTTGGAGCGAATGAACGCCGCCCTAACGGCCTTGGGCAACCTGGGAAATGGGAATGGAAGATCGAATCGAGGTTTAGCTGCCAGAAAACGGAAGCCTATGTCAGCGGCAGCTCGTAGGAAAATCGCCGCGGCTCAGCGTACTCGTTGGGCAAAATGGAAGAAAAACAAACAGAACAAGTGAAGGAAGAGCGCGCAAAGCATTTTGTCGAATTGCACTACGCGCCGTTGATAAGGAGGTTTTGTTTGCAACAGAACGCCGCAGCCTCGGAGGCGTTTATGGTATGTGCCCGCCGGGTCGATTTAGACGGGATCTGCCATGAGGCAAGAAAACGCCTTCCAGGCTTCGGCGGCATCGCTGACATTGGAAGGTCGCTGCCGTGTCAGAATCTTGGGAAGCGGCCACCCTTCGAAACACTCTTCCGGAACACTCGCGTTCTGCCGGTACTGGTCCGATGAAATGACGTCCACTTTCTTCGTCCATTCTCAATTCGTCGGCTGCCATGTTCCCGCCCCTCCTCCGATTTCATTCCTTCGGGCTAGATCAGTGAAGCAAAGGAATCAAACTTCATTTTGAATCGTCTTTGTTCGAGCTTGGTTTTGATCTCATCGGCGGCAGTCACGGTGAGTGCCTCTGTCCGAATTGCTGCCAGAAGAATTCCGGGGGTGTTGATGATGGCGAAGCCTGCGCCGGAAATCACCTTTTTCCACTTCGGGTCTTTCGATTCGTCGGGGGCGATGGCCCAGCCGCGCGCCTTTCCGAGCGCCAGGCACGCGCTCTCGCCTTTTCCGAGGGTCGCATTGAAGCCGACGTATAGGCTGAGTTCACCGGGTTGATCTAGTTTGACTTCATCCAGATGTCCCGCGGCGATCGCCTGGTCAACCGCGGCCCTTTGATCGAGGTCTTCAATTTCGTCCAAGACTTCAGTGGGTGCATGGAAAATGTATGGAGGAACGACTTTGAGCAGATCGAGGCGAACGACCACCGCGAGATTAATCAGGACGCAGGTATCGGTCGCAACGTCCATCGCATTTTAGCTGGGAAGCAGCGGTCCTTCGGCTGTTTCGGCAGGCTCGGAGCTTCGCGAAAACGCATCGATCTGGTGGGGAGGAACCTCCAGGGTTGCGCCGATTTCACGCAACTTGGCTTTACTGATCTCGCCCAGCCGATAGGCCTCCAGCGCAAGCATAAGCAGCTTGTGTTGAAAATTTCCACCTTGGATTCGCTCCTGCCTGCCGCTCTGCCGCCACAACAGAGTTCGAAATTCGCGGGCAGACTCTTCCCTGGACGACAGCTCCTCGCGCTCTTCTTCCGAGATGATCTTCAGCGACTTCAACCGCCAGAGAGCGGACTCGTAACTCACGCCAAAATAGAAAGCCAGATGGACGACGTCGTAGAACTGCACCGAGAATGGTTCCGCGGCCGAACGACGTTGTGCGCGCACCGATTCGCCCTCTTCGTCGTAGATCTCCTGGATCTGAAACAGGTCCCGGCTCTTACCTGCACGCATCAGGAACTCTCGCACCCCTTCTTCGGGAAGGAGGAGAGTCGCAGCAAACGAATTGGCCCGAATCTCGTTCAACTTCTCACGTTCGGACGGGCGGCTGATGGTGGCCTTTTCCTTACGGTCAAACAGCACGTGTCCGTATTCATGAGCGCACGAGAATAGTTGGCGCTGTTCGCTGTGCTCTGCGTTGACCAGTATCGCCAATCCATTCTTGTCATCAGCTAAGAACAATCCGGAGATGCAGTCTTCGAGTGGCAACCGGCCCACTCGTACTCCCTGGCCCTCGATAATCTCGGGTAAATCAGGCAGCGGCGCCGTACCGAGTTTCAGCCGGCCCCGCTCGTAGTCCGCGATGATATTGCCCTGTTGGATTGCCTCACATTTGCTCCAGGGAGGGACCAGTTCGTACACGGCGGGACTGATGAACTTGCGGTCTGCTCCTACCAGTTTCTCGAGTTCCGTAAATTGACGGCAGAGTACCGACCAATGAGAAACGGCTTGATTGAGTTGATGATTCGTTGCCATTTCAGAGTCAGACCGGAACAGGACCGTGACCGAATCCTGATCCTCGTCGAAAACCTCCGCAAAGAGGTCCTTCGGGTCAAAGCCTAGCTCCTTGGATAGCTTCATGAGTTCGACGCTGCTGAGCGACCGATTGCCCGCCTCGATCTGCACCATGGCAGGCCTGGGGATGGCAAGCAAATCCGCCAGATCTTGCTGCGTGAACCCACGATTCTCCCGAATCTTGCGGATTCGGCGACCTAGCTCGGTTGCATCGAGAGACATGGCGGCTCCTTTCTATCCAATAACTTACACTGCAATGATGACATATAATAAAACTCTTGTCAATTGTGTGCATTCGATGATAGTATTTTAATCGTACATTCCGTAGGGCTCAAAAAACCAGTTTCGCCCGCAGAAAGTTCGAGGATTGCCATTTGACTTCAACTACCGAATCGACCGGCACCTATGCCAGCCATGTCGTCTCCCCAGTAGAATTCTCATCGCTCTGGGACGCGATCATCGTCGACCAGCAGATCAAGGACTCGCTGCTCTCCCAAGCAATCCTTAACTTTACCCTGCGCCCGAAAGTTGACCGCGCCGTCGTGCCACTACACGGAATCATTCTCCTTACGGGAAAGCCCGGAACAGGAAAAACTTCGTTGGCCAGGGGGTTGGCGTCGCGCACAGCCGAGAGTCTCAATGGCAAGGGTTTGCGCTACACGGAAGTGGAGCCCCACTCTCTCGCCAGCGCGGCTCATGGGAAAACCCAGAAGGCGGTCACCGAGCTGTTTAGCGTGACCATCGCTGAACTTGCCATGCAAGGGCCAACCTTCGTCCTTTTGGACGAGGTCGAAACCATTCTCGCCGATCGTGCGAAACTCAGTCTCCAGGCCAACCCAATCGATGTTCATCGTGCAACGGACGCGGCTCTCGTGCAACTTGACCGGTTGGCGGCAGAGTACAACAACCTGCTGCTGGTTGCTACCAGTAACTTTCCCGAGGCAATCGATTCGGCTTTCCTGTCTCGCACCGACCTGATCCTGAATATGCCGTTGCCCAATGCCAGCGCTTGCCGAGAGATCCTTCTGGATACGGTTCGCGGCATGGCAGAAGCGTTCCCGCCCCTGAAGAAATTGTTGAACGACCCGGAACTTGATGCGGCCGCTCGCGCCTGCGCGGGATTGGATGGACGCCAAATCCGAAAGCTGGTCGCCGCTGCATGCACGTTCGATAAGCGAGTCGCTGCCGATCCTTCAAAATTGACGGCCAAGGCAATTCTGATGGCCGCCGAACGCGCGCAGAAAGGAATGAAGCTATGACGGTTGTGGCGCGTACTTTCTGCTCGGTCCCGAAGCGGTCAGCATTGGATACCTGGGCTGCGATCGTGGATCTGCTTGCTCCCCGGACCGGTTCAGACTCCCAACGTGAACTCGAGTCTGTGGCTGGGATCGCGAGTTCCCTGATCACACGAGAAGCAATGACGGCGCCGATCATCGTATATGGTTGCGGCCCGCGTGTCCGAATCTACTGCGTCTACGACGAAGACGCGATAACGGGCGACGCCGCCAATGAGAAAAAGCTGGCGTTCGATGCCACCGATGGCGATTGGCTCATGTCGCTGCCGTGTCCAGCCGACGATCTGGATTGGGTTGTCGGCGCACTGGCAAAAAAGACTAAAAGGATCACCGCTCGTGACCAAGGAGAGGCGGTCGAGTCGGAAGAGAGTTCGCAGGCGTCGAAGGCGGCCGATAACGATGGTGCCGCCGCAATCGATATGGAGGCCTTTCTTAAGCCATGAGCGTCTCAGTTGCGGTCAACACATATACCTACTCGGTCACCTATCTGGTGGACAACATCTTGCGCAGTCTGCAGGATGTTGTGCGGCTGAGCGGCCTCAACCCCGAAAAAATTGCTGATCAGTGGCCGAGCATCCAGAGGGCGCTGACGGCGTGGATGGAATCGAAGCACCTCGAAAAAGTCATCCTGGAAGTCTATGACCCGAAGACGCAGGGCCTGGTCATTCGCTGGGATCTGGAAATCGAGTACGGATGGAGTGATGGCAATGGCCGGTTCTGGGTGGACACTGAGCAGTTGAAGAACGCGATCAAGAAGACCGGAGTCTGGCCGTCCGATTGTATGTACGACATCCTCCTGAGCAACAAGAGCGGTCGACCCGACGTCGAGGGCTGGGGGCCCCACGCCTTGCGTTCGACCGACGGATTCATTAAGCAGAGCCTGGGCACAACGATCGAGCACAGCGGCCTTGGTGCCGCGGCAAGCTACTACCGAAAGAGATCCTGATGCTGACCATCGATGAAGCTTTTCGAAAGTTCAAATCTCGCTTGGAACTGAACGACAGTGAACAGAAAAATGCCTCGAGTCGACATCAGGAGATTCGCGACCACATGCGGTCTCGCTTCGACATCAAGGATGATTTTCTGAGCGGCTCTTATCGGCGCTATACAAAAACCAAGCCACTCAAAGATGTCGACATCTTTTGCGTGCTTGGCAAAGAAGAGGCGCATTACCGGAAGGAGCAGCCGTCAAACGTCTTGGTAGCCTTTGAGGAAGCGCTGATCGAGAAGTATGGCGCCAAGGCTGTAAGCCGGCAGAGGCGCTCTGCGACGGTCGATTTCGGAGTCTTCGTGGATGCGGACGACAACACAGACTACCGGGTTGTGAGCATGGATGTAATCCCCGCCTTTGAGGATGGGGACAACTATGAGATTCCCGACGGAACGTCGGGCAAGTGGATCAAAACGAATCCAAAGATCCACGAACAAAAAGCGACCAGCGCGCACCAGGCTTATGACAACGAGTGGAAGGGATTGGTACGCATGGTGAAGTACTGGAACAATCACCACGGCAAACCGATTAAGCCTTCGTTTCTGCTCGAAGTGATGGCTCTGGAGTGCCTCGCCCCTCCGTTTGGCGGCCGGTTCGATTATGAGTTCCAGTCCATGTTTGCGACTCTCGCGGATCGCATCCGTGACACCTGGGATGATCCCGCGGGTCTCGGACCACCTGTGAGCGACATGATGGATACAGGGCAGAAAACAGCTGCCCAAACCGGGCTTCGGCAAGCGGCTCGCGAGTGCACTCTCGCAATTGACCTTGCACGTCAAGGCAAGAATGGGGATGCCTTGAAGGCGTGGCGGGCGTTGTTCGGTCCGAGGTTCCCACTCTCCTGATCATCCCGTCTGAATGACCACCGCCTCCTGGTAGCCGCCGGCGATTCGGCGCTCGTAGGCGATTACTTCCCCAAGAGCGTTCAACCTCTGCCCCAGAAACAGCGCCACTGAGGCTGGACTATACAGGATCAAACCGATCCGCTGGGCGCCGGAGCGGATGCGAGTCTGGCGCATGAGTTCCTTTACCTGCATCGCGATTGCGGTCGCCTCGCTTGCGGACTTTACCGATGTGCTGCTCGGACCGGCTGCCGGTTTGACGTCCACCCACACCTTGAACCGCGAGTCTTCGCTCAACAGCCTGCGCACGTCATTCGCCGCATCTCCTGTAAGCGAGATGGAAACGAGCAGGTCCTTCCCCTCTCCTTCGATAGGAGTTTCGGAAACGGTCAGATCAAACCGGGAAGCAGGCACATCCGATCTCCACAAGTGCGTCTCTCCACCGGTTGGCTGTTCGACCCGGAGTCGAAACCCGCCGGCCTCTGGCAATGCGCGGCCGACGACCAGCAATGCTGATAATGGGAGTTTTCCGCGAAACTCGATAAAGTTGGCACCCGGCACATCCGCGAGCTGGGCTTTTGCCCGTTTCAGTTCCGGAATCAACTCGTCCGCCCAGACCTGTTGAGTCGGTATGCTGCGTGACTCGATATCGAAGAACCGCGTCCAGTCCAATTCAATGGTGGGCGGAACGTCAAAATATCGGCGGTCCCAACCGTGAATAGTCAGGTTTGCTTTGGGAATCTCGGTGGCGTCTGCCCGCAGTCCTTTTTCCGCAATTGCCTTTTCCAGTTCTAGCCGGCTGATTCGTTTATTTTCTCCGCCCGCCCGGATCCAGCCGCGAACAATACTGATCGACAGATCCTGAGGCACTTTGCCCATGCTCAGGCCATGGAGTTTCATGCGCTCGTCTACGCGGTCGGTGAGTTAGCTCATGCCGGAAAAACCGAGACGTAGCCGTAAGGCGCGGCAAAATTCGGACAATTCCTCTTCCGTCGTCCCCAGTCGCTCCACCCACAATCTTCGAAGCTTCCCAGCGTTGCTCTTTGGCCCACCGGTAAAGAAATCTTTCGACAGACAAAAGCTTTCAAGCAGGAACTCCCCGAGATCCTCGGTGGATGCCCAGTTGCTGACCAGCCAGATCTCGACGCCTCCCGGTTCCCGTTCCTTCAACATGCGCCAACTATCGAACAGCTTGTGCAGGACCGAGCGCGCTTCCGCGGCCTGTACTTCTACCAGCTTCGATCCCGAATACGCCGCGCTATGGTCGACGTGAAATTTAACCTGGACATACTTGGCGGCACGCCGATTGTCCTTTGGGTGCAGAGTGACGTCGTCCGCCGCACCCGCATGAGGATGCTCAACATATCCGTGGCTGTACGCAGATTCCGGGGACAACAATTGAAGTAATTCGAACCAGCTGTACAGATGTTGATAGTCGTCTCCAGCGAGTCGTGCGGCGCTTTGTTCTCCCATAATGAAAGCCTACGCGATCGTTGAACGAAATATTCTCGCCCCAATAAAGCACTATCATTACATTCTGAGCGAGCATCGGCAGGCATGCAACCGCCTGCCACGGAATTCGATGGAGGTCGATTGGCAACTCTCTTTTTCTCGTACTCACATGTGGATGAGAATCTTCGCGATCAATTGGAGATCCATCTCTCGAGTCTCCACAGGCAGGGCTTGATCGACTCCTGGCACGATCGTCGCATTACCGCCGGAGAGGAATTCGGAACAGCCATCGATGGCCACATCGATACCTCCGACGTGATCCTTTTGCTTATAAGCCCGGATTTCATCGCTTCTGATTACTGCTATGAGCGCGAAATGAAGCGAGCTCTCGAAAGGCATCAGCGCGGCGAGGCGAGGGTGATCCCGGTTATCTTACGGCCCTGCGACTGGCACGATTTGCCCTTTGGAAAGCTTCTGGCGACGCCCCAGGATGGACGCCCAATAACGAAGTGGCCCAATATCGATGAGGCATTCCAAGATGTTGTCAGCGCAATCAAAGGAGCCCTGAAACCACTTGCGCAAAGCGCAAAGCCATCGAACCCAAGAGTTCCGGCCACGCGGAAAACGACTTCATCGGAGCCAGTTCGATCCAGCAACTTGCGCGTTAAAAAGCAATTCACTGACCTGGATAAGGATAGGTTTCGCCATGATGGGTTCGAATACATCGCCAAGTTCTTTGAGAATTCCCTGGAAGAACTCGTTCGCCGAAATCCCGGATTGCAGCAGAGCTTCCGAAAAATTGATGCTAACCGGTTTACGGCTGCGGCGTATCGCGATGGAGAAAAGGTTTGCAGAGGATCAGCTTCGCTCGGCGGAGGCACGATGGGAAGCGAGAGCATCGAATATTCGATGACCGATGAGTCCCGACACGGGGGCATGAACGAAGCTGTCCTGGTTAAGACCGATGATCAGATGATTTATTTCGAAGCTCTCGGTATGCAATCGTTTGGGAACAGCAAGGAGAAACTCACGTTTCAAGGCGCGGCCGAACTCTTCCGGGAGATTTTCATCCGGCCGCTTCAATCGTAATGGCCGCGCCAGCTGATGGCTGCTCCTGATCCAGCGTCAATCGTCACGTGCGGACAATGCACCCGGAAGGAAGGCAACGAATTCTATGGATGCAGCACAGATCGTGGAAGCCATTAAACAGCGCCGAGATATGTTTTGGGATCGCCAGACACTTGGCACAGCCTCGGACCCGCCGGTGTATTCGGAAGCCAAACTTGCGAGAGCGGTAGCCGACAAATATGACGGCTTGTTAATTCAGTTCGGAGTGATCATTCTGGTACAAGCCAAGAGCGCATGAGCCACCTTGCGCAGCCTATGCTTGGCGGTTCGAAGCGATTCTTATACAGAATCACAGAACCCCCTTCCTTGGAGGGTTTTGTGCAATTAAATATTGCCTCTGGCCGCCTTTGAGTGTTACTATGTTCATCAAAACCCCCTTTCTGAGGGTGTTTTGTGAATGGAAGAGCTCATGGCCTCTCAAGCCCGCTCCATGTCCCCACAGGAAAGCCGGGTCGTGCTTGCACTCAGCGAGCGCGGCCTGCGGGCTGTTTCTCGAGAAGAAATCATTAGACTGTTAGGCGCCAGCCCCAAGGCGGTCGACAACATTATCGAGTCATTGCGTCGTAAAGGTTGGCTCGAGCGCGCCAGTTGGGGCAAGTACCTGCTCATCCCTGCGGACCAGGGACCGGAGGCGCTCGGCAACAGCAACCTTCTGGCGCAAGCCAGTCTCATCGTCGATCCTTATTACATCGGCTACGGCACCGCCGCCGCCCATTACGGATTGACGACGCAGCACCGCAACGTGATCTTCCTGGTAACACCAGTGCATGTGCGCGCGCGCCGCGTCGGGGACGCTCAGGTTCGCATTGTCAACCCCTCCGCAAACAAGTTCTTCGGTTTTGAACCCATCGACGTGCTCGGTTACAAGGTTATGATCTCCGATCGTGAAAAGACGGCGATTGACTGCGTCGACCGTCCGGCGCTGGCCGGCGGCGTTGGGGAGGCTGCCACCATTCTGGCTACTGCCAGCCGGCGGTTTGACTGGAAGAAGGCGGCCGACTATCTCAAACGGATGGAATCGGGTGCGCTGGTACGGCGCCTCGGCTGGTTCGCCGACCACGTCAAAGCCGACATGCCGGCTGACATCCGCGAACGTCTACTCACCATGACCGGACGCAGCACTCGGGCCTGGCTCGGTCCCGCTCCCGAGCATTCCGTTCCCCACGCCATCGGCTATGACGAAAGCTGGCGCCTTTTCGTCAACGTTTCCCGTGAAGAGCTGCACGGCAGCGCAGGAATAGGCCGGAAAAAGTCCGTCAGGAAGGAAGATTAAAGATGCTGACCCAGCCCCAAGTGCAGCGCTATTCAAATGAATCCGGGCTGCGGGACATCATGATCGCGGAGAAGGAGGTGGTGCTGACCTTCCTGTTGCAGCTGCTGTCGGAGCGCGGAATTCTAGACCGACTGGCGTTCAAAGGAGGTACATGCCTTCGGAAAATGTTCCTCGGCACGCAGGGACGGTTCTCTACCGATCTCGATTTCACCGGCATTGGAGAGCACGATCACGAGGAAGTCATCCTGGCCATGATGGAGGCTTTCGAACAGCCTTTTCACAGCATTCAATTGGCCATTCCTGAACGAGGGATACTACGAGACACAGGATGGTTTGTCTTGGGGAGTCAATCCCACTTATGCCCACGAGTGGAACGCGAGCGGCGTGAGCGAGATCAAGCTTCAGATCAGCCGGCGCGAGACGCCGACGCTGCCGACGGAGCAACGGGCGCAGATATTCCAGAGTTATTTCAGGTTCCTGCCGTTTCCACCGGCAGACATTGTCTGCCTTGCGCTTCCCGAGATGCTTGCGGAGAAAATCCGTGCCTGTTATCAGCGGAACAAAGCGCGCGACATCTACGATCTCGGCCTGTTCGCGACGCGCCCGCTCAATCACCCGCTCATCCGCCGCCTGGTAGTGATGAAGCTCTGGCAAG
>VFSW01005943.1_pt1 | contig 17996 bp, 21 predicted proteins | sample 5358111 | NCBI WGS metagenome assembly VFSW01 (sample SAMN11554181, study PRJNA540505) | mine drainage metagenome | isolation source: sediment from site ElyBrook_90M | place: USA: Ely Copper Mine, Vershire, VT | collected 2017
CGTCGGTGTTCAACTAAAGGATCTCGATGTCGAACGTGGATTTAGAGAAGATTCGCATTACCAATTTGCGCAAGTTTGCCATCCAGCAATCACTTGAGCATCTCGAGGCCGAGCGTCCCCACTTCCAACCCGAAGAGATCGTGGCTTCGATCTGTGCGTACGAGGAGGAACTCAATATCGGCGGTGTCTTGGAGAAGATGCCCCCCACCATTGACGGTCGCGCCTACACCACGCTGGTCGTGGTCGACGGCGGCACCGACCGCACCGCAGAAGTGGCGAGGTCGTTCCCGGGCGTGGTCGTGATTGAGTTCCCCGTCAATCTGGGACACGGCGTGGCCCTGCAAGTGACCTATCGCTGGTGCATTGAGAACAACGTCAAGTACGTGATCACTCTCGACGCCGATGGGCAAAACGACCCCGCCGAGATGCCGAATCTTCTCGCACCCCTCGTCAATGACACCGCGGACTTCGTACTGACGAGCCGTGTGTTGGGGGTGGACAAGACCTCGGACTCTATTCGAAAGACCGGAGTGCGCTTCTTCTCGTTCATTATGAACCGCATGACCGGTGCGAAACTGACCGACACTTCGACGGGTTACCGCGGGCTACGTGTCGCGATGCTGGCCGACGCCGTCGATCGCCTCCAGCAGAGTCAGTATCAGACCGCCGAACTCTTGATCGTCTGTCTCAAGCGCGGCTGGCGCTCGGCCGAAGTGCCGACCGTGTGGTACCCCCGGGCGTCGGGGACGACGAAGAAGGGCAAGAATTGGCTGTTCGGCTTTCGCTACTCCCGCGTCGTGTTCGGGACCTACTGGCGCGAGCGCAAGGCTCGTCCTAGTCGCTGAGCCCGCGGGTCGTCGCTCAAGCCTGCAGGCTCTGTCGGTACACGTCTTCGAGAGAGAGCCGCAACTCCTCGGTCTTCTCAGCAATCCGTGTCCGCGAGGGCCGGCCCTCGTGGACAAGGGGGGCGATCGGCGCTACCACCACGACGTGCACCGTGACCGGTCGCGGGAATTTCGCGCCGTCGGGTAGCGCGCGATCCGTCCCGGCGATGCCGACGGGGACGACGGTGGCCCCGGTGCGCGCGGCGATGAACATGGCCCCGTCGTGGAGGGGTTCGACGTGGGGACCGTACTTGCGAGTTCCTTCCGGAAACAAGATGAGTGCGTGCCCCGCGGTCAGCACCTCCTCGGCGGAGCGCAGGGCTTCGCGATCCGCCGTGCCGCGTTTCACGGGGAAGGCGCCGAGCGCGATGAGGGCGCTGCCCAGGACGGGTACGCGAAAGAGCGAGTCCTTGGCCATGAAGAAGACCTTGCGCGGAGAGATGAACAAGGTGAAGGCGAAGTCGAGGTTCGAACGATGGATCGGCGCCACCAGGACCGGTCCGCTGAGCGGGATGTTCTCACGACCGCGCACCTGCGGTCGAAAGAGCACCCGGGCCAGGGCACGGATGATGAAGGCCACGACGTGATACAGAGGAGATTTACGGGGGTCTAGTTGGAGGTGGTGTTCTTGAGACACTGAACTATCTCCTCTACGACTTGATCGACGCTGAGCCCCGTCGTGTCGAGCGCGATGGCGTCGTGCGCTTGACGAAGCGGCGACGCATCGCGCGAGCTATCGACGTGGTCGCGCCGGGCGACGGATTCGTGACCCTCGTCGCCGCGGCGGCGAGCACGCTCATCGAGCGACGCGGTCAAGTAGATCTTCACGCGGGCGTGGGGAAAAACTACGGTGGAGATGTCTCGACCCTCGACCACGAGCCCGCCGGGTTCGTCCTCGGCCAGGGCGCGTTGACGCTGCACCATGGCTTCACGGACCGCGACGTTCGCGGCGACGACCGACACGGCGACGTTGACCGCTTCACTGCGGATCTCGTCGTCAACATCGCGCCCATTGATACTCACGCGGGGTCGAGTGCGTATCTGCGCGGATTGGGCGACACGCGCCACGGCCTCGCTGTCGTGAGGGTCGATGTGCTGTCGCATTGACTCCACCGTCACGGCGCGATACATCGCACCGGTGTCGAGCACCGACCACCCGAGTCGTTGCGCGAGGGCGCGCGCAACGGTTGACTTCCCCGAACCGGCCGGGCCGTCGATGGCGATGATGTCCCTCATCGTCGCAGGCTCGCCAAGTCTTCGAAGAAGCCGGGGTAGCTCGAACTGACGGTGTCGGCACCATCGATGTCGCAGCCACGTCCCGCCAGCCCCGCGACGGCACTGGACATCACGATGCGATGGTCCAACCCGGCGTTAATGACGAAGGGGTTGAACGCGGAGGCCCCTCCGACACCTTCGACGAAGTAGTCGTCACCCTCGGACCAGACGCGACAGCCCAACAACCGGGCCAACGTCATCGATCCTTCGAACCGGTCCGATTCCTTGAGGCGCAACTCCCCCATGTCGCGAAAGGCACTCACTCCCGATGCCGCGGCGGCGGCCACCGTGAGAACGGGAGCCTCGTCGACCGAGGGAATCTGCGAGGCGTGAATCTCCGTGGCGCGCAGTTGCGACGAGCGCGCCCTGATCGTGACGCCCGACGTTCCCGGGGTGAGAGTGAGGTCGGCTCCCATGCGCGAGAGGACACTGAGGAAACCAGTGCGTTCAGGGGCGTCATCGACGTCGATGACCTCAACGTCGGCCTGGTCGTGGATGAGGCCCAGCACGCAGAAGAAGGCCGCCTGCGAGGGGTCGGTGGGCACTCGCCAGGCTCGCGCGAGCGGGCGACCCGGAGAGATGACCACGTGCCGACCAGCTTGTACGTTGGTGCTGGTCACCTGCACTCCGGCGAGACGCAGCATGTCCTCGGTGTTCGTACGCGTGCGGAGCGCCTCGTGCACGATCGTGTCGCCCTGCGCCGCGAGGCCCGCCAAGAGAATGGCGGACTTGACCTGGGCGCTCGGTGTGGGAACGCGGTAGTCGATGCCGCGCAGGTTGCGCGACCCGTGAATCGTGAGGGGGGGCGTGACGCGCACACCCTCGCCCGTGACGCGAGAACCCATGAGGTCCAGGGGTACGGCGATGCGGTCCATGGGGCGCCGTGAGAGAGAGTCGTCTCCCTCGAGACGGTGCTCACCCTCGATCGAGCTCACGATGCCACTCACCAAGCGCATGGTGGTCCCAGAATTGCCGCACTGCAGCGAAGATTCACTCGCGCGCAGCCCCGACGCAGGTCCACTCACGTGGACGACGCCGGCAACGTCCTCGCGTTGCGCACCCAGTTGGATCATGATCTGAGAGGTAGCGGCGACGTCGAGACCCGGCGAGAGCCCTTCGATGGTGCTCTCGCCCGCGGCCAGGGCGCTGAGCATGAGCGCACGGTGCGAGGCGCTCTTATCGCCTGGCACGCGTACGACGCCGGTGAGCGCGGCCACAGGTTCGACGCGGCGCATCACTGTTCGCGCACCACGTCGAAATCTTGGTCCTGCAGGGCACTCATGAAGCGCGTGGCCTGTAGCGCGTCGACAGCGAGCAGCAGCGTGCCCCTGGTGCCCTCGACGGAGTGAGCGATCTCGATGTCGTAGATGTTGACCAACATCTCCGAGGCCGTCATGGTGACGCGGGCCAGCGAACCCGGACGGTCGGCGATGAGCACCCGGAGATAGGCCATGTTCTCTGAGGAGAGGGCGCGACCCGGCAATTGGCGACGAGCCAGTGCGGCGCGGGCGAGACTGGCCTCGAGCGATTCACGATCGCGCGAATCGAGCGCCGCGCGCAGGACGCGCAGACGCTCCTCCAACGCCATCAGCGCCGTCGACACGGCGTCGTGATTCTCGAAGAGGATGTCGGGCCAGATGGCGGGGTCGCCCGCGGCGATGCGGGTCATGTCGCGGAATCCGCCCGCGGCGAGTTGCAGTAGCACCGCGTCCTCGCGCGCGGCGTCGGCGGCCTGGTTCATCAGTGCTCCCGCCAGGAGGTGAGGGACGTGGCTGGCCAACGCCACCAGGCGGTCGTGATCAGCCGAGGAGACCGCGACCACGTTCGCACCGATCTCGCGCAGATGTCCGTGGAGCCGGGTGTAGCCGTCGGCGGGGGTAGCGGGCGTCGGTGTCAGGACCCAGGTGCAACCCTGGAACAGGTCGGCACGTGCGCCGGCGAGTCCGCGCTGTTCAGATCCGGCCATGGGGTGCCCGCCGAGGAAACGCGGGTCCGCCACACTCTGCACGATGACTCCCTTGACGCCGGCGACGTCGGTAATGATCACGGCGGGGTCCGTGAATCTGGCGAGGTACTCTCGGGCCACGTCGACCACGGCGCCCGCGGGGGTGGCGATGACAATGAGCGCGACGTGCTCATTGGGCGCGTCGCCGGAGATGACCTCGGTGAGTTGGGCCCGCTGCACCACCTCGGGGTCCACGTCGGTGCCCGACACCCGCCAGCCCGCGTCGCGCAGCGACATCGCCACCGAGGCACCGATGAGGCCGAGGCCCACGACGTGGGCGTGTCTAGCGGAGGTCATCGCGGAGATTCTGAGCGTCGCGCAGGTAGACGTGACGAATTGCGTCACGCGTCAGGGTCGAGTAGGCGTGCATCAAGACGCGGATGCAGAGTTTCTTGGCGCCCGGAACATCAATCTCGCTCGCGCACATGAGCGGAACGGTCTGAAAGCCAATCCCCCGTGCCGCCGCCGCCGGGAAGGCCGCGGTGAGATCGGGACTCGTCGTGAACAAGACACTGACGATGTCCTCGAGATCGATGGCGTTGTTCTGGATCATGGCGTTCAAGAGCTCGCGAGTCGCCTCAGCGATCGCCTCGGCGTCGTTACGTTCGACGGTGGTTGCACCGCGAAGGCCGCGGACCAGTGAATTTGTCATGACGGCATCGTAGAGGCGATGTCCTCGGACATACCAACCGCCTCCATGAGGCGGCGCACCTCGCCCAGACTCAACTGTCGCGACGAGCCCGGCGTCAAGGTGGGATCTTGAATCGGCCCGATCCGGGTGCGCACCAGTCGGGTCACCTCGTGACCCACGGCCGCGCACATGCGTCGGACCTGCCGATTGCGGCCTTCGTGGATGACGATGCGCAAGAGCCCCTCGGACACTCGCGAGACTTGGGCCGGACTGGTGCGGCCATCTTCGAGTTCCACGCCGTCGCGCAATCGACGGATGTCGCTCGGCGAAGGGTCGCCCTCGACCCGTACGAGGTACTCCTTGGCGATGCCTGAGCTCGGGTGGGTGAGCAGATGCGCCAGACGCCCGTCGTTGGTGAGGATGAGCAGTCCTTCGGTGTTCATATCGAGACGACCCACCGGAAAGATACGCGCACTCGACGACACCAGGGTCAACACGGTCGCGCGGCCCTGGGGGTCCGAGGCAGTCGTGACGACGCCGGTGGGCTTGTTGAGCAGGTAGTACACCTTGGACTGCGCGACCGGCGCCATGGAGCCGTCCACGCAGATCATCTGGGTCTCGGGATCGACCCGATTGCCGAGTTCGGCGACGCGTCCGTCGATGGTCACTCGACCTTCGCTGATCAATATCTCACAGACGCGCCGCGACCCGTAGCCGGCGCGTGCGAGCGTCTTCTGGAGCCGTTCACCCTCGACCATCTAGGCTCCGTCGAGATCGTCGACGACCTCGCTCATCTCGGCGACCAGCGCCTGCGCGGTGGACAGGGGCACGAGGAAGTCCTCGATCGGTGGCAGCTCCTGTAGCGAGGCCAATCCCATGCGATCGAGAAACAATTCGGTCGTGCCATAGAGGATGGACTGGCCGGGTCCGGGTGCGCGACCGACCTCTTCGATGTAGCCACGCTGTTCGAGGAGACGCACTACTCCATCGACGTTGACGCCGCGCAGTGCGGTGATTTGTGCTCGCGAGATCGGCTGACGGTAGGCGATGATGGCCAGGGTTTCGAGAGCGGCGGAACTGAGTCGGTGCGAGACGTCGCGATTGGCGAAGCGCGTCACCCATTGCGCGACGTCGGGTGAGGATTGCATCACCCACCCGCTGGCTAATTCGGCGAGTTGGAATCCGCGCTTCTCTTCAATGAACTGTTCGCGCAAGGTTCGTAGGATGTTCGTCACCTCGGTGGCGTCGACGTCGGCGACGTCGGCGAGCTCTTCGGCGGAAATGGGCTCGAGGGCTACGGTCAACATGCCCTCGAGACGCTGTTCGAGCGAGGAGTCATCCCTCATATGAGTCGATCCTTTCCAGGTCCAGTCGCGAGTTGGCGTCTATCCACGCGATCTCCACGTCACCGAAGGTGCCGCCTTGTCCGAGATCGATGTGTCCGAGCTTGCACAGTTCGAGCACGGCGAGGAAGTGCACGATGATCTCGATCCGGGTCTCGAGCCCCGAGGTCAGGTCGCGGAACAGAATTCGACCCATGCTCGGCAGTCGTTGGGCGAGTACGACCACGGTCTCGGCGACGGTCACGGCGTCGACGGTGACGTGGTTGAGTCGCACGACCGGGACGGGCTTCTCCTCGATGCCGCGCAGGTAGGCCGCCGCGAGTTGCGCGGTGGTCACCCCGGCGAGGAGATCGGGGGGCTGGATGACGAAACCTTCGTCGATTCCGCGCAGGCGCGCGAAGGACTTGGCGGCGCGTTCAAAGAGTCCGACGAAGGAGTCCGCCAGGCTCGCGTAGGTGCGGAGCTCGAGCAGGCGCGCGAGCAAGACGTCGCGTTCCTCCCAACCCACGAATTCCTCATCCGGTTCGGCGTTGTCGCGTCCGGGGAGAAGACGCTGGCTCTTGAGTTCGAGCAAGATGGCGGCGACGAGCAAGAACTCCGAGAGCTCGTCGACGGCGAGCGAGGTCGCCTCGTCACGCAATTGTGCGACGAAAGCGTCGACCACCGGGGCCAGCGGCACATCGAGTATGTCGACGTCGTGACTGCTGATGAGTTGCAGTAAGACTTCGATTGGTCCGCTGAACGACGGCGTCGTCACGACGTAGGTCACGCAGCCACACTAGTAAATCTCCGCTTGCGCACCGCCTCCTCTACGATTGTGACATGCGCATCCTCTCGGGAATCCAGCCTTCGGGCTCCATGCACGTCGGCAATTACCTCGGTGCGGTGCGCCAGTGGGTGACCGCCCAGAATCCCGACGCCTACTACTGCATCGTCGATCTGCACGCCCTGACCCTGCAAATCGAGCCGGATCGACTACGTGAACAGACCTTGGACTATCTCGCGTCGCTGCTGGCGGCGGGCCTTGATCCCGCGGTGTGTACCCTGTTCGTGCAGAGTCAGGTCTCCTATCACGCGCAGATGAATTGGCTCTTAGAGTGCGTGGCCACCTACGGCGAACTATCGCGGATGACGCAATTCAAGGAGAAGGCCGCCCGCCAGGAGGGCTACCGCGTGGGGCTCTTGACCTACCCCGTCTTGATGGCCGGTGACATCTTGCTCTATTCGGCTCAGCAGGTCCCCGTGGGCGACGATCAGCGTCAACACCTCGAGTTGACCCGAGAGATCGCCGAACGCTTCAACAATCGCTACGGTGAGGTGTTCACGGTACCCGTCGGAGTGCAGCCGAGCGCGTCAGCCCGGGTGATGGACCTGCAGGAGCCGACGCGCAAAATGTCCAAATCCTTGGCGAGTCCCCTGGGCCTGATCTATCTCAACGACGACCCGCGTGATATCGACAAAAAGATCAAGAAGGCCGTCACCGACACCGACAACGAAGTGCGTCTCGACTGGGAGAAGAAACCCGGGGTGTCAAATTTGCTCGAGATGTACGCCAGTTTCGCGGGCGAGTCGCCCACCCAGGTCGCTGATCGCTATGAGCGCTACGGCGACCTGAAGAAGGACCTGTCGGAACTGGTCATTACTTCGCTCGAGCCCTTCCAACGGCGTTATCGCGAACTGCGCGCGGACGAGGGAGCCTTGCGTGAGCTGGCCGCGCGTGGAGCCGAGAAGGCGTCAGCGGTCGCGGGGCCGCTCTACGAACGAGCCGCGACGGCGATGGGTCTCTAGCTTTGCACGAGGTTGAGCCAGTGCTGCTGCAGGCTGGCGAGCCACGTCGTGCCGATGTGCAGAGTGAGGGCGTTCAAAATCAGCGACCCCATCACGAAGGGCAGGGCTCGCGCGCGCATCTGGTAGTACCGGGGCAGATGACGAACGGGAACGAATCGCTCGATGATCGCTGAACCGTCGAGCGGCGGGATGGGGAGCAGGTTGAAAACGGCCAGGATCAGATTGACCAGGCCGAAGTAGACCATGAAGACTACGAAGGACGTGTTCGAACTCAGCGTGGCCGCACTCGCGTGGTGGATCTCGTAGCGCACGAAGACGAATGCGATCGCCGAGAGGACGATGTTGGTCAAGGGTCCCGCGAGAGACACGTAGAGCGACTGTGAGCGAGGTTTACGCAGTCGCGCGACGTTGACGGGCACCGGCTTGGCCCAACCGAAGGCGGGCAGCCCGGTGGCGATGAGGAGGAAGGGAAGGAGGATGGTGCCGAAGGGATCGACGTGGCGCAGTGGATTGAGCGTCAAACGGTGTGCGTTCTTCGCGGTGGGGTCGCCACAGAGGTAGGCGACGTAACCGTGGCTGACCTCGTGAAGGATGATCGAAGGGATGATGGCGAGGAGGTAGTAGAAGGTAATCACGACGCGGGGTTCATCTCAATCGAGGGCTCGGGGGTGGGCGTTGGAATAGGCACGTTGCATTGAGGTTATCGAGACGGCGGTGTACACCTGCGTCGTGGCGATCGAGGCGTGACCCAGCAACTCTTGTACGACGCGAATATCAGCCCCGTGGGCCAGCATGTGGGTGGCACAACTGTGGCGAAAGACGTGGGCGCTGATGGTGGAGCGATCGAGACCCGCAGCGAGGGCCCGTGAGGAGATAATCAGGTCGATCCCCTGGCGCGAGAGCGGTCCCCCGCGGGCGTTGACGAAGACGTGAGAATGCACGCGCGGTCGAGGGAATTCCGAGCGTCCACCTGCTCCTAAGTAGTCGCGTAGCGCGTGCTGAAGGGTCTGACCCATGGGTACGAGGCGTTGTTTGGCACCCTTACCGGTGACGCGAATGAGCTCCTCGTTGAAGTCAAGGTCGTGCAACTCGAGATCAACCACCTCCGAAACTCGCGCTCCGGTGCCGTAGAGCAGCTCGAGCAGTGCCCGGTCGCGCAGATCGACGGGGCTCGCACGCGGCATCGTGTCGAGGAGGTGGGCGAGGATCTCCTCGGCCAGGGGTTTGGGCAAAGTGCGTCCCCGACGAGACGGGGTGACGTGGGCGCTGGGATCGGAGGCGAGTTGGCCCTCCTCGAGGAGAAATCCCCACCAGCCCCGCAGCGACGACAGTGCTCGGGCCACTGAACTCGCCGCCCTCGAGCCGCGCAGCTCGTTGAGATAAGCCTCGAGGTCGGCGCTGCTCACCGCAGCGACGCTGCGTTCGCTCCCCCACCACGTGAGAAAGTCATGAACATCGCGCTGGTAGGCCTCGATCGTGGCCCGACTGCGCCCCTTCTCGACGGTGAGCCACTGAACGTACTCGCCGACCAGGGCGTCAGGAGTCGTCATTCACCCCGAGGTAGTGACGCAGTCCAATCGTCAGGGTCGCGTCATTGATCACCCCGTCCTCGAGCAACGTACGTACGCGGGCGCGGTCGAGCCACACGACTTCGGCCGCGTTCTCCTCGGGGCCATCGGGTGCGCGACGGGCGTCGCTGAGCCCGCGGGCTTCGAAGATGTGCATGATTTGATCCGTCCAGCCTGGCGAGACATAGACGTCGGCGATGAGTGTCCATGACGACGCCTCGACGCCTACTTCTTCGAGGAGTTCACGCTGGGCGGTGAACAACGCGTCGCTGTCGGTGAGGTCAATCGTTCCCGCGGGGATCTCCCAGAGGACCTGGTCCACGGTGGCCCGGTACTGGCGAACGAAAGCCACTTCGTCGCGGTCGTTGACCGCGACGATGGCGACCGCACCGGGGTGCATCGCGACGTCACGGGTGTACGTTTCTCCCTGATGAGAGATGGTACGCCGTTCCACGGTGAAGACGTAGGACCGCAACAACGTCTCACGCGCGCAGATGGAGAAGGTGTCGCTCACAAGGTGACGTCGACGCTCTGGGGATCGAGGATGTGGGGCTCACGTCCTTCGGCGCGCACGCTGGCGGCGTTGATGAGCCCTCGGAACAGCGGGTGAGGTCGATCCGGACGCGACTTGAATTCGGGGTGAGCCTGGGTGCCGACGAAGAAGGGGTGTCCGGGCATCTCGATGAACTCAACGAGACGTCCGTCGGGCGAGGAACCGGAGCATCTCATGCCGCTGGACTCGTACTGCTCCACGAAACGTGAGTTGAACTCGTAGCGGTGTCGGTGGCGTTCGGACACCACGGTCGCACCGTAGAGTTCGGCCACCTGAGAGCCCTCGGCCAGCATCGCTGGGCACGCGCCCAGTCGCATGGTGCCGCCCAGATCAGTCACGTCCATCTGTTCCTGCATCAGGGCAATCACTGGCGCAGTGGTGGTGAGCGAGAATTCGGTCGAATGCGCGTCACCGAGTCCCAGTACGTGGCGGGCGAACTCGATGACCATCACCTGCATCCCGAGGCAGATGCCCAGGAGGGGGATCTGGTGCTCACGCGCGATGCGGGCGGTGGCGACCATTCCCTCGATGCCGCGCTCACCAAATCCTCCAGGAATGACAATCGCGTCAAGTTGGCGCAGACGCAGCGCGTCAATCTCGGACGGAACGCGTTCAGCCTCGAGCCACTCCAGTTTGGTGTTGGCGCCGATGGCGAAGCCGGCGTGTCGGAGGGACTCGGCCACCGAGAGGTAGGCGTCGGGCATGGTGACGTACTTGCCCACGATGCCGATGCGCAGAGTCGTATTTGTGTGGTGGACCCGACGCACGACGTCCTCCCACGCGGAGAGGTCGATGGGGTGTTCCACTAGATCGATGTTCATGATGTCGCACACGATGCGGTCGAGGCCTTCGTGATGCATGTTGAGGGGAATGTCGTAGATGCTCGGGGCGTCGATGGCGGAGATGACCGCGTTGTTGGGGACGTCACAGAGCAGGGATATCTTGCGCTTGAGCCCGTCCGAGATGGGCTGATCGCTACGACAGACGATGACGTCGGGCTGGATACCGTGCGATCGCAGTTCGGTGACGGAGTGTTGCGTTGGCTTGGTCTTTTGCTCGCCCGACGGCGCGAGGTAGGGCACCAGAGTGAGGTGGACGTAACACACGTTGCCGCGGCCCGCGTCGCGTCGGAATTGGCGAATCGCTTCGAGGAACGGGATGATCTCCATGTCGCCGACGGTTCCACCGATCTCCACGATGGCAATATCGGCTCCGAGGGTGCCCAGGCGCCGCAGTCGGTCTTTGATCTCGTCGGTGATGTGCGGAATCACCTGGACGGTCTTGCCCAGGTAGTCGCCCCGTCGCTCCTTGGCGATCACCTTGGAGTAGATCGATCCCGTCGTGGTATTGGACATCCGCGAGAGCGATTCGTCGATGAAGCGTTCGTAGTGCCCGAGGTCGAGGTCGGTCTCTCCGCCGTCGTCGGTGACGAAGACTTCGCCGTGCTCGCCAGGATTCATGGTTCCCGGGTCGACGTTGAGGTAGGGGTCGAGTTTGCACATCGTGACCTTGAGGCCACGCGACTTGAGCAGGCGACCCAACGACGAAGCCGTCAGGCCTTTGCCGAGGGAGCTAGAGACTCCTCCGGTGACGAAAATGTACTTCGTCATTCGGTATCGAGTTTCTTCACGGAACTACATACTAGTGCCGGGCTATGGGCCAATGATGAACTACGAGACCGATTCGAGCAATCTCCTCGCCAGAGCGTGCGCTTCGTCGCTGATGGCGTCACCCGCGAGCATGCGTGCTACCTCGCGCACACGGTCGTCGCCGGTGACTTCGCGCACGGTGGTCCTGGTCGCTCCGTGCGATACGGATTTTTCGATGACGAAGTGGTGCGCCGCCTTGGCCGCGACCGACGCGAGGTGGGTCACGGCAATGACCTGCTGACTCGCGCCTACTTCGCGCAGGCATTCCCCAATCTGCTGAGCGACCTGACCTCCCACGCCCGCGTCGACTTCGTCAAAGACCGCCACGACGTCGTCGTGAGCCGTCTCGAGGGAGAGGGCCAGGAGGACGCGACTGAGCTCTCCCCCGCTGGCCATCTCTTGTAGGGGCCCCTCGGGCCAGCCGGGATTGGGCGTGAAGAGTATTTGGACCTCGGAGCCGTCGTCCCCGTCGACGTTGAATCGGAGCGTCGCGTGGGGCAGCGCGACGCGAGGCAACTGCCCTTGCACCCGCTGAGTGAGGTGATGGCCCGCTACCTCACGTTCTCGTCGTACGGCCGCCGCCAACTCGACTTCGCGCTCCGAGAGAGTTCCCAGACGCGCCTCGAGCGCTTCGAGACGATCGTGGGCTGAGTTGAGTTCCTCGACGCGCGTCGACAACTCCTCGAATTGGTCCAACGCCGCTTGGATGCTGCCGCCATATTTACGGGCCACTTGTTGAAGCTGGCTCGCGCGAGCCTCGAGGAGGGCGATGTTCTCGGGGTCCAGTTGATCAGGCTGGGCACGGGCGGTGAGCTCGTGCACGTCGGCGCGCGCGCGCTCGAGCACTTCGGAGAGATCATCTCTGAGATCGTCGACACCGGCTGCGCGTGGCAATCGAGCGATGACGTGGGCGAGGCGCGACAGCACCGCTTGGTCGGAATCACCGTCGAGCTCATCAATGACGTACAAGAGTTCGTCGTGGGCGTCACGCAGCGCGCTGAGGCGCGTGAGCTCGTCGAGGACGGCGGTGAGTTCGTGGGGGTCCGACAGGTTGGCACTATCGAGTTCGCGACATTGGAAGGCGAGATAGTCGCGCTCGCGCTCGCGACTCGCGGCGTCACCGCCCCAGGCGGCGCGCTCGCTGAGCAGCGAACTGATCTCTCGGCGAATGTCGTTGAGGTCATCGGTGCGCACGTTTCCCGCGATGTCAATGATGCCCAGGACCTCCTGACGCGACTTCAGGGCGAGGGAGTCGTGTTGACCATGAATGACGATGACGTCTCTGGCCCGGCGACGCAACAACTCCGCGCTCGAGGGTGCGCCATCAAGGCTGGCCCGAAGTCGACCCGCCGGCGAGGACTCTCGTGCGAAATGGATCTCTTGGTCGTCATTGAGGGTGAAGAGGGCCACGGCGCGGGTCTCGGCACCCACTGCGTAGCGAGAGGAGGAGGCCTCCCCACCAAGGCAGAGCTCGAGGGCACCCAGCAGCAGCGTCTTGCCCGCCCCCGTCTCACCGGTCAGTACATTGAATCCTGGTCCGAACTCGATGCGGGCTTCTTCGATGACGCCCAGACCTCGCGCGTAGAGTTCGACCAACTGGGCCCTATGCATGACCCTCTCGCAAGCTCTGACGAAGTCGCACGCCGAGCTCGAAGGCGCCCGACGACACCACCCGCACCGGCGTCGGGCTCTTGTGCACCGTCACGGCCTGACCCGGCTCCAGCACGCCGATCTCGGTCCCGTCAGCGACCACCGCCGCAGGTTTCTTGTGGGCGACGAGACGCACCGTTTTGTCGGCGTCGACGACAATGGATCGGTCGATGGTGAAGTGCGGGGCGATGGGTGTGATGATCATGACCGAGAGCGACGCGTCGACGACGGGTCCGCCCGCCGAGAAGTTGTAACCAGTGCTACCGGTGGGTGTCGAAACCAGGACGCCGTCGGCTGAGTACGTCAGGTACTCGTCGTCGCCGACGTAAGTGCGCACTCGCACCATATGGCCCACTCGTCGCCGCTCGATGACGACGTCGTTGAGCGCAAAGTCACTGGTGCTCGAGCCCTCCAGGCTGATGGCTAGGGCGAGGCGCTCGACGACCCGTGGCGAGGTGAGCGCGTCGTTCACCGACGCCACGATCTGGTCGGAGGGCACGTCGAGCAGGAAGCCCATGGTGCCCAGATTGACGGGTAGCACCCGGGCGTCGTGTTCGTGGGCCAGTCGCGCCGACCGTAAGAAGGTTCCGTCGCCACCGAGACTGACGACCAGAGTGGCAGCATCGATCTCGGGTGGTTCGAGTTGGTCGAGAAAATGCGTCGCCGACTCGATGCCGAGTTCTCGCAGCCCCACGACGGCCTCGCTCGCTAGTTCGAGTGCGTCAGTGCGGTTGGAGAAGGCCGTAAATAAGATGTTGGTCACGTATTACCTCGTGGCTAATGGTAGCGACTGCGGATTGATGCCCGTCGTCAAGTCCACGGCGCCGCGCTCTGGCCGCGACGACCCCATCTCCGAGGTGCATGTAGGGGCGTCGATGTATCGCAAGTCGCCATACGTACTGATGGGAGTCACCGAGACGTCACGGTGGATTTCTTTCTATGGATCTACACAGGCAAGTCATTGCTTCGTCAGAGTTTCTCGTTACCTCATCGAAGTATCGGGGCTTAGGGTGCGGTTGTACCTCGGGTACCCCACGACTGGTAGGAGGAACAGCCATGAGAATTGGACTCTTTGGATTTGGCAAGACGGGTCGTCACGTCGCTCGCTCGATCCTCGCTAGCGAGGAGAACTCCCTCGAGTGGGTCGTTCGAAAGTCCGATCACGTGGCGCGCGGGCCACTCTCGCGCGCGCTGGAACGCGACGATAGCGGGTTGGAGCGCATCTTCTCGAGTTCCTCGATGCCGATTGAGGTGCTGTTCGACAACTTTCCCGTCGACGCCATCATCGACTTCTCGAGTCCGCAGGGCGTTCACTACTACGGAGACGCCGCCGCCGCGCGAGGAGTGCGCATCGTGACCGCCATCTCGAACTACTCCTGTGATGAGCAGGAGAAACTTCGAAAGTTGAGCACCGAAACGGCGGTCTTGTGGTCGCCCAACATCACCGTCGGGGTCAATCTGCTCATCCTGGCCGCCAATCTCCTGCAGTTGATTGCGCCGCACGCCGACGTGGAGATCGTGGAGGAACATTTTCGAGCGAAGAAGGGTGTGTCGAGCACGGCGAAGATCATCGCGAAGTCTCTGGGCGTCGGTGAGTGTGAGGTCAAATCATTGCGTGCCGGTGGCATCGTGGGCACCCACGAGGTTGTCTTTGGATTCGCCTCGCAAACGGTACGCCTTCGCCACGAATCGGTGAGCGCCGAGGCCTTCGGTGAAGGTGCTCTCTTCGCTGCGCAGCAGATGGCGAGCCTCCCCCACGGTTTTTACACGATGGAGGACTTGTTGATTCCAGCTTTCATTGAGAATGCTCGCAAACTGCAGCCCAGAGTTTTGGCGGTCAATTCCTAGGCTCGGATGCACCGACTCCGGCCTACGGCACCGCCCGACGAACCTAGGTTCGCACCGCGGCTACGACCTCACTCAATTCTCGTCGCGGCTCGAGGGTCGTGTTCTCAGGAGATAGGACGATGCGGACACCCACACGGCAATCAATACGAACCACAAGATGAGGTCCGCCCCGTTGCTGAGGCTCGTGTGACCGAAGGAACTGGTGAGGGGCGCGTATCCCACCCATCCGGTATTCGCCGGAAAGTTCGGCGTCGACAGCCAGAGTCCGAAAATGTACAGGGCGACGCCGAACCCCACGACCAGGACGACTCTCTGAGATCGATTGAGCCAGGGGGCGTGCATCAAAGAAATTGTGACACATTTTTAAGTCGAGCGACTCACGCTCAAACCCGTCGACGTGACTTCCGGCCCACCGCAGTAGTGGCGAGTCGTCGAAACACATGGAATGACCTACGATCGAAAATCCATCGCAGAGTGACCCCGCTGATGGGGAGAGGGCTGGCCCACGGGGTCTGACTGTGTAGCGTTGAGTTGGTGGCTGACCGGTCAGATTTCGACGCACTGCTCGTCGAAGGCAGTAATGAGCCGGTTGAAGGTTGGGACTTCTCGTGGCTCGATGGTCGAGCCTCAGAAGGTCGGCCATCCTGGAGTTATCTCGCGAGTCTGACTCAACGAATTGAGGTCGCGACGTCAGTGTTGGACCTTCAAACAGGCGGTGGGGAGTCCTTCGCAGAGGCACTCTCCAGGAGCGAGAGGTTGCCCAGGTATCTCGCCGCCACTGAATCCTGGCCGCCCAACGTGGCGGTCGCACGACGGAGACTCGCGCCTTTCGGTGCACTAGTCGCCGCGGTTCCCGAAAGAGAACCACTTCCCTTCCGTGACGAGTCGTTCGACCTCGTTGGCAGTCGGCACCCTACGGTGAATAATTGGGGTGAGATCCATCGGGTGCTGACACCCGATGGGGTCTACTTCTCGCAGCAGACTGGCGCGGACACGAATAGTGAGCTCACCTACTTCTTCACGGGATCTCGAGCGATGTCGGAAGACCAACGAATGGACGTGGTCGTCGCTCAGGCTCGAGGCGCGGGACTCCAAGTTCTCGATGCGCGCGAAGAGACCCTGCCGGTCGTCTTCTATGACATCGCTGCCGTGGTTTACTTCTTGCGCAAGGTTATGTGGACGGTTCCAGACTTCTCCGTTGAGAGATACCGCGATCGTTTGAGGCTGCTTCACGAACAAATAGAACACGAGGGCAACTTCATGTCTCATTCTCAGCGACTCTTGTTGGAGGCCAGGAAACCATCGATGAGTTGAGGTCGGGAAACTCAATGGCGTCGAGTGAGCGATCAGTGAGTTCCGCGACTGGGGGGTGCCTCGGTCGAACGATCTACACGTCACTGCAGGTTGACGACGCCTTCGACACCTAGCGGATGTCCTATCCCAATCGTACCTCGTAGCGGCAGAGTTCCGCGTCGGTGCTCGTCAGTTCAAATCCAGATCGGATGAGAGAACGTTGCGAAGCAACGTTGTCCAGGGTTGTTGCGGCGACCACCTGGACGAGACCGTGTTCGTTGGCCACCGCCAGAATCGCGGAGATTGCCTCCGCAGCGTAACCGTGGCCCCGCGCTGAAGGGGCTAAGCCGTAACCGATTTCGGCGCAGCCACCAATGGGTTGACCCTTGAAGCCGATCCCCCCGACAGCACGTCCGTCAGAAAGTCGACTGATGCGGTAGTAGCCAAATGGCCGCTGCTCGCCGAACGTGACACTCGCGCGCAAGAACATTCCTACTGCGCCAACGTCACCATCGAACGGATAATCTTCCGCCCAGGCATCGGTGGGTCCCGCGCGTCGAGACGCGATTCTTTCTCCTTCGGCGAGGTCAATCGCGTGCAATTGGAGGCGCGGTGTTCGTACATTGGTCATGGCGACCACGAATCGATGCCACCAGTCTCGGAATTTACTATGAAATGCCCCATCGGCTCGACGAAACCATCGATTGGTGTAACGGCTCGTCGGGTCACGTGCATGGCCGTTGATGGTAGTACGGTGAATTTGACCGAACAACTGGGGCGAAGGATGGTGTCAGAAGAGGTGTCGACTACCTCCTGGTGTCGAAGGGCCGACGTGCACATTCTCCGCATGGCGGATTGTTGATCAATTCGGCAATTGGTAAACGTCTCGTCGATGACCAATAGTGACCACGACGATGAGCAACACTTCATCTTCGATGTTGTAAATGATCCGGTAATCCCCCACTCGAAGACGGTAGCCCACGCGTCCGCGAAGTGGCCGTGAGGCCGGGGGACGTGGATCCTGTGCGAGAAGTGCGATCGCCCCTTGAATTCGTGGTTGTGTCGAGCGGTCAATCTTACGTAGTTCGCGAAGTGCCGCCGGTCGAAACTCAATTCGATACGGGTTCACAGCCAGCCGAGATCAACTTTTACGAGTTCCCACGGAATGTTCTCTCCGGATTCTGCGAGAGCGGCATCATAGGCGGCGATATCTTGAGACTCTTCAAGTGCCTCGAGCATTGCGTCGTACTGACTCGGACTTACCAGGATCGCTGCGCGCCGTCCATAATGCTCGAGTTCAACCGGCTCTGACTGGGACATCTCCACAACCTCTGAGAGTTTCTCGCGCGCCTTGCTCACCGATATCTTCACCATATACAAATGGTACAGCATTAACTACAATCTTGTACAACTTGGTGTCCAAGGCCCAAAGCAACAGTTTGAATGGGTCTGCATCCTTGCATTGGCGCCTGAAGGGGGTACGCGATCAATGCGGACGCTTCAAGTATT
>VFSW01005944.1_pt1 | contig 17993 bp, 16 predicted proteins | sample 5358111 | NCBI WGS metagenome assembly VFSW01 (sample SAMN11554181, study PRJNA540505) | mine drainage metagenome | isolation source: sediment from site ElyBrook_90M | place: USA: Ely Copper Mine, Vershire, VT | collected 2017
GGGGGGGGCCCCGCGGGTCCGGGGGGCGCCGGCCCCGCCCCGACGCCCACGAGCTGGACCGGCAAGGCGCCGCTGACCGGCGGGGCCGCTCTCGTCTGCTGACCGAAGCTGGCGCTGACCAGGAGCACCGTCCCGCTGGCGGCGCTGTCCCGCGCCGCGCCGGAGCGGTGGAGCTCGCGGTAGGCGAAGGTCAGGTGGAGCGTGGGCAGCAGCGCGCTCCAGGGCGACGCCGCGGCGCCCGCCCGATCCAGGCGGGGCGCGTCGGCGCGGAGCGGTGGCTCGGTCTCGTCGGTGGCGTCGCCGACGAGCTCCTCGGCATCCAGGGGAGTGAGCCCCAGGTAAGGCGGCAGGAGGTCGACGGCGTCCGGGGGGAGCGCCGCCGCGGGATCGTTCCCCGCGGAGAGGAGGGCGACGAGCAAGGTGAGCATGGCGGCCTGAATAGCAAGCGCCGTGCCCGTGGAACTCCGCGAATTGACTGTGCACCCCCGGGAGCGAAACCGCTCCGGGGGTGCGTACCTGGACCGCGCTACCGCCCGAGCGTGGAGATCAGCTCACGCACTTCGCGGGCGTGCTCGCCGTCCGGATCGATCGAGAGGTAGCTCTGGTAGTGCTCGCGGGCGCTGTGCTTCTGGCCGCGTTCCTGGGCGATGGCGCCCAGGAGGATCTCGGCTCTTCCATTAGCGGGGTCGAGCGAGATGGCGTTCGACAGGGCCTCGGTGGCCGCGTCGAGCTTGCCGAGCTCGTACTGGCTGGAACCGACGGCCAGAGCCGCGGAGGCCTCCTGCGGGTCCAGGGCCCGCGCGGCCTGGAAGGCCAGGAGCGCGGTCTTGAAATCCTGCTTGTCGTAGGCCACGGCGCCGTCGCTCATGAAGCGATCGAACTGCTTGGAGGCGACGGAGAGGCCTGGGCCCGGCCCGGGTGCCGCGGCCACGACCGAGGGGGTGGCGACCGCGGCGACGGGGGGCTTCGCGTGCGTGAGCAGCACGCCCGACGCGAGCAGCGAGACACCGACCAGCGCCCAGAGGGCGGTGCGCACCCTGTCGACGCGCGGCCAGACCGTCGCGCGCGCGACCTCGGCGGTCACCTCCTCGGCCTGGCCCGAGAAGAAGGCGTGCTCCAGCGCGGTGGCCTGGTCGGCTTGCAGGTGCGCGTCGGCCATCGCTGGCGTCAGCTGCAGCGCGGCGCTCTCGGCCTCCGCGAGAGGTGGGAGCTCGGTCGCCGGAGCGGCGAACACCGGCGTCACCTCGTCGAACTGGCCGACCGGCGTGGGGCGCCCGAGCGACGGCGTGTCTGCCTCCCAGCGGTGCCGGCTGCCCTGCTCGAACACGTCGAGGGCCCGCAGCTTGGCGATGGCCTGGCCGGCGGTCAAGTCGTCGAGGGCCGAGGCGGCGATGACCTCGCCGATGTTGCGCTTGCCGTCGAAGAGCCGCACGAGATCGAAGAGCCCCCGCGGCAGAGTCTCGACGAGCGCGGAGAAGCGCTCGAAGTCGACGGTCAGCACCTGTTCGAGCGGCTGGATCTCGCCCTTCAGCTGCTCCCACATGCGGACGTGGGGCAGGCCCCGCGTCGCGAGATCCGAGAGCTCGAACTGCATGTTCCCCGGGGTGAGCTGGGTCTCGAAGGTGAGATCGTAGCTGCCGGTGCCGAGGGTGAGGATTCGCAGCAGCGCGCGCTCGCCGCTCAGGGGAGGGAGCTGGGCGTCGATGATCACCCCGTCCTTGAAGCGCACCAGCGCGTCGGAAGGCTCGAGGCGCAGCGTGCCTGACCGGCCGCCCGCGAGCAGGCCGCGGAGCAGGGCCGGGCAGCTCGGCTCGCCGAAGTTGCCCTCGAACCACTCGTCGGTCGCGAGTCGGCCCGCGTAGAGCCAGGTGAGCACCGCGATGTCCTGGACGAAGGCGGGCTTGGCGACGAGCGCCTGGGCGCCGAGCTCACGGACGCGGGATCGACGCCGGGCCCAGGCGCCCTTGGCGATGAGCAGGACCGGGATGTCCTTGGTGGCGGGGTCGCCGCGGAGCTGCTCGAGGAGCTGGAGACCGGCTCCATCGTTGACCTCGGAAACCACCACGTCCGGGCGGCCTTCCCCCACGAGGGTCATGGCCTGCGCCGCGTCGCGGGCGCCTGCGGGAGCCAACCCGAACCGGGTCATGCCACGGGTGAGCAGCCCGAGCGACGAGGGGTCGCTGTCGACAACCAGAACGCGAGGTGAGGACATGAGGTGCTGCCTCCTAAAGTAGGTTGCCAGGTTGCATGCAATCGACGAGCCAATATCCGTGAGCCTTGATTCAGAGGTTTAGCCAGTCCATTCAAGCCGAAAACGCACAGCCACTGGTCGGTAGCGAACGGGGATGTCTCAACTCACAGATGTGGGTGTCTTGCTTACGTAATCGCGCCGCGCCCTGGGTTCGAGGCCCTCAGGAGGAGGGTGCGCAAAGCCTCCTGAGGCCCCTCCGCCGTGGCGGTCAGCAGAGGGCCCACGTCCAGCACATCCTGCGGAACGATGGCGGGGCCGATGAGCACCACCGGGATCCCCACCCTGCGAGTGAGAAAGGAGAGCAGGCTGCGGGGCGACGGTATTCCCGGCGCGGAGGCCAGGGTCAGCGCACCGATGGCCCGGGCGGAGAAGGGGAGCCAGAGCGGCCGCGAGGGTTCGTCGGTGGGGAGTTGGACGAGATCGAGAGTGAGCTCCTCGTTCAGATCCAGCCGCCCGACCGAGCCGAACGGGGATCCCACCGCGCGAACCTCTTCGAGGGTGATGCCGCAGCCCGGGACGGTGGCCAGCTTCGCGATGAAGGTGGCGAGCGCGCCCGGATCCGCCGCCGCGAGCAAGATCTTGCCGCGGGGGCGTGAGCCACCGGCTCTGCCGTGCAGCATGTGCACCCGCAGGGCGTGGGTGGCGCCCGCGGGCAGGAGCGGCCTTTGGGGGGTCCGGGGAGAGAGGTCCCCGGCGGCCATGCCGAGGATGTCGCGCTGAACGAGGTTGAGCAACGTGTGGGCGGCGACGAAGTCGGTGGCCCGAGAGCGCTCCAGGATCTCGCCCACCGTGGCGCCGCTCCGGGCCAGTTCCAGGATCTCGGCCGCGATGGGGTGCTGATCGACGAGGAGCCCCTCGGCGCCCGGGCGCAGCTCGAGTCGCGCCGCCAGTGGTGGGAGCTGCTCGCGGACCGAGACCAGCTCATCCGACTGGCGCAGCCCCTCGATCAGGAGCTCCTCGACGGGCTTGTCGATCTCCGGCGGTGCCTCCCCGCCGCTCTGGCCAGGGAGAAACGAGAAGGTGCCGTCGCGCCAGCCGAGGAGGCGAAAGAAGGCCTTGTGGCCTCGGTTGCCGTCGGCCTGGGCGCTGGCGACCACGCCGTCCCGCAGCCACACCGCCGCGTTGCCTCTGGAGCCGGTGATCTGCAGCTCCCCGCTCTTCCTCGCCTGCCCCAGGACCTGGAGCAGATCCACCAGAGAGAGCTGTCCCAGCGCGCCGTTCATGGCCCGATCGCCGCGGCGGGCGTGCGCGGCGGCGTCGGTGCGGCGGAAGATCTGCTCGATGCGGGCCAGGACCTCGTCGACGTTGAAGGGTTTCAACAGGAACCCGTCGTTGAGCGACGGCGGGCCGCGGTCCTCGACGCTGCCGGTGATCAGCACCGGGACGTGCTCGGTGCGCGGATTGGCCTTGAGGATCTGCCGGAAGGCGTGCGCCTCCAGCAGGGGGCACGCGACGTCGAAGAGCACCAGGTCGGGGGCGCGCAGGACACAGACCTCGAGCGCGCGCGCCCCGGTCTTGATCGCAGAGACGGCGTACCCCCGCTGGCGCAGCGGCGGAGCCAGCAGGCGCGCGGTGTTGGGGTCGGGATCGGCGATGAGGACTTGGCGAGCGGCCATGTTCAGTAGGGCTGCAAGTCGAAGGCGTGCTGGAGCCGGGAGATGAGGTGATCGACGAGGGGCCGATCGCTCGAGTGGAACGCGATGGGCTCGCGCTGGCGTCGGGCATAGGCGTACGCGCCGGTCTCGGAGAGGAACAGGAGAAATTCGAGCTGCAGCGCCGCCGCGGTGAGCGGACTGGCGCCCTGGAGAAAGACCGTGCTCACCGCGGGGTGGTCCAGGCGCTTGAGCCCTCGGCGAATCAGCACGCAGACGCGGGCGCCAATCTCCGGGGGCAGGAGCTCGAGGAAGGGAAACTCGGGAGCGGCCTCGCCCGTACCGATGTAGAGGAGGCCGCGGGCGTGAGGCTCCCGCGCGAGCTCGCGGCCGAGCTCACGCTGGACGCGGGCGAAGTGGTCCTCGACGAGAGGGCCCCGGTAGCTCGCGGCCGCGGCGCGAGACTGATCGCTGGCTTGCTGCTGGGCCTCGACGCTCGTCGGCCAAGGGGCCAGCAGGGTCCGCAGCGAGCCCCAGAAGTCGAGCTCCGAGAGGTGCAGGCGGCGCTGAAGCGTGTGGACCGCTTCGTTGGCCCGCTCCCGGCAGCGGGCGAGGAGCTCGTCGAAGTCTCGCCCATCCAGCGGAAAGGTCGCGCTCCCGATGGTGACCGCCAGCGGAGGGCGCTCGTCGGCCGCCTGCTCTTCGAGCGTCTGGACCGCGTCCTGGATGCGCCGTTCGAGCATCAGCACTCCAAACCGATCGGTCTCCGGGAGGATGAGGTAGAGCTCCCCTTCCGCGACGCGCGCGAGCACGTCGGAGTCCCGGGCCAGACCCGCCAGCGTCCCGATGAGCCGGCGCAGGGTCGCGGCGACCGCGCTGGGCGCGAGGCGCGCGCGGAGGAGCTCGAGGTTCTCGATGCGCAGCGTGCTCAGCGAGAACTGGCGGCCGTAGCGGCTGGCCTTGTAGAGCTCCTTGCCCGCGTAGTCGATGAAGTAGGAGAGGTTGTAAGTCGGGCTCTCCCGATCGCGCAGCCCGACCTTCTCGAGGTCGTGGAACCGCCTGGCGTTGCGAAGGGCGAGGCCCGCGAAGTCCGCCACCGTGCGGGCCTTGGCCAGATCCTGGGGCGCGAACGGCCCGCCGAGCTTGTCCGCGAGGAGCAAGAGCCCGAGGACCGTGCCCCCGCCGGAGAGCGGGACGTAGAAGCCGGGCGCGGCACGGGTGGGCTCCGCGGCGAAGGGCTCGCCGCTCTCGATGCGGGCCGCGAGCGGGCCATGCTCCGGGTCGATCTGCGCGGGGAGAGCGGCGCGCGCGATCAGCCCCTGGTGGGCGCGCAGGGTCAGGGTGCCACGGCGGGTGCGAAGCCAGAGGGCGGCGCTTTTTGCCTCGGTCAGCTCGCTGAAGACCTTGACGATGAGCTCTTGCAGGACCTCGATCTCGATCGTGGCGAGGAGATCGAGGCAGCGGCGGTAGAGCACCTGGGTTCGGAGGGCCTCGACGTTTTCGTCCAGGAGGCGTCGGTTGTCACCCCGCAGGCGGCTGCGCTGCGTGGCGCGCTGCACGAGGTCGGCGAGATCGATCGGCGCGAGGGCGAAGGGGTCGACGAGCTCATTGACCCCCAGGCGCCGCGCGAGGTCCGCCCGCGGATCTCGCGGGTCGACGAGCGCGATGGTCTCGAGCCACGGGGCGGCGGCCCGAAGCGGCGAGAGCCAGAGGTCCCCGGCCTCGGGCGGCGCGCAGAGGACCACATCGTGGGCGTGGGTCTTGGCGAGGACGATCGCGACCTCGGGGGAGGCCGCGACATCGATGCTGACGCCGGCCTCGTCAAGGCGCGCGCGGAGCTCGGCTGGAGGTTCCCCGCCGGGCCAGAGAAGCAGCGCGCGCAGCTGCCAAGGAGGAATGTCTGCGCTCGGACTCTTCACGCATGGGCAGTCTACCCTGTTTCGGCCCTGCTTCGGCGCGCCCAGCTAAAGCGTGACTTGCCCCCGATACACGCACCGCGCGGGTCCCTGGAGGCTGAGCCGATTCGCGGCCAGCGGGGCAATCTCGAGCGTTCCCCCCGGCAAGGTGACCCGGGTGGGGCCCGCGGGCAGGACGCCGTCGGCCCAGGCCGCGGCCGCGGTCGCCGCTGCTCCGGTCCCGCAAGCTTCGGTGAGCCCCACCCCGCGCTCCCAGACGCGAACGGTCAGGCCCTGCGAGGCGGGAACATAGACCTCGACGTTGGTTCGCTGGGGGGCGAAGATCGCATCCCTCTCGAGCGCCGGTCCGAGCGCGTCAAGATCATCGAGCGTCTGACCGCGCAGGACGAAGTGTGGATTCCCGAGGGTGACGCGCCGCCCCTGGACGGTGTGGCCACCGACGGTCAAGGTCTGGCTCGGGGCGACGGCCAGCCCGAGGAGCTCGGCCCACACCTCGCCGCCGGGGGCCAGGCGGCACCGGTGAAGGCCGACAGCGGTCTCGATGAGGACCTCCTCAGCCGCGAGCTCTTCGAGCAACAGGAGCCCGGCGCAGCGCAACCCGTTGCCGCACATCTCCGCGGTGCTGCCGTCGGCATTCCAGATGTTGAGGCGCGCGGCGGCGAGGGGACTGGCGGTCAGGACCAGCACGCCATCCGCTCCGACCCCGTGATGCCGGTCGCAAAGCGCCATCACGCTGCGCGGATCGAGGGGGGGCTGGGTCACCCGACCATCGAAGAGAATGAAGTCGTTGCCCAACCCCTCGACCTTCGTGAAGTCGACGGTCATTCTTCCTGCAGGTCGACCCGAAAGCCCGCCGCCTCGAGCGCCTTCTTCATCTCGACCTTCTGGATGGCTTTCATGAAGGCCTCTTTGGGCTCCACCTTCTTGGCCTTCACGAGATCGAGCAGCGCGTCGTTCATGGTGGTCATGCCGTGGGTCCGGCCGGTCTGCATGCTCGAGAGGATCTGGTAGGTCTTGCCCTCCCGGATCAGGTTCGAGATGGCGCCGTTGACCATGAGGATCTCGAGGGCCGGGACGCGCCCGCCGCCGATCTTCTTGCACAGCCCCTGCGAGATGACTGCCTTGAGCGACTCCGAGAGCATCACGCGGATCTGGGACTGGCGATCGGCGGGGAACTGATCGATGACGCGATCCACGGTGGAGGGCGCGGTGCTGGTGTGCAAGGTGCCGAACACCAGGTGGCCGGTCTCGGCGGTCTCGATGGCGATGGCGATGGTCTCGAGGTCGCGCATCTCGCCGACGAGCACGATGTCGGGATCCTCGCGGAGCGCCGCGCGCAGGGCGTGCTTGAAGGATCCCGTGTGCACCGCGACCTCGCGCTGGTTCACGAGGCATTTCTTGTTCGGGTGCACGAACTCGATCGGGTCCTCGATGGTGATGATGTGATCGTCCCGGTTCCGGTTGATGTAGTCGATCATCGCCGCGAGCGTCGTCGATTTGCCGGAGCCGGTGGGGCCCGTGACCAGCACCAGGCCCTTCGTGAGATAGCAGAGATCGAGGACCTGCTTGGAGAGGCCCATCTCCTCGGCGGTGAGGATCTTGTTGGGGATCTGGCGCATGACCGAGCCGATGCCCTTGCGGTCGGCAAAGAAGTTCACGCGAAAGCGCGCCTGCTCCGTCTCGTGGGCGAAGTCGGTGTCCTTGATCTCTTCCCACTGCGCCTTGTTGCGCTCGGGGGCGATGCTCCAGAGCATCGCCTTGAGATCCTCGTGGCTCATGATCCCCCAGTCGGTGATGGGCTCGATGCTGCCGTCGACGCGCAGCATGGGGTAGTTGTCCGACGAGGCGTGCACGTCGGAGGCGCGCTTCGAGATCATGTAGCGCAGGAGCTCGTCCATCTGGGCCCGGGGCTCGGCGGGCCGCATGCCCTTGCCGCCCGTGATCTGGGCTCCGGCGGCCCGGGCAGGGGCCGGCTGCGTTGGCGTTGGCGTGGGCGCGGCGGCCGCCGTGGTGCCCGCGCCATTCTTGGGGAGGATCGTGGCCTTGATGCCGCCGTTGTTCTTCTCGAACCGGATCTGAACCGCTCCGAGCGCGCTCGCGTACGCGAACTGTGAGGCACCCTCGGACGGAAAGGTGGCCCGCATGTCCGCGGGCGCGATCTCCGAGAAGGCGGTGACGATCTGGGGGGTGGTGAGGGCCAGCTTGAAGAGGGCCTTGTCGCCAGAGGCGGTGCGTAGCACGCCGGGCGTGCCGCTCTCGAAGCTGGCCTCCGATCCTTGCTCCTTGAAGAGCCGTTCGATGATCGGGTCGAGCCTCGCCATGGACACCTCTCGCTGAGTTGGGAGCCCTAAATTGTACCGGCCCTGGAGCCGTCGAGGCAAGGCATCCTGTAGCGGGCATCCTGTAGCGGGTGGTGTAAAGGAGAGTGCGTGCGCCTCGATCTCCACGCTCACTTCGCCGCGGAGCCGCCCGAGGGCGACCTGTCTCCTCGGTTTCGTCGCTCGGCGGCCTTCCGTCTGCTGCGGCGGACAGAGGGGGCTGGTCCTGACCCCGCGCGAGCGCTTCGCGAGCAGCTGGTCGGCGCCGCCGAGGCCGCTCGGGACCTCGATGCCGTGGTGGTCCTGGCTCTGGATCGTCCTCACAGCGAGGTGGGTCTCCCCCTGAAGGCCGACCTGCACGTGCCCAACCAGACCGTCGCGGCGCTGTGCCGAGGCACCCGGCGGCTGCGGCTGGGGGCCAGCGTACATCCGTACCGACCGGATGCGCTCGAGGCGCTCGAGGAGGTCAGCGCGCAGGGCGCGGTGCTTCTCAAGTGGTTGCCCAACGTCCAGCAGATCGACCCCGCCTCTCCGCTCTGTCGGCCTTTCTTGCGGAGGCTGCGCGAGCTGGGCTTGCCGCTGCTTTCCCACACTGGGGATGAGCACACCTTGCCGGCGTCCGACCAGGACCTGGGCGACCTGCGCCGGCTGATCCCTCCGCTCGAAGCGGGAGTGACGGTGATCGCCGCGCACGCGGGGGCGGGCGGTCGGGCGACCGCCGCGGAGATCGTCGAGCTCACCCTGCGCTACCCGCGGTTGTTCCTCGAGTGCTCCGCGCTCTGGACCCCGCATCGGCTCAAGGTCATGCGGGAACTGCTGGCCGAGCCGCGCCTGCGCGACCGCTGGGTCTATGGGTCGGACTGGCCCGTGCCCATCTTCTGGCCCTGGCTCTGGCCCCTGCGCTCGGCGGCCCTGCGCGAGGCCCGCCAGCTCCGGAACCCGTTCGACCGTCGGGCGCGCGCGGCCCTCGCGCTCGGAGTCCCCGCGGCGGCGTTCACCCGCGGGGGCGCGCTGTGTCGGCTCTAAGCTGGTGCTCGAGCGCGGCGCGAAGCTCGGGGTACTTGAAAACGTAGCCGCTCGCCGCGGCGGCGCGCGGCAGCACGTAGGCGCCGTCGAGGAGCAGGGCCTGGCCCATCTCGCCGAAGAGGCCGCGCACGACGGCCGCCGGCAGCGGCAGGAGGCTCGGGCGGTGGAGGACGGCGCCGAGGGTCTTGGCGAAGACCGCGTTCGACACAGGGCGCGGGGCGGTGCCGTTGATCGGTCCGCGAACGTCGGCGTGGGTCAGGCAATGCCCAAAGAGACCGAGGATGTCGTCGTAGTCGATCCAGCTCATGCCCTGCTGGCCGTCGCCGAGGCGGCCGCCGGCGCCAAGTCGAAAGGGGAGCAGGAGCGCCTTGAGCGCGCCGCCTTCGGTGGTGAGCACGATCCCTACCCGCACATGGCAGACGCGCAGGCCCGCCGCGCGCGCCGGGTCGGCGGCCGCCTCCCAGGCGGTGCAGACGTCCGCGAGGAAGCCCGCGCCGGGGCCGCTGGTCTCGTCGACGGGCGCCGCGTCGCGCGGCCCGTAGAAGCCGATGGCGGAAGCGCAGACGAGCGTGGCTGGCGGCTTCCTCAGCCGCGCGAGCGTCTCGGCGAGCAGCCGCGTGCTCTGCACGCGACTGTCCCTGTTCGCTTGCTTGCGGCTCGCGGTGAACCGACCGTTCGAGATGTTGGCGCCCGAGAGGTGAACCACCGCGTCGAAACCCTCGAGGGCGTCGGCGGCGAGCTGCCCGGCCGCGGGATCCCAGGCGATCTCGGTCGCACCGGCGCTGCGCCGCACGAGGGTGACCACTTCGTGTTCGGCCTTCAGGCCGCGCAGGAGCCCTCTCCCGATCAGCCCCGAGGCGCCGCTGATGGCGATGCGCATGTCGAAGACATCGCAGAGCCCCAGCCGTGGTACAACTGGAAGCGTGCGTTTCCCTTCTTCCGCAGCGGGACGGGTGGTCCTCGGGGTTCTGGCGCTGGCGGGCTGTCACGGCCATCAGAGCCCGGACGACACCTTCCGCGCCTTCACGGTCGCGGTGCTCTCGCACCAGGTCGACGCGGCGTGGGCGCTCCTGACCAAGGACAGCCAGGACGCCATGACCGATCTGGTCAAGCGGGCGGCGGCCGAGGCCCCCAAGGGTCAGGTGCCCAGCGACCCGAAGAGCTACCTGTTCGGCGAGGACGCCGAGCTCGCCAGGCCGGTCAAGGACATCCAGATCCTGGATCAGACCGACACGATCGCGCATCTCGAGGTGACCACCGAGGCGGGCCCCCATCCGGTGACGATGATCAGCGAGAATGGCGGTTGGAAGCTGGACCTCACCGAAGGGCTCAAGCCCTAGGAATCCGAGGCCAGGGCGGGCGGTTGATGCCTGGAGGCTGAACATGGGTCAGGAAAAACACCTCGAAGAGCTCAACGACGAGACGGTGCTGCGTCGGTTCGTGGGGGCCATGGATCTCCTCGCGCTCGATCGCGTGCGCCCGTTCTGGATCGAGCTCGGGCTGCGCTTCGATCGCGGCGACATCGTCCTCGGCGCGATCCGCGCGTTCATGACCGCGTACCGGGAGCTCGAGGACGCCGGCGACATCGACGAGGACTATCTCGATCTGGAGCTGGTCATCGGCCACGCGCGTACGCTCCTCACCGTGGTGCGTCTGTCCGAGGGTGATGAGGCGGTCGAGACGTTCTGGAACTGGTTCGATGCCACCTACGGAAACGAGCCCAGCTGGTCCTGGGGTTGGAGGATCCTCCTCTACCACTGGGCCGAGCTCGATCTGCAGCAGCTGGTCCGCTGGGGGTTCACCGCCGATCACGCCCGGCAGGCGCTCGGGGTCGCGGAGGAGTGGGTGCAGGTCGTCGACGACATCTCAGCGCGGGTCTCCGCGGCGGAGCAGGAGCCTCGGCGCGGCTGGGATGCCGACGCCGAGCGCCGTTTTCGCAAGGAGATGGCGGCGCAGGTCGAGGCGGGAGGGGAGGCGGTGGGCGCGGACCTCGAGATCTCCAACGAGGATTCTCTCGCGGCGCTGACCGAGTCGCTCGAACGGCGTTCCTTCGGTCGAATCTGGGCCCGGCTCGTTCGCTTGATCACCATCCCCGAGATGGAGGTGCTCATGCGCTGGGGGCGCCGCAAGGCAGAGGAGCTCGAGTTCGAGGGCATCGAGATCGAGGGCGAGAGTGCCCCCGAGGCCGAGGTGCCGGCGGAGTGGCGACTCCAGAACTGAGATCGCGCCTCGACTCAGTGGTGACGCAGGTACTTCTCCACGTTCGCATTGTGGCACTTCAGATCTGGGCAGAAGGCGTGGCGGCCTTCTCCACGCGCCGCGAAGTAAAGGTCCTTGCAGGCGATGGGGTGCAACGCCGCGGCCAGCGCCGCCGCGCCCGCGTTGGCGATGGGGCCCGGGGGTAAGCCGCTCACGGTGTAGGTGTTGTAGGGGTGCGGGGTCTGGAGCATCGTCTTGGTGATCGCGGTCTCGAAGGTCCCGCTCCGCAGAAACTCCGCGTAAATCACCGTCGGGTCGGTCATTAGCCGGATGCCGAGACGAAGGCGATTGTGAAAGACGCACGAGATCCGCGGGCGCTCCTCGGGGGCCCCGGTCTCCTTCTCGATGATCGAGGCCAGCGTCGCGGCCTGGAGCTGGGTGAGGTGGATGGCGGGGTCGGCGTGCGCCACCGCCTCGGCATAGGCCTTCTTGAAGTGCGCGATCATCTCCTCCACGATGCTCTCCTCGCTGCGACCCTTCGGGAGCACGTACGTGTCCGGGAACAGGAATCCTTCCGCCGACGGAGCCTCGATGCCGAGTCTCTTGAGGAGGGCCGGGTTGCGCATCGCGGCGAGCAGCCGGTCCTGGCTGGCCACGCCTGCCTGCGCGAACAGCGGGGCGATCTCGTCCAGGCGGAGCCCCTCCGGCACGGTCACCCGGTAGGTCTTCACCCGGCCCTGGACGATCTCCTCCAGGACCTGCGCCGGGGTCAGCGGGCCCGCGAAGCCATACTCCCCCTTCTTCAGCTTGCGGTCCGCGTGCTGCAGCCGGCCATAGATGAAGAAGCGCTCTCCGTCGGAGACGACCCCCGCGACCTCGAGGCTGTGCGCCAGCTCCGCCAGCGTGGTCCCCGCCGGGATCTCGATCGTCCGCTCCGCCTCGCCTCCGAAGGGCGTGCGCGTGAAGCGTTGAAAGTCCACGTAGAGGTATCCCGCGACCCCCAGCGCCACGACCAGCACGACGGCAAACAACACTGCGACGATCTTCATGGGACCTCGGTCTCCGGGCCTCCTGAATCAAGCCACCCCTGGAGGATCAGCTGTGCCGCGAGCTTGTCGATCACCGCGGCTCTCTTCTTGCGGGACACGTCCGCGGCGATCAACAGTCGTTCGGCCTCGGCGCTCGTCAAGCGCTCGTCCCAGAGGAAGACCGGTAGCTGCAGCGCCTCGTGGATGCGGGCGGCGAAGGCGCGGGTCTTCAAGGCCCGCGGGCCCTCGGTGCCATCCATGTTGCGCGGCAACCCGACGACGATGCGCGCGATCTCTCGCTCCGCGCACACCGCGCGCAACGCGTCGACGTCCCGTTGGCCCCCGTGGCGCTCCAGGGTGTCGAGCCCCTGGGCGGTGAGCCCCAAGCCATCGCTCACCGCGAGGCCAATGGTGCGATCGCCGAGGTCGATGCCCAGCGCTGCTCCGATCATTCTCTTGCTCCAGTTCGCGGCTCGGGCTTGGGCGCTTCGTCGCGCGGTGGCTCCTCGAGGAGAATCTTCTTCATGCGTTCGAGACTCTCCCGGGTCTGGGCGACGAAGGGGTTGTCTTCGCCGATGCGGCTCGCCGCCGCCAGCGTCTGATCGTAGATGTTAATGGCCTTTGTCACCAGCACGCGGATGCGCTTGCGCAGCTCTTCGAGGTAGACCTCGCCCTCCTCGGCGGTGAGCTCCGTCGGGATTGGGGCGGTGACCATCGCGTCGTACAGCTCCTGGTAGAGCGAGCCGATGCGGTAGCCCGCGCCGGTGGCCCAGTGCGGCGAGCCAATCCGGATGGCCCGCAGGTAGTGCCCCTGCGCCGAGAGAAGCTCCTCGGCCTTGTTCTCGAGATCCTTGGAGAGCTCTTCGATCTTGCGATGCTGGGGGTCGAGCTTGATGGCGCCAAAGTAGACCTTGTAGATCTCGCCGAGGAAGAACTCTGCCTTCGCGGCCACGTCCTCGGGCATGCGGTCGTCGGCCTGGTCGCGCTGGTAAGTCCGCAGGGCCTCGCGCAGCGCGTGCTCACCGTCCACGAGCTGCCCCTGCTCCACCAGGACCACCCCCAGGTCGACCAGCGCCGAGAGGTGCTGAGCCTCGGGGAGGTCCTTGCGGCCCGACAGCTCCTGGAGAACCTCGGCTGCGAGCCCGTACTCTTCCATCATGTAGGCGCACGTGGCCTCCTGAAAGGCCGCGTCGAGCGCGTCTCCCGTGCCGGCCTTGGCGTCCGCGAGCCCGCGAAAGCGCTCGAAGGCCAGCGTCCACTGAGCCTGCTGCATCAGCGCCAGGCCAGCGTTGTAGGTCAGCGCTCCGTGCTGTGCGTCGTCGGGGAAGGAGTCGGCCCCGCGCGTGAAGCAGCGCGCGGCGAGCACGAAATCACGGGCCCCGTACGCCGCGCGGCCCCGCGCCAAGAGCTCGGCGGCGTTGAGCTGGGAGAGCTCCCGGTCCAGGGCATCGGCGGTGATCGTGAGCGGCGGAAACTCCAGGACCGGCACCGGCCGCGCGTGCGCGCAGGCGACCAGGAGCGCAGGCAGGAGCGCCGCCCCGGGCCACTGGGGCCACCGAGCGGTGGCGGGGATCTGGGACACCAGTCTCATCCTACGCCGCGGAGAGCGCCTCCGCAGCCGCTGCCTGGGCCAGGAGCTCGCCGATCACGTCCAGCGCGGCGAGATCAAAGACCTCGCGGGGGAGCTTCGCGAGGCGCAGCGGGGCGAGTCCGCTCGCTGCCAGGTGATCGATCGCCTGCGCGTCGCGAAGCGCGACCGCTGTCGCGTCGGCGACCGTCGCGCGCAGGCGGTCGCCCAGCTCGGTGCCCACCAGCGCCCCGAGCTCGCGGGCCTCTGGAGGGGGTCTGGGCTGGCACCGGTTGACGATCAGGCCGCGGAGCGGGAGGCGGCCCTCGCGGAGCAGACGAATGAAGTTCAGCGCCTCCTCCACGGTGCTCGGGCTCGGCGACGTCACGAGCACGAAGCCGGTCTCGTCGCTCTGCAGCAACCGCCGCACGTCGAGCGCGCGCTCCTTGAAGGCGTCGTACATGCTCGAGAGCTGCAGCATGAAGTCCGAGAGCTCCTGGAGGAGCTCCAGGCCGGTGAAGCGGCTCAGACTCTTCACCACGAAGCCTGACCCGCGGCTCAGCAAGGAGAAGCCCGCGCGGCTCGCCGCCAGCGCGGGGCGCAGAAAGAGGCGCGCCGCGTCGTTGTCCAGAAAGTCCAGGATGCGCGTGGGGGCGTCGAGGAAGTCCAGCGCCTGAACGGTGGGCGGGGTGTCGAGGACGATGAGGTCATAATCGCGCGCCTGGGCCAGGCGGGCGAGCTCGGCGACCGCCGCGTACTCCTGAGAGCCCGCCAGCGCGGTCGAGAGCTGCCGGTAGAAGCCATTCTGGTAGATGCGGTCGCGCTGCTCGGGGCTCTTCGCGGTTCGCTCGATGAGCTCATCCCAGCTGCGGCGCAGATCGAGCATCATGGCGTGGAGCTCGCCCGGGGCACCCGGGAGCTCCACGCGGGTCTCCCGATTGGCGCACGTCTTGAGCCACAGGCTGTTCGCCCGCCGGGGGGCGGGATCGATGGTACACACCAGGACCTTTCGGCCCGCGCGGGCCTCGCGCAGCGCGATCGAGGCAGCGAGGGTGGTCTTGCCCACCCCCCCGGGGCCGACACAGACCAGCAGCCGCCGGCTGGCGAAGGGCAGGGCCGTGGTCATGGGCGCGGCTCCTTCGGCGGGGCGAGGCCGAGGGCCGCCGCGAGCAAACGCTCGATCGTCGCGGTGAGCTGCGCTCCATCCGGGGCGTCGAAGATCACCGGGAGCGCAAGCACCGGCAGCTGGATCTCGTCGCGCAGCCGGGCCAGGTGGGTGCGATTCACCGAGGCCTCCACGAAGAAGCGGTCCGCGACCTCCGCCGCTGCCGCGGAGGCCTTGTCGTGGATCTGCTGGACGTCCTCGGCCGAGAACCGGTCCGGCCACACCGCGTTCGCGAGGCAGACCCCCCGCGGGACCGCCAGATCATCCCTCAACGCCGCGTTCAGCTCGAGCGTCTCGTTGACGGGAAGCTCCTCGCAGAGGGTCACCAGATTCGCGGCGGTGATCGAGGGATCGACGAGGATCGCGTTCATCCAGGTCATGTCGTCGCGCAGCGGCCCCTTCGGGACGGTCGCCAGCAGCGTCTTGGGGATTCGCAGCAGGGACAGCCCGTGGCCCGTCGCCGGCGCGTCGAGGATCACCGCGTCGAAGCGCGGTCGACCGCTGGCTTGCTCCTTCACGTGGTAGAGCAGCTTTCCCAGCGTCACGATCTCGGGAAGCCCCGGGAGCAGCCTCAAGAAGTGATGGACGAGCCGGTTGTCGAGGAGCCGATCGACCACGCGCTCCATCTTCAACTTCATCACCGCATACTCGTGCAGGGCCGCGTCGGGGACCAGGTTGCACAGGGAGAGGGTGTCACTCACTCGGCGCAGCTCACCGTCGGTCGAAGGGCTCGCGGCTCTCGCCGAGAGCCCGAGCAGGCGCGCCAGGTGTCCGCTGGCATTCACCTCGCACAGGAGCACCCGCTCGCCGCGGGCGGCCCGCAGCCGCGCGGTGGCCGCGGCGAGAGTCGACTTTCCCACGCCCCCTTTGCCGATGAAGAGCAGGAGGCGCCGCTCGAGGAGGCTCTCGTGGCTGTTGGCTGTCGCTGCGGCGCTGGGGGACAAGCACTCGAAGGCTTAGTGGCTTGCCCCCGTCAGGTCAACGCGGTGTTTAGCGGAGCGAGTAGCTCAGCGAGAACGAGCCATTCGTCGCGTCGAGCCCCGTGGCGGTGACGCTGATGATCCCTCCCGAGTAGGACGCCGTGCCCGAGCTGATGTTGTACCCGTTGCAGTACTGGCCCGACAGGTCGGTCGAGCTTCCGGTAACCGTCGTGAAGATCGTGCACCCCGAGCCCAGCGAAGGTGACCCAAAGTTGTTCCAGGTGAGGCTCGCGCCGCTCTGGCTCAGGCTCTCCGAGCCCCCCGGGGCCGTCCCCGAGCCCCCGTTGTCGTAGAAGCTCGCTCCGGACTGGACGGTGTAGTTTCCGGCCCAGGTCGGCCCGCCGCCGCTCGAGGAACCCGAGCCCGAGCTCGCCCCGGTGCCCGGGCCGCCGCCCACGCTGCCGCTGCCGATGGGGGGCTGGTTGCCGGTGGGATCGAGTTGCTGCACCTCCTGGGCGGTGATCGCGCTCGCGATCAGCGGCGCGCTCTCGGTGCAGTCGGACGAGGTGCCGGGGGCCGTGATCTTCTCTTCCTGGGTGATGGTCCCCGTGAAGCCCGAGCCCGCCAGGGTGAGAGTCACGGTCACGTCCTTCTCGTCGGTCGCGGTGGTCGTGCCCGTGGTGTCCGAGGTCACCACCTTGCCCGCGAACGTGTAGCCCGAGCCGCTCTGCGACCCCACGAGGACGGTCGAGCTCGGCAGCGCCCCGACGAGGAAGGCCTGGCCGGCCGCGCCCGGATAGATGGCCCACGCGCCCTGCTGCTCGATGGTGGTCGTCTCGGCGCACGTGCCGAAGCCCCCCAGGGCGAGGGTGCACGTGCCGTTGGAGAGGCCGCCGCAGTTGGTGCCCTGCGGAACGGAGTACTGGGACGCGCCGACGACGAAGTACTTCACGCCCGAGCCCCCGCCGCAGGCGAGCGTCAGGGTCAGCGAGGCGAGAGCTGCCTTCCAAGGATTGGTCTTCATGAGGGTCTCCTGAGCGCGCGTTTACGGCGTCGGGGTGAGGGGGGTCTGGCTCTGGATGCCGGGGACGATCGAGCCCGCGAATGTCGACGAAGACTTGCAGTCGGAGTTGTTGAAGCCCGTGCAGCCGTTCTGACAGGTGATCTTCTGGTCGATGGCCGCTGACCCGCTCACGGCGTTGCCGTTGGTCGTGAGGGTCACGGAGATGTCGTCCTCGTAGACGATCACCGTTCCGCCGCTCGTCTGGGTGTCGTTCACCTTGCCCGCGAAGGCGTAGGTGCTGCCGGTGAGGGTTCCCATGAGCAGCTGGCCACCCGCGAGGCTCATGTCGAGCATGGCCTGGTTGTTGGGAGCCAGGTAGATCGCGGCGTCGGTGAGGTTTCCCTCGTTGGTGATCGTCGTCGTGGTCCCCGTGTTCGTCGCCGCGCAGTTCGTGCCCGTGGGGGCCGAGGTCGCCGAGCTCACCGCCCGGATGTAGATGGCGTTCGAGCTCCCGCCGCAGCTCAGCAGCGCCAACGCGGTCGTGCTTCCAAGAATCGACATCCGCATGTGGATCTTCCTCCCGCGTCGCCGCCCTCGGCGACAGTGGTCCAAACCGACGGGGGTGAAACCACGCGGAGGCCAATGGAGTCAATGGCCCTACATGTAGGTGTCGAGGCGGAGTCAGCCGCGGGGGGAACGGGGCCGCGCCCGCGGACCCACGTCAGGGCTTCGGAGGGTGACCGTCCAGCAGCAGCTCCAAGGCCTTGACCTTCCGCTCGAGCGCGCGAAGCTGGCGCAGGACCTCGGGGAGCCGCTTTTCGGCCGCGATCTGGCGCAGATACTGCACTTGAGGCACCGCCGGTCCGCCGCTGAGCGTCGCCCCCGCCTCGACGTCCGCCATCACCCCGGACTTCGCGCCCAGCCTGGCCCCGGCGCCGATGTGGAGATGGCCTTCGGTCTCGTTCATCCCGCCGGGGTGGTAGTCGTCCCGGAACTTGCCGGCGTTGC
>VFSW01005945.1_pt1 | contig 17991 bp, 25 predicted proteins | sample 5358111 | NCBI WGS metagenome assembly VFSW01 (sample SAMN11554181, study PRJNA540505) | mine drainage metagenome | isolation source: sediment from site ElyBrook_90M | place: USA: Ely Copper Mine, Vershire, VT | collected 2017
GTTTGGGATCAGGTTGGGGCTCAGGTTTGGGATCAGGTTTGGGCTCAGGTGAGGGCTACTTCTTATTGGGCAATTAAAATTCAATTAGGATTACCGATTAAACATTGGTTCTTTGATTTTCTTAAATTAGGCGTAATGATAGTTTTTGTTAAAGGTAAAGTAAAAGTCTTTGGTAAAAAAGGTAAGTACTTGGGTGAATATGACGAAAGTGAGGTATTTGGTAAATGACCGACACCCTGCCAAGAAAACAACCAATAGTCAATAAGTCTAAGTTTAACTTCGGCTATCTTTGGCTCTTATCAATCATTATCCTTTTAGCTTTAGGTTGGTTCGGGTTTATGAAAGTAATAGATTTTAACACCAAGTACGAAATAAAAAAGCAACGTGTCCTTTCAATGGTCTGGCACTGGCCTTTAAAAGTAGAGGAAAGGCAACCACAAGAAATAAAAGTAACTTTACCCGAATATAAAGGGGATATTACTAACGATCCTATTAAAATATATGTTTGTACGAAATTTGGAATTGAAAATTGCCGAGTGGCACTAGGGATAATGCAGGCGGAATCTGGTTTTCGACCTGACGCTTACCATATAAACGTGAACAAAGACGGTTCAACCAGTTTGGATTCGGGAATATGGGAAATCAATTCCTCACATTTTAACCAGCCTGGGTGCGACCTTAAATCAACACTTGACCCTATAAGAGCAACAGATTGTGCTTTTTCCCTCTACAAAGCAGCAGGTGATAGTTGGCACGATTGGGTGACATTTAACAATGGTGCGTATCTTAGTAGTCTTTGAGTTTTGAAAGTAGGGCTAGAGAATCTTAGGTAACATCAGGTTCGAGGTTGCAACACCTCCCTAGGAAAAATAAAAAGGTTACGCAAGGCAACTTGCCCCTACTTTGAGGACTTAACTAACCTAATCTAAGGGAAAGAAATATGAAAGGAGGTAAAAATGTTTGGAAAGAAAAAACAAAAAGAAATAGATAAACCATTAATGGATTCAGCAAATAATTACGAGTGGCACTCACTCAGGATTGCCGAACTTGAAGATCAATTACAAGGTTTATATCGTCACTTGGGTATAAAGTTTGAAAAATCAGAAAATACTTTATCAATGGGAAATTCAGTAATGCAAGAAAAACTTGGTACTAAATGATATCTATGTTTAAGCCTAAACCCCAAAAGGAGGGGAAAGATAAATGAGTTTACAAAAATATCAACCACTAGCAATCCAAAAAAACGTTAGATTGACACGTGGGCAAAAAAGTTTATATCTCACTGTTTGCGAAAAGATTGAAACAGGTGAAAAGTTACTTTTTCAAGAGGCTCATAAAATATACTTGGAGGATGTTTGTCGCAATATGAGAGATGGAAAACCTTATTCTTGGCAGTATGTTTATAGACCCGAAACTAAAGATTATATTACTAAATTATTGCCCTTAGAAGGTGAAAAATTAAATTTTAGAATTTTAACTTGGTTAACAGTAACACTAGGAATTTTAATTTTAAAAGGTTATTTAACTGTTTTACCAGCAGTTGATTTGAGATTACTTAAATGAAGGATAAACAAAGTATGAAAAAGCAAATAAAATATAAGCCTAAATCATTGTTTTGCAGAGAATGTATAGCGGGGATTGGCAGCACAACTGGCCGATTCTCACTTGATATGATAAAAGCATTTTTTGATAAACACCAAGAAGTTTATTTTAATAAAAAGTTAATAGAAAGGGGTAAAGCATTGTCTACTTTGGCTAGATAATTTAGTAACTTCGGTTGCTTGTTAGGAATCCTGGCCAAAGTATAGAGCGTTTTAATTAAATGAACCAAAAAACCATAGACGAAAAATTAAAGGAGATTATAGACAATGTTTATTGGCGAGGTTGTACCGATGGTAATGAAGGTGCTGGATGGGAAGAAGCAATTGATATAGACGGTGATCCAGTTGCCCAAATAAAAGCCCTTGTTGTAGAAAGCCTGCCGTATAAGAAACGACACCATAAAGCTATAAGTAAAAAGTATTCACCAAATGAACAAACTTATGCTCACGGTTGGAATAAATGCCTTGAGGCCGCAAAGGAGATATGGAAATAATGTGCATGAACATAATTTTGTATTATTTAGTATAGATGCAATTGCTTATGTTTACGAATGTGGATGTGGACAAATTATGATTAAGTATCTTTGGCCTACAGATAAACAAATATGGTTTTGGAACAAAGAAACAAGAAAATGGGAATGAAACCTAAACAAGAAAAATGGGAAGGCACAAACTTTCTTCAAACCGGGGATTGGGAAATTCGTTATACTGGCCCGAATGGTGAAAAACAATGGAAAACTTGGCTTAAAAAACAAATAGATATTGCCCGTAAAGAAGGATATAAAAAGGGGTACAAAGACGGGAAAAGTCTTGATAGCCGTATAAATGAAGCTCATGGTCAATTAGGGAATCCACCAAGCCAACCAAAAGGGATGCAATGCCCAGGTTGTGGAAAATGGTTATATGATAATCTTTGGCATTTGCCTTGCAGCGAAGCAATCTAAATTAAAAGCTAAATGAAATACCTTGAGTTTCCAACAATGTTACTTCTTCAATAAAGCGCCTGATATAATAATTATATGCTTAATTTTACCCCAGCGCCCGGTGTGGTCTTAATTGAGGAGATCAAAGACGACACAGGCTTGAAACTTGACGCAACCAAAAACCGTATCTTTAAAGGCAAAGTCCTTAAGGTCGGCACGGATTTTCCACTAGAAGGCGATACATGGCTTTACGGCGCTTTTTATGCAAAGGAAGGCGATGTCTGCTATTTCATGTCTTATGAGGGTAATTACGATTGGACAAAAATAGACGGCAAGAAATACTTTTTGGTTAAGTTTGCCGACATCAGGGGGTGGGTAAGATAGCACAAACAGTTCACAATAATACCAAGCTGGAATTTGACGACAGCGCAAGGCAAAGCATCCTAAAAGGTGTTGAAACACTATATCAGGCCGTATCCACAACTTTAGGCCCACGTGGTCGAAATGTAGCAATAGCCAAAGCGACACCTTACGGGGATATCTATACTAGGGATATTATCCATGACGGGGTAGGCGTTGCAAGGTCAATAGAGTTAGAAAACGAGTTTGAAAACATGGGCGCTCAAGTCTTAAAGGAATCCGCCCAAAAAACGGTTGATGAGGTAGGTGACGGTACAACTGTAACAATAGTCCTAGCCCGTGCCATAATCCACGAATGCTTTAAGGTTATAGCCGCCGGAACTAACCCGATGTACTTAAGACGTGACCTTGAGGACGCCCGGGATAGATTACTTACCGAAATTGAAAAGTACGCCAAGCCTATTTCCACCTTAAAGGACGAAACATATATCGCAACTATTTCAGCAGGCGACCCAAAACTAGGTGAGCTGGTTGCCAATACGTTACATGAAATGGGAGCAGACGGCATTATTACAATTGAGGAGGCAAAGACGTCGGAAACTAGGGTCGAAAGGCAAAAGGGAATGCAGCTTGAGCATGGCTATCTGCACCCATTTTTTGTAACTAATGCCGACAAACTTGAGGCGGTATTGGAAAACCCGTATCTTTTAATAACCGACAAACCCATTACCTCGCTTGAACCGTTTAGCGATCTATTACAAGTTCTGTCTAAAAAGGCAACGCCTTTAGTTCTAATCTCCCCCGATATTTCAGGTGAAGCATTACCGCTTTTGTTACAAAATAAAATGAATGGGGCATTACAATCTTTAGCAATTAAAGCGCCATCGTTCGGGCAGGTGCAAAAGGATATGTTAATGGACATCGCCATTTTAACGGGCGCCAAGCTAATAAGCGAGGATGCCAACGACCAATTCGAGGACGTAACCTTAGATGATTTAGGCATCGCATCCCACGTCACCGCCAACAAGAATACGACTATCATTGCCAATGGTTTAGGTAAGCCAAAGGAAATTGAAACAAGGATTAAGTCAATTAAAAAACAAATCGAGGACGAGGATAGCGAATTTGAAATGGTCAAACTTGAGGAAAGACTAGCCAAAATGACCAATGGTGTTGCCACTATCTATGTCGGCGGATATACGGAGATTGAAATGAAGGAAAGAAAAGAAAGGGTAGACGATTCGGTACACGCCACAAGGGCTGCCATGAAAAAAGGAATAGTGGCAGGTGGTGAGGTTATCTTTTTAACGGTTAGGAAAATGTTGGGCAATTCATTATCCGAGCAGATATTATATAGGGCCTTAGAGCAACCGTTTAACAAATTGGTTAGTAATGCCGGAAAAGATGCCGGGGAAATGCGTGAGAAGCTCTACTATCACCAACGAAACCATAAGTTTAACGCCAACATCGGCTACGATGTAGTCAAAGACGACTTTAGTGACTTCTTAAAGGTAGGCATAATTGACCCTGTATTAGTCCCCATTAAAGCCTTGGAGAATGCCATATCAGTCGCTATCCAATTAATTACTACAGGCGCTATAATTGTACCCGTTAAAGAGGTGATTAAAAATGACGTGCAAACACGGTAAGCCAAAAGGCAAGTGTGTAAAGTGCAAAAAGTAAAATGCCCCGTTTGTAGGAAACGATTAGTCCCTATCCACATTCGTTTAGGAATCTTGCCTTGCACTAATTGCTTAAAGCGCCAAGAACACTTAAACCATCCTCAAGAACTACCGGAATTTACATCACAATCCATAAAGCAACAAAGAAAGGAATTTGCCAATGATATTATCCAGCCTTTTAGAAAAGGCGAGCTGTCTCGGGAGTATGTTGAGCTATATGGAACTGACCGCTTGACAGGCTTAACAAAACGTGAAATAAAAAGAAGTAGATACGTGTGGAATGACGAGATCTACTACAAGAAACATTGAAAGGAGGTAATCATGTTCTTAGACGACGAAGAAGAAACAAAAGAATCCGAAGAAACACCTTCTGACGAAACATCCGAAGAAGGTCAAGCAGAGTAAGCTGCCCTTACTTGCTAACGGGGCTTTTTTATTCGACAGGGGAACAGGTAACTTTCAGCCTCATCGATAAGACAGCTCCGTTTTTATGGTATTGACAAACTAAAGGTGTATAATATATCGTGAAAATATATATCAGATATACTGAATGAAACAATTCTTCGCCCGCCCAACTTGGAAAAAGCAAGACATCATAAGGGATATCAAAACGGGCAAACCCTATTTAGTACTACAAGTAATCTTAGATACCGCAACTATTATCGTTGATATGAACGACCACTCAACCCCATCTTTACCCTTGACATTACTACCCCGTGACTACAGTGCATTTGCACTAGACCATGACATGGATGTTATTGAAGACGAAGACAATACGGTTAGTTTCGCTTTAAATCCTGTTGTAATTTAATGGATCCGACACACCCAACTGATATAATAGAACCAAACAATGATGACGATGATTGAATTCTTAATAGTCCTTCTGGTCGGATATTATCTTGGCACTAAGCGTAGTCTGGGTGCCGATATCCAAAAAGGGGCAAGTGATTTAGCTAGACAAGGGAATACGCTTATCAATAACTTAACCAAGAAAACAATTAAACCTGGCCCTGTTAAACGCCCCGACGCACCATTTTTAAATGCCCTGCATCAAGATCCCCAAACTAAAGCTGCCAATCAAGCAATGACTGAAACTTTAGACAACATACCTGAGTTGGCACAAAACAAGAAAGGGATACTACCGTGAACAGGATAAACAACTGGCTGGCTTTAAAATTAACCTCATTGGTTGGCAGTATGTATTGTGCATATCTATTCGCCATAATCGCCCTTATATCTTTACCTGCCGCCCTAAAGACAGGTGACGTGGTTGTAATAGTTGCATGGATTGCACAAACTTTTTTACAGTTAGTATTACTTTCGGTTATTATGGTAGGCCAGAATCTACAGGGACAGGCATCAGAACAGCGCTTGGATGATGTGCTTGACCAAATAGAAAAGCAACAACTTGAGGAACTGCAGGAACTTAGAGATGATAAGAAAATGTTAAAAGAAGAATCGGCAATCCTAAGAAAGGAAATTGCAATTCTAAAGAAGGTGACTAAATAATGCCACTAACTAAAAAAGGATCAAAGATAATGAAAGCAATGGACAAAGAATATGGTGCTAAAAAAGGTAAGCAAGTATTCTATGCAAGTCGCAATAAAGGGAAAATTAAAGGTGTAGAAGGAAAGAAAAAGTGAATGAATTAGAACAATTAGAAAAAGCTTTTAGCGGAGACCTTGATTTGGTGTTATTTTTTGTTAGTTGGGTAAAAAATGGGAGAAATGCTACTAAAGCATATAAAGAATTAAATCCCCAAGTAAGTGAAGCATCTGCACAAGTTTTAGGTTCACGCCAGCTTGCTAAAATTGACCGATTAGCCGTTATGAAAAGTTATGGAATTGGCTTAGAGGAGTATTTACAACAAATTAAAGAGGGGCATGAAGCAACAAAATGGAATGATTTTACAGGGGAGCGTGAGCCAGACCATTCAACACGGAAAGCTTATAATGACAAAATTGGGAAACTATTAGGTATAGAAAATGAAAACAATACGTTGAATCAATATAATATAGATAAGATTGAAGTTACTCCTATTGATTTAGTTTCCCTTAAATCTGCTGACGTGGTATAATCAATGGGTGGAAAGACTTTGCTTAGTTTGTAATAAAAGATTTAAAACATATCCTTCTAAGATTAAAATAGGCCGTGGTAAATATTGCAGTAAGGTATGTTCTCTAAAAATTACATCGATTAACTTATCCCCGAAAACTTATCGTATTCCTAAAGGTAATATTCCGTGGAATTTTAAAGGTTGGCGTTATTGTGGACGTAACAGGCGATATAAACAAATTTATAAACCAGACCATCCAAATGCAAGTAAAGCGGGTTATATTCGTGAGCACCGCTATATCATGGAGCAAAAAATAGGGCGTTTGTTAAAATTAGATGAGGAGATACACCATATTAATGGTAATGGTTTAGATAATCGGATAGAAAATTTAATGATAATTTCTAAATCCGAACATCTGAAACTTGAGCATAAATCTGGCGTTTATTATAAAAAACTTTCAAGACATCTGTAAATTTCAATACAAACAGGCACTTGCATGGAATACACTTTTAGAAGAGGATTGTAAATATTTATTGTATGGAGGAAGTGCGGCAGGAGGCAAAAGTTACTTTTTAAGATGGGCTTCAATAGGTTTGGCAATATGGTATTATCAAAGATATGGTATTCGTGGGGTTCCCATTGGTCTTTTCTCCGAAGATTACCCGACGCTCAAGGACAGGCAGATTTCTCGTATTAAAAGGGAAGTCCCACCATGGATAGGACAATTAAAGGAATCACGTGATGAAGGGTATATTTTTCAGCTTAGTCCTAAGTTCGGCAGTGGCGTTATTTTGTTACGTAATCTTGACGATCCTAGCAAATACCAGTCAGTGGAGTTCGCTGCCATTTGTGTCGAAGAACTCACGAAAAATCCTAGAGAAACTTTCGATGATCTTCGTTTCCGACTACGTTTCCCGAACATCCCTGATCCTCGCTTTGTTGGTGCTACTAATCCTGGCGGTGTTGGTCATGGTTGGGTTAAAAGTCTTTGGATAGACCACAATACCGACGACCCCGAACAAAACCTTTTTAAGTTTATCCCCGCCAAATACGCCGACAATAAATACATTGACGCATCCTATGTTACACAACTGCAGTCTTTGCCTGAAAGAAAACGCAAGGCTTACATGGAGGGGTCGTGGGATATATTTGAGGGGCAGTTCTTTGCCGAATGGCGTGAGACAGACCACGTTATTGCCCCCTTTATTCCCAAAGATGATGATTTAATAGTAGGCGGTATGGACTGGGGCCGTGCCAAACCGTTTGCATTCTTAATAAGTAAGGTTGAAAAAGTATATTACAAGGACTTTAATCCCTACTTTCGGGTTAAGACTTTTATGGAGGTTTATGGTACGGAAAAAACCCCCAAGCAATGGGCATTTGAGATACGTGACCGCCTGAAGTTCTACGACTTAAAGATTCCCGATATTGACTGGATTCGTGGCGATCCGGCAATGTTTACCAAGGGTAACGACAATTCCATATCCATAGCCGATCAGTTCAAAGAATATAGTGTTGTCATAAAACCCGCATCAAATGACAGGATAGGCGGATGGGAGAACTTACATAAATGGTTATCGGTAGCCCCTGATGGCAAGCCTTATTGGCAGATAACCAGTAACTGCCAGAATTTAATTAGAACATTACCGCAGTTAGTCCATGATGATGTTAAGTTTGAGGACGTCGACACTGATGGGGAGGATCACGCCCCTGATGCGTGTCGATATAAGTTTAAGCACCTTAAATGGTTAGACGGGCGTGTAGGGGCAGTTCTTGAAGATCAAGGCGACAAACGTCCGAAGACTCAGTTTTTTGCCACTATGAACGACCAGGGCCAGCAGATATCCATAAACCCTGATAGATTTATAGGTTAGGGCGTATAATTATATGTAAGTGAAAATCGCCATTTATGACCACAATGAAGATATATTGGTACAAACCATTAGTGTACAACGGGATAAAGTTAGGCCGCTTAACACTTTCCTTTTCTTTTGTCCATATTGCTCCTACCAACTTTTCCAATTACAGGGCAATGTTAATAAAATATCTCCAGGATTGGAGCCCACGGAATCGGTCGTTGTTGTTACCAAATGCCCTCGTTGTGAGATGCGATATACAGTCCAGGAGTTCCAAACCGAAAGTGATAGAACACGTATTGTACTTACCCAATATGAAAACAAAGAAAGTTCCTTCCGATGCTATATTTGTAGAACGCCCCTTTTACAGTTTAAATTAGACGAAATGTACACGTTACCTTTTCTTAAAAAAGTAGACCTTCCAGTTTCCATTATTTGTCCGAACACTAATTGCCCTGCTAAGTATTGGGTAGTGGACATCGTATGAGGGTGTTATAATTACGTCAAGGATATACCTTGCAGGGGGTCTATCCTTTTTTAATATATGGCAAGTTCAGGTTCACCACAGAAAATGCAGGGACGTTTTTCAGACGCCCGTGACCCCAAACCTATATCCGATGAGGGTATATACGGTTATCCTTTAGACCCTTTAGCTTTAGAAGTTGACGACGACGATCTGGTCAAAACAATAGACGACCGTATTAAGGATATCCGCAACTACTACACCAACGACTTTGACCTTTATGACAGGCGGGTTAAAAACGAGCAATATATATTAGGTAAGCAGATTCTGGAAAAGGAAAAGGAACATTTGATGAAAGACTACGAAAGTCGCTTTCAGGACAATGTCCTATATGAAATTGAATCAAACCTTAAGCCTATTGCCATGTCCCGCTTACCCGATTTAATAGTTACCCCGGGCAATGATAGCGAGGAGTCACGCTTAATGGCACAGGAAGTGTCAAAAGCCGTGGATACCGACATTAAGTCACGAATGAACCGCAGGGTGTTGGGACTGGCGTTCAAGCACTTGCCTATCTATTTTATAGGGATTATAAAAGCCCGTTGGGATAACGAAATGGATGATTATGTCTTTGAATGCATCCATCCAGATTTAGTTGATGTTGACTACACGTCCCCCAATAACGACGCCGACAATATGAAAGTTATATCCCAGATTGTCCCGATGACGGTTGAGGAGGCTATTATGCGCTTTCCTGCTAAAAAGGAGGATTTCAACAAAGAGCTTTTGAAAGATGGCATCAAGATTATTGACAACGAGCCCGACTGGAAACAATTGGCAACGATAATCAAAGTCCGTGAAGTTTGGTTTAAATGGTACAAAAAAGGTGAGGGCAAGAAATGGGAGACTATCTGGGGCGTATTGTGGAAATACCACGATTGTATCCTTAAAAAGATGAAAAACCCCAACTTTGACTATGAGGGCGAGAAACAACTGTTTTCCTACGATGAGCAAGGTAACAAGCGCCAGCCTAATTCGGACGAGTTGACCCAGGCTATGATGCAGGGGGCGCTACTTCCCAATATGCAATACGAGCAAATCTACCACAATTACTTTGACCATCCCCGTAACCCCTTTTACTTTATGGGCTACGACCAATGGGGCAAGCAACCTATAGACGAAACGTCAAGGGTGGAGCAAAACATCAAAAACCAAGAGGCGCTGGATAACCGTGGCAAGCAAATAGACGAAACACTGGATAACAAAGGCCACCACATATTTAGTAAGGAATCGGGACTTAAGGCGTCGGATATCCAGGAAATGGACATGAACGACCCCGACCAAGATTTAATAGTTGATGGTGATGTTAATAACGTACATAAGTGGCTTGAGCCTGCTGTCCCTGATGAGGCGCAGTTTAACGATATGGACAGAATAAGACAACGGATGCACGAGTTGGGTGGCGACCAAGCGGTTAACGGCCAGTTGCAGTCACAGGTTGCCACATCAAACCAAATTGCACGGGAGGCTAACTTTACAAGGGCTGACGACTTAGTTGAGGACACAATAAATGCTGCGGCCGAATGGATGGCCGATTGGTCACTGCAGTTTATTAAATTAAGGTATACACAGGATCATTTCCGCAGATTATTAGGAACCGCAGGCGATGTTGTCTTTACTAAGCTAAACCGCAACATGATAGATGGGGGTATGGAGGTTAAGATCAAGGCATCGGGAACCGACAGGATACAGGCTAAAAACAACGCTATGGACTTAGCAAAACTTGAGATGATTGAGCCCGTTACCTTTATGCGGGACATGGGCTATCCCGACTACCAGGAACGTGCCGAAATGCTTATGACTTATAAGACCGACCCTGCAACATATATGCTAAAGTATGTCCAGAACATCCAGACATCACAGGAAATGGCACAGGCCTTAATGGCTAATCCCGAGCAGGAGTTGCAGCCTAACCTGCAAGCCCAGCCTATGCAGGGAACGTCAATGGGTATGCAAAACGGTGTAGGGTCAATAACCCAACAGCAACCGATGACACCTGCCAACGTTCAACCTGCCAATCCTACCCCCATGAATACGGCCCAAGTCCCGACTACCGCACCACAGCTTCCAGGCGGCAGTGTCCGCAATATGTAAGCGTTTGTTATAATTAGTGTATGGCTGATGATAATGCCGTCCAGAATGCAGACGAGCCAAAAATTGATTACAAACGTGATATCCAAGGCAAATCATTTGCCCAAATAGCCGATGAAACAGTCAAGCAAGTCCAAAAGGATATCGCCAAGGATACTGCTAAGGAAACTGAGGAAAAGCCTAAAGAAGAAGCTAAGGAGCCGAAGGGTTCGGAAACTAAGGAACCTGAGGAAAAACAACCAACCCCGCCAGAACCCAAAAGGGAAACGCCCGACACGACGGAGACTATTCAACAGACAGCAAAAGCGACAGCAGAAGAAGTATCAAAAACTTTCAAAGACGCCCTAGTTGATATTGAAACGTCAAGGGCAACCGAAGCGCAGAAACAATCAGCCCGTGAAGAATTAGAGGCTAAATGGTCTAAGGAAGGCCGCAACCCCCAGGATTACAACGAAATATATACCGAGGCCAAAACCCATGCTGTAGAGGAGGCCAAACAATGGTTCACTGAGCAGGAGGCCAAAAAGGAAAAGGCAGCCGAGGAAGCTAAGAAAGCCGAGGATGCACGTCAAGCCGACATTAAAAAGCAACAGGACGACTACCGCCTGAGTGTTGAAAAGATAGTCGAGGACGAATTTAATGAGTTGGTCAGGGATGGTGTGGTCAAGGAAGGCGATAAGGACGCATTGTTTAAAAAAGGACTAGAGATAAACGAGCAACGGGCAAAGGAGGGTAAACCATATATCCTGTCGGTAGCCCGCATTTACTATAACTATTATAAAGATAAGGCTGAGGTTAAACAGCCCGCTGGTGCCGACGCCCCGATTGCAGGCAATAACACTGCTGGTTCCCCTGCCGAAAGTGAAAAGATAGATATGAGGGAGATAAGAAACAACTCCTTTGCACAGATTGCCCGCAACCTTATTAAAAGGTAATACTTGACAAAGTAGAAAACCTTGTTCTATAATTTGCCTAGACTATATAAGTCCCCCAAGGGGGCTTTTTTTTATGGTCAAAATAAATGGCATACGACGGAATTCAATTTGGCAATAGAGTAGACAATTTTGGTAACAGGAAACTGATGACCAAGGTTGTCGATCAGGTGTTAAACTCCCCAACCTACGCATCACGCATCATTTCACAAGGCGAACCATTTGAAGGTAAAACCACAGATGTCACTTACGATGTAACCTCAGACACATCAGGCCAGTTCTTCACCGGGCTTGAAACACTTAATTCGGCAGCAACCAACACTACTGTAACAGGATCCTTCGCCCACACGGCATTTACCCAACCTGTTGTATCAATCATGCTTGAGTCATTTGCCAACGTCGGAACGCTTGGCATTATTAACCTTGACACTTTCAAATATGAAAAGGGTGCAGCACAAGCATTACAGGCAATCGGTTCGGCGATCTACCAAGGTGGAACAGGCAACCAGCCTTTGGGACTTTTGGCAATAATCGACGATTCAACCAACGTTGCCACAATCGGTGGACTTGCAAGGTCAACCTACACCACACTTGAGTCAACACTTACCGCTTTTGCATCAGGTAAGTTGACCCTAGCAACAATGGCAACCGAATATGACAGCGCAATTGCATCAGGCATGGCCGAGGAAACACCAAACGTCGGTGTTACCACAAAGGCAATCTGGTCACTTTACGAGCAGCTTTTAACCCCCAATGTCAGGGTTTCATACGGTGAAGTTGGCTACAACAGGCTAAGGCTTCGATCTAAGTTTGCTGAAAGAAACAACACCGAGCTTAAGAATGCAGCAGGCTTCAACGTATTAGGATTCCGAGACATGTGGATAATGAGGGATGACTTTGCAACCGCCCAGATGCTTTGGATGATTAATGAAACTTACATTAAATGGCACGGACGATCAGAAATCCCTGAAGCTTACCGTGACACCATTGAAAAAGTAGACTTCGGGACAATGGAAGCCTACGAAGGTACAGGTGCATTGGCACTTGACCTACCGTCCGAATACCACGGTTGGTTCTACCAGAAGCCTTTGACCATTCCAGACCAAGCTGGTAGAATTGCAAGATTTTACACAATCGGGCAAACAATTCCAAAGTCATTCCGACGTCATGCGAAAGGAACAGGTATAACAGGAGTTTAATATGGCAACAATATCAGGAGTAGCAACACTATCATACAACGACCTTTACACAAATGAGTCAACGGCAACACCCGCAGGCCCATTACAGATTGGGTCTATCGCAGCAGGCCCACATGGTAAATGGTTCCGATACGCATCAGTAGGTGAAACCGCTTTAGTTGCAGGAAACTTACTACAGGAATCGGCAGAGGACACACAATTTGAAAACATGGCTGTTACCGCTTCGGCAATTGCAACAGGAACATCAGGACTACAAACAGTCAACGTTACAAACGGTACAACGACAATTGAGGCAAACGACTTTGACGGCGGCTCGATTGCAGTCTACACCACACCTGACTTGGGTAGGGAATACACAATATTGGGACACACCACGGGCGCATCGGGAGTAGCAATAACCGTAACAGTTGATAGGCCTTTGGGTACTGCTTGGACAACGTCAACTAAGATTGACATGAAACGAAACCCATGGAGTGAGGTAATCCAAGCCCCAGCTACCACACAAACAGGAATGCCAGTAGGTGTTGCAATCTACGCATCGGCAGCATCAACGACAACCGTATTAAGCTACTCATACGTACAAACACACGGTGTAGCGTCGGTACTTTCAGACGGGTCAACATTCGCAGTAGGTTCAGACGTCGGTACACCATCTGGTACCGCAGGGTGTGTAACAGTATTTGCCGCAGGATCAACCCACACATCGGTTGGAATCGCAAGACAGGCAAACGCATCAGCACATTGTATTCCGGTATTCCTCAGGATAGACTAACCTCTATCTTTGAGGTTGTCGAAATTCAATTAAAAAAATATGGCAAACGTTAATCAGACAATCGAAACATCCCCAGGCGGACTACCGCTTGTTAGAGAAGTCGGCCTTAACACCAATAAGAATATATCTATTGGTGGTACGGCCACATTTGACGCATCATCCTCAACCGGTACATTCAAGACCTCAACAGGTGCTGTTACTATCGGCAATGGTGCAGTTTCCATTACAGGCAACACTACCTTTTCAGGAACAGTCCAAGGTAATGACCAGAACGTAGTTTCTGGTTCAGGTGCAACCGTTACCCTAACCGCATCACAGGCAGGATCACTTGTCCTTTTTGATAGGGCAGCAGGAATTGTCTTTACCCTACCCGCACCTTCTGTCGGTATGTTCTTTGACTTTGCAGTAGCAGTTACCATTACATCAAACAACGCCAAGGTTATAACCGACGCAGGAACGACTTTATTGGCAGGCTTTGTTTCATCGGGTCCCGACAACACCGCAAACAAACAATGGGTAGGAAACGGCACGACCCATATTGCGGTTACACAAAACGGCACAACAACGGGTGGAATTTTGGGTTCATGGCTTCGCTTTATGTGCAGCACAACCACACAATGGATCGTTACAGGAACATTAGTCGCCTCAGGTACACCTGCAACACCATTTGCAACCAGCTAATATGCCAAGGGGCGGTGCTATTAAATCCAAGTCCAAGAAAAAGGGTAAATAAATGGCAGCTAAAACATCAACTACAGCACTAACACAAGGCCTTGCACCTGATGCAAACGGGAAACCAGTGCAGTTTGGCGGTTCGTTTGTTACGGTCGATGCAACGGGAACCCCTATCGCATCACCAAAAACCGTATCCTCATCGGAAATTGACTTCAAGGTTCCTGCCAATGCAATCCAGATGGTTATATCAAACAACGCCAACGCTCTAAGGATTTACGAAACAACCAGTTCGACTTCATATTATGTACTACCCGCTTCCTCATCCAACTTTATTATTGACTGCGCCAAGATGACTGACATTTACATGATTCGTGACTCCGCTGACGTTACCGTCCAGTTCATGTTTGTAATCGTCTAAGATTTTATAATCCCCCTGATATAATAGTTATATGGATAATGCAGTTGAACTTTTAAACAAGGTTATGGCCGACTACAACTTGGTCTTAACTATTTCCCCCCTAAAGTTTAAATCGGTTGATGATGGGTCTTTCATAATTGACGCACCCAGCGTCCAGGTAGCATTCAAGGAGGTAAAAAGTGGCGGACAAACTGACAAGCCAGCAGAAAAAGGATCTTGAGCGCAGGCTAGAGGATCTGACTACGGAATACACCCTTAAGTTTACCAAGCAGGAGCTTATTATAATTTTTAATATCTTAGTACAAACCCAATGGAAAATAGGCGATGCACACCTTATGTGGGATGCAGTGCAAAGAATCCAGGCTATTGTTGCGGTTGACTCAAATATCCCCAAGGTTGTAACGAAAGGTAAGGAAAGTTAAATGGATCCCGACCAGGCAGCACGCCAGAAACAGGCCCAGGAGGAGATAGTCAGACGGGAAATGTACCGCAAGTCAAGGGATATTATTAGAATCTATAATCCATTGGCTATTGACTTTAAGTTTTACTTTGACGGTTATCCCCAGATTATTAAGGCACGCCAGACCAAGGATGTAGAACGCTATCTGGCACGGCTTTACTTTAAAAAGATGTCCGACTATTTAATCGGTCAGATGCAGGTTGCAAAAGGCAGCGAATTGTTAAGCAAGCGCAAAAAAGAGGGATACCCTGACTATCTCGATAAGTATGTTGAAAATACGGAAATCTGGAACAAAGTCCCGAAACAAAACGACCCTGAACTTTTAAAAGAAATCTCCGACCAGATTATCTTAGGCTTAGTTGAGGAGTTTGGCTTTGATGTACCTGAACCGAAAAATGTTGAAGCGCCAGTTACAGCCGATATCCGCACTGTCCATGACAGGCTAATAGACGACTTTAACAAACCGATACCGGAGGAAAAGATGGCATCCGAGGAAACCGAACCGCCTGTAAAACCTGTTAAGGAAAAGCTAAAAATGGAGGCAACAATTAATGATTAGGCAAAAAGTATCGGCAATTATCGAAATGCCTATCCGTGAGGGGGCGTGGGTATCATATATTGACTCACTTGACCGTGAAGGGTCGTTTGACCGCAAGAAGTTAATTAAGATTATTTTTGCTGCCTGTGAGGCTATCGATGAGCTTGAAAACCAGGTCGAGGCATTGAAATATAAACAAGATGCCAAACCTTCCAAGCGGGCCTGATCTAACGCCTACATCTATCTATAATCCCTTGTCCGAGGATTTTACGACAACCTATGCCAATCAGGATAACGTCCCCATTCCCTTCACCGTCAGGTCGCAGGAGATATCCACATTCCCAGCCTACATCGCCAATAAGATTAAAAAGAACCTAGCCCAATACATTACCCTTAAAAGGGGCGTTAAAACGACATACGACGCAGACTATGCGGATGCCTTGAAGGAGATATCGGTGTGAACGATTTAAAAGGGCGTTTTGGGGCGTTTATAGACGAAATAACGGCTTATATTGCCCAAGCTGAGGATATAGATGCTAAAAGTAAATTACAAGAACAAGAGGATAGGCGTTTGGCGGAAAAGGCTACTAAACTTGATGCGCTTGAAAAGAAACTAAATGATGATAAAGCCCAGATAGCTGACGAAAAGGACTACATTGAGCGCAAAACCAAGGAACTTAATGAGAAGGAAGACAAGCTAAAAAACGACCGTATCCTGGTTGATAAAATGCAGGATGATGAAAAGGTCAAACGTGCCAAGTTAACAAGGGAACTTGAGGAGCTGGAGGAGAAACAGGTGTATATTAAACGTCAGGTCGATGTTGACCGCAAACGCAAGGAAGTATTGGATGCAACGGCGGCCAAACTAAGAAACCGCATCAAGCAGTTAATGGTTGAAGAAGATATCCAAGTTCCATAGTAGTATAATACACATAAGGATATACCGCTTCGTGCGGTTTTTTTATGGCTAGCGACGTCCCGATTCGATCTGCTGATTTTCAACCCGTTATTGCGGTAACATCTACCGTTGACTATACGTCCATTAAAATGGCAACGGCTATCCCGATTGCGTCTGCCAATACCAACGCCCTAACCGTTGCTGTCGTTGATTCAAGCGGCAACCAAATCACATCATTCGGCGGTTCGGGCGGTACGGCCCAAAACGACAACACCGCCTTTACTGCAGGTACAACGTCAATGACCCCTGTCGGTGCTTTTTACCATTCCACTATTGATGCGGTAACAGACGGTCGTGCCGCAGCATTAGCTATTGATTCCAAACGGAACCTTTTTAATGTAATCCGTGATGCGGCAGGTAATGCAAGGGGCGCAAATGTTACGGCGTCAAACGAATTATTAGTCAATGTTAACAATGCGTCTATTGCCATAACGGCCGCATCGCTACCATTACCAACGGGAGCATCAACGGCTGCCAAGCAACCAGCGCTGGGTACGGCAGGCGCAGCATCAGCTGATGTAATTACGGTGCAGGGTATTGCCAGCATGACTAAGTTATTGGTTACAGCCGACCCGATTACCTTTGCATCTGCACAACACATAATTGCCGATTCAGGTACGATTACTACTGTATCGGCTGTAACAGCGATTACTAATGCCCTACCAGCAGGTACTAATAATATCGGCCTTGTAACTCCAACCCCTACTTCAAACAGTGGGTGGAGCTTTAATTACCAATCGGCATTATCAAGTACTAAAGCCCAGATAAAAGGCTCAGCAGGAACATTCGGGGGATATATCAATCTTTACAATCCAAACACGGCGGTTACATTTATTCAGGTATTCAACAAAGCGTCAGCTAATGTTACGGTAGGGACAACCGCACCTGACTTTGTAATCACATTACCAGGAATTGCTACCGCTTCAGGAACGGGTTCAGACAGAAAC